>OFGL01000081.1_pt1 | contig 98494 bp, 88 predicted proteins | sample 1521801 | NCBI WGS metagenome assembly OFGL01 (sample SAMEA3504085, study PRJEB24116) | mouse gut metagenome | biome: mouse gut; feature: mouse-associated habitat; material: faeces | place: Denmark | collected 2011 | reverse complement strand
CCCAGTTCTTAGCGGTTTGATCTTCGTGCTGATAAGAACCAAAACGCAAGGTGGTACCGTTAACCGTAACGGTTCGTGCATTGATGATATCGTTGTTGATCGCCACATACTGGGTGGTGGTTCCGGTCGCAGCATCAATCGTATCATAACCTTTGAAAACTATATTATAGTAACGTCCGGCATAGGTCATACTATTATACTTACCGTCATACTCATATCCGCTTTCTATGTTATCATTGATAACCCAAGTGCCGCCACCGGTGGTATCAAAGGTGACAAGCCGTGCGGAAGCTATCTTTTTTTCGCCTTCTACAAATAGAGCGTTATAAATTTTGCCGCGAGTTACATCTTGAGTGTAGTTACCGGAAAGGAAATGTTTTTTGCCGTTGGCTGCAAAAGTAACATCTTTAGTTGTACGAATTGCACCGCCTACGGCAAGATAAGATGCCGAAGTTGATTCGGCATGATTATTTAAAAAGCTTCCGGTGATACTGTCAATCGTACCGGCATTCAAAATCGCACCGCCATAAGCATACCCTATGCTAGAAACAAAATTTCCGACAAAATTTCCGGTAATATTACTAATCTTGCCGCTATAGACATTATCAATAGCACCGCCATAAGCGTCTGTGTGGTTTCCGACGAAATCACCGATGATATTATCGATTGTACCGCCGTTGAGAATGGCAGCTCCAGCGGCTACACCATCGGCACTAATAGAGTTGCTGACAAAATCTCCGAGAATATTACCGATTGTACCCGTATTATAAATGGCCCCACCATTGGCAGCGGCCGCTGTTCCGGCTGTTGTGAGGTGATTTCTGATAAAATTGCCGGTAATATTGTTGATATTGCCCGTGTTATAAATCGCACCGCCATCAGTATACCAGCTGGTAACATAGTTTTCAATAAAATCACCGGTAATGTCTTCAATAGTTCCACTATTGTAAATCGCACCGCCATTGTGGTTGTGTCCGTCTATGTAGTTCTTAATAAAATCGCCGACAATATTGCGAATGCCTCCCTCATTATAAATGGCACCGCCAGAACCATAGTTAACATGGTTATCGATGAAATCGCCGCTGATATCCCCGATCTTCCCCTGATTATAAACAGCGCCGCCGTAAGCATTGACAGAGGCAGAAGAACCGGAAACATGAGAACCGTAAGCATAATTGCCGATGAAATTTCCGGTAATATCGCCGATAATACCAGTGTCGACATTACTAATGGCGCCACCGTAGATATTGGCGGAAGATTTTCCCTCAGCGGTTGCCGTTATGGAATTGTTGATAAAATTTGCCCCAACATTTCCGATGGTGCCACCATTATAAACGGCACCCCCATAAGTTTTTGATACTTGATAGTTACGACCAATGATTTTTCCGCTGACTTTGTTGTCTCTAAAAACTTTGTTCTCAATACTACCGTAATCCGTACCATTTGGGTTTCTTATTGCCGCACCGCCTTGTTGGATAACATCGGAAGCAACTGTTGGTAAAACCAATTCCGGTTTGGTTATTGTTTCATATCCTTCCGGTTGGGTATAAGTATACTTAAAATACTTGGTCTGATTGTTCGGCAGTTGAACCGAAACCACGTCAGTCGCGTCTTTTTGGTCTTCACCGACCGCGGTCCAGCTGACGTTCTTTGATGTCGAAAAAGCTTCCGGTTTCAGATCGATTTTGTAATACTTAGTTGTCAACTTACCGTCAGCATCAGGTTCTTGCAATGTGAAGTTATAGTCGTTTTCCGAGCCTTCGGAATAGGAAAATACGCTGTTTTCTTCCAAAGTCGGGGTTAGAGAGGCGGCAATTGCCGGCGCGCTCAAAAAAGTCGTCGCCGTTAAGGCAATTGCCCAAGAAGTATGTTTAGTCATTTACACAATCCTTATCAAAATGCATTTAAACGTTCATTTTTTTGATACGTTTCGCTTCTTCTTCACGTTTCTTGCTAACCTATTGATAATCTTAAAATCTTCTTGAATTTAATTCTTCTTTGCTGTACCATTTGCCTGTATCAAAAAAAAGAACCTTTTTTTGATACGCTATAGCCTCTCCCTTTTTCCTGTAAAAATGAAGTCATAACATAACGTTCTGCTGTTACGGAAGATAAATTTGTAAAAATTTTGAAACGATAAAACACGAAAAAACCCCGTCTTCCAAGGAAGAGGGGGTTTGTAAGAGACTCAATTAAGAGTGGGTGTCAAACTAAAAAACTGTTTCATACTCGATGAGTAGGACAGCGGATTTTTACCGGTTGTTTCATACGCTCTTAAAAAACTTTTTTTCTCGATTTCGGGGGATCTGGTCCGACCGGATAACGAGGTTTGGATTGTTTCATTGTCTTCGCTTAAATTTTCTGTGGCTTGTTGTTTTAGGCACAGAAGGTAGGGCTTCTAATTCGCATATCTTCGTGTTTTTGCGTGTTAAAACTTTAGGGCTCACATGTTTTTTTTACATTTAAGCAAAAGTGGGACTTCTGATTTTCATAAGCGTTGTTTTTAATTTGATTTGGATCACTGGGTATTTAATGGAGAGAATAATTGTTTTCTGAAAACATTTATATTCCTTTGCGAATAAAAAGCCAACAAAAAATTTGTATATTTTTTGTCTTTTTTGTTAATATCCATTAACGCATTGATTCTAACAAATTATTCTGTCAAAAAGTCGGTTTCGAGACGGTTTTTTCATAGAAAAGGGCGCAAAAAACTTGCCGCCGGGGAAAGCCAAAACAACAAAAAGTAAACAGGAACAACAATATCAACGGATTATAGTAATGAAAAGCCCCTCCTATATAAGGAAGGGCTTCGCGAAATTACTTACCAATACCGACGTTTTGATAAAGCCTCCCTCTCTTTAAACTCCAGCAGGTTACCCTCCCAAATGTCCAAGGCTATCATTGTACGGCTGTAAATGTCTATAAGAACACTTCTTGATGTCGGCGGGATCGGTACGACCTTTCCGGTAACAACACTTTCTAATACTGTTTCTCCGTTGCGAATACAAGGCGTAATTCTGTTATAGAACGGTTCGTATCGGTCAAAATTGTCGTCGGTCTTGATAGCTTTAATAATCGCCCCCCTGCCGCGAACCGTATCGTCCATTGTATAAAGACAAAATCCTTTCAAATGGTTTTCTTTGTCTATAAGGTTTCCGACGCGTATACACGGTCCCAAAAGAACAGTTTTGAAAGGCGGTCCGTCGTTCGTTTTTTCTTCGGCGGCGTTGTTGATGATGCGGACGTCGGCCTTTGCGGCAAAGTGCGTGTCTTTGGTATCTTTGAACAACTTTAAAAGTTCATCATAGGATGAAACAGTTTTTACCGCTTCTTTAACTGACTTCCCAAAATTGGGTTCCCAAGAAAGAAAATAACGCGTAATTTCGACAGAATACATTTCAGTTATTTTTGCAGTGTTTGATGCTTTTACGGTTTTCATAATTATAGATTTAAGGTGTTAAAAAAATAATTTATCTATACGCTTAATTTATTGTTTTTTTAACGGCAAGTCAATATAAATCCTATTTTCTGCCAAAACAAAAACCCCGGAAACGAATCCGGGGTTTGAGTTATCTGCAACAGCAAAACTATTCTTTGTTAAAAGCGTTTTCCTGTTTCTGAGCTTCGTCGTCGGTACGGGCAACGTTAACCAGAATGGTCTGGCTGACTTCCGGGTGCAGGTTGAGTTTAACCTGATAAACACCCAGATCCTTGATCGGACGTTCCAGATAGATGTAGCGGCGTTCAACGTTAACGCCGGCTTCTTTCATGGCCGAAGCGATATCGCGGATGGTAACCGAACCATAGAGCTGACCGGTTTCGGCAGCCTGACGGATCAGCACGACTTTGAAGCCCTGCAGTTCTTCAGACTGTTTGGAAGCGTTTTCGAACAAAGTTTTGTTGTGAGCTTCCAGTTCAGCTTTTTGTTTTTCGTAAAAAGCCAGGTTTTCGGCAGTTGCGCGAAGGGCTTTTTTGGTCGGCAGCAGGTAGTTGCGGGCATAACCGTTTTTAACGTTTACTTTGTCGCCCATTTTACCCAATTTGTTTACATGTTCCAAAAGAATAACTTCCATCTCATTTCTCCTTAGTTGGCGACAAACGGAAGCAGAGCGACATAGCGGGCGCGTTTGATGGCGCGGGCCAGTTCTCTTTGTTTTTTGGCAGAGACCGAAGTGATACGGCTCGGGATGATTTTGCCTTTTTCCGAAATGTAACGGGAAAGGAGCTTAACATCCTTGTAATCGATTTTCATGCCGTCTTCGCCGGAAAACGGGCAGGATTTCTTTTTCTTAAAGAATACTTGTTTATTCATCATCAATTACTCCGCTTCTTCAATTTCTTTTTCTTCGGAGGCAACGCCTTCCGAAAATTCGTCAACGCGAATGGTCATATAACGAATGATGTCTTCGTTAAAGCGCATGATTCTTTCATACTCGGCAATTGCTGCAGCCGGGGCGGAAATGTTCATGATAACATAGTGACCTTTGCGGTTTTTCTTGATGCGATAAGCCAGGGTTTTCAGACCCCAGTTGTCGACTCTTACAACCTCGCCGCCTTCTTTCTTAATAACTTCGGACAAGTCCGAAACAATGTTATTAACCTGCGAAGCGCCGAGATCCTGACGTGCAATCAGCACGCTTTCGTATTTTTGCATAAAATATATCTCCTTATGGATTCTCAACAATGTTTTTCCGTGGCGGAAAAACGGTTTATGTATAGCCGAAACAAAAAGGTTCCGGCAAGGGACGGTTGCTAATATACTCTAAAAGTTTATTTTGGCAAGCTTTTTTTGCAGCATTGCTTCAAAAACGGCAACGGTGTGAAAATCGGTTTGAAAACTGTTGCGAGGGTGGCTTTCGGCGACACGGAGACGCTGTTGCCGTCCTAACAAAATTTATTGCAAATAAATATAAATGCCCTATTATAGGGAAAAACGTCTTTAGATAAGGATGAAAATATGAAGGCAAAATTAATCGCATTGGGGGCAGCGTCGCTGTTGACGCTGGCGGCCTGTTGTTCATCAACCTCGGAAGAAGATGCCGGCAAAGTGATTCAGCTCGGAACGACGCCGCAAAATCTGGAACCGGTAATTCTGCTTCAGAATCAAACCACCGGGGAACTCGCTTGCTGCCGCGATACCGTTGACGTGACGGCCGAAGAATGTGCCCGCGCCATGGAAGCGGAGTGTTTCGTCCGGGTTCAGGATCTTCCCTACCGTCCGGCAAAGTACGATTTTCTGACCACCGATACTTATCCGACCCGGCGCTGGAGAGAAAACGAAAAAGCGCCGAGGTGGTAATGAATGTTATCCCGGGTTAATACAGTCGCCTTTAACGGGTTGGAAATTCTGGACGTCGAACTTCAGGTTCAGATATCGTCGGGAATGCCCGCATTTACGATTGTCGGGCTGCCGGACAAAGCGGTGGCCGAAAGTCGCGAGCGCATCCGCGCCGCCTTTACCGCCTTGGGACTGAAGCTGCCGGCGCAGCGGATTACCGTCAATTTGTCGCCGGCCGATCTGGTTAAGGAAGGTTCTCATTTCGACTTGCCGCTTGCGGTCGGCCTGTTGGAAGGCATGGGGGTGATTGCGCCGGCCAAAACGGCGCCGTATATGGTGTTGGGCGAACTCGGCCTTGACGGAACTTTGGTTAACGTCAACGGCGTGCTGCCGGCGGCGGTTGCCGCCAAAAAACGCGGCTGCGGCATTATCTGCCCGGCCAGCCAGGGCAGCGAGGCGGTATGGGCGGGTTTGTCCGATATCGTGGCACCGCAGACTTTGTTGCAGTTGATCAATCATTTTCAGGGAAACGAACAGCTTGAAACGCCGCAAGCCAAACGGCGTGACAATGCGGTGGCTTTGCCGGATATGAAAGACGTCAAAGGACAGGAATCGGCAAAAAGGGCAATGGAAATTGCGGCGGCGGGCGCTCATAATCTGATTATGGTCGGACCGCCGGGTTCGGGAAAATCGATGCTGGCAGCGCGATTGCCGTCGATTTTGCCGCCGATGACGACCGAAGAGGCAATTGAGACCAGTATGATTCATTCAATTGCGGGCGAGCTTAAAGACGGCCGCATCAGTTTTGAACGTCCGTTTCGCGATCCGCATCACAGCGCTTCGACTCCGGCTCTGGTCGGCGGCGGCCGCAAAGCGCGTCCGGGCGAGATTTCTCTGGCGCATAACGGCGTGCTGTTTCTTGACGAACTGCCGGAGTTTGCCCGTCCGACTCTGGAGGCGCTGCGCCAACCGCTGGAAAACGGCAGCGTTTCGATTTCGCGGGTGAATTCCCATACGATGTTTCCGGCCCGTTTTCAGTTGGTGGCGGCAATGAATCCGTGTCGTTGCGGCAATCTCGGGATTTCCGGTGCCGAATGCAGCCGGGCGCCGAAATGTGCCGAAGAATATCGTTCCAAAATATCCGGGCCCTTGTTGGACCGCATTGATATCCAAATTGAAGTTCCTGCCGTCAGCCCGTGGGATCTGTCCGCGACCGCGCCCGGCGAAAGCTCGGCGGAAATCCGCAAACGGGTGCTGGCGGCACGCGAAATTCAGAAAAAGCGTTTCGTTGCTTTCGGATGCCCGCAACTGTTGACCAACGCGCAGTTAAAAGGCGAACTTCTTGAACAGGCGGCGGCGTTGGACAATGATGCCAAAACGTTGTTATTGAACTATGCGGACAAAGTGCGGCTGTCGGCGCGCGCCTATCATCGTACTTTGCGGTTAGCAAGAACAATTGCAGACTTGCAAAATGAAATAAAATTGCTTAAAATACACATCGCCGAGGCTCTGTCTTTGCGATGGAAAATGCCTGACTATAAAATCTAGGAGATAAAAAATAATGCAGAAATTAATGACCTTGAAAATTGCTCTTTGTGCCGCTGCATTGACAGTATGGGCTTTCCCGTCCGCCGCTCAGTGTCCGGCTTCGGGCAGCTACGATTGTCCGCAACAGGCCGCGCCGGTTGACGACTGCGCTTGTCCCGCTCAGATGGGAAGCGCTGAAGACTGCGCCTGTCCCCAGGTAAAGACGGTCGTAACCCGCAAACCCGGCGGATGTATTCAGGCGGCTGTCCCCGACGGCAATTTGGAGGAAATGCGCCCGGTGGCCTATACGTTGAGCCCGCGCCCGGAAGAATATCGCATGTCGGCCCGGCAAAAACTGTTTGACGACTCGGTTGACGAATACGGCAAAGCCAAAGAAGACCGTGACGGCAGCATTTTCGGCGGCGGTCCCTGCGTTACTTGTAACCGCAACGGCAGTATTTTCGGCGGCGGTCCTTGCAAAACCTGTGATAAGAACGGCAGCATTTTCGGCGGCGCTCCCTGTAACGGCCCGGCCTGCCGTCCGGTAAAGCCGAACCCGAAATATATTCAGAATTATGTTGTTTTTGACGACAGTTTGTACAATGCCGTTCACCATCAGTGCGGTGATTTTGCGCCGTTAGAACTGGAATGGGTCGATTTTCGCATTAAAAACGGCATGAGCACCGGCAATTATTCGCGCAAGCTCGGCAAATACCGTTTTCGCATTTTCGGTTGCCGCCGCGACAGTAAAAACGCCGTCCTGAACGAAGGACGCATTTTGGAAAAAGACATGAACTTTGTCGAAATTTTCGATGATATGGTTTCCGATTGCTACAACATCGTCAAAACGCCGAATGATTTGTGTCTGAGAGAAGACAGCTCGCTGCCGGAATATGTTCTGACGGCGGAAATTACCGACTACTATATGAATCTTTGCGACGAATACAATTGGGACGAAGCCAAAAAAGCCGACAAGAGAATCGGTTCTTCCGAAATGACGGTAACCTGGCGCCTGATGGATCTGACCAAAACCAACGTGTTGTGGAAAGGAAAGAGCGTCGGCTACGGCGAAGTCGAAGACGGTGAATATAACGGCGAAATGGTTCTGATCCAACGCGCCTTTGCCGATGCGGTTGACAATCTGCGCAATCTGTCGGGGTTTGAAGATCAGCTGGCGCAACGGGTTTCGCCGGAAGAACTGCAAAGACAACGTACCGCTTTGATTGATTTGCAGCGGGAAATGGATCCGGTCAAATGCCAGTTCAGCAGAGAAATTAAAATTTTGGAAGATTCCGGCAGCGTTTCCGGCGGTTACGGCATGAACGAAGGTTGGATCGGCGTTCCGCAAACCGAAGTGGTCGAAACCGAGATTATCGAAACTTCCGGTGCGGCTTCTTCCGGTTTCGGTGTCAACGAAGCCGGCAATGTGACGGCCATCGAAATGGTTGACGGTCAGATTATCGAAACTTCGGGCGTTGCCGCCTCCGGTTTCGGGGTTAACGAATACGGCGAAGTTGTTGAAATGAATAACGGTGCCGTCGTCGTTGAAAATTCGGGTGCCGTTGCCGACGGTACGGTTCTGTATGAAGTGGAAGCGGTTGAACCGCAGGCGGACGATATGTCGGCAATGTTCGAAAAAGACCGTCTTTGCATTATGGAACAACCCGATTATGACAACATGGGACCCGAAAACGTTTATAAGGTCAGAACGGCGGTGGTTTCGGTAACCAACGCCAAAGGCAAAAAAGGTGCGGGATTGCTGGTTTCTGAACAGTTTGTCATGACTTCCGCCGATTTGGTAGATCGCAGCAACAACGCTTATGCTCTTGAAACGATCAACGGCAAAAAGCTGAAAGGCCGCGCTTTCCGAATCAATCCGAAGAAAAATACCGCTCTGTTGGTTTTGGACAAGCCGACCGAATATACCCCATTGTCACTCAATTTGCAACTCCCGGCGGTTAATAAGGATAACTTCATGACTCTCGGCCTGCTTAATTTTGAAGCCGGAGAAGGTGAAGGATACCTGGAAACCGGCGGCAAGGTCAGCGGCTACCGTTACGACGCCGACGGAACCTCGCAAATCGTGATTGACACTTTTGTTCAGAGTGCGACTATCGGCGGTGTGCTGATTGACGAGAAAGGCCGTATTACCGGTATGGCTCATACTTCGCGTACGGTTGCCGACGGACCGGACCTGTTCCTGCCGATTGAAACGGCAATGAAGAGTCTGGGGTTGGAGATCTGCGGCAAAGCTTTCCCGCAAGTTCAGCCCAAACCGCAAAAGGCCTGGCGGCAGAAGTCGGTTGCGCCGTTGATTGAAAACACGGTTCAAAAGGCGCCCGAAGCCATGAAGGCCAAAGACCGCAAATAGATCGTTTGCCGTCGGCTGCAATGCCGGAAATTCATCTCGGAATTTTGCCGACGGCTCGGTCTGATTTTTAACAAAAGCACTCCCGGAGTTTTCGGGAGTGTTTTTGTAATTCGGAAGTTGCAAACAAGCAGGGACAGTTCGACCCATTTGTCCGGGAAGCTGGCGTCGTTTTGGAAACAAGCGGAATGCGATGATATTCGGGTTGATCGGTAAAAATGGATCAAAAGAGAAAAAGGACGGTTTAAAATCGGTGTCACTGCGGCAAAGACTGCGGTTGTTTTTATGTATCGTTGCCGTTGTCGGCGGGCGTAACGGCTTTGGCGGCCGTTTGCAATGAACGTTGTTTTTTTGTCCGGGAAGCTTAGTCGTCTCGAAGGGGCGTCCGGCTCAAAGTTTCGCAAGTCCGACGACTGAGTTCGGGCGTTTGCACCTGCAGGTTCACAGAGGTCGTGTGACTTTCAAATCATAAAAAAACAACTCCGGAACGGGAATTTCCGGAGTTGTCGGTTTTATAAGGAGATGATCAGTAGGTGTGGTATTCGTGTTGAGAAAGCTTTAACGCCTGCTGATTATTTTCAATTTGCTGTTCGGCTTTAGCAACCATTTTTGCGGCCTGATCCGGTTCGACCTTTGTCATCTCTGCGCCGGCAATCGATTTTCCTTCAAGCAATTCTTTGTTGGCGCTTTTCATCATTTTTTCGCCTTCGGGGCAGTGAGTCATTTCGCCGGACCAGTTTTTGGCGCCTTTGGCGACCATCAGGCTGGCAACGGCAAAATGCTGAGGGCTGACTTGTTCAAGCCCGGCTGCGCTGATATACGAAGCTCCCCCGTGTTTTAAGAAATCACGGGAAGATCTGTTTTTGAAAACATTGCGTGCCGCCTCGGCGGTCAATAATTTTTGCATAGGGGTATCTCCTTATATAATAATGTTTTTCCCTTCGTTTTGTCTATTATCTCAATAATTAACTATTTTGTCAACAAAAAAATGTAAACAAACGAAAAACAAATTGGATTTATTGCAATTAATGTCCTATAATGCTGCCATTAAACGCACTATATATAATAAAAACAGGTTTGACAAGCAATGTCTTTACTGAAATCGATCGCCACTTTCGGCGGCTGGACTCTGATCAGCCGGATCACCGGTTTTTTCCGCGATATAATTTTGGCAAATTATCTTGGTGCCGGAATGATTTCCGACGCTTTTTTTGTCGCATTTAAGCTGCCGAACCTGTTTCGCAGTTTGTTTGCAGAAGGCGCGTTTACCAGCGCGTTTGTTCCGATTTTTTCTCATAAACTGGTGGGAGACGGACGTGAAAAAGCGATAAAATTTGCCGTCGGCGCGATTTCTGTGCTGGTTTTTTGTCTCGGCATTTTTGTGGTGACGATGGAATTGCTGATGCCTTATGTGGTTACGGTGTTGGCGCCGGGGTTTGCCGACGATGCCGGCAAAATAGAGCTGGCGGCGTTTTTGTCACGGATCACTTTTCCTTTTTTGCTGTTGGTGTCGATTGTTTCTTTTCAGTCGGGAATCCTCAACTCATTCGGAAAATTTGCCGCGCCGGCCGCCGCGCCGGTGATCCTCAATTTGACCATGATTGCTTCGATATGGGTGTTTATGCCGGTGATGAATACTCCGGTTTACCGCATTGCCTGCGGCGTGACGCTGGCGGGCGTTTTTGAAATCATGTGGCTTAATTTGTTTTTGCGCCGCGAAGGCGTTAAAATCGTTCCGCAATACCATATTCTGACATTGCTGCGATCGGAAGAAATCCGCGTTTTGTTCAAACGGATTGCGCCGGGGATCCTCGGTGCCGGCGTTTATCAGATCAATATGATGGTGGACACGATTCTGGTGTCGATGGTCGGTACCGGCGCCATTTCGTGGCTGTATTACGCCAACCGTTTGCAGCAGCTTCCGTTGGGAGTCGTAGGCGCGGCGATCGGGGTGGCGGTGCTGCCGGTTTTGTCGCGGCAGCTCAAAGCCGGTGATGACGGACAGGCACGGCAGACTCAGGACAAGGCGATTGAATACGGGGCGATTTTGTCAATTCCCGCCGCGGTTGCTCTGATTATCTTGGCCGAACCGATTATCAATATTTTGTTTCAACACGGCAAATTCGGCGCTTTGCAGACGGCTATGACGGCGCAGGCGGTGGTCGCATATGCGATCGGGCTGCCGGTGTATGTGATGGTCAAGGCCATGACGCCCAATTTCTTTGCCCGTTGCGATACCAAAACCCCGGTCAAGTACAGCGTGGTGGTATTGTTGGCCAACCTCAGCTTTTCGCTGCTGCTGATGAAGCCGTTCGGCCATGTGGGAATTGCGACGGCGACCACGCTTGCGGCTTTCATTTCTTTTTATCAATATGTTCACGGGTTGAAAAAACGCGGTTTCTGGCGTTTTTCGCCGGCGCTGGTCAGAATAATTTTGAAAGTGGTCTTGTGTTCGGCAGTGATGGGAATGGTTTTATGGGGCGGCAGCGCGGCCTTGGACTATATTTTCGGCGGTTGGCTGCGGCTTGTTTTGTGGCTGAAGTTGCTTCTTTTCGGCATTCTCTGCATTTTTGGAGTTGTAACTTTTTGTATTATGACTAAAATAATGAAAGTCATGGATGTGGCGGCCGTGCTCGCCGGCCTGATGAGGAGAAAAGAAAAAAATGCTTAAAACCCGGACGGTCAATATCTTTCAATATCTGAAAAAAGCGTTGCAGAACGTGTGGCGCGGCGTTTCGCATTTGGCGGTTTCGTGGCCGAAGGCTTTTGCCGGCGTTATCGTGTTGCTTTTGGCGCTGTATTATCCGCTCGGCGGATCCCTGATGGAAGAAATTGATAAAAACACCGCTTATGAAGCGGCGGTTGTTTCCGAAGATCAGTCGGCAACGGTAGAAACGATGGCTTTTTTAATTAACCGCGAAGTTAACGACCATATTTGGAGCGCGAATCTGCCGTTGTTTTTCCCCTCTTATTTTCTGGATAACATGCCCGCTTATCAGAACGGTATCGTCAGCGCATTGTCAAAAACCGCTTCGGTGATTGCCAAAGAAACCGAATGCGGCGATGACGGCCGGGCTAAAAATGCGGTGACGGCAGCGGCCGAACTGTTGAAATATCCCGGTAACGTTTGGCTGTTTGCCGCCGACAACAAGTTGAAAATAGCGCCTTCTTCGGCAAGCCAGTATCGCAAAGCCCGCAAACAACTGCGTGATTTTAACCGGTTGTTGCCCGGCAGCGAATGCCGCTGGGAAAAAAGTGCGGCCAACCTGCGCCGTTTTGTGACGGCCGTGCAAAAAGATCTGCAACGTTCGGTCGGCCGGTTGGAAGTTCAGGTGGCCGAACACAGTTCCGACTGGGTTGATACCGGCGCCGACGATTTGTTTTATTTTAATCAGGGTAAGGCATATGCTTATCTGATGATTATGAAAGCCTGGGGACGCGATTTTAAACAGGTTTTGCTGGACAGCGGGCAGTATGAAAACTGGACTCGGGTGATGCGGGCGCTGGAAAACGGCGTGGAGTTGTCACCGGCTGTGGTTCGCAACGGCGAACTCGATTCCGGATTTGCCGCCAACCATTTGGTTTCGTTGGGCTATTATATGTTGCGGGCAGCAAGCCTGCTCGATAAAATCGGTGATGCAACAAAAGGAGTAACAGTCAATGCGGATTGAAACACAACTGGCCGCGGATAACAATATTATGCATTTTTTTGCCGAATCGGGATTTCCGGTTAACGGGAGCGCGGAATTCAGCGACGCCAAATCGCTGCGGCGGTCCGCCCTCGCCGAAAATATTTTTGATCTGGGCGGCGTCGCTTCAATAATGATTACGCCCGATTGTTTGTCAGTAACCAAAGAAACGGCGGCCGCATGGGAGGATCTGAAACCGCAAGTGCTGGCGGAAATCATGGATTGCCTGACCAAAGGGGAAGCCCCGGTGATTGAACCGACAACGACAGAAGCCGACGATTTGATTCGCAATATTGTCGGATTGTTGAATGCACGGATTCGTCCGGCGATCCGCAAAGACGGCGGCGACATTGCTTTTCGAGGTTTTGAAAACGGAATCGTTTACGTTGAGTTACAGGGAAAGTGCGTCGGTTGTCCCTATTCGCAGCGAACGTTGAAAGACGGCGTGGAAAGACTGTTAAAGACCTACATTCGCGAAGTGGTTGCAGTTGAAAAGTATGAGAACTGAATGAAAATAAAAACCGTTGCATGGCTGGTGTTTCTTTTGAGTTGGCTGCTGCCGTTGCCGCTGCAGTTGCCGCTGCAGGCAAAACCGCTGGAGATGGAATTGAAAGCGGAAGGGTTGTATGTCAGCAATCCCAGCACGGCGGTGTTGCAACGGATGTTTGACGATTACAGTTATCGGGATTACATCTATATGCCCGACTGGAAATATCCGCCTTTGTTTTTGAATGCCCTTCCCTCCGACTTTAACCGGGTGGCGGACAAAAATCTGCGTAACCGTTTGTTTATTCAAATTTTGGCGCCGTTGACAATGCTGGTCAACGAACGGATCATTTTGGAACGTTATCAGCTGATGATGATACAAAAGCGTTTTTTGCAAAATGAAAAGTTTTTGCCCGAGGATCAAGACGAGTTGGAACGTTTGGCGCAAAAATACGATGTTTTTACGCGCATGAAGGGAACCGACCGTTATAAAATTGTGCTTAACGAACTGTTCGAGCGTATTGACGCCGTGCCGCCGTCGCTGCTGATCGGCGCCGCGGCTGCCGAAAGCAACTGGGGAACCGCCCGCGAAGTCGGACTCGGTAATGCGCTGTACAAGGAAAAAGTGTGGTTTACCGATGACGGCATCAAGCCGCTTAATGAACCCGACGACAGTTATCGGATAAAAGTTTATCCTTCTCTGGAAGCGGCAATTGACGCTTATGCGCTCAAGTTTAACAGTGATGTCAATTTTGAGCATTTTCGCAATTTGCGCCGCCAACGCCGCAACCATAAAAAAGCGCTGCGCGGCAATGCGATGGTTTATAATATGGTGCGCGGATCACCCTTGGAAAATTATGCCGGTCTGATTAGTTATATTATAACGTTTTACGATCTGGTTAACCTTGACGAGGCCGAACTCGGCAGTGTCGATATGTTTTGGAAGAAAAAGTAATGCTGAAAATTACCCCGATTTTATGCCGTGCCGGCACAATGGATAATTATGCCTATCTCTTAACCGACAAAGCTACGGGAATTTCGGCGGTGTTGGATCCTTCGGAAGCCGCGCCGGTTATCGCCGAATGCGAGCGACAAAACATACGTCCCGCTTATATTTTCAATACCCATCATCACTTTGATCATGTGGAAGGCAATTTGGAACTGAAAGAGAAATACGGCGCCAAAATTGTGGTCGGGGCGGCCGATTTGCATCGGATTCCCGGCGCCGATATCGGAGTGGAAGACGGCGACGTTTTTAAGCTGGGCGAATCGGAAGCCGAAATTATCCGCGCCGACGGCCATACAATCGGTCATATTTTGTGGTATTTTGAAAAAGACAAGGCGCTGTTTACCGGCGACGTCCTGTTCAACCTTTCGATCGGCGGTTTGTTTGAAGGAACGGTCGAGCAAATGTACGGCAGTCTGCAAAAAATCAAAAGACTGCCGGATGATGTAATGTTTTATCCCGGTCACGAATACACGCCGTACGGATTGCAGGAACTGTTCGGCCCGGCGGAAGACCGTTACGCCGCCCGGGCGCGCGAAAGGCTGTCGGCCGGGTTGCCGGTAGCGCCGATCGCGTTGGGCGAGGAAAAAATATGCAATCCTTATCTGGCTCCCTGCAATCTGGCGGAATTTTATCAAATTATGGCATCTTAATCTTTTATTAGCGATTAGTGAGCTACAATCCTGACAGTAACTTTTTGATTGACGGCGAAAATTTATGATTTATGCATTGACGGGATTTGTGGTGGGATTGTTAATTCCTTATATGGCGAGACGGTTCGCGAAGAGTATGCCGTCTGCGCCCACCTATGCCCTGTATAATCTGATCAAGCCGGTCAAAACCACGCGCAAGGTAAAATTCAGTACCCGCTATAAGCAACTTAAGAAACGTTATCTGGTCCGGTCGGTGTTTTGTGCAGTCATTACGGCGGCACTGAGCGCGGCGGCGGTTTACCGCTTTGGCGAAACCGGTATCGGATGGTATCTGGGTTTTGTCTGGGTGTTGCTGTTGTTGGCGGAAGTCGATTTTAAGACCTTGATTTTGCCGGATGTCTTGACGATTCCGTTACTGATTTGCGGATTTATGTTTGCGGCATTTGCCGGAACGGCCCTGTCGCCGCAGGAGAGTGCGTTGGCGGCCCTGGCCGGTTATGTTCTGCCGGTGACGGCCACGTTGCTGATGTTGTGGCGCAGCAGCGAAGCTTTCGGCTTCGGCGATATTAAACTGCTGTCGGCAATCGGCGCCTGGCTGGGAGTCGAAAACGTGATATATACGATTTTGCTGTCCTGTGCGGTTTTCGGAATTTATGCGGCGCTGCGGCGGGAAAGGGCCGGCGCTTTCGGACCGGCGCTGGCGGTATCGGCAATTATTATTTTGTTGTTTTTTTAACTGAAAAACGAGGGGGCTGAAATGGTGATGAATATTACCGAAGAACGGCGCAAAGCCAAAAAGGTAGTGGAAGATAAAAATTTTGACTATCTGATCATGTTTTTAATCTGTATGGACTCGGTGGTGCTGGGACTGTTGACGGTCGGGTTCAGCGATCCGTCGTTTGCGATGATTCTGTTCTTGCTTGACCGCTTGTGCATGGCAATTTTCATTGTCGAAATGCTGATCAAAATGTATGCTTACGGGCCGCGCTTTTTCAAATCGGGATGGAACGTTTTTGATTTGCTGGTAATTACGATTTCGTCGCTGCCGTTTGCCAGTTATCTGATTGTGTTGCGGACTTTCCGTCTGTTCCGGCTGTTGCGTTATATCAATCGTTTTAAACAAATGAAAAACATCATCAACATCTTTTTGATGATTCTGCCCAACTTTGCCGCGATGAGCGTGGTATTGGGCGTGTTTATGTACGTGTTTGCGATTATGGCGGTTTGTTTGTTTGGCGACGTGTTTGTCGAGTTTGCCGATTTGGCGTCGGCGATGTTTGCTCTGATTCAGACCTTTACCCTTGACGGCTGGATCAGCGGCATTGCCCGCCCGGTGATGAGCGTTTATCCCTATGCGTGGATCTTTTTCCTTTCGTTTGTGATGATTGCTTTTCTGATGGTGGTCAGCTTCTTGCTGAGTGTCATTTCGGTGATGGTGCACAAAGAATTCAAAATTACTTCCAACCTTTGAAAAAACGGCAAAAATCGAAAGAAAGTGCCGGGGAATCGCTTCCCGGCATTTTTATTTTAAAAAAATAGGCGCGTTTGCTTGACTTTGAAAAATCTAATCCCTAATTAAAGTATAGAAATTTTGTATATAAAAGGAGTTAAAGGCTATGAATTTTGTACCATTGTATGATCGAGTACTGGTTAAGCGCGTTGACGAGGTCAGCAAAACCTCGGGCGGTATTATTATTCCGGATACGGCCAAGGAAAAGCCGTCGGAAGGCATTGTCGAAGCTGTCGGCAACGGCGGCCGCAGCGAAGACGGCAAACTGATTCCGATGTCGGTTAAGGCCGGTGACCGGGTGTTGTTTGCGAAGTGGTCGGGAACCGAAGTTAAATTGAACGGCGAAGACCGTTTGATTATTAAAGAATCGGAAATTTTAGGCATAATTGAGGAATAAGGAATAAAACGATGGCAGTAAAAGATATTAAGTTCGGCAGCGACGCACGCTCCAAAATGCTCAAAGGCGTCGAAGTTCTCGCGAAAACGGTAAAAGTAACCCTCGGTCCCAAAGGACGGAACGTTATTCTTGACAAATCTTACGGCGCACCGAAAATCACCAAAGACGGCGTTTCGGTTGCCAAAGAAATCGAATTGGCCGACAAGTTTGAAAACATGGGCGCGCAACTGGTAAAAGAAGTGGCTCAGAAAACCGCCGACAAGGCCGGTGACGGCACCACCACCGCAACGGTTCTCGCCGAAGCGATCATCAATGAAGGTTGCAAAGCAGTTGCCGCCGGCATGAATCCGATGGATCTCAAACGCGGTATCGATCTGGCGGTTGATGCTGTGGTCGAAGATGTAAAATCGCGTTCTCAGGCAATTACAACGTCTGAAGAAATTGCTCAGGTCGGCACCATTTCCGCCAACGGCGACCGTACCATCGGCGAGTATCTGGCCCGGGCAATGGAAAAAGTCGGCAACGAAGGCGTGATTACGGTAGAAGATGCCAAAGGCCTGGAAACCGAACTTGAAGTGGTGGAAGGAATGCAGTTTGACCGCGGTTATCTGTCTCCTTATTTTGTTACCAACCCCGAAAAAATGAACTGCGAATTTGATAACCCGTATATTTTGCTCTATGACAAGAAATTGAGCAACCTGCAACCGCTGATCCCGGTATTGGAATCGATCGTTCAATCTTCGCGTCCGTTGTTGATCATTGCCGAGGATATTGAAGGCGAGGCTTTGGCGACTTTGGTGGTTAACCGTATTCGCGGCGGCCTCAAAGTTTGTGCGGTTAAGGCGCCCGGTTTCGGCGATCGCCGTAAAGCGATGTTGGAAGACATTGCCATTTTGACCGGCGGACAGGTCGTTTCCGAAGATTTGGGCATGAAGCTGGAAAATATTACTCTGGCCGATTTGGGAAGCTGCAAGAAAGTGGAAGTTACCAAAGACGATACCACCATTATTGACGGCGACGGCAAAAAAGATTTGATTGCCGCCCGCGCCGAACAGATTCGCAAGCAGATTGAAGAAACCTCTTCCGATTACGATCGTGAAAAACTGCAGGAACGTCTGGCCAAAATTTCCGGCGGTGTCGCGGTTATCAAGGTCGGCGGTGCGTCGGAAGTGGAAGTTAAGGAAAAGAAAGACCGCATTGACGATGCTTTGCACGCAACCCGCGCAGCGGTTAAAGAAGGCGTGGTTGCCGGCGGCGGCGTTGCTTTGCTGTATTCGTATAAGGCGCTGGATGCCCTGACTCCGGCCAACCAGGATCAGAAAGTCGGTATTGACATTATTCGCAAGGCGATTCAGGCACCGATTCGTCAGATTGCCGAAAATGCCGGTGTTGACGGTGCGGTTGTTGCCGGAAAGCTGATGGAAAGCACGGATACCAACTATGGTTACAATGCGCAGAGCGGCGAATATACCGACATGATCAAAGCCGGTATTGTCGATCCGACCAAAGTTGTCCGTACGGCTTTGCAGGATGCTGCCTCGGTTGCCGGTTTGTTGATCACCACCGAATCGATGGTTACCGAAGCGCCGCAAAAAGAAGGCCACTGCAATTGCGGCGGTGCCGGCGGTGCGGCCGGAATGCCGGGCGGCATGGGCTTCTAACCGAAAGCAGTCGAATGATTGAAAAATCCCCGTTTATAAAACGGGGATTTTTTGTGCCCTGCGGCCCACAATCAGGCTGAAGGCATTATAAGACAACGACATTTTGTTTTGGTTGCATTTTTACAGGAAAAAGGGAGAGGTTGTAGCGTATCAAAAAAAGGATCGTTTTTTTGCTATGGCCGAACGCCGATACCGGATTTTAAATAAAATTGTTATTTTGTAATGATTTATGTTTGCTTTTTTATTAATCGTAAACTAGACTTAAGGCGTATCAAAAAAACGATCGTTTAAATGCATTTAGATAAGGATTGTATAGAAATGACTAAACATATATCTCTGGCAATTGCGTTAACGGTGACCACTTTTTTGAGTGCGCCTGCAATTGCCGCCTCTCTAACCCCGACTTTGGATAATTTGAAATCGGAAGCCGGAATTGTTTTACCAACCCTCAATGAGACGTACAAATTAACCAAATTGATAAATAACGAGTTGCCTCCGGAAGGCGCCGCTGTTGTGACGGTGGGGGACAAAATCTACTATTTTGTTCCGAATGGGGAATATGCAGATTTATTGGTTGCTTTGGCCGGAACCTTAAAAGAAAATGAGAATGGGCTGTTTGAATTGGACGGCAAAAAATATGGTTTTGACACGGCGTCCACTCCAACAAGTGTCTTTTCATATCAAAAAGCAAATGCTGACGATTATGATTTTGCAATCAGGGAAGGCGATCAAAAAGGGGAAGTTGTTACCCAGTATTATAAACTTAATTTCAATTCCGTTGAACCTCAAAAATTTGATCGTATCAGCTGGAAGAAAGTCAGCGCGGCCGATAAGGATAAAGAAAACGTTGTAGCGTTTAGGTTATCTGATGATGATATTCGCTATTATCAGTTTTCGTATCAACAGCCGGATTCCTTTGAAACAGTTGCCGATAAAACGCAGCACACGGAAGTAACAAATCCGGCAGGGACAATCTCCTCTATAACGATTAAAGCCGGCGGTGCGGCTTTTTATAATGACGGCGATTATGATACTCTTGATAACCGGGTTTTCAGCAATAACCGAGTTTCCGCAGATGTTGCCAATACGCAAGATACTTATAGGCATTATATGTTGCAAGGCGGTGCCGTTTATAACAGCGGAACGATTAGTCAGATTAATTCTGATTTTATTGACAACAGCGTAATAATTAATAAAAGCGGCGAAAAATTGACTGTTTTTCCCCAAGGCGGCGCTATTTTCAACAAAGGAAAAATCAAAAACATCAGCGGTAATTTTATTCGCAATCAAGGCAGTGCTGTTTATAATTTTGGTTTTCGCGCCGAAGCGGTCATTGACAGTATCAGCGGTAATTTTATTGAAAATACGGAAAGCGCTATTGTAAATCGGGCTGATAACCAAGGTCTGGACGGTAACTCTGCAGATAACACAGCCATTATCGGCAGTATCAGCGGCAATTTCTTCAATAATACCGGTTACGACGGTGGTGCGATTGATAATTTATCTTTTCACGGCACAGCGCGTATTGATAAGATTGACGGAATGTTTGTCGGCAATCAGGTAAGCGGCAACGGCGGTGCTGTTTATAAAGTGGGTTATGCTTTTGCCGAAGGGGATTTGTTTAATCAAATCAACGGTGTTTTTATCAATAATTCAGCTGATGGGCGCGGCGGTGCCATTTACGGCAACGCCGGAAATATTCAAGCTTCGTTTATTAATAATAATGCCCAAGAAGGCGGTGCCATCTATGCCGTCTCCGACATATTCAGTCTGAAAGGCGATTTTATCGGCAATTCGGCGACCGGACGCGGCGGTGCAATCTGGAATGATCATGGTACAATATACGATCTTACCGGAGATTTTATCAATAACCAGAGCGGTTCCATGGCCGGGGCTATCGGTGTCGATCAGGCTTATTTTGGCAATATTACCGGTAATTTTATCGGCAATACGGCTCCCTTGGCCGGGGCTATATTAAATACTCCTAACTCGTCAATCGGTACGATTAACGGCAATTTTTATAATAACGGCGCAATTGACAACGGGGTGGAAACAGGCATGCCGGGCATTGCGGGCGGCGCGATTATCAATATTTCACCGATTGACCGTATTCAGGGCGATTTTAGCGGAAACTATGCAAAATCCAACACGGTCGGCGGCGGCGGTGCCATTTTTAATATCAGTCCGATAAACCGGCTTAACAGCAGTTTTGTGCATAACTATGTTGAAGCCAAAACAGTGGCTGCCGGCGGTGCAATTGCCGATCTCGGTGTTCTGGGACTGATGTTCGGTTCCGGAGCTTCTTCTTACAGTCTGACGGTTAACGGAAGCTTTGTCGGCAATTATGTACAGGCAACCGACGGCGTTGCTACCGGCGGCGCGATGGCTGCATTGCCGGGTTATGCCGTTTCGGATGACGGGAAAAGCAACGCCCTTGCTCCTTTTAAAATTCAGGCTCAGAACAAGGATATTCTTTTCTCGGGCAATTACAGCGTTGACAGTCGCGGCAAAATATATAATGCCATTTCGGTTGTACAATTGCCGGATACACTTACCGGCTTGTTGCAGATGATCATAGGGGTTGATTTCAACAATGATTATAATGCGATCGAATTTGATACGACCGGCGGCGGCAGCGTTACGATCAATGACACGATTGACACTTCAGAATTTAATTTGGGATTGGACAGCTTTTCGGTTTCCATGCAACAAAATTATTCAAAAGCTTATGATATGGTGTTGAAAGGCGATGCCGCATTTGACGAATTTGGTTTAAGTGAACAATATGTTGCCGTGAACAATGATATTATTCATGCAGGTAAGGTAAACGTGAGCGGAACCACTTTGCGTTTTGACGCTTATCAGCATCAGGATCAAAATGCACTGAACTGGGACGGCAAAGGCGCTTTCAGGCCCGGAAAAGGAACGGATGCCGTCACCTCTTTGTCGTTGAATAACGCTGCTTTTGATATTGCCAACGGTTATACGGAAACTGTGAAGTTAAAAGGTTATGCGTCAAATGACAGCTATCTGCATATTGACATTGATCCCGACAACATGACTGCCGACGTTTTGGATATTAACGGTGATGTTGAGGGACAGACTAAACTGGTGGTTTATTCTTCTTCGCCGACCGATATTCGCGGCAAAGGTTCGGTTTTGTTTGCACAATCGGAGAATGACTCTGCCGGTAATGCGGATTCTTTCTCTATCTTTCGTGTTTACGGCAGCCCTTATATGTATGAAATTGCCCATACACAAAGCGGCGAAAAGCAAAATCAATGGGCTTTGACCATGGGTGAAGTCGTTAATCCGGATGAGAATGTCAAACCGGTTAAACCGGGACAACCTGATGTCCCCGAAGTCCCTGACGTTCCGACGCCGCCGACCCCGGAACTGCCGGATATTCCGGTCAAACCGACCCCATCGGTTGATTATCGCAAAGTGGCGCCGGAAGTGATCGCCTATCAGGGCCTGCCGGCAGCAGCGTTGGAGCAGACCAAAGGCATGGTCGGCAATGTCAGCGGACAAATCACTCGTACCGATGCCGATCACACCTTATGGGCGAACGCGGTTTACCGGACTTCGGAAAACGAAGCGTTGGTCAATGTTGATGCTGACGTCTGGGGCATTGAAGCCGGGGGCGACCTGCAGCATGATCTCAACAACAAGCTGGGCCTGTTCCTGTCCTATCGTAAAGGTAATTACGACATGAGCGGCGACGGCAAGCATCACTACTCGACCGTCGGATCGCAAATCGATATCGACAGTTATCTCGCCGGTTTGTACTACCGTTATGACCGTAACCACTGGTGGACTTTTGCCACCGTATACGGCGGCATTCAGAGAGTTGATCTGAAGACCAAAGACGGCATCAAGTCGGATACCGACGGTACCGAGTTCGGCGGCAGCGTTGAGTTGGGTTATGACTATGCGATCAACAAAACGGTTTATTTGACCCCGAGCGTGGGCGCTTTCTATACTCAGGTAGACTATGACGACGCCACCGACAGTGCCGGCAAGATTGCGAAGTACAACACCTTGCGTCAGCTGGAGTTGGAAGCCGGGGTTAAACTGACAAAGGCGTTTGTAACGGACGAAGGCTACGCCAACGTTTATGTCAAACCGAGTGTTGTCCGCACCATTACCGACGGTGACGAGGTTCGGATCACCGGTTTGAACAAAGTCAACACTTTGGATGACCAGACGTTGGGCCGGGTTGAACTCGGCGGCCGTTACGGCTTTACCGAACAACTCTCCGCCTATGGTTGGGCCAACCACACCTTCGGCGACGACTACAAAGCCTCGACCTTCGGTTTGGGCTTAAGCTACAGGTGGTAACCGAAACACAAATCCAAAAGAACACCCCCGAAAATCGGGGGTGTTCTTTTGGATTTTCAATCAACAAGGCTATATTACCGTTTATTCGGAAACCCCGTCAATTCATCATAAATAACCTGATAAAAGGCTTGATCCGCTTCTTCCGTTGCCGCCTCCAGCCTCTCACAGGCTTCGGCCAAACTGATATCCGCTTTGGCAATCACCTTTTCGGCAGATATGGTGCAAACATCTCCGACAATTTCGGCCGCCCCGTTGCTGATAAAATATTTTTCAACAACTTCCATATTGTCATTCAGCAATTGCACCATTCCCGGCTGCAACCATATCATGCTCGGTGCCCGTCCCGGTATCACGGTCAGATAATCGGCAAAAGCCGGAATAACAACACCCGCATAATAGCCTTCTTTTGCAACACGCTCCGGTCTGGCTAATATCAATTTTACTTTTTCTGCCATTTATCAGCCTTTGCTACGCTTCGTTTCGTTTCATTTTTTCGGCTTTTTCAAGTGCCTGTTCTATCGTACCGACCATATAAAAAGCCTGTTCCGGAACATCGTCATATTTTCCTTCCAAAATTTCCCTAAACCCGCGGATCGTATCCTCGAGTTTAACAAATTCGCCTTTGGTACCGGTAAACACTTCCGCAACGAAAAACGGCTGCGACAGAAAACGCTGTACCTTTCTTGCCCGCGAAACCGTCAGCCGGTCTTCGTCCGACAATTCGTCCATCCCCAAAATGGCAATAATATCCTGCAACGATTTATATTTTTGCAAAATCTCCTGCACGCCGCGCGCCACCCGGTAATGTTCGTCACCAACCACCGAGGGCGACAAAACGCGGCTGGTTGAATCGAGCGGATCCACCGCCGGATAAATCCCCAACTCGGAAATACTGCGGCTGAGTACCGTAGTGGCATCCAAATGGGCAAAAGTGGTTGCCGGCGCCGGATCGGTCAGGTCGTCGGCCGGAACGTAGACAGCCTGAACCGACGTAATCGAACCGTTTTTGGTTGACGTAATCCGTTCCTGCATCGCCCCCATGTCGGTACCCAAAGTCGGCTGATAGCCTACCGCCGACGGAATACGTCCCAGCAACGCCGAAATCTCGGACCCCGCCTGCGTAAAACGGAAAATGTTGTCAACAAAGAACAACACGTCCTGATGCTCCACATCGCGAAAATATTCGGCTTCGGTCAAACCGCTCAAAGCAACCCGGGCGCGCGCTCCCGGCGGCTCGTTCATCTGGCCGTACACCAGCACCGTTTTGGAGTTGGGACCGTTCACGTCAATAACGCCCGATTCCATCATTTCATTATACAAATCATTGCCTTCGCGGGTTCTTTCGCCCACACCGGCAAAAACCGAATAACCGCCGTGTCCTTTGGCAATGTTGTTAATCAATTCCATAATCAAAACCGTTTTGCCGACCCCGGCGCCGCCGAACAAACCGATTTTGCCGCCTTTGGCATAGGGCTCCAACAAATCGATCACTTTAATACCGGTCGTCAAGATCTCGGTTTCGGTAGACTGTTCGGTAAACGAGGGCGCTGGGCGATGAATCGAAAAATATTCTTTGGCATCGATTTTGCCGCGGCCGTCCATCGGTTCGCCCACCACATTGATAATCCGTCCCAGCAGTGCCGGACCGACCGGAACTTCTATCGGTTTATGGGTATTGACGACTTTCAGCCCGCGGGTCAGCCCGTCGGTCGAATCCATCGCAATGGTTCGGACCACGCCTTCGCCCAGCTGTTGTTCCACTTCCAACACCAGTCTTTTGCCCTGATTGTCGCATTCCAATGCGGTATAGATGTTCGGCAGATTGTCGGGATCGTCAAACTTGACGTCGACGACGGCTCCCATTACCTGAAAAACATATCCCGGTTGTTCCTGTTTATCGTTCATAAAACACTCCACTCCTTTAATCTGATCATATCGCTTCGGCACCGGCGATGATTTCCACCAGCTCGGTTGTAATCGCTGTCTGGCGCAGACGGTTGTAACGCAGGGTCAGACGCGAAATCATATCGCCGGCGTTACGGGTTGCATTATCCATCGAAGTCATTCGCGCGCCCTGCTCCGAAGCCTGAGAATTTATCATAATGTCAAAAATCGTTTCCCGGAAAACTAACGGCATCAGTTTTTCAAGCAACAATTCATTGTCCGGTTCGCTTTCAAAATAGGCATCTCCGCTCATTTCCGCCGGAATTTCCACTACCAGCATCCCCGGATCCAACGGCAAAACCTGCCGACTGTCGACGTCACGGCTCATTGCGGAACGGAAATGGCTGTAAACGATTTCGCAGACATCAACCTCGCCGCGCATAAACATTGATACAACTTCCGCCGCCAGCGCTTCCGCTTCGTCATAAAAAACGCCCTTGTTGGCCGCCGATTCTGCCGTCCGCACAATCAACGCCGCATAATGGCGTTTTAAGGCATTGTATCCGCGTTGTCCCAGACAAATGATCTGAACTTCTTTTCCGGCAGCTTTCAGTTCTTCGATTCTGTTCATGGCCGCACGAGCAATCATCGCGTTGTAACTGCCGCACAAACCGCGGTCGGAAGACAAAACCACCAGCAAATATTTATTGCTTTCGCCGTTGCCGCGGCACAGAAGCGGCAGCGCCGGCTGTACGTTGTCTTCTGCCGCCGCTTTTTGCAAAAAGCCCCATACCCGCCCGGCAATATTATACAAATTGGCGCGATAGGCGGCGCTTTTTGCCAGCACGTCCTGAGCCCGCCGCAGCCGCGATGCGGCAACCATCTTCATCGCCGCAGTTATCTTTTCGGTTGATCGGATGGCCTCTATCCGGTTGCGTAACTCTTTTAATCCTGCCATATTGCCGACCTCATGCCGCCTTCTGTTGTTTTTCCGCCAGATAAGTTTCGACAAAAGCGGCATAAAACGCGCTTATTTCCTTATCCAGTTCGTCCGAAATCACCTTTTTTTCAATGATTTCGCTCAAAAAAGCAGCATAATCGCGACGAATTTCCGCCAGGGCTTTTTCTTCAAAGTCTTTAACTTGCGACACCTCCAGCTTATCCAGATAACCGCGCACGCCGGCAAAAATTGCCAAAACCTCTTCGGCAACCGGCATCGGATGATAGACCGGCTGTTCAAGCAGTTTGGTCAACCTTTCGCCGCGGGCAATCAGGTGTTTGGTCGAAGCGTCCATGTCGGAAGCAAACTTGGCAAACGAAGCCATCTCACGATACTGGGCCAAATCCAGTTTGATCTTGCCGGCCACTTGCTTCATTGCCTTGATCTGAGCGGCCGAGCCGACGCGGCTGACCGAAATCCCGACGTTGACCGCCGGACGAATTCCCTGATAAAACAACGAAGTTTCCAAAAAGATCTGACCGTCGGTAATCGAAATAACGTTGGTCGGAATATAAGCGGAAACGTCCCCGGCCTGTGTCTCAATAACAGGCAATGCCGTCAGCGATCCGCCGCCTTTTTCGTCGTTCATCTTGGCCGCGCGTTCCAACAAACGCGAGTGCAGGTAGAAAACGTCGCCCGGATAAGCCTCGCGCCCGGGCGGACGGCGAAGCAGCAGCGACATTTGCCGATAAGCGGTCGCCTGTTTGGACAAGTCGTCATAAAAAATTACCGCATGCATGCCGTTGTCGCGGAAATATTCGCCCATCGCACAACCGGAATACGGGGCAATAAACTGCATCGGCGCCGCATCGGAAGCGGTTGCCGCCACAACGATCGTATAATCCAAAGCGCCGTAATCTTTCAAAGTCTGCACCACCTGAGCCACCGTCGAACGTTTTTGCCCGATCGCCACATAAATGCAATACAGTTTCTCTTTTTCCGATTTGGCTTCGTCATTGATTTTCTTCTGGTTGATAATCGTGTCCAGAATAATCGAGGTCTTTCCGGTCTGGCGGTCGCCGATGATCAGCTCGCGCTGGCCGCGCCCGATCGGGATCAGTGCATCAATAATCTTAATCCCGGTTTGTACCGGTTCGTGCACGCTGCGGCGTTCGATAATGCCCGGCGCCTTCACTTCCGAATTGCTGTATTCGGTCGCCTTGATTTCTCCCAAACCGTCAATCGGTTCACCCAGGGCGTCGACCACCCGTCCGAGCAACGCTTTTCCAACCGGTACGCTGACAATGCGATCGGTGCGCTTGACGATATCGCCTTCCCGGATTCCTTCGTCAGAGCCGAACAAAACCACGCCGACATTGTCTTCTTCAAGGTTAAGCGCCATCCCTTTAACCCCGTTGGCAAATTCCACCATTTCGTTATAACGGACATTATCCAGGCCGTATACCCGCGCAATGCCGTCGCCGACCGACAGCACCCGGCCCACTTCGGCCACGTCGGCTTCAACTTCGGATTGGGCGATTTTCGCCTCTAAGATTGAAGATATTTCACTTGCTCCAGACATTTTATTTGGTCCCTTTCATCAATAATTCCAGCTTATCCAGCTTGCCTTTGACAGAATCGTCAACCATTAATGAACCGCATTCTATCAGCAGTCCGCCCAAAATTTCAGGCTTTATCGTATATTTAACCACAACTTTTTTATTCAACCATTTTTCGAGGCTTTTTTTCAACCGCCGATCCTGTTCCGGCAGCAATGCCATTGCACTTTTGACATGTACTTCGGCCATATTGTTTTCGGTATAATAGATTTTGGTAAAAGCCGAGAGCATCTCGCCCAACAGGCCGAGACGGTTGTTGTCGGCAGCCACCTCAAGCGTATTGACCGTCACTTCGTTTAAACCGAGCCGGATACCGATTTCGGCAACGGCCGCTTTTTTGGCATCTGTCCTCCACAGCGGGCTGGAAAGCATTTTTTCGATTTGTCCGTCCTGTTTCAAAGCCTCTCCCAAACAGACCACGTCGGCAAATACCTGTTCGCCGGCACCGGCTGGCGCCGCTTCGTACATCGCCTGCGCATAAGAGGATGCCAGTTTATGTTTAGAATTTTTCTTCATCAAACTTCCCGATAATCACAATGTATGAGATGATAACCGATAATTATTTCATTTCCATTAATTTAATTAAGATAATCACAATATAAGTTTTTTTTAAGCACCAAAATTCAAACAAAAATCCTTACGCGAGGCCAAACCTTCTGCAAAAAACACCGGCATGCTACATAAACGAATAGGGATCAATATCAACTTCGACCCTGATTTTGGAAGGGATTTTGACTTTGGACAGCCAGATACGGACAATCTCCTGAATTTTGACGTTTTTTGCCGTTTTCAGCAGCAAACGGTATCGATATTTGCCCCGAAGCATAAAAATCGGCGCCGGTGCCGGCCCCAGCGTCGAAATCAACGCTGTCTGCGGTGCCGACTGTCCGAGCTGCAGCGCCGTTTTTTCGGTCAAAGATTGATTTTCTCCGCTGACGACCAATGCGGCCAAACGGCCGAACGGCGGCATTTTCAAGGCCTGCCGGGTTTGTTTTTCCAACTCGAGAAAACGGCTGCGGTCATTATGAATCAAAGCTTCCAACACAGCATTCTCGGGATACAGCGTCTGCACATAAACTTCACCGCTCTTTTCACCCCGGCCGGCACGCCCCGCGACCTGAGACAGCAACTGAAAAGTCTGTTCCGCCGCCCGCAGGTCGCTGCCCATCAGACCAAGGTCGGCGTCAACAATTCCGACCAGCGTCAATTCCGGAAAATGGTGGCCTTTGGCCAAAATCTGGGTTCCGATCAAAATATCCAACGCCCCTTTTTCCATTTGTTCAAAGACAGCCGACACTTCGGCCAGACTCGCCGTGGCATCGCTCGAAAGAATGGCGGTCCGCGCTGCCGGAAAACGTGCCGCAACTTCTTCGGCAATGCGTTCCACTCCGGGCCCGCACGACGTCAGTCCTTCGGCAGAACCGCAGTCGGGACAACATTTCGGACGTACAATGCTGTAACCGCAATGATGACAAATCAGACGGTTGGAACTCCGGTGTTCCGCCAGCCAGGCAGTACAATGCGGACACTGTATCCGGTAACCGCAGTCGCGACAGATGACCAACGGCGCATAACCGCGCCGGTTTAAGAACAGCATCGACTGTTCGCCCTTTTCCAAATTTTCTTTTAACGCCGCCGCCAGTGTCGGTGCCAGCCAGGAGACGCCCCACGCCCCTTTTTGCGGTTTGTCCTTTTTGAGGTCGATTATCTTGATTTGCGGCAGCACCGCATTGGCAAAACGGTGTTCCAGCCGCACCGTATCATATTTGCCGCTCTCAACGTTGACAATCGTTTCCAGATCGGGGGTTGCCGTTGACAATATCAGCGGAAACTGTTCAAATTTGGCCCGCATAACCGCCATATCGCGGCATTGATAATTGACGATGTCCTCCTGTTTGAACGAATGGTCGTGACTCTCGTCGATAACGATCAGACCCAAGTCCGGATAAGGCAGAAACAATGCCGAACGCGCACCGATCATAACCTGAATCCGTCCTTCGGCAGCCGCAATCCAGGTATCGGTGCGTTCGCGTTGTCCCAACCCGGAATGCCAGCAGCCCGGTTTGACGCCGAAACGTTTCTCAAAACGGGCCAGCCATTGCGCGGTCAACGAAATTTCCGGCACCAGAATCAGAACCTGTCTGCCGTTTTGCAATACTTTGGCCGCCGCTTCGAAATAAACCTCGGTTTTGCCGCTGCCGGTTACCCCGTCGATCAGCGTCACCGAAAATCCCTGCCCGGCTTTGGCGGTCAGCACATCGGCCGCCGCCTGTTGCTCGGCCGTCAGCGCCACCTGTCGGAAATCCGGCTTCGGCAGGGCAAACTGTTTCTTTTTTTCTTTCTGCAGCGGCAACAAAATCCCCGCTTCAATCAGGGTATTGACAACCCCGGCGCTGCAACCGGCGCCCTTCCTGATTTCGGCTTTTGAATAAGGGCCGTGTTTCAGCAGATCGATAACCCGCCAGCGGGCATCGGAGTTTTTCAACTTTGCTTCGGCCAGCGTTTTGCCGCTCAGGCGATACAAGGTAACCGTCTGCGGCTCGTCAAAAACCTGACGCACGCTGATCACCATTTTCAACACCATACCCAACGGCGCGCAATTGTATTCGGCGGTAAATTCGACCAGTTTACGCAAAGATTCGGCAATCGGCGGCAAATTCAGTTTTTCACTCACCGGTCGGATGCGTTTTTCATCCAAATCCGAACTTTTGCCGATTTTCCAAACCACGCCGACCTGCTCTTCGCGTCCCCACGGCACCCGTACAATCGTTCCCAACGGCAATTCTTCCTCCGACTGGTAGTCAAAAGGCTCGTTAAACGGCAATGGCAGCAAAACTCCGATGATCATCCGGTTATTCTTCAATTGATTTTTAAAATTCGTCAAACATTGCGATCATATACGCTCCGGCCGGAAAAACAAACTGCAAATATGCTGAAATCCCCAAAAACTTTCCATCGGCTGCGGATCGCGTTTCTGAAACAAGAAAACTCCGGCCTGCAGAATACAGGAACCGGAGTCTCTTTCGAAGCCCGTCGACTACTCGTCGGAAACCTTCGCGCGCTGATAGAGGCAACGAACAACTTCATCGACCTTGCCGTTACTGCGTTTGGTGTATGTCACTTCATCCCCTTCACGCAATAAAGCCACGTCTTCGTTGTACTCGTCCACTGCCGAAAATATGTTTCCGTCATCGAGCAGCACAATCGTACGGGAACAGGAACTATGAGCGAGAGACTCGATAATATGCTGCACTCGCAAGACGTTTGCCCGATATACCTGAGGCTGTTCAGATTGTTCTGCAACCACGGAGGATTGTTGATTTTCCACATTGCAGCTGCAGGAACAGAGAATCAAAGCCATAAAGGCTATAAAAAAATAATTTTTCATTTTCTTAAATAATTTAGTTTCGGTTACAATTATCGGGTGTTTTCGTTTTTTTGTCAAGTTTTTAATTTTTCCGCAAAAAAATCCCGTCTGTTTGAAACAGACAGGATTTTTAATCAATTCGGTTGGAAAAAATTATCTTACCAACACGATCGGGCCGTCCTGAGGAGTGCCCTCGATCTTCACTTTGTCACCCACTTTCAGCAACATTCTTTTGATTCCGTCTTTCGGATATTCAAAAGTTCTGTATACGCCGCCTTCGAGCATAATCAGATTGCGGGTGATGATTTTTCCGGTTTCCGGATCGGTATAGATGGCAGGCTGAGCCCTCACAATCTCATACCACTTTGCGTCATTTTTTTCAGAGTTCATAGCCTAATAGTATTTTAATGATAAATTTATGGTTTAAACATAGTCTCTTTGCCCCTTTTGTCAATCTTATTTTACAAAATCTTAATCATCGCGGCGTAAGATGAAATTATGAAAGAGGAAATAAAATTTTATGCCGACAGTATTCTCAACGAAACCATTCGCTGCTGGCGGCAATGGCTGATCAACGAAAGACGCTATTCCGAACATACGGCAGACGCCTATGCGCGTGATTTGTCTTTTTTTAACGCTTTTTTTGCCGCGCGTTCCGACATTTGCCCCGACGGAACAGTAACGTTGGGTACGCTTGCGACTATGGACATCAGGGCTTTTCGCGCCTTTATCGGCGAACGAAGCCGCAAAAACCTCGAAAAAAGTTCAATCGCCCGCGAACTTTCAAGCATCCGCAATTTTTTTCGCTGGCTCAGCCGCCGCAATCTGGTCAAAAATCCGGCGGTCAGCATTTTGTCTTCTCCGCGCAAGGCAAAAGTGCTGCCGAAAGCGATCGGCGTTGACGAAACAATGGATCTGATCGATCAGGCCGCCGAGGCCGAACACGAAAACTGGCAAAACCTGCGCGACAAGGCCGTCTTCAGCCTGTTGTACGGCTGCGGATTGCGTATCTCCGAAGCGTTGGGGCTTAATCTGGAAGACTTTCAACAAACGACTCTGCTGAGAATCCGCGGCAAAGGCAACAAGGAACGCATGGTGCCGCTGCTGCCGGTGGTCGTCCGGCGCATTCAACGGTACATTGAAGTTTGCCCTTATAATCTGAAACAAGACCAACCGCTTTTTCTGGGTGCCCGCGGCGAACGGCTCAACCCGCGCATCATCCAGCGGCAAATGGAAAAAATACGCAATTCAATGGGCCTTCCCGGCAATTTGACGCCGCATGCTCTCCGTCACTCGTTTGCCACCCACCTGCTGGCCGAAGGCACCGACCTGCGCTCAATTCAGGAACTGCTGGGACACGCTTCGCTCTCAACCACCCAACGTTACACCGAAGTGGAAATTTCCACTTTGCAAAAAGAATATCAGCAAGCAGGCCTGCTTGACGACACGGCTTTGCCCGAAAAATATCCCCGGACAAACCGCCGGGGATGAGATTTATTTGGAATTGTTCATCAAGTTGTTCAAAATCGTCTGAGCGGTCGAATTGGCCTCGGTATCCAAACCGGCCGATTGCAGAGCCAGCTTTTTGAGACAAACCGATGAAATTTCATCGGCGGTTTCACTCAATGTTTTTGTCAACAACGTACCGTTCTGAAACCGGGAATTGGCCTCACTCAGCATGCAGGCCCGAAGTCGGGTTTTGACCGGCGCATCGGCATCGGCCGTCGTATAACGCGAAAAGTCGCTGCAGGCAGACAACAACAAGGCCGCCGACAACATCATTACAGCTTGTTTTTTCATATTTAGTTCCTCTTATTCAAATTGTCACATCACATTTTTAATGCCGTCGCCGCATATAATCAACTGTTTATTCTGGCTTATCTGCCGTTTTTTTGCCGACAGCTTTTAATAATTGACGAAAAAGCCTTTTTGCGCTAACCTTTACAAAAACAATGTTTAGGGGTCAACGATTATGCGCACAGGCGAATTTGACATTAACCGCGCCGACGGAAAAATCTTGTTAAACGACATCCGGCTGGACACCGGCGTTCTTACCCGCGGTCACAAACTGACAAAGGAAGATATCTTATACCTTAAAATGGCCGGCGTCAAAAAAATCACCGCGGCCGAAACCGGCGTTGCCGACCTTTCCGCCGAAAATGCCCTTTCCAACCTGGCGCCGCGTATCTGCGGCCAAAACATCGTTTATACCGCTCCGCAACGCAACCTGTGCAAAATTGCCGCCGAACGGGACGGCATCTTCATTTGTCAGGAAAATCGCATCGCCAAATTTAACCGCATGTCGGAACGGGTTGCCCTCAACACGGTTTCGCCGTATCAGAATGTCCGCAAAGGCGATATCGTTGCCGTTTTGTCGGTTTTTCCGCCGGCAGTGGAAGAAGACCTGTTGGAAGAAATCGATTTTAAGCTCTCGGGCAACCAGCCGCTGTTAAACGTCGAAGAAGCCCGAACAGAACAGGCTGCCGTTATTTATACCAAATTTTATGACGATGCGGCCGAAACCGCTCACTTTTCGGCGATCGTCCGCAAAATGGTCAAAAGCTACACGCCGCTCGGCCTTCAATTCACGGCCGAATACAGTTGTCCCCATACTGTTGACGGCATTGCCGAAACGGTTGCCCACGTTGCCGGACGACACCGGATCGTTATGATTGTTCCCGGACTGCCGTCTTCTCATCCCGACGATACCGCTGCCGCCGCCTTAAAAACGATTGTTGACAGCATCGTCTGCGACCATATTCCCCAGACCGATGCCCCCGATTTGATGATTGCGGTCAAACGCAACTCTAAAATTATACATATGCCTTACAACTACGACAAGGTGTCTTCGCCGCTGACCGACAAATTTGTCCGTATCGCCGCCAAAAAAGAAAAAATCAATCAAACCGATTTTGTCTGCGGCCCAAATGTCGTACTGGATCAGACCGTGCTGAGCGAAACCGAAAAGGCATCGCTGATCGTTCCCGATCACGGCAAGAAAAACAGCAAAGATCCGTCGATTGCCGCCGTTATTTTGGCGGCCGGCATCGGCATGCGCGCCCGTCGCAACAAACTGCTGGTACGGGTTGATGGCAAGCCGCTGTTTATGAAGGCCGTCGAAGCCGCCGTCAAATCCAAAGCGTCGCCGATCTTTGTCATTACCGGATATGATGCCGAAAGTCTGGAAGAACATTTGGAAAATCTCGACATAAACATTTTGCGCAATCACGATTATGCTTCCGGCGTCAAGACGTCAATCCGGCTCGGCCTGAAATCGGTTCCCTCCTCTTGCGACGGTGCATTGTTAATTCCCGCCGATATGCCTAACGTAACGTCCGAACATATCAATCGCATGATTGCGGCGTTTGGCAAAGAAAAAGAACGGCAGCTGATTGTAACCGCCTGTGAAGGGCGCAAACATAATCCGGTATTGTGGAGCCGCGAACTCTATTCGCTGGCCGATCTGGCACCGGAAGACTCTCACTTGCGGCAGGTTTTTCTTGAGCATTCCGACTACATCAATTTGGTCGAGACCAAACCGGAAATTTGTTTTGACGTTAACTTCCCCAGCGATTTGGAGTTTTTGACCAAAAACGAAGACGTGAACCAAAAAGATTCAAAATAGCAAATATTTTCAAAATATTAGAAATAAAAATTAATTTTCTATATTAAGATTTCATACGATTTAGCACTTCGGTCGCGTCATAGTTTTCGTTATATTCTTCCACCAGACCAACCGCCCGGTAATAACGGTCTACGTCAGCCGTACCAACCGCCGCCGCACTTTTACGGTTAAATAATTCCGTCACCTGATGCAGCCGTTCGGCCGAACGATCGCTCATCGGCGGGCAATACTGCGCCAGCATCTCCAATTCGGCGGCTCCGGCTCCGCAATAGCAAACCAGATCACAACCGGCTTCCAGAGCCTTTTGCGCTTTTTCGCCGATGCTGCCGCTGAGAGCCTTCATTTCAATGGCGTCGGAAATCAGGAGGCCGTCAAAGCCGATAATGCCGCGGATGAGATAATCCACAGCCTTTTTACTCAATGTAACCGGAAGCTGATCGTCAACTTCGGACACCACAATATGCGCCGTCATCCCGGCAGGACAACTTTTATTTTCGATAAAGGGATAAAAGTCTTTCGACAGTTCGCGCAAAGAATGCGCCAAAACCGGCAGCCCCAGATGAGGATCGGTTTCGGCACGGCCGTGTCCGGGCATATGTTTAATGCAGGGACAAATGCCGTGATTGAGATAAGTGTCAATCAGAGCACGCCCCAACAAAGCGGTTTTTTGTTCGTTGTCGCCGAAGCAACGGGATTTCAACACCGGATGAGTGCTTGGATATGCCATATCAAGCACCGGGGCAAAATTAAAATTGATTCCGCCGCGTTGCAAATCGCCGCTGATGATCCCCGCGTGAACGGCGGCCATCTCTTCATCCAACTGTCCCAACACATATTGAGAAGCCGCAGGATGAAAATCGGCACCGCTCAACCGCCGTACCCGACCGCCCTCCTGATCTACGGCAATCAGAACATCGTTGCGACCGACGGCATTTCTGATTTCATCCGTCAACTGCCGCAGCTGAGCCGCATCGGCAATATTGCGGGCAAACAAAGAAACGCCGGCCGGATTATATTTTTCCAACCAGCGTTTTTCCCATTCGGTTAAACTCAGTCCGCTTACGGAAACCAAAGCTGCCAGCATCTTTTACCCCACTAATTTTCCAAACCACGAAAGACATTGAGAAATATACCACCCCAACGGATCGGGCATATCAAAACCAAAAGCAGCCCCCATCATCGGTATAACCACGATCAGGACAATCAGAGCCGCCATACCGTAACGGCCGGCGTTCACGTATTTTTGCGCCCATGGCTGACGAACCCAGCCGAAAAACAGCTTAGAACCGTCCAACGGCGGAATCGGCAATAAATTAAAAAACGCCAGCACCAGGTTGGCCAAACCGAAATAGAGAGCAAAAACCACCATCGCGTCCGGAAGATAATCGGCGGCCCGGATCATTGCCACCGATAACAGAGCCAGCAGAAAGTTGACGGCAATTCCCGCGCCCGACACAATGATCATATCGCGCGGCCATTTCCCGAGACGGCTAAAATTAACCGGTACCGGCTTGGCCCACCCAAACAAAAAACCGGTACCGCTCCAAACTAACACTAAAGGCAAAAAAACGGTTCCGAACGGGTCGATATGACGCAACGGATTGAGCGACAGGCGCCCCGCCCGTTTGGCGGTATCGTCGCCGCACAGATACGCCGCATAGCCGTGAGCAACTTCATGAAGAACAATCGCAATAAATACGGCTGTCAAAGAAAAGGCCAATTTTACCGTTGTCGCATCCATTCCTACTTCCTGGCCGTAAAGCAACTGCCGCCGGCCGCTTTCAGCTTGTTGCACAAAGCGGTCGCTTCTTCTTTGGTCGCAAAATTTCCGGCTTTGAGTCGATAATAAGTGCCTTTTTTGCCCAGATCGGCACTGCTGACTTCATAAGGAAGGTCTTTCAAAACCTTATACTTTGAAGACATCGTTTTCCACGATTTTTCAACGGCGGCCCGATTAGGCGACGACATCAGCTGAATCTGCCAGGCGCCGTTGGCAATGTTTGTTTTTGCATTGCCCGGTTTTGCGGCAGCGGTTTCGGCCGGTTTCGGTTGAGCAGCCTCGGCTTTGACCGGTGCCGGCGGGGTTACCGGTTCGCGAAAAGCGGTTGTGCTTTTAACCGGTTCGGTTGCCGGTTGCGCCGTTTCGGCTTCCGCCGGCACGGTTGTTTCCGTCACTTTGGGAGTGTTGAGAGACTCCGCTTTTATCACCGGTGTTTCCTCGACCGGGGCTGCAATCGGCGCCACTTCTTCCACCAACGCTTCAATGGCGTCGGCATTAGGCTGTTCCGCCGGCGGCAGCACATTTACCTGATCGGTATTGTCGGGCTTGCGTTCAATGATGTCATAAACCGTTTTTTCCTGGTTGGAAATTTCTACGCCGCCCGGTTCGACCGGCGGCACTTTAACTTGTTCCTGCGGACGGCGGATAACCGGAATTTCGGCCTCCGTCGTATTTTCATACTGCGGTGCCAACACAAACCAGCCGACCACGGCGGCCATTGTCAACCCGGCAATCGCCCCCACGAAAAGACTGCGGGAATTATTGATCTCATTGCGCTTTTCCTCCAGATCGAAATTGGCCTGTTTTTGCCGAAATTCGTTCAACACATCGTCGTCACCCATTCGGAAGTTGTCCGGAAAACCGTTCAGCATTATCTTTTCTCCTGTTTATTCAGCCTTAAATATATTATTACGAAAGGCGTTTTTTTAGCTTTTCATCGATTTAAAAGTAATATACATTATAAAAGATCAAATAGTAAAGGTATAAATTTATGAAAATTGCCACCTACAACGTGAATTCAATTAACGCCCGGGTCGAAAACCTGACCGCCTGGTTGGCCGAGGCTGCACCGGACGTGGTGTTGGTTCAGGAAATTAAAAGCGAATACAACAATTTTCCTTTTTTTGAACTCCGCGCCGCCGGCTACAACGCTCAAATTCTCGGACAAAAAAGCTACAACGGTGTTGCCATTCTCAGCAAAACGCCGATCAAAGTAACCTGCGAAGGTTTGCCCGGTTTCACTGACGCCAACGCCCGTTATCTGGAAGCGGAAATCAAACACAACGGCCAAAACTGGCGCGTTGCCTCGATCTATCTTCCCAACGGCAATCCGCCCTACAACAATGCCGAAGACGATTCAAAATACCTTTACAAACAGCAATGGATGGACGCGCTGCTGCATCATGCCGAAACATTGCAAAAACTGCCGCAACCTGTTATCCTCGGCGGTGATTTCAATGTAATCCTGACCGATAACGACGTCTACGACCCCAAACGGTTTGTCGGCAATGCCCTGACCCGCCCCGAAGTGCGCCAAAAATTGACTGCTTTGGGCTATCTCGGCTTTTACGACGCCTTTCGCGCCCTCCATCCCGACAGTTCCGGCTACACTTTTTGGGATTATACGGGCAATTCACTCAACGCCGATTTCGGGATGAGGATCGATTATCTGTTTTTAAATGCGCCCGCTGCCGATCGGCTGCTTTCCTGCACGGTTGACAAAGCGCCGCGCCGTGCCGCCAAACCCTCGGACCATACCGTTCTGATCGCCGAGTTCCGCAATGATTAAAAAGAAAACATCCGACACTGCGGCCGCTTATACTCTCTTTACGATCATCGAATGCGACCCCGACGGCGAATTATGGGCCTCGCCGCAAAAAGGAGAATACAGCAAGCAAAAATTCCCGCTTAAACGCGGCAGCATCCTACCGGCACTGACCGTCGGAGACGAATTTTTGGGCAAATTCAAAAAAAATTCCTCAGGCTGCTTTGTCAAACCGGTCGCCCGTCTTTCCGGCCCGACCGCGATCTCGCGCGAAAACATCTTCGGCGTCGTCGAACGGCAAAACCATATTTGCACCGTCGTCCCGATTGAACGCGGCGCCAAACCCTGCCTGCTCGGCGCCGACAAAACGCTTAAAAACGGCGATTTGGTCGAAATAGAATTGACCGCGGGCGGAAAAAACCGCGAGGCGGCCCTGATTAAAAATTACGGCCCGTTTACGATGGAACGGCTTAACGAAATTCTGATCGCCCAAAAATACAAACTGCCGCACGTCTTCGACCGCGACATCCTTAAAGAATGCCGGCGTTTCGACAATTTTGAAAACAATGATCGCATCAGCCTTGCCCATTTGCCGCTGGTAACCATTGACGGCGACGATTCCCGCGATTTTGACGATGCCGTTTACGCAGCCCGCACCCCGGAAGGGTTTGACATTATCGTTGCCATTGCCGACGTTTCTTTCTACGTTCGTCCCGGCAGTTGTCTGGACCGCGAAGCATGCCGCCGCGGCAATTCGGTCTATCTGCCGCAGACGGTTATTCCGATGCTGCCGGAAATATTAAGCAACGATTTATGTTCGCTCAATCCGGGCGTGCGGCGTCCGGTTCTGGCCTGTCTGATGCAGATTGACCACGAAGGCAATCTGTTGCGGTGGGAATTTAAGCGCGCCGTCATCAAATCGGCGGCCCGTCTGACCTATAAAGAAGTGGAAGCCGCAATCAACGGCAGTTTTAACGCCCAAACCAAAAAACTTTTTACCAAAGTTCTGCAGCCGCTGTACGAAGCTTATTTTGCTTTTGAAAAAGCGCGTCGCCACCGCGGAACTTTAGAGCTTGAAACCACCGAAATCAAAATCCGCTTTGCCAAAGACGGCACCATTCAGGCGGTGGAAAAACAGCAGCCGCTGACCAGCCATAAAATCATCGAAGAATTTATGATCGCCGCCAACGTTGCCGCCGCGCGACGCCTGCAACAGTCGAAGCTGCCGGTCATGTACCGCGTCCACGAACGGCCGACCGAAGAAAAATTGAAAGAAATCAAACCGCTGCTCGAAACTTTGAAACTAAAGCTTCCGGATTATAACGCCCTCAAACCTCAGCATTTTAACCGTCTCCTGGAACTTTGCCGCCAAAAAGGCAACGCATCCGGAATCGACGATCTCATCCTGCGACTGCAATGTCAGGCTCGTTACTCTCCGGAAAACATCGGCCATTTCGGTCTCGGACTTGACCGGTACGTTCATTTCACGTCTCCGATTCGCCGCTATGCCGATCTCCTGATCCATCGCGCTCTGCTTAACGCCTGCCGGATTGAAGAGGCAAACGAATCTTTGCCTTCGCCGCGCGCTTTCAACGAAACAGCCGAACATCTTTGTGTCATCGAACGCAATGCGGTCGCGGCCGAACGCGATCTGACCGCCCGCTACCTTTCATTGTATTTAAAGCCGCTGGTCGGTACCGATTTTGAAGTCAAAGTCAGCGGGTTGAGCAATGCGGGCATTTTTGTGCGCATAGACAATCTCGGGGCCGAAGGTCTGATTCCGATGCGCAGCCTTCCCCGCGACTATTACCGGCTTTTGGATGCCGGCAGCTGTTTGCGCGGCGTTGACGGTAAACAGAAATTTCGTCTCGGACAGACTCTGACCGCGACGTTGGTTGAGGCTGCGCCCGTCACCGGCGGTCTGATTTTCCGTTATCTTCCCGAACCGGATGCCTTTCCCCAAAAGCCAAAAACCAAAAAAGCTTCTTCGAAACGCTCCAAAAACCGCAAACCTCTTAAAACTTCTTCACGCAAAAAAGAACGAAAGTCTGTTTGAAAATGCCGAAATTGTTAGTATTTGCCTTCTGTCTTGTTTTTTCCTTCAATTTGCAAGCCGATGACCGCGCCCTGCTTGCTTCGTTCTATTCCACGATTATGGAAAAACATGCCGAACCGGTCAGTGCCGAACGGCTGGCAACCGGCGCTCTCGAGGGGCTTTCGGCAATTGACCGCGAACTGCTGTTTGCCAACGGCAAAGAAATGATTTATCTCTATTACAAAAAACAGCAGGCCGGATTATGGCATAAACCGAAGGAAAACGGCGATGTCAAAGCTTGGAGCGATCTGACGCTCAAAGTGCTGGAAACCGCGGTTAAAAAATCTCCCCACGCCGCCGAACGTGATTTTGAACTGTTGGAAAAAGTCATGGCCGCGGCCGCGGAAAGTCTGGAGGACAATTCTCATTATTATTCCGAACTCGATCCCGAACCGGATTCGCAGCCCAAACCGATTCGTTCGTTCGGGCGCCGGATGTTCGGCAATGTCCTATACCTCAAAATAGGAACTTTTAACACCGCGACCCGTCAAAATATCGTCACCGCCTTAAACGATTATCCACAGGCTCAGGGGCTTATCCTCGACCTGCGCGGCAATCGCGGCGGCCTGCTGACGGCCGCCATTGACGTGGCCGCACTGTTTATCGACGGGGGCATCGTCGCTTCGGTCAAAGGACGCGACGAAAGCTCGGTCAAATACTACAACGCCGAAGACAATGACGGTTTCAGCCTGCCGATCGTTATCCTGATCGACGGTAACACCGCTTCTTCCGCCGAAGTGGTTGCCGCCGCGCTCATGGAACAGGCTCAGGCCAAACTGGTCGGAACCAACAGTTTCGGCAAAGGCAGCATTCAGGAAATGTACAGTTTTGCCAACGGCGGCAGACTGGCGCTTACCACAGCTCATTTTTACACGCCATCCGGGCAGAAAATCGATAAAATCGGCCTTATCCCCGATTACTGCACTTATCATGCGGTGGAAAACATCCGTATCGACCGCGCTACCGCCTTTACCAACCTTAAATGCGGACAGGAAAGCCGTGAAAATATGAAAGCGGACATTGAACTGGCAGTTTCTATTTTAAGGTGAATTTAAACCGAAATTCTGACATTTTTATAAAAATAAAACTTTGGTATATAACAATTTTTCTATTTAAATCCTAAACTTTCTTATTGACTACGCACGACTAGATTGTATGATCTTTTCTACAACTAATCCGACATTAATTATATTAAATCTACTATTAGCAAGAAAGAAAGCCCATGATAAATCGCAAAGACGTGCAAAATATAGAAAGTCTGTTTATGTTGGCAGCGGTACATGAACACAGCAGCAAACGCAAAGCTGCTCAATCAATCGGCTCTTCGGTCGATACCTTGAACAAATACATTAACAATCTGGAAGCCGAACTCGGTTTTCAGTTGGTGATCAGTTCCGGACTCGGCTGCCAACTTACGCCTAAAGGACGCAACGTTGTCAGCAGCACTTCCGAGATCAAAGAAATTCTGATGAAAATATATGCCGAAAAACCCGAAAACAACACCGCTTCGGGGTTGGTAAAAGTCGGCATGGACATCGGTGTCAGCGCCAATTGTATTTTGTATCAGATTGACAAGTTCTTTACCCGCTATCCAAAAGTACAAATTCAGACGATGATGTTTCAGGACAGCCTTAAACTTTGTTACAACGATTTAGACATCGGCATTTCTTACAGCGAACCGCGCGAAAAAGACGTCGTCTCGCTGGCGGTCAAACAAATTGAATGCAAATTATTTGCCTCGCCGCAATATCTGTCGGAAAACGGTTATCCGCAAGACATTGAAGACATTATCAAAAATCACCGGATTGTCTGCAAGTCGGGCATGAGCTATTATGACAAAGAATACCGCGAAATTTTAAAGAAAGCCGAAAAGGTCTGTTATACTTCCAACTCCAGCGGTTCCATAATCGACGCAGTTAAAAACAATGCCGGAATTTGCATCATGCCGACCCGTTTTGCCGATGAAGGGCTGGTTTGTCTCGACAACTTCAACAAAATATGTCATATCAGCCTCTATCTGTCATGCCACAAAAAGACCAAAGACCTGCCGCGGGTTCGTGCCGTGATCAACTACCTGAAAGAGGTTTTTGAAAAAATGTAAAGAAAAAACCCCGATCTAAATCGGGGCTTTTCCTTAAACGGCAGACACATTTCTTATTTGCCGCAGCTGCGTTTCTTATACGGCGCAACAACCCTGAAAGTAAGCGTCTGTTTGCCTTCGGCCGGGATCGTCACTTTCCATGCATAAGTGCCGGCATCTTTCAAGCGGCCGTCAATGCTGGCGCTTTCGACCTTCATGTCGTTGGCAATACCTTGTTCAAAAACCACCTCCTGAGCATAGGTATTGGCATTGTTAAAACTGACTTCGGCATCATAGGCATACCGGGTCGTCACGGTGATACAGGCATTATCGGCTTCCTGAGTTTTGTTTTCGGAAAGCTTGGTAACTTTTTTAATTTTTCCGTTGACGAAAATATTAAAATAACTGCCCAGATTGAGACGCATTTCTTCCCCTTTGGCCACATGGGAAATCGAATTTTCGCCGATAAACTGCATATTGCCGTCATTGTCGTTTTCATAAAAACGCACAATGCCCGACGGCAGCGGAATTCCCAGATTGTCACTTTCCTTATTTTGCAGAATATAAATCATTTCCGGATGCTGCTGGCGGAATTCGGGCGTATAATTGACGTTAAAATAAAGCGGCGAATTCATGTAGGCTTCTTTTTTATAAACGACGTCATTTTTTTCCAACAAACTGATTTGTTTGGTCTGCTTATCTTTAATATCCGTCTTCATCGGCAGGTTGTACAAGTGATAACCGCTCAGGCTCTGCGGTGCGCCGGCAGCGCTTTCCGCCACCGCATAACCGTTCATTGCCCGCGTCGCTTTTGCCATCATCATCAACGGCCGTACCCCGCTGTCGCTGCTCACCTGGTTCACATCTCCGGCAATCAGCTGCACTTTGGCATTGCTGTAATCCGTTCCCGATTCGTTGTTGATTGTCACCCAACCGGTCAGATTGAGCTTATTGTTGGAAACCACTTTGGCAACATAGTTTGTTTTCCAGCTGATACCGTTGGTCAAATATGCCAGCGATATACTTTTGGATGCCGCACTGCTGCTGTCGATTTTTGCCACCAGCGTCGGTTCGCTGCGCAGGCTGTCGGGCAACTTTTCAAATACCAGACGGCCGGGAAAATGAGTTTCAATTCCATAATTGAACTTTAACAAGGGTTGCCCGTAAACGGCACTGACAATTTCGGCGCTGTCATAAATGTTCTGGCCGGTTGTCGGGTTGGAAACAACGGTTTTGACGGTTTGCCCGACCGATTTGTCAATAATGTTGTTTGCGGTCAGAAGATCATAGTCATAATTTTGCTCCAGCACCTTAATTCCCGGCGCATCCAACAGTGCGGTCTCCGGTTTGATCTGCGTGGCCACGCCTTCAAAGGCAATATCATTGATTCCCTGTTTCAAGTCTACTGTCCGACGGTCTTTCACTAACGCCAGATTATTATTGTAAATACTGATTTCCAGATCTGTTTTTTGACTGTCTCCAACCGTATTTTCGGCCGCCGAAGCCGCTGCAGACAGACCGACACAGCCCATCAAAAGCCAGGAAGCTAAACGCATCAATTTTTCTCCTTATCAAAATTATATACTGACGATAAGGTAAGCCATTTTTTTCAAATATACAAGCCGTGATGTTCTTCTTTGGCGCAAAATGTCTTTTTTCAGTTGAAAATCCCGGCTATTTACGAAAACAAAATAAAAAAAGAGGCTGCCCGCGGCAGTCTCTTTTTTTGAATGGAAAAAGTTTTTTTACTTTAGCTTTTCCTGCACTTCCTCATAGGAATAGTGAGGCTCGTTGGTACAAGCAACCATTGTCAGCGGCGTCGAGAAAATCTCCCGCGAAACGATTTTGACATCATGTGCCGTAACTCCCCAGATGAAGTTGATACGGGCATTGACGTCATACATATCGCCTCGGCCGAGCACCTGCCATGCGGTTTCCACAGCGGCATCCTGCGGTTGTGAAAACAGGAACAGTTTCTCCGACATCGCGCGGTTTCTCGATGTTTCCATCCGGCGGTCGGAAGCTTCGCTCCCACACAGGCGGTTGATGTTCCGGCAGACGGTATCGATGATTGCGTTTACCGAAAGCTGGGACGACGTTACCGAAATACGCAGCGTACGGCGGCCGTAATAGCCGGCGATTTTCACTTCGATCTGCGCATCGGTGGGGCGCATGATTTTCTTGCCGGGATTTTGCGGATCTTCCGCTTCGTTGAACGAACGTTCGAGACGACCGGCCAGCATCGACATCATCACGTTGGCTTCGGGCGAGTTCTTGATTTCGGTCACGTCCCAGCCCATCATAACCTGACGGTAGTCGTCGTAAGAACAAATTCGGCTGTAACCGCCGGTGTACATGTTCTTGACCAGGCGATGACGTTCACCTTCGACAACATCGCCGAAATACTTCTCGGCCAGTGTACGGACATTTTCCTTGTCGACACCGGCACCGGCAATGACAACGACCAGATTCTTTCCGGTATAGTACTTGGCGGCAAATTCCCGCAGATCGTCAACCGAATAGCTTTCGACGGCGGCGATGTAACTGTCCGTATCCCACAGCACGCGTTTCTTACCGAAGGCCGTGTGCTTGTAGAGCAGTTTCATCTGTCGCTTCAGCACCGGCGCCAGATCACGCGTATGTTTGACAATGTCGTAGGCGGCGGCTTCGATCAGATCGATCCCCAGATGAGGCGCCTTGATCAGGTTGGCCATTTTCGACATTGTCATGCCGAGTTCGTCAGCGGGACAGCCGGTCAGAAAACTGGTGATGGTGCCGCCGTAGACCGTTTGAACACGGCTTACCTGCTTCATCAGGACGTTTTCGTACAGGGCGGCGATTCCGAGCTTGGGCTCGTTTACATGGCCGACGTTGACGGTTACAGACACGGAAAGAACTTCCGACACGCGATTCGCGATAACAACGGTTACACCATTGTTCAATTTAAACTTTTCCATATGTATGAAAATAAAAATGAATAAATAATTGTTAACTACAAACAAAGCTTATAAAACCTTACAAGCGATTTGTCAATATTTTTGGCAATTATTTTTAACAACGAGAAAAACAAGTGAAACACACGGGTGTTTTAGTCATCTTCCGACACGGGGCAGCCACCGTCTTCTACTATTTTCAGATTTGACAACCGTACTCAGATTTCGGTATAAGACGCATAATCGGCCATATCCCAGTCAACCCCGCAACGAATCACGGCAGCCGGAACACCGGCCAGTATCTGATTCGGTTGCGCAAACTTTTTATTTACCAGTGACATCGCGCCCACAATCGAATTGCGTCCGATCACCGCCCCTTTGAGGATCATGCACCGGGCACCGATCCATACATGGCTGCCGATCGCAATATCCGCCGGCGGGTTAAGCGGATCGCGGCTGCCGGCGTCCACCACCGTATGACCGTCGCCGCATCGGATAATCGTGCCGGTACCGACAATGACGTCATCGCCGAAGACAACCGAAACCGCCTTCTTTTCTTTGGCCAGCACCGCAATATCGCGATTGAAAAAACAATTGCGGCCGATGCTGATCCGGCAACCGTCACCAAGACAGAAAAAAACACCGTCCGTCCGCCGGTATGAGGCTGCCGCTTCAAAACAGTTGCCGTTTCCTGTTATTTTCAGACGACTGTTTTCAAATGTTTGCGGATATTCGATCCGCACGCGGTTATCGTTACCCTCGACCGCAATATCCAGACCCGGAACTTCTTCCGTCAGTTCGCGTTCCCTGCCTTCAACCACGATCGTCAAGCGGTTGTTTTCACCGTTAACCGACAACCCCATAATCTTCTCCTAATAGTTTAAAAACGACGGTTCAAAAGTCGGCTGCGCCGGCGGAATATTCACCGCTTCCCACCGGTCCTTCTCGGAATCGTAGGTAATGTGAATATAGTCGCAATTCGCCAACCGGTAAATTTTATGGTTAAACAACACGTTCAACAACACCGTCATCGCATTTCCGTGCGTCGAAATCGCAATGTTACGGTGATTGTAACCCAGAGCCGCGTCGCGGATGGCGTCTTTCAGCCGCTCTCCCACTTCTCCGAAACTTTCGCCGTCGGGAAAACGCGCCGCATAATCAATATAACATTTTTTAAAATCGGGGTACATTTCTTCGCGTTCAATCGTATACATACCGTTCAGACGCCCGTAGTCCACTTCCCGCAAACGCGGGTCAAACACAATTTCAACCCCCAGTTTTTCGGCCACGATTTCCGCCGTTTGCTGCGCCCGCAACAAATCGGAACTGATAATTTTCTTAATTTTTTTATCGGCCAGCCGGGCCGCCAAAGCCGCCGCCTGTTCACGGCCGGTCATCGTCAGCGGCACCGGATAAGGATGCTGTCCCTGAGGACGTCCCTCCGCATTCCAAATTGTTTGTCCGTGACGAAAAATATAAAAATGTTTTTTCATAGCCTTTGTTCCGATTTTTTGACCGTCATCATCAAACAAGATAAAGCCAAAACACCCAAAAAGCAAACGCTTTCCCGGCTTGCCAACAAAAAAGTTCCCGTACCGGCCGGTACGGGAACTTTAAAAAATAATCAGTCAAGTTTTTTAACGGCCAGCACTTCGTTGGGAGAAAGCGCATAAACGTTATACACAATGCGGTCTCCCGGCACAAGTTCAAGCGACAGTTTACTTTTCTTGACATAAATCAGTTTTCCGTCCTCAAGGACAATGAAACGGGTGTCAATCGGCACAAAAGTCAGACTGTAACGGATTTGCATGTCAAATGTTTCCGCCACACATCCCTCAACCGGATCACTTGCGACCAGGCTCCGGGTCTTTTGCATTGCCGCATCTTTTTCGGCTTCGCTGCCGTCTCCGAGTTCAAACCCGTCGATAACGGCAATCTCGTTCGGACAAAAGGAAAAAACCCGGTAATCGATACGGTCTCCCTGATGCAGATCCCGGTTATACCGCGTCCGCAACATGTAAAGGTCGTTGCCGTCGGAAAGACGCATAACATAGGCCGGAAACGGCAGCGGCACTTCACGACGCATATAAACCGGGTAGAGCTTTTCGATAACAGCGCATTTTTCCTGTTCTATCGAAGGAGAAAAATTATCGTCCGGTTCGTCCTCTTTGCTGCATGCCGTAAACGTCAACACCAGCAAAATCAAAATTAGTTTCTTGCTCATAAATATATTAATTAATAATCTGACAAATCGTTTTATTTATATATCGTTTTGAATATTTTGTAAATGCCCAAACCGTTTTTTTGGGACAACCGGCTGCCCCCGATGCAAGAAAGCACCCCAAAAGGGGTGCTTTCCAAAGCTGAGGTCTTTTTACAGCTTGCCGACATTGACCGCATAACGAATCTTGTCGGGCATTCCGTGATAATTCACGCTTCTCGGAACCAGATACAAACCGACAAAAGGATCGCCGCCCACTTTTTTCAGCATCTGATTGAGTTCGGGCTGCGCTTGTTTTGCCGCTTCGATTTGCCAGTCGTTGATAACGTCCCACTTTTCACCTTCGTAAGGCGGAAGCTGGTTACGGGCATACTTCTGCGCTTTTGAAAGCTGAAGGCCCGCAATCTCGTCGGTCGCCCCCAAAATGAACTTGGCATAGCCGGCGGCACGACGTTTGTACGGAACAAAAATTCCCAACGGCGTCGCATCCTGCATTACCCGGTTCGAAACCACCAAGCGTCCTTTCCAGCGATAAAGAATATCCATCGAATATACCTTGCCCATTTTGAGCTTTTCGATTTCATCCTTTTCAGCCTCCGAAAAGTCTTCTCCTTCCGTCACCGCGGATGCATCCGGCACTTGCATGGCTTCGGTTGCCGCTGTGCCGCTGTTTTCTCCGGCGGTTGAGCACGCTTCTGCATCAGTACCGTCGGTTGTGTCCTCGGTCTTTTCGTTTGCAGAAGTGTCGGAGGAAGCCGGTGCCTGTTCCTCGTTCGTTTTTTGCTTGCGCGGGCGCCCGAGTTTGCGGCCGTTGCGGCTGTAGCCTTTGGGATACGGGGAAGAAACCGGCGAAATGCCTTTCTCGTCTTCCGTTTTTGTTCCCTCGACGTAACCGACAATTCCGTTTTCGTCTTCAATCGGAATATTACCGGCGGCGACGATCGCTTGCGCCGACATGACGGTATGATTACCGTTGTCCGGAACGGCCGTTGCGGATACGCCTGCCGATTCTTCCGAAACGACTTCTGATGCGGCGGCCATTTCCGTTGCATTGTTTCCGTTGCAGGCGTCATTGACACCGGCCGCCGGAAGTTTCGTCGTCAGCAGCAGCAGTTCGTTGCATTTGGTTTGTACTTCCTGCAGCAGTGCGGTTGTCTGATCGGTCGGAAAACAGTCTGCCAGAGACAGTCCGAAATGTTTCATCAGTTCGCGGGCAAATTCGGCGTAATCTTCGCGTGACAGTTCCAGCGCTTCGATCATGCTTAACAGATCGAGCAAAATTTTCTTTTTTTCTTTCATACGGCGATGAATTTAAATTAGTAAAACATATTTATAGTAAAAATAAATTCTTAAACGAATTCAGTATAAACCTAAAAAGCAAAAAAGCAAGCCTCTTTTGTTTATTTATGTCCAAAAAACATCACTGTTTTACAACATCCGGCCATTTTGCAACCGACCGTTAAAAACCGCTTCCGTATTATGCTGCATTTTTTCAACCGTCTCGCTTTTTATCCCTAACGCCGCCGCAGCTTCATCATAAGCGATATTCATTTGGCGCAACGCTTCGGCAAAACCGATCCGATAACGGCACTCGGCCTGAACTTCGGACGCCAATTCAAGCATTGCCCGGTCATCGTACCGCAGTTGCTTTGCCGCCAACGCCCACAAGGTTATCCATTCGTGGGGATAACGATAGTCGGACACCAAATCGCGTCCGTCTTCCGAAACTTCGGCGCCGCCTTTTTTGCCAAAATGCGAAAGCGCTTCAAACAAAGGCACCTTCCGGTAGTTTCGCGCTTCGGAATCTGCTTCGTGTTTCCGTTCTGTGCTCATTTTCTGCAGATAATCCAACTTTTCCTCTTCAACCTGCAAAAGATGGCAATGCGGCGTAATTGCCCACACCGTTCCTTCGCCGTTCCAGCGGTTGATAACAAAATTATCATCCTTTAAGCCCGGAATAACCACTTCTTCAAAAACCGCCTCATCCAAATTAAAATCATAAATCCCCAGATTACCCAGTTCCTCACGCGTTTCGCGGCGGATGTTGGCGGCTGCAATTTTTTGCCGATCGCGAATCAAAACCGGCTTGCCGTTTTCCAGAACCACATCGTCGCGCAAGGTTGCCAGCATGCGCCGCTGCCGCTCGTCGGCGCTTAAGAACTCGGCTTCGCCGGTCATTTCGGCCAACCCGCCCAGGGCACCCCACCCGTCAGCTTTGCCGTTCTTCGGGTTGCGACGCATTAAAACGCCGACATAAACATTTTGCAGGCGTTTTTTCATGCTCCCCGCAGTCTCGGCTTTTCCGCTCCACAGGGTCACGTTGGCGCCGCTGCCGGCAATCAGGCTGCGGTTATGCCCGTTTTGCAAAATCCGTGCCCGTTCCTGTCCTTTCGATGCCCGCCGCAAAGCGTTTTCCACTTCTTCCCGGTTATCATAACCGACCAAACTTTTAACCGATTCTTCAATCGTTTGCGGACTGAAAACCACACCGTTGATCCCCAAGTTCCGCACGGTTTCAATGTTTTGTATTTTGTCGTCAACCGCCATCATTTCTTCAAAGCGGCATCCGAGCCGGGAACGAACATATTCATAAACCGCCGGATCGGGTTTGAGCAATCCGCTTTCATAAGAAGTAAAAATATGTTCCGCCTTGACCAGACCTTCGGTTTTAAGGCTTTGCGACAATATCGGCAAGGCGTTGGAAAAAATAACGTTCTCAATGCCGCGCCGTTGCAAATAGGCCATCATTTGCCGGGTTTCGGGAAAATAGGCGCCGATGCCGCGATGAAACGCCCGATTGATCGCCGCCGGTATCGCCGCGTGATACGGTACCTCAAAAGCATGACAGATCTGGCGGCACAATTGTTCAAATTCTGTTTGCCCGCGCATATAAGGACCAAAATCAAATCTTTTGACATCTGTAACCGACACCTTTCTTTGCGCATTTTCGACAACCCAGTCACCCAGCGGATTGAGCGTATAGTCATAAATTGTTTTACCGACGTCCCACAAACAATATCTGATCATTGGTGCTTTCCTTTCATCTTTTGCCGGCAAGTATAGCCTTTTTCCAACAATTTGGCAAATCTTGTTTTTACGACATTGTTAATTATATCTTTTCTTAAAGAAGGAGAACATTGATGGGATACATCCTGGCGCTGACCGCCGTTTTTTTCTGGAGCTGGAACATTGTTATCGCTGCCGGTTTTGCCACTGCGCTTGCGCCGCTGGAACTTGCCTGCGGACGCTGGATCATTGCAACGGCGATTCTGCTGCCGTTGGCCTGGCGCAAGATGGTTGCCGCACGACAGGTTTTATGGTCTGCTTTTCCTCTGATACTGGGACTGGCGGTTACCGGCATTGTTATCGACAATACTCTGATCTATTATGCCGGACGGACGGCTTCTGCCGTCAATATCGGCATGCTTGATACCACCGGTCCGATTTTTCTGGTATTGTTGTCACGCATTTTCTTAAAAACACCGATCACCAACCGTCAGCTTATCGGCCTGACAGTTGCCGTCATCGGCGTCGTGATCATCATTTTGCGCGGCGATTTTACAGCTCTTTCCAAAATCAAACTGGTAAGCGGCGATTTGTACGTTCTGGCCAACACTTTTGCCTTTGCGGTATATTCGCTGCTGCAATCCAAACGACCGCCGCAAATCGACCAGACGGCCATGCTTGCGGCCACTGCCGTCATCGGCGTATTGATCTTGGCCGTGTGGATGCTGTTCGCGGTACCGACCTCCCGGCTGGAGGCTTTTAATCTCGAAGATTTGGCCGTGGTGGCTTATCTCGGCATTTTCAATTCGGTCATATCGTATTTGTCATGGAACACCGCCCTCAACAAAATCGGCAACGTCAAAGCCGGCATTATCTACTATCTGCTGCCGGTTTTCAGCGCCGCCGAAGCTTATTTGGTTCTGGGCGAACAAATCGGACTGTCCCAGATTTTCGGCGGTGCGATTGTTATTGCCGGTGTGATGACGGTCAGTATTCCGTCCCGGCAACTCAACGCCGACACGGGTAAGCGATAAAAATATCCTTGGCAGCCACTTTTTCGAACAAAGAATATATGTCGCCGCCGATCTTGCGATCAAAATAACTTTTTAACTCATGGGTTGCTTCCAGCATTTCCGGCGCCACTTCAACGCCGTGACGGAGCGCATATTCCTCTGCCCGTTCTTCAATCGTCACCAAACCGTATGCGTTGGAAACCCAATCGCACATCTGCACCAACCGGTCATAATCGTCGAGCGGATGCAAAGCCATAAATTCGGCCGTTTGTTCATAGTCTTCGACATTGCCGAAAAACATGCTCTGACATTTTTCGAAACTGTCAAGCCGATTAAACGGAAACGTATGCACCAAACACGCGCGTGCCACGTTTTCATCTTCGTTTTTCAGCATTTCGTATCCCACAATACCGTGAAAACGCTGCAAATACTTTTCACGGATTTTGCCGATATCATGCAATAATGCTGAAAAATAAGCCCGACTGCAATCCAAACCGGACAATTCGGCTATTGCACGGGCGACTTCGGCTGCCCCGAAAATGTGGTTATGAAACAAATACCAGGTATTTTCCGGGCGCCCGTGAGCTATTTCAAACTTTTTTTCACGTAAAATTAACTCATTAGCATAGCTGAAATCCATTTTTTCAACCTCAAAACGCAAGAACAACCAAATTTAACGGACATGAGTCCCCCTCTTCCGCCGACAATGCGATATTATGTCGTCTGCTCTGTTTTCAACCCCTCAGGAAAAAACAAGCAACTTCGACACGATCACACATTGTTCATATAACGCTGCAGCATTTCCATTGATTTCAGATAATAATCTTTGCTGTGCCCGGCGATTCTGTCCATGGTTACCGTAATTCCTTCCCAGGTGTATGAATTGTCATTGTTGCGCCGCACCCCATAGGCCCCGATGCTCTTACAGTCGCCGTTTATCAAACCGACAAAGTCTTCCAGTTCCACCTCGTACAGTCCGGCCACTTCTTCGGGCTGCAAACGGACTTTGGCCAACAGATTATCGACCACCGCCATATACAAAACTTCAAACTCACGGTTATAAACATCGCCCTGCTGATAGATTTCTTTGGTGGTAAACATTTTGATCAGATCATCTTTTTGCAGGCAAAGCCCCAACTCTTCGGTCACTTCGCGGTAACCGTCTTTCACTTCTTCGCCGGATCGGACGTGACCGGCTGCCGAAACGTCCAGGATCGACTTGTCCTTATTGCGAAGCTGAAGCCACACCATGATCTTTCCTTCGTCGTTTTTACGTGCCAGCCAACAATGAAAAGTCTTATGCCACAAGCCTTCGCGGTGTGCCTGAGATTTCATTGCCGTACCCAGCAAATTCATGTTTTCGTCAAAAATATCAATTAATTCATCAGCCATAGTCTTTAAAAACTCCATATGCATTCTATATTTATGGGTTTATCATAACAGTTTTATACGGCAACGCAAGCGCAATTTTCGTTTTAAAAAAGTCTTTTTTGTCCGTTTTGACCGCCAAAGCTTCTACATTCTTATAGGAAACAACACAACAAAAAAATCTCTTCTGATTCCCAGAAGAGATTTTTTTAATTTCAGTGCCGTTTTACTCCGCGGTTACCGGCCTTACCAACGTCAGTTTCGGTGCGGTCACCGGATTGACCTGATAAAAGCCCTTGTCGTCCTGACAAAGTTTCCAACACCGCCCCTGATAAGAAAATATCTCACCAAGGTCAACCGCTTCGCGGGCAAGATCTCTCGGATCGTATTCCGCAAATTTGCTCAAATCATCTTGAAACAATTTGACAAATATGGTGTCTCCGGTTTCTTCGACATAACCGATCCAACAGATTCCGAGCAGTTTTTTGACCCGGCCGATCACATAGATCCGACACAGCATAAACTCTGCGCCGACATATCCGCGGATCGCCGCTTCGCACTTGGCATAGAACTCGTGATGATAAAAGAAAACGTTCCGCAGATAAAAACCGCGTCGCCGGTCATATTTGACCATATAGAGGCGGTTGTCGTACAAGAACATTTCTCCCGGTTCCATTGCCCGGAAAACCATCCGTTCATAACGCTGTGTCAGCTCTTTGTAATTAAAAAAGGGCAACACATGGATTCCGCGGCTGCTTCGTGCATTCCAGACAAAAAAACCGGTATCTTCCTCATCACCCGGACGTACCGCAACCCCCGGAACCGGCAGTTCCTCGGGATCGATGCCTTTTGCCTGCAGATGCCGAAATGCTGCCTGCGACGAGGGAGCAACACATTCTTTTCCCGGCGCCGCCATGTAATCACGCTCTTTCATAATCTGAGATTTTAAATAAAACCAAAATAATCTGATTGTTTTCCGCCGAAACGAAAAAATCATTTGCGACGGATCAGCTGCATTTGCGAATTATAAAAAACGGGTTCCGCAAATTGGTAACCGTCTTTGTCTTCGCGCAAGACCAAATGCCTTCCGTTCACTTCAAAACGTTCGCCGATATCGATTGCCTTGCGGCCCAGTTCGGTATACGAATAACCGGCCAGCAGAATCTTGTCCTCTTCAAACATTTTGATAAACAGGGTCGCATTTGTGGCTTCCTCATACCCGATCCAGCATACTGTCAGAAAACGGCTGTTTTCTGCAGTCACATAAATCCGGCACAACATAAAGCGGGCTTCCGGATAACCGATGATAGCCGCTTCGGTCCTCGGGTAACGCTCATGCCAATAGACGTCGATGATGCGCACGCACAGGCCGAGGTCGGGATCATACACCGTCTTATAGGTGCGGCGGTTGGTATACATGATCATCTCATCGACACCGACCGGGGCAAACTGCCAATCGTTGCATACGGGAATTTTGATCTGCGTGAACAAAGACATCACATGAAAACGTCCTTGGTTAACGGCCCATACGCAATAAGAGATCCGGGGATCGCTTTTGCGGCGGATCGTTCCCAAAACGGGAAGTTGTTCAATCGCAACGCCGTGATCGCGAAACAGATAAAATGCTTCGACTGCCGAGCCGGCACAAACTTCGTCACCGGGCGGCAAGAGGTATTCATTCTCTTTCATACGCTTTGTATTTTAATTAATAACTTGCAAATAATTCTCACTAGATTTTCAGATTAAATCTTTTGGACAAAAATTGCAATATTTTTTTGCGCAAATCTTCCGCAGACTCGCATTTGTTTTCCGCAAAAGACAAACCCCGCCGAAGGGCGGGGTTTTATCACTCAGAAACGGAAATCGCGATCGCCGTTTTCGATTTTGGTCAGGCGCTCGGTCACAATCTCGCGCACTTTTTCCCGCGGAATATTTTGCAATTCCTTTTGGATCAGGGACAACCCCAACTCCCGGGTTGCCGGCGAAGCATAATCGGTCAGATATTCCTTTAATGTCATCAAGGCGTTGGGATGGCAGCAATTTTGGATCTGTTTGCTTTTGCAAAGGGCCATAAAACGGTCGCCGGTACGCCCTTCCCGGTAACAAGCGGTGCAAAAACTGGGAATATAGCCCATTGTCATCAGCCAGTTGATAACTTCGTCAAGGGTACGGGTGTCGCTGACGTCAAATTGAGCCGAATTTTCGGCTTCCGGTTCCGGCTCCGCATATCCGCCGACGCTGGTTTTGGAACCGCCGCTGATCTGAGAAATTCCCAAATGCAGGACCCGTTCGCGCGAAGCCTGACTCTCCCGGGTGGAAACGATCATTCCGGTATAAGGCACAGCAATTCTGATACAGGCAACAATCTTGGCAAAAATGTCATCATCAATGCCATTTTCAAAGCTCGACGGATCGATATCGTCGGCCGCCCGGATCCGCGGGACGCTGATCGTATGCGGCCCGACGCCGTGAACGGCTTCCAAATGCTCGGCATGCATCAGCAAACCCGCAAACTCGTACTTGTACATTTCCAACCCGAACAAAACGCCCAGACCGACATCGTCAATGCCGCCTTCCATGGCACGGTCCATCGCTTCGGTATGGTAAGCATAATTATGTTTCGGACCGGTCGGATGCAGTTTTTCATAAGACTCTTTATGATAAGTTTCCTGAAACAGGATATAGGTCCCGATTCCCGCTTCGTGCAGCTTGCGGTAGTTTTCGACCGTGGTGGCGGCAATATTGACGTTTACGCGCCTAATGGCGCCGTTTTTGTGCTTGATGCCGTAAATGGTGTCGATACATTCCAAAATATATTCGATCGGGTTATTGATCGGATCTTCTCCGGCTTCAATCGCCAGCCGTTTATGCCCCATGTCCTGCAACGCAATCACTTCGCGGCGCACTTCGTCCTGTGTCATCTTTTTACGGGCAATATGCTTGTTTTTGGCGTGATAGGGGCAGTAGACACAGCCGTTGACGCAATAGTTGGACAGATAGAGAGGCGCAAACAACACGATGCGGTTGCCGTAAAAGTCTTTTTTTATCTGCTCGGCCAACGCATAGATTTCGGCATTTTTCTCCGGCAGTTCACAGGCCAGCAACACCGATGCTTCCCGGTGGGAAAGACCTTTGCGTTGTTTGGCTTTTTCGATAATTTCATCAATCAGCGCCGCATTGTTTCGGTTGGCTTCGGCATAGGCAAGCGTTGACAATATTTCGTCATGGCTGATAAATTCCTCAGCCTTTAAGGATTTCGGATTATACATACAAACCTCTTTCTTATGGGTCAGAAGCATCTTCCCCGTCAGTTACAAAAAATCAATTACCGGTGCCGGAATAGGCCGTTTTGGCGGAAACTCCCTTCAAATTGCCGATCTTGCCCGACAAGGCGCTGATCACGTCATGCGGCGCGTCCACGACAACACTGATGATATTGATTCCTCTGCTACGATACGGAATCCCCATGCGCCCGATGATATAAGCGGAATAATCATGCAGAATTTCGTTCAGTTTTTCTACGGAATCGCGCTCTTCCACCACAATCGCGACAACGGCAACCTTTGTTTCCATTGCAAGTCCTCCCCGGTCCGGATAGTTCTAAGTCACTTTTGATGTTAGCATGACAAAAGATAAAATACAAGCCCATAACGTCTTGTTTTGCAAAAGCTGATCCGTATCAGCACAATAAAAAACCTTCCGCAACGGAAGGTTTTTTATTTTTTCGGTCATTGCAGCCAATACTCAACCGTGGAGACCACGCGCACTTTTTTCTCAATCTGGCTGCTCTCGTTTATATTTGCCGCATCAACCTTCGGCAGCACCGAGAACACGCCCTGGCTGGCGCGGCGGATTTTTCCGACCCGACTGCCGCTGCTTTTGGCAAATTCAAAAGCCGCTTTCCGCGCATTGCGGGTTGCCTCTTCCAGCATTTGCGGTTTTATTTCGTTAAGACGGGTAAACAAAAACGAGGCCCGCGAACCGCCGCCGTAATCCTGAGAGAACACAATCCCTTTGGCAATCAGCTCGTTAGCCGCCGACAAAGCGTCCGCCACCGCATCAACCTTCTCGGTCTGCAATTCAACCGTCTGCGTCAGAATAAAACGGCGGTTGCCGGTTTCCGCAGCATTTTGGTAAGGATTGGCCAAAAGGTCGTTGGTAATGATCGGCCCCAGCGTGATCTCGTCTTTGGCAAATTTGTGCCGGTTCAGAAAATCAACGATCATCTGCGCCTGTTTTTCCATCCGGCTTTGGATTTCGGCCAAATCGTTGCCGGTTGCCACAAATTGCAGCGACCAAATTGCCAAATCGGCCTTAACTTCCGTTTCCGCCAATCCCTTAACCGTGACGCTGTTGGCGTTCATCTTGGCCTGATAGTAATAATATCCGGGGAAAAAACCGCCCAGCATAAGGCCGGCGGCCAAAATCAGGGCCCGTGCCAGCTTGGCGCCGCACGGACATCCGGACATACTGCAGCTGTCATTTCTTATTTCTTCCATCCTGTCCTCTCTTTGCTGAAATCTTCTTATCTCTCAATATAAGAAATACCGCTGCCGTTTCAAGCCGACAAGGATGGTATGACGCTCAAAAGCAAAAGCCGTGTCAAACAGGACACGGCTTTTGTTCATCTCGTCGTTTATTGCGGCGTTGCCTCGGCATTGCGGTTTTTCCACAATGAAATTCCGATTCCTGCAAACAGCAAACCGAACGTAACCGTCAGCGAATGCCAGGCTTCCAGTTCAAAGCCCAAAATATACGGCGCAAAAATCTTAAGGCCGATAAAGATCAGAATGATCGAAAGCGCCGGTTTCAGATAAGTGAATTTATGCACCGCGGCTTCCAACAGAAAATACAGCGCACGCAATCCCAAAATCGCAAAAATATTGCTGGTGTATACGATGAAGACGTCGTTGGTAATCAGAAAGATGGCCGGAATGCTGTCCAACGCAAAAATCACGTCCATCGTCTCAATCGTCAACAGGGCAAAAAACAGCGGCGTAATATAATGGCGCCCGTTTTCCTTAACAAAGAAATGTTCCCCGTGGATTTTGCCGGTGACATGAAAAATTTTCGACAGAAACTTAAACAACCGCGTCTCTTCAAAGGCCGGTTCGTCTTCTCCTTTGTGTAACAGCATTTTAACGCCGGTATAGACCAGAAAAGCCGAAAAGACATACAAAATCCAATGGAAGTTGGAAATCAGCGTTTCGCCGACCCAGATCAACAGAGCACGCATCACAATCGCGCCGAGAATGCCCCAGAACAAAACGCGGTGCTGGTACATCCGCGGCACCCCGAGAGAGGCAAAAATCAGAGACATGATAAAAATATTGTCCAACGAAAGGCTTTTCTCAACCAAAAAACCGGTAAAGAAATCCATTCCCTTGTCCAGCCCTTCTTCATAAATGATAAACACGCCGAAAATACAGGCCGCCAGAATATAGATGATACACAGAACCAGGGTATGCCAAAAGTTCGGCACTTCGTTTTTGCGGTTAAACAAAAACAGGTCGAAAAACAGCAGCAAGAGCACAACCACACCGAAAATTGCCCACAACCATTCCTGAGGAATGACATAATGGTTGGTAAACAAATCTTTGAGCTTTTCCATTTTTTTATCCTTAAAAGTCTTAAATCTGCCCTGTTATAGACTGATTTTACCGATCCGTCAATCGTCTCTCAACGGTTATACATCGGCTTATTGCAACAAAAAATGCCATACCCCCTTGTCAAACCGCTAAAAAAATAGTATAATAAACTTGTTAAAGGAAGGTCGGCTTTTGATCCGCCTTTGACATCGGATTAACAAGTATGGAGTTTTTATGTACGCTGTAACACCGTTTGCGGTGCAATGCAAAACAACCCACCGGAACAATTTTTTCCGGGAATTAAACAATTTATTTCAATTTTCGAACCAAATTGCTGGTTTTTCTTACACAAGTGAGGGCTTATCGGTTCTGAAAGGAGTGTAATTATGCTTTCTTTCAGAGATAAATTAAACGCCCGTGATCCCGAAACCATTCGTAACATCACGGCTTCGACCGGATTTTTTGACGATACCGACATTGAAATCGGCGTCAATTTGGCTCATGCCGTTCTAAACCGGCAATATGCCAACGACAATGCGGAAAAACCCGAATTTCTGTTTGCCGAAGACGGCGGCCAAACCGTCGGCTATGCTTGTTTCGGCAAAATTCAGGACTGCTGTTCGGCTTATGAGCTGTATCTGATTTCTACCCTAAACAGTTATCGCGGACACGGGATCGGCCGCCGGCTGGTTCAACGCCTGCTGGAAACCGTTCGCCGTCTCGGCGGTAAGAAGGTTTTTGTCAAAACAGAAGGAACTCGGCAGTACCTCCCTACCCGCAAATTCTACGAATCGTGCGGTTTCAGGCTGGAAGCGGTTTTAAAAGAATACTATGACGACAAAGATGACTGCTACATATATTCTTACAAGTTTTGCGAAAACGAAGCGGCAAATTTGATTCCGGCCGAATAAAATGCTGCAACCGAAAACAAAACGTCCTCCGGACTCCTCCGGAGGACGTTTTGTTTCTGAAGACCGCATTCAATTGCGGTAACCACGCATCAATTCACAAAAGATTTGGTAACGCATTTCTCTGGAGTTTTCTCCGCCCTCATGCAGCAGATATCCCAGAAAAACGTTCATTTCGTCATTTCCGACAAAATGAAAATAAGCCTGACGACGAGCGGCGGAACAACAACGCAAATAACGCATACGAAGTTCTTCTCCCCTGTTTCCGAGTTTTGCGGCCATCTTACGATAACGGCGGTACAGCCAGAAAACGTAAACGGCATATACGGCCGAACCCAGCAAAGCACAGAAACTCATAACGACACTGAACCGCAAGAATCCTTCATTGATCCGTTCGGCAGCCGTAAAAATACACGCCAGACCCAATACACACCCCCATGCAAACACCATCAATGCCTGCAATAGGAATCTCTCAAGAATCTGTTCATAAAAAACTTATTTATAAAATTTAATAATATAAAAACTAAGGACAGTATAACCTTTTCACTTTTAAAAGTCCACTCCTAAATATTCTTGACAAAATTTTCATTATATGTACAATTTAAGTCAGATACCAATTATTTAATAAACCTATTATTCACAACAAAACACATAAAAAACATGGTTAAAAAAATTATTATTAAGGGGAAACACCAGGTCTTCGACAAGACGGCAGCCGAAGAAACCGCTCTCATGCAGAACGGTCAGGATCAGGAACGCTTCTACTACATCTGTTGTCGCGGCATTCGAAGTCGGGAGGGTCAAAATGCGCTTGCTCAAGGCGACGCCAGATGGATTCATCTGCAAAACACCGTCCACGCCGAAATGTGGCACTACGACATTTTGCAAAGTCTGCGGCAGCAAGGAATACTCCCGCCGGACGAAATGTCGGAAACAGAGCTTAAAGAAGCCTTTCAGAACTGGCTGTATCACAACATGTTTCGCTCACCGACCGCTTTTGCAAGCGAAGAGGAATATGGTAAAACATCACAACGACTGATGGCCGCCGGTGCCAAACCTTCTAAAGCAATGAACGAGACCGAAGAGATTTCGTTGCTGCTGACCAAGGACTGGGACCGTGTACAAAAATATCTGCGTAAATTTCATCCCAAGGCGGAAGTTCTGTTCTTTCAGACCGCGCCGCTGGAGTTGCTTTTCGCATATATTTTCCTTTTCCGCCCCCAAAGCGTTGAGGCAGAGCGCGCTCTGATCTTCCGCAACGACAGCGTTCTCACCTGGGAACTGGTCTTTCATCACGTGCTGAGTTACGAAGCCAGCCGGATCATCAAAAAGTCGGGCAACCGCTACATCTGGAAACTGGCGGTGATGCGTAACTACGGCTTTGTGTATCAGTTTGAGCACAAGTTCGGCAGCATCGCCAAATGGCAGCAGCAGCTTGAACGCAGCTTTGACCGCAAATATTTCAGGAAATGTTGTTAAAATTCCCCTGTCAAAGCAAAAGCCCCGGTTTTATCAACCGGGGCTTTGCTTTATCCGCCGTAACCCGGCAGAGATTCTTTGCTTTCGTCATAAAGCTTCAACGCTTCCGCGACCGCTTTGCGGGCGTCGTCAGGACCGAGGAAAGTCTCGATAATCACTTCTTTGTTTTCCAATATTTTATAATCTTCAAAAAAACGTCTCAAAGTTTTCAGACAGTGCGGCGGCAGTTCGTCAATCGACGTATAGTGATTATACTCCGGATCGTCGACATGAACGGCGATAATCTTGTCATCGTTTTCACCCTGGTCAATCATCTTCATGACACCGATCGGCCGCGCCCGCAAAATCGACAGCGGCAACACCGGTTCCTGTCCCAGCACCAGAATATCCAGCGGATCATTGTCGCCGCAATAGCTGCGCGGAATAAAGCCATAGTTGGCCGGATAGTGAACCGCACTGTACAAAATGCGGTCAACTTTCAGCAGACCGCTCAGTTTGTCAAGCTCATATTTAACGTTGGAACCTTTCGGCACTTCGATGATTGCATTGATGATTTCAGGCCTTTTTTTCCCGGCGCTGACGCCGTGCCATGGATGCAGCATTTATTCAATCCTTTCCAAAAATAATTTAATTTCAATGTCGATGACGATATAATAAAAAATAATCGGTTTCAAGGATTTTTAAATTGATGATGTCAAATTCAGTTATATCGTGACATCCGCACGGCGCTATTGCCGTTCGCCGCGGCCGGCCGCAAGCTGATTTCCCGAAAGCAGCACTTTGTCCCAATAACGTTTCATGATCCGATGATAATCGGGATTTTCTTTCAAGTAGCCGCTTATCCTGCAGCAGGCTTCGGGCGGATAAAATTTATTTCCCGGCAGCGCTTCCACTTGCGGAATTGCATTGGCTGCCACGTTAAACGGATGACGCAAAAGAGCTCGATACCCTTCGGTACGTTTCACTTCGTCAATCGGCGGAAATTCGGTTGTCAAAGCAGCCGAAAGCCGCAGAAAAAACTTGCTTCCCTGCGCACTGCCCAGTTCCCGCACATAATTGCCGATCATCTCGACGCACTCCTCCCGGCCGCCTTTTTCCGACACTTTGCGCAAGTTGTCACTCATCATCGAAATGGCTTCGGCCTCAGGCGTATCGATACCGGGAACCTGAAAATCGTGCATCCATCTCACATGGCGACCGCTTTCCCACAAAGATGTATCCAACGGTTTCGGCATTTCGCGGCTAAACATATACATCATTGTTTGCCGGCGGGCTTCCTTGCGTTGTTGCCATTCCGGGCTCGACGGCACATGACGGTCCATGTTTTCTACCACCCGCACATTATAGCCGGCCGCATCCATCATCTTGAGCGCATTGATGTCGCAAGCAGCTTCCTCATTACCATGCAAACCGCGAATTTCGGAATCGCCGTGCTGCCAGCCGAGGTGAGAAAGCTCATGCGCCAGTATAAACGCCAGTTCATCCTCGCTTTGCAGCTGTTGCAGCTTGTCACGGTTAAACATCACCACAAAATCGTTACCGCTCAAATCGGCCGAATTCATACGGTCTTCAATGCTGCTGATTCTGGCCGGACTGTCATCCTCGCGATCTTGCAGATAAAAACAAACCTGATACTCTTTCAAAGAACGCGCGCCACTGTAGGAGTTATCAATCAATTTATGCGCCATCTGCTGCATAAATACATCAAAACTGTGCCCTGCCTCGCTCTCCGGCGAAACGAAATGATTAAAATTTGCCAAATCCAAATCAACGTTCGGATTTTTTACTCTATAGACATCTTGCCGGTTATCAGACACTGTTTAAGTCCCCCGTATTAAATATTGCTTCAATATAACATTTGGGACATAAACTTGTCAAAAAATAAATTTACCGTTCTTTCAAATCACCGGATTATAGGCCCATTGCAACAAGGCTTGGCGTTGCCGCGCCCGACAGCCGACATCAAAAGGCATGCAGTTTTTTTCTACCTGAGCCAAATGACGGCGGAACGAGCGCCACCTTTTTATCTGAACTTCGTCAATTTCCGGCAGCCGCCGCCCGTAATAATAACGGCAATACCATTGAAACCAGCCGCGCACGTCCGGACCGATAATCCAACCGCGCCGCCGCCATTCCGACAACGAAAGGCGTGATTTGACGCCGAAATAATTATACAGCGGATTACTTCTTTCCGGTGATAAAATGGCATGATCAAACCATCGTTCGGGAAACTCCTCCCAACAATCGGTCATATACTTTCCTTCAAAAACCCCCATATCCAGCATCTGGATCGGCGTCAACTCCGGTTTGAAATCGGGATGAAAGTTCTGCCCCTCCGGTTCACTGAGCAGATAACGATAATTTTGCTGCATCTTATCGTTCACCACCACTTCTTTGGGAATCCAGTTGACTTCGGGGATCGGACGGCAGCAATTGCAGGGTTGAAAACTTCTGCTCTGCCAAGTGTCGGTCCGCATTTGTTCTGCCATTAACATTCTCCTGTAAAACTCATTGATCGGCGTTATCACCCTCCTTAGGTTCTGATACTATATAATCGGTCGCGCCATTTTTTGAACGTTTATATAAATAATTGTTTATCCTCAATTTATCAAAAAAAATATAAATCGGATAATTTTTTGCTTGATTTATTGATTTAATACGTGTATAAAGCTTTCCGTAAACACGATGGGCGCTTAGCTCAGCTGGAAGAGCATCTCGTTTACACCGAGAGGGTCGGGAGTTCGAACCTCTCAGCGCCCACCATAAAAAACCCGCCGCAAGGCGGCTTTTTTTATGAATGCAACTCCGGTGAAAACGCCCGGGCAAGGAAGTTTGCAAATCATAAACATTTAAGGTCGTTATCACAAATACAAGCAATTTTACAACGACTTAACGACTGCCTTGATCCCTCAGCGGCATTTTTTCAGCATAACTTTGCGTCGGCAAAGGCGCCCTCATTCAGGCATATCAGACACCGTCTGCCCTTTTCGTCATCAATCATCCGGCATTCGCCGTCTTTGTTTTGCCCTGCGACAACTCCGAAAAAAACCGGATATTGTTCGCTCATCGCCTGCAGATGACGGTTGATCTTTCCGTCAGCGGCGCACAGACGCGCAAAAATTTCTTCAGCCTTTTTGATTTTATCCGTATTTTCGCTGTCCGGCAGCATTTTACCCGAACGCCACAGCTCTTTAACGTTCAGACTGCGGTTGAGCGTTTCGCCTTCTTGTTGCAAATTGCGGTAAAACGACTGCCCGTTTTGTTCCTCGATCATACCGGCCAGATGAGCATGCAAATCAAAATCGGTATTGCCGACGGGAGCATCGGCACGCGGTTCGGATATAAGCTCCAACAAAGACATCAGCTTTTTCCGCGTTTCCGGTTCATCTCGCCCGGCATAGAGGAAATCGAGCGTTTCGGCAATTTCCGCCTTTTGTTCCGGTCGGGCGTTTTCATAGCCGGAGAGCTTCAAATGCTCTGCCAACGCAGCAATTTTTTCCAGATTTTCTGCCGAATCAAGTTGTGCCATCGCCCGTCTTTCCCATTTTTATCTAATTTAGCACAATCGCTGATTTTTGTCTATGAAAAGTTGGCACCGCTTTTGCAGCCGATAATCACAAAAAAAGGAACAGCATAAGATCACTGTTCCCTCAAGTTTATCAAACCTGTAAAAAGTACAATTAGTTGACAGAATCCTGCAAAGCTTTACCCGGTTTGAATTTAGCAACTTTACGTGCAGGGATTTTGATAGCTTCGCCAGTGCGGGGATTGCGGCCGGTCGTGGCAGCACGTTTGGTAACACCGAAAGTACCAAAACCGACCAGACGAACTTCTTTGCCGTCTTTCAAAGATTTGGCAACAGAATTAATGAATGCGTCCAGAGCCTTGGCAGAATCAGTTTTTGTCAGACCGGTTGCAGCGGCAATGCTGGCGATAAGTTCATTTTTATTCATGAAGAAACTCCCTATAAATGTAAGTTATGTTAAACAAAGCGGCACAACACCGCCACAACGGAATTTAAGAACGTTTTTGCGCTTAAGTCAAATAAAATCAAAGCTTTTCCGCATAAAAAAGGCATTTTTCGTTGTCATTTTACCCGTTGCGGCAGTTATTAACAGGATTTCGCGCCCATTTTCGCCGATCATTACCGATTCTGCCGCTTTGCGCCGACTCCCCGATTTTTTCGCCGCCGCGATTCTTCCATATGCTTTTTTAACATTTCTTCTGCGAGAAAACGGGACAACATCCATATAGCCGCCGCCCGCATATTCCAAAACAAACGGCATTGTTTTGTCAACAATGCCGTTTGTTTTGCGAAACATCGCCATCAATGTGACGAATTATTCCGGAAGTTTGCAATCACGATGCAGCGCAATCTCCAAAACCTCATCGGCTGTCGAAACCGGAATAATCCTGAGCCCTTCTTTAACGTTGTCGGGTATCTCGACCAGATCCTTCTCGTTATCCTTGGGAATAATAACCGTTTTAATCCCGCCGCGCAAAGCCGACAACAGCTTTTCCTTAAGGCCGCCGATCGGCAGCACCCTGCCCTGAAGCGTGATCTCACCGGTCATCGCAACGTCTTTGCGTACCGGAATTTTCGTCAAAACCGACACCAGAGTCGTATACATTGCAATACCGGCCGACGGACCGTCCTTGGGAGTTGCGCCTTCCGGCACGTGAACGTGAATATCGGTCTTCTCAAACACTTCCGGCTTAATTCCCAGTTTTTCGGCATGAGAACGAACCACCGAATAAGCGGTTTCGATCGACTCTTTCATCACGTCGCCCAGTTTTCCGGTTTGTTTGACCGTTCCCTTTCCGGGCATATCGACCGCTTCGATAAACAGGATGTCGCCGCCGACTTCGGTCCATGCCAGTCCGGTTGTAACACCGATATGGTCTTCGTCTTCCGCTTCGCCGTAACGGAATTTGCGCACCCCGAGATAGTCACCGAGGTTGGCGGCATCGACCGTTACTTTGTCGCTGCTTTGGTTCAACAGCAGATTTTTTATCGCCTTGCGCGCGATGTTGGTGAGCTCGCGTTCCAGATTGCGTACCCCGGCTTCACGCGTATAATAGCGGATAATGTCGCGGATCGCTTCGTCACTGATAAACAGCTCTTCCGGCTTAACCGCATTTTCTGCAAAAATTTTCGGCATCAGATGGCGCTTGGCAATCTGAATCTTTTCATCTTCGGTATAACCCGACAAACGGATGATTTCCATACGGTCCAAAAGCGGCCGTGGCATATCCAGACTGTTGGCCGTGGTAACAAACATCACATCCGACAAATCGTAATCAACTTCCAAATAATGGTCGTTAAAGCTGTTGTTTTGTTCCGGATCCAAAACCTCCAGCAGCGCCGACGACGGATCACCGCGCCAATCACTGCCCAGCTTGTCAATCTCGTCAAGCAAAAACAGCGGGTTGGAAGTTCCGGCTTTTTTCATTCCTTTAATGATTTTTCCCGGCATTGATCCGATGTAAGTACGGCGGTGGCCGCGAATTTCGGCTTCGTCCCGCATACCGCCCAATGATGTGCGGACAAAACTGCGTCCGGTGGCGCGGGCAATCGATTTACCCAGAGAAGTTTTGCCCACGCCCGGAGGTCCGAACAAACACAAAATCGGTCCTTTAATCTTGTCGGCCCGCGACTGTACCGCCAGATATTCGATAATCCGCTCTTTGACCTTTTCCAACCCGTAATGGTCGGCGTCAAGAATCTCCGCCGCTTTTTTCAAATCTTTATTGACTTTGGAACGTTTATGCCACGGAATGTCCAACAGCCAATCCAGATAGTTGCGCACGACCGTGGCTTCTGCCGACATCATGCTCATGGTTTTCAGCTTTTTGACTTCGGAAAGCGCTTTTTCCTTGGCTTCTTTGGAAAGCTTGGTCTTTTCGATCTTTTGCATATAGGCGTCGATCTCGCTTTCCTCGTCACCGTCGCCGAGTTCTTTCTGAATGGCGCGCATTTGTTCGTTCAGATAATACTCTTTCTGACTCTTTTCCATTTGTTTCTTAACGCGCGACTTAATTTTATTTTCCACCTCCAGCAAGGTGATTTCGCTGTCCATGAATTCGAGAATTTTATTGAAGCGGTCTTTGAGAGTACGCCCTTCCAAAAGAATTTGCTTCTCATCAATTTTTAACGTCAGATGCGAAGCAATCGTGTCCGCCAGTTTGTTGTAATCGTCAATTTGGCTGACTGAAACCAAAACTTCCGGCGGCACTTTTTTAGACAGCTTGACATATTCTTCAAATTGCGACATAACCGCACGGGCCAACGCCTCGGTTTCAACGTCGTTGACATTGTCTTCCGGCAGTATTTCCGCCGTTACTTTCATAAAACCTTCGCCGGGGACGAACTCGTCTATTTTTACCCGTTCCAGCCCTTCGACCAACACCTTCACCGTTCCGTCCGGCAGCCTGACCAGCTGTACGACGGTACCCAGCGTCCCTATTCTGAAAATATCATCGGGGACCGGATCTTCGATGGCGGCGTCTTTCTGAGTTGCCAGCACAATATTTTGATCATTATCAATCGCCGACTGCAGGGCTTTTATCGATTTCTCCCGGCCGACAAACAACGGCACGATCATTTTCGGATAAACAACGATATCACGCAGCGGAAGGATTGGATATATTTCTTTGTTCATTAGCTCTTTGTCCTGATTAATTATGATTTCTAATATATAGGTAATTATATTTAAACTGCAACCTCTGTGACGTATTTATTACACCGAATTCTTATCCAAAACCGCAAGCCGCAAAAAAAATCCCCGGTTAACAAAAAGTTATCCGGGGAGGTTGTTGTATATTTTTTGAGACTGATTTTCCCGCTTAGGCGGCTTTGCTCATTTTTCTGGAAGCAAACTCGTTCATTTTTGCAATAACATAATCCAGATCTTCGTCATCCAGATACGGAGTCATCGGGATGGACAGAGCCGTTTTGGAAAGATGTTCGCAAACCGGCAGCGAGCGGGTATTCCATTTGGCATAGGCCGTCTGGGTATTGACCGGACGCGGATAATAAGCCCCGCACGGAATTCCGTTTTCTTTCAGAAACGCCATCAATTCGTCTCTTTCTTCGCAATGAACGGTATACAAAGCATAAGCCGACCGGCAGTTGTCCAGAATCTTCTGTTTGCCGAAATATTCGCTCAATTCGTTATCATAACGTTTGGCAACCCGGCAACGATCTTGCAGTTCCTGATCAAACACGGTCAGTTTCTGCAACAAAACCGCCCCCTGGAAAGAATTCATACGGCCCGTCATTCCCAAACGGACGTTATCATAGTGGTCTTCGGGGCTCATACCGTGAACACGGCAAGATTTAACCAGTTCGTTTTCTTCTTCGGAATTGCTGAATACGGCACCGCCGTCACCATAGCAGCCGAGCGGTTTGGTCGGATAGAAAGACGTGGCGGACATATCGGCAATTGAACCGGCTTTTTTGCCTTTGTAAACCGAACCGTAAGACTGGCAGGAGTCAGACAAAACTTTCATTCCGTTGTCGTGGGCAATTTTAATAATGGCGTCGTAATCGCACGGAGAACCGAAAATATCAACCGCAACCACGGCTTTCAAATTCAGCTTTCCTTCTTTCTTGACTTCGTCAATCGCCCGTTGCAAATCCTTGGGATCCATGTTGTAAGTATCGGGATCGGAATCTACGAAAACCGGGGTGGCGCCCAACAAAACCGGCGCTTCGGCCGAGGCAACGAAAGTAAAGGAAGATACAAAGACGGCATCGCCTTCCTTAACGCCCCAGGCCATCAGGGCCAAGGTCAGCGCATCGGTTCCCGAACCGCAGGTTGAGCAATATTTGGTACCGGAATAAGCGGCCAGCTTTTCATCCAGTTCTCTGGTTTCCGGTCCCTGACAATAGGCACCGTGGTTAAGAATATTTTCAAAAGCTTTCAAAAACTTGTCCTGACCGATAACGCTCTGGGAAGTTTTGCAGTCAAACAACATAATCGGTTTGTTGGGTTTGCTCGTCATATTTGGTATCCTTATCAAAAAGTTTTTAACTGAGAGGCATACTATGTCAAAAAAACGCCGATTGCAAAACACAAAAAATTTCCGGATTGTAACAATCGCTGTCCCGTAGTCCGGCTTTTTCCCGAAAATCGGCAAAGTTATACCCACGGCAATGCTTTTTCCCGTTGATATTAAGTTATACTGTTGCTATATTAGGCGAAAATTTACTGATTTAACGAGAAAGGGTCATATGTTGTCCAAATATTCATTTCTGTTGGCCGTTTTATTGAGCGGAACCGCTTTCGGCGTTCACGCCGCCGAAGACAATTCCGATTGGCTGGAAAGCTACAATCGCGCCGTTTTCAACTTCAACTACCAACTCGATAAATATACGCTTAAGCCGATTGCCAAAGGTTACCGTGCCGTTACCACGCCCGATATCCGCAACCGGGTCAATTCAGCTCTGTTCAATGTTATTGAACCGGTTTCTGCCGGCAACCATGCCTTGCAGGGAAACGGTCAAAAAGCCGTGACTTCGGTCGCTCGTTTTCTGATCAACTCCACACTCGGTCTCGGCGGTATGTTTGATGTGGCCGAAGGCTGGGGACTGAAAAAAGACCGCACCAACTTTGACGAAACCCTTGCAACCTGGTGTGTACCGGACGGTCCGTTTTTTATGATGCCGATCTTAGGCCCCACCACACCGCGGGCTTTGACAGGTACTGCCGTCGGCGCCGTCAGCAATCCGGTTTATCTGTCAACGCTCAACGACGCCAACTACAGCGACAAAATCACTTGGAGTTATACGGCAGTTGACGCGATTGCCAGCCGCGAACGCTCGCTGGATCTGCTTGACGATCTGGAAAAGAACTCGGTTGACTTTTATACCACCGTTCGTTCCGCTTATATGCAAAACCGCCAAGCCCTCAGACAGTTGTGCGGTACCGCAAAAGACGACGGCAAAGCCAGCTATGACTTTGATTTTGAAATCGAAGACGAAGATGAATTTTAATTTTTTACAGGAGACTGTCTGATGAAGAAAAATATTTTTGGCGTTTTAATTTCCTGTCTGATGCTGACGGCATTTTCCGCCTCGGCCACGGTAGACGCCGGCCAAGCAAAGGCTTTTGTCGAAAAAGTCACTCAGGAAGGGTTGGTCGACATTATCAACTCAAATGTTTCGCAACAGGAAAAAGACCGCCGGTTTGAAAAACTGTTCAACGAAGCGTTGGATCTCAAATTCATCGGCCAGTTTGTTCTCGGCCGTTACTGGAGAACCGCCACGCCGGAACAAAAGAAAGAGTTTATTGAGGTTTATCGCCAGTTGAACGTCAAGACCTGGTCAAAACGTTTTGACGAGTTCAGAGGCAAGAAATTCATTTTTAACGGAACTTCCCCTTCTTCTTCCGCCAACCAGATTTTCGTAAACTCGTCGGTGCCGATGGATCAGGGAAATCCGGCCTCGGTCGTTTGGCGGGTCAAACAAAGCGGCAACAGTTTCAAAATCGTTGACATTATTATCGAAAACGTCAGCCTTGCCATTACCGCCCGCAACGAATACACAGCCTTTATCAAGAAGTCGCCGAACGGCATTGACGGACTGATTAAAGATCTGAAGGCTAAAGTTCAGCAAAACTGAACAACCTTCAACTTTGGTTCAAATTAAAAACACTCCGGATATTCCGGAGTGTTTTTTTGAGACGCGTCTACACAATAAATATTTTGCAAGTGCCTTATAAAAGGCCGAAAAAAGAATATATAAATTCGGTAAAAAGTTTTTTTCTTATTAAGATTTGTCTTTTTAGTTTTGTTCAGAAAGGATTATCTCAATGAAAATTTTAATTCCGATTGTCATTATCGCCGTTTTGCTGGGAATTTGGGGCGTCAACGGCGTTAACGGTCTGGTCCGCCAGGACGAAGACGTCAACGCCGCCTGGGCACAGGTACAGAATCAATATCAACGCCGCATGGATCTGATTCCCAACCTGGTTTCAACCGTCAAGGGTTACGCTTCTCACGAAAAGGAAACCTTGCAGGCGGTTATCGAAGCGCGCGCCAACGCCACCAAGGTTTCGGTCAATCTCGACAACGCCAAACAGTTTCAGGAATACATGAACGCCCAAAGCGGTTTAAGCTCGGCGCTTTCCCGCCTGTTGGCCGTTTCCGAAAGATACCCGGATCTGAAGGCTAACCAAAACTTTCTGGCCCTGCAGAATCAACTGGAAGGAACCGAAAACCGCATTGCGGTGGCCCGAAAGGATTACATTGCGGTTGTACGGCATTTCAACCAGCAGGTTCGTACCTTCCCGGGTGTTTTATGGGCAATGATTTCGGGGTTGGGCGCCAAACCGACTTTTGATGCGGCCCAAGATGCACAAAAAGCGCCGATTGTCGCTTTTTAGGCGGAAAGTCAAATGAAAAAGATTCTCCTTGCATTCATACTGTTTTGTATTTTTATGACCCCGGTCCGGGCGGCGGAAACCGATTATCCGCCCCTGACCGGGCAAGTGGTTGATGAAGCCGGCGTCCTCACCCCGCAACAAAAGTCGCAGCTGCTGCAACTGCTGGCCGCCGACAAAAACAATCAGGTGGCCGTTGCCGTGGTCAAAGACCTGCGGGGACGGAACGGACGCGAATACGGGATCGAACTGGCCCGCCGCTGGCAACTGGGACAAAAGGGCAAGGACAACGGCGTGTTGATTCTGCTTTCGCCCAAAGACCGCTATGCCGGCATTGAAGTCGGCTACGGACTGGAGGATATTTTACCCGACAGCCTGACCGGCCGGATTTTGAGACAGGAAGTTTTTCCGCCGTTGCAGCGCAATCTCGACTACGGCACCGCTTTGCTTAACGGAACCAAAGCGGTGATGACGGTATTGGCGGGCGGTGAACCGGGGTTGGCGAACGAAGAGGCCTCTCCGCTGGAAGATGCAGCTTCCACTCTGCTGACCTTGCTTATGATTTATCTTATTCTTTCGGGACGCGGACGTTTTTTGGGCGGCGGCAGATCTTTCTTTCGCCGCGGCGGCGGTGGCGGCGGGTTCCGAGGCGGCGGCGGCAGTTTTGGCGGCGGTGGTGCCGGCGGCCGATTTTGAGGTATTTTTAAATACCGTCAGGCCATGTTTTGCCCCGGTGCCGGCAAGTGCAAACTTAAATGCCAAAATCAATTTATTTCCGCCCAAAACCTTGAAAAGCGACAACTGCGGCTTATCTAAAAATCAGTTATATTTTCACAAAAAGAGGAAAATGCCATGGGAACCATATTAAAATATATCTTTTACGTTGCACTTATCTTGGTCATCTATCTGGTCGCCAGAGGTATCTACGAAGGCCGAATTACCGAAGACACCACGGTTAAAGAAGTCGGCAGCAACATTGCCGCCGGCACCGAACAACTGGTCAACGAAACCAAACGCGCAATTGACGACAACAGCAGCGATGCCGCCCGGGTTGCCGATCAGGCGCCGGTTGCCCGTCCGTCCGCACCCGACTCTCAACGCGTTGCCGCCCGTCGTCCGGCTCAACCGGTCGACTGACAACACTTCCCCCTATCCGTCTCTCGGCTCTCCGTCAAATACGGAGAGCCTTTTTCTTGTGCTTAAACTGTCACCCTATCGCTTTTTGGCAAACCTTCGGTAACAGATCTTTCAAAATTTATACAAAAAGTTGTGGATAAAAGTTAACAAATTATTTACTTTTAGGTGTATCTTTGATATTATTCGCGCGTAGCTTGAATCAGGTCCGTCCTGTTTCAGGCTTTTTTTGACCGCCATAGCCGTGTGCTATGGTGGTTTTGTTTTAAACGTATAATCAAGGATAAAATAAAATGACTAACAAACTACAAAACACTAACAATAATCGCCACGACAAACACAACCGCTTTAACTTCGCTGCGCCGGTGCTTGCCCGACAGATTGACGCTTTGTCAGACTCCGGACCGGAACCGGTCCGGCAGATACAAGAGCAACTCAACCGGCTGGGATACGGCGGTTTGGACAACAGCCTGATCGCCGGAATCAAACAGTTTCAGAAAGATCACGGCCTGCAGGTGGACGGTGTAATCAAAGCCGGCGGCGAAACCCTCCGCAAACTCAATCAACTCAGCCGTGACCCGCAAAATTTCCGGCCGATTGCAACAGCGTTGCCCGATACTTCGGGCTTGAGCCTGCGTGAAGAACTGGAAGGCCGCTTTAACGGAACCCTTCCGATCGTCCGAACCGATCCGCAAACCGGTTTTCGCTCCGCTTATTATTTCGGCCGCGAGAACGATAAAGCCGATACCATATTAAAGATGATTACCCCGGGAACTTATGAAATAGGAAGAGCTATTGCCGATACAAAAATCGCCTATGATCACTGGCAAGATATGAAAAAAGCAAATAGCTCTCTCATAAAAAAATATGGCCCTGGAGCTGCTGCCGGCACAGATGATTATTATCACCCCCTATTACAGTGTCATTTAGCGCAAATGAGTGACACCGATCGAGTGAACGGCTTGTTGCTTGGAATTGTAAAAGAGTATTTTTGGGACTATCCGCAAAAAAGATATAACGGAAAAAGTCATTCAGTAATTATCTAAGACAGCCAAAAGGACTTGAATAACAACGATTACGGTAGTATAACGGGAGATAATAATAAAAAGCGACCATGCGTTGATTTGCTTGATCATCTAAGAACGGAGAATATGCGAAATGCAAAAATCAGATAAAGAGCAATTTTACAAAGAACTTAAAATCTTTTTAATAGCTACATTGGTTTTTCCACCGATTGCTATTTGTATATTGCTTCTTGTCCTTTTTAAAATTTCCGGAGTTTGACAAGTTATAAAATATTTTTGTAATAAGCTCGCTGTAACAGCGAGCTTATTATTATTTGTATGAGCGACATCAACCAACCTCAGGGCGAAATGATGCGTTTTTCCGATAACCACCGCAACTATATCGTTGATAAAAATCCCAACTATAGGGATACATATCAAGTTATGGTACAGTCGCGGCGGAAATAATCGGGGCTTTTAATTAAGCAAAAAAGCAAAATAAGTGGAAAAAAGGGCAAAATAAAAAATTATCCTCAGCACTTGGGTGGTACGGGTCGGCTGATGGTCCAAGAAACAGTCTTTGGGCAAACACAAGCCGACCATTCCCCAAAAAGCGGAAGCAAAGAAAATATACATGGAACCCGTTTCCAACTGATGACGAAAAGGAATAAGAGAATATATGATGCTCATAATAAAAAACACCACTGTCATAGATAAGGATATCCACGTTGCCCGCGCAAGAAATTGTCGCTTATTGTAGCTGAAAACAGCCAAAATATACGCTAAAAATGCTACCGTCTCAGGAGTGGTGAATAAACTTGCCACTCCATCCAACATAGATTGTGTTACACTCGTTTTAAACTTAGGATCAGTATATATTGCCAAACCAAAAAATCCAACTATAGTCGAGCCGATAAAATACAGCGCTCTCACCACCTCAAACAATATCCGGCCGTATTTCAAAAATTTCTCATTCTTCAAAACTTGCAACATCATTTCTTCTCCCTTCCTAAAACTTTAGGCTAAATGAAAAATGATGTAAAGTTAAATTATACCCCCCTCCGGCCTCAACAATCGTCCCCTCTCACGGCTAAATAATCAAGGATTTTAGCCAAAGATATAATAAAGCAAGTGAAATTTTTCATATTCTCAGCGGGCACGGAATTTTCCGGGATACAAAAAAACTCCCCAAAATCGGGGAGTTTCAAAATTCGGGTCAAGCCTATTCTTCTTCGGCAGGTACCAAATCAGGCAGCATTCCGGTAGCCTTTTTGCGTTTGAGTTTGCTGACAAACTTAATCGAACGCTGGGCATCCCACTTTTTCTTGCCTTCTTCGATCTGGAAGATCTGTTTATAAATCTCAATCGCCTGATCAAACTCGGAAAGTTTGGTCAAACAACTGGCCAGACCGTCATAGAGCTTGTGATGATAGCGGTTTTCGTTAATCATCTGCGCTTTTTTATAACATTTAAGAGCATCGTTAAACTTCATCATTTTCTGATAAACGAAACCGATACTGATCCATGCCTGAATTTCGCGACTGTTGATATTCAGAATTTTGGTAAAGCATTTCAAAGCAGAATTGTTATCACCCATCAGCTGATATGTTACACCGATACCGTTCCACGCTTTGATGTTCGACTTATCGTATGTCAGAACTTTTTTGAAGAACGAAATCGCGCGTTCAAACTGTTTCAGCTTTTGCAGCGTTACCGCAATGCTGAGCAGTGTCTGGGTGTGTTTGTTGTCAATTTTCATTGCCTGTTCCAACACATCCAACGCTTCTTTGTACAAATACATATGCTGCAGGGCAATCGCCTTGCCGTTCAGAGCTTCGAGCGACGTCGGGTCATTTACCACCGCCTGATCAAACTGGGCAATGGCATCTTTATACAGGCCGCGCATGGACAGCGTCACGCCTTTGTTATTAATGACTTCAACCGATTGCGGATTGAGTTCCAGCGCCTTGTCAAAACACTCGACGGCTTCGGTATATCTGCTCAATTTCTGCAGGGCAAACCCTTTAGAATTAAGAGCTTTCCAAGATTGCGGCTGTTCTTTAATTGCTTCGTCAAACTGGGCAATTGCTTCTTTGTACATACCTTGGTCCAACAGCTCCTGACCTCTTCGGTATGCGTTATTTTCATTTGTCTTAACCATTAATTTCTCTCTTCACAAAATAATTTGAATTTGAAATTATCACCAAAAACGTTTTTTGTCAACATCGCCGTTAAATAAATTTCAACTGGCGAAACAGTTCAACATCGGTCCGGGCTTCCATGTACCGGCAATTGAATTTGCGGCAAAAATCGCGCACGGCTGCCCTTCGGAGGGTAAAAAAGTTCTGATATTCTTTGCGGAAAGACGGCGGACGGCTGTCAAACACCAACGTTTCGCCGTTGTTTTCCACCATATATTCCCCGCTTTTCGGCGCCAGTTCTTCCAACATATCAAAAATGTTAATACAAAAAACCTGGCTTTTTTTGGCTAACGCAGCCAGCGCTTTGCGAGCCGCATCGTCAAAAAAGGCAAAATCACTGATCACAAACACCGCCGCCTGACTTTTGATCATTTTGGTCATCAACTGCAACGGCCGCGTCAGGCCATCGTCCGCTTTGGCCTTTCCCGCGTTGGGCAAAACTTTGCGCCCGGTTTCCGAAATTTTTTTCAAAACCGCCAACAGATGAGCGCGGTTTTGCTGCGGCTTAAACGTCCAGGTTTCTTTCCCGTCATAAAGGGCCGCGCCGAATCGGTCTTTATTTTCCTGCGCCAGCCAGCCGATCAAAGCAGCCGCCTTGCTGGCAGTGACCGACTTCAGTTCCTTGCGGGTTCCGAAAACCATGCTCGGCGACAAATCGAGCAGCACATAAATTTCACGGTCTTTTTCTTCGGCATAAATTTTGGTATAAGGGCTTTTCTTGCGCGCCGTAACCCGCCAGTCAATATCGCGCACGTCATCCCCGAAACTGTAGGCGCGGATTTCTTCCATTTCGATGCCGCGTCCCTTAAAAGCCGACTTTACCTCGCCGGCACGGTCCGAAGGCTGTATTTTGCCGCTTTGGCGGAGATATGCCAGATTCTTTCGCTGTTCCATCAGTTCTTCCAGCGATGCATACAGACCTCCGGCGTTTTCTTCGCGGCGGCGGAACCAACCGGCCGCCATTTCGGCAAATTTTTGCATAACACTCCTCCTGCCGTTGCGGCTGCTTACGGCAGCGGTACCAAATTGAGCAGACGGCCGATAATGTCATCGGTACTGTAACCTTCTGCCTGAGCTTCAAAACTCAGGATAATCCGATGGCGCAAAACATCATAGACCACGGCATGAATGTCTTCCGGCGTTACAAAATCGCGATCGTCCAGCCAGGCATTGATTTTTGCGCAACGGTCCAGGGCGATTGTCGCCCGCGGACTGGCGCCGAACATCACCATCCCCGCCAATTCCTGATCATATTTTTCCGGCTTGCGGGTCGCCACAATCAACTGGACCAGATATTCTTCCAGTTCCTTGCTGATATGCACCGACAGCGCTTCCCGCGTTGCCGCTTCCACATCGGCAATTTCGATCTTGTCAAAACTTTTTTGCAGATTCGGCGTACTGAGTGTCCCTTCGCCGCGGACCAACTCCAATATCTTGTGTTCGTCTTCGGCACCCGGCTGATCAATGCGGATATACATTAAAAAACGATCCAACTGGGCTTCGGGCAGATTGTAGGTACCTTCGTGCTCAATCGGGTTCTGGGTTGCCATCACCATAAACAAACGCGGCAGCAAAAAACGCTGTCCGCCGACGCTGACCTGACGTTCCGCCATCGCTTCAAGCAATGCCGATTGAACCTTGGCCGGCGCGCGGTTGATTTCATCGGCCAAAACCAAGTTGGCAAAAATCGGCCCCTTGCGAAATTCGAACTCGCCTTTCTGACTGACGTAAATCTCGCTTCCGGTAATATCCGACGGCAGCAGGTCGGGCGTAAACTGAATCCGGTTAAAACTGGCGGAAATACCGTCGGCAAGCGTTTTGACCGCCTTGGTTTTGGCCAGACCGGGCGCCCCTTCGACCAAAGCGTGTCCTTCGGCCAACAGGGTGATGATCATTTTTTTCACCAAATCCCTCTGACCGATGATTCTGCTTTCCATGTATTTCTTTAAGCCGATGATTTTATCGCGTGTCTCTGACATAACTATCCTCTTGTTTATAGTTTAATAAAGCGCTTTTATTTAGATCAATAATAATATAATATAGGCGGAGACAAATAAAAAAACAAGAAGTATCCTGACAATGAACGACATATTTGATTTGGCCTGCGAAGAGCCTGCGGCCACTTATGACAATACCGCCCGGCTGATGCCCGAACTGCCGTGGCTGGAACAGCTTAATCCCGAACAAAAACTGGCCGCCACCACCACCGAAGGCCCTTTGCTGGTGCTTTCGGGCGCCGGCACCGGCAAGACCAAAGTGCTGACCGCCCGGCTGGCCTATATCTTGGCCACCATGAAAGCAAACCCGTGGAACTGCCTGGTGGTGACTTTTACCAACCGTGCCGCACGCGAGATGCAAAACCGTGCCCACGGACTGATCGGCAATATTGCAGATTCGGTCTGGATGGGAACTTTTCACGGCATTGCCGCCAAAATTCTGCGCCGCCATGCCGAAGTCGTCGGTTTAAAGAGCAACTTTACCATTCTCGGCGAAGACGACCAGCGCCGTTTAATCAAACAAATTCTTGAAGCAGAAGGAATCGACGACAAGAAATATCCGCCGCAATCAATTTTGGACAAGATCCAGCTATGGAAAGACAAAGGATTGACCGTGGATAAAATTGACAGCGGTTTTCGCGCCAACGTCGTCACCGAAGTTTATAAAAAGTATCAGGCCCGTCTGCTCGAACTCAATTGCGTCGACTTCGGCGACATCCTGCTCTATACGCTGAGCATCTTGATGTCGGATTCCGAAATTTTGGACCAGTATCAGGAACGTTTCAGATACATCATGGTCGATGAGTATCAGGACACCAACGTCACCCAGTATCTGTTTCTGCGCCTGCTTTGCCAAAAATATCGCAACTTGTGCTGCGTCGGCGATGACGACCAGTCGATTTATTCGTGGCGCGGCGCCGAAATCGAAAACATCCTGCGTTTTGAAAAAGATTTTGCCGACGCCAAAGTGGTACGGCTGGAGCGCAACTATCGTTCCACCGCCAACATTCTGGCCGCCGCCTCCGCTTTGATCCGCCATAATCAGGGACGCCTCGGCAAAACGCTGAAAGTGGCCGAGAACTCGCCCGCCGCCCGCTGCGACAACGCCAAAATAAAAGTCGTCAGCACCTACAGCGGTTCGGAAGAAGCCGCCTATATTGCCGACGAAATCGAAAACCTGCGCCGGGACGGTACCGAATACAGCCAAATGGCCATTTTAGTACGCACCGCCGCGCAAACCCGGGAATTTGAAGAGAAATTCATTGCCGAAGCAATCCCCTACCAGGTCATCGGCGGTCCGAAATTCTATGAACGGGCCGAAATCCGCGATGCCCTCGCCTATTTGCGCGTGGTGATGCAACCGGCCGACGATCTGGCTTTGGAACGTATCATTAACAAACCGGCGCGCGGCATCGGCGCCAAAACAATCGAAAAATTTCAGATTGAGGCCCGCACCAACCATATTTCCATGTTTATGGCAATTGAAAAAATGCTTGCCGAAGGAACTTTGAGCGGCAAAGTCAAAACCAACGCCGCACAGCTGATCGCCAATTTCTACCAATGGCGGCAAATCATTAACGCGGTGTCTCCCGATGATCTGGCCGCTCAGGTGCTGGAAGATTCCGGCTATATGGAAATGCTGAAAAACGACAAATCTGCCGAAGCCGAAGGAAGAATCGAAAACCTCAAAGAACTGATCAACGTCATGAGCGACACCGCGCAATATCCGACTTTAAACGACTTCATGGAACATGTCAGTCTGGTGATGGACACCGACAATAATTTCGATACCAACAAAGTGATGCTGATCACGTTGCATTCGGCCAAGGGACTGGAATTTGACGCCGTTTTTCTGCCCGGTTGGGAAGAAGGGCTGTTCCCGCATCAGCGGGCTCTCGACGAAGGCGGCAGCAATTCGTTGGAAGAAGAGCGGCGGCTGGCCTATGTTGCCATGACCCGTGCCAAACAAAAGCTGTATATTCTGACGGCGCTCAACCGGCGGATTTACGGTCAGTGGCAAAACAACATGCCGTCGCGTTTTATCAATGAGCTTCCGCCCGCAAACATCGAGATCTGCAATCAGGCCGCGGCTTATTTCGGCAACGGCGGCGCAAGTTATTCCAACAACTGGAGCAGCAAATACAAAAGCAGTTCCAACTGGTACAATCAGAAACAGGCTGCGGACGAACAAGTCGTTCACGACAGCGAACGTTTCAGTTATGTCCGTGACGATTTCGGTTGGAGCGGCAGCATGTACCGTGCCAAACAAAAGGCCAAAAACGACGCCTCCGACACACCGGTCGGTTCCCGCATCTTTCACGAAACTTTCGGTTACGGAAAAGTGCTGAAAATTGAGGGTAATAAGTTGGAAATCTGGTTTGACCGCGCCGGTCACAAAAAGCTGTTGAAAGATTACGTCAAAAAGGCATAAATGCCAAAAGCCCGGATATCCGGGCTTTTGGCAAGACCTTAATCCGTTCAGGGCCGGATCTGAAACTCTTGCAATTGTTTTTGCAGCAAATCGGCACGGATCGAAGTCGGACGGACGATGCCGCTGCTGATTGTTTTCGAACTGCGCAAACGACGAATGGCTTCCGTATTGTCATGACGTTCCAGAAATTCCGCATACATTGCCGTTCTTTCCGCCTCATGCCCGGCGGCAACTTTCGCCCGCATTGCCGCAATCCGGTCATGGCCGCGCTTCATATCCTCCGCCACTTTTTGCACGCTGTCGGCCGGCTGGGTTAAAACCTCGGACGTCTGAACTTCCGCTTTGTTCTCTGCAGGTGCCGGTACCGGTTCCGTTTTTTCGGTTTCCGTTCCCTGTTTGTCGCCGTTTTCGGTTTCCGTTTTCTCTGCCGTGACAGGTTCCGCCGTTTTTTCCGGTGCCGCTATCTGTACGCTGTCGGCCGGCTGGGTTAAAACCTCGGACGGCTGAACTTCCGCTTTGTTCTCTGCAGGTGCCGGTGTCGCCTCCGCTGTTTCGGCATTTTCCGAACCACGGCCCGGTTTGCCGCCGGAGACGTATTCTTCCGTCTGCGTCATTTTGGCGTTGGGCGCACCTTCCATCCGGACGCCTTTACTGTCATAAAAATCAGCTTTGGTTCCGGCAGAACTTTTCTCAACAACGGCCCCAAAGGGCTTTCCGTCCAACGTAACTTCCGTCCGCGAAACTTCTTTGCCGTTTTCGATATACTTTCCGTCCTTAATGTTTATCGTGTGTTGGCTTAAATCAATTTCCTTGCCCTGATCATAAAGTTTCACGTCCTTGATGTTTCCGTTTTCGTCCCGCAAAAAAGCGGCGCCGTGTTTTTTGCCGTCAATCATTGTCACTTCAATTTTTTCGCCCTGCTCGTTAACATACGATTTCAGCTCTGCCTTTTGAAACACCGTGGGACGGTTGAGATAGAACTTAACCCCGTCCAACATTCCGTAAATTCGCGTTTGCGGCTTGACGGTCAACGGTTCCACCTTTTCCGCTTCTTCCTGTTTTTTTATTCTTTCCAACTCCTGATTGATCGCCCGGTTTTCCCGCTCGGCTTTCAGAAAGTCGGAACCGCTGTCCAGCACATCCATTTTCAACACGTCGGAAACTCTGTTTTCTTCGGAGTGTTCCTGCCATTTGGCATCTCCCTGATTATATTCAAGGGCGCTTGAAAGCATCGGCTGATAAGGGTGATCCTGACGATACTGATCGGGATTGCGGCGAAACTCGTCAATCGCCGGACATTCTTTAACCGGAACATTGTTGGGGTCAAAACCGTCAATATGCGCGGTCAAATCGATATCCGTACCCGGTACCGTGTATATCTCTTTGAGTTTTTTCAGATATTCGGCCTGATTTTCTCCGACCTTGCCGTCGCCGCTGTTCAAAGCCAACGCCATGTTAACGTCCAAAAAGCTTTCCATTTCGTTATTGCCGGACATCCCGCGATAAGTGCCCAGTTTACTGAACAGATCATAACTCTGGGAGATTTGCTCGTCATACATCCAGCCGCCGGACTGCAGGTCTTTTTTCATCTTATCGTCAAGGTTATGGAAAACATTCTCGGCAATTTTTTTATGCTGAAGCAGATTATGGTACTGCTCCAGACTCACCGTTCCGTCATAGACCAAACCGTCAACCGCCAGCATTTGGGCATTATCGGCATTACCGTCCTGAGCCAGACTGGCACCGGCATTGCCGATTCTTTCGGGAACATAAATACGATCCTGCCAGTCATTTGTCAGATATTTGCGAAAATCGAGTCCGCCGATTGTCATATAGTGCTGCGAAAAACGCTCAAACTCTGCGTCATCTTGCTGAAACTTACGATCGGAAGTATTCATAAACAACCGGGTTGCCGCCTCAAAATCTTTGACATATCCCGAATTTTGCGCCGCCATATTTCTGAACTGTTCACCCACCAACAGTTCCATCTCCTTGTCAAACTCTTTGGGATCTTTGCTTTCCGGATTGACTTTTCCCTGCCGGATTGCCTCCAAATAATCATAAGGAACGGTGGCGCTGTTCCAGAAGGAAGATTTGCCGGCCTCTTCCAAAAACTTTTCCTTGTTTTCGGCCGCCAGATATTCTTCGCGCCAGCACAACACCGAAACCGTCCATGCCGAAACTTCGTCCAACACCCTCAGCTTATAAAACTGCTCGGCGCTGAGATCCGGAATCCCCAACCGGGCGTTCGCCGCATGTTTGGCCTCGTGCGAAATGTTTTCTTTGATTTTGCTTTCGCTATCCTGATTGGAATAAACGTTTCTCACCACTCGGCCGCTTTGGGGATCATAATAGGCGTTGGTGGAGGAATAACGACTCAGTGTATCGGCCTGAAACTCTATCGTCGTGCTTCTTTGCGCCATTTTACGCTGCGAATCCTGCAAACGCTGTTCCAGTTCCTGTTTTCTTTTTTCTCGGTACAAAACGTTTGCATCAGGCATGACATTCTCTCCATAATAGTCTGAATCACAGTTAAATGATAACATCAGGCGGCGCAATAGTCAACCATCGCGCCGCCCGGCTTCAAAATGTCATTATTTTGTAATAATGTCCTTTACAGGTCAAACAAATCCGCATAAGCGAACGAAAGCCCGATCAGGAAATTTGACCCTTCCCGGCTGGCGCTTCTTGCTTTTCCCTGAAAATAGCTGACATAAGGGGCCAGACTGAATTTTTGATAGACTTTCACATCCATCCGCCCGGTCACGCTCAGTTCATATTCCAAATCCGTCGCCACATATTCGCTGTAGCTCAAATAGTCGCGGAAATATCCTTCCAGTTGAAACTTCACCTGGTCGGAAATCGGTTTCTCGGCCCGGATGCCGATTTCATAGGCGCTTTTCGTCACTTCGGCATTGCTGTAGGTAAAGTCATATTCACCAACCGCCGCTGCGTACAATTCCTTGATAACGTCGCCGTTAAACAACTTCAACCCGCTTTTGCCGCGAACAACTTTCATCCGCGGGGCGTCATTGTTACGGGTAAACTCGGTCTGATACGCCACGCTCGCAAACGGTCCGGCATCGGCATCGTCAAAATCCAGTTTCCACAATTTGCAGTTATAATCACTGGTCAGAAGGATTTTATCGGCGTCTTCGTTGGTGGTATGCTCTTCGTCAACCGGTTTCAGTTCGGTACGCCCGTATTCCATAAACAAGCTGTTGTTCCACTGCCAATTCGGCTGTTCGTATTCCAACACAAAGTCAAACACGCCTTTGATCATTGTTTTGCTGTCAGCACTGAGCTGAGAGTTGGGATTGTCAACATACAAATCGGCATTTTTTACCTCGGTCGATGACATCTCCAACGCCACCCGCCGGAAATTTGCCCGCAGATCGCTTTTTTCGCCGTCATCAGCCGCCGCCGTGTTAAATCCCAAAAAAACGCCGGAAAATAAAACCGCCGTCATCAAGTTATATTTGATAGTCATGTAGCCTCCGCTGTCTGTAAGTTCATTAGCACCTTAACGTATATAAAGAGAGAGTTCGCTTGACAAGTATAAAAATATGCAATACTAACAAGTTTTTAATCCGATCTTTTAATTTTCGGCCTTATATTTGGAAAAACATCATGAACATTGATAAACTTGCTGAAGTCATCTGCACCCTCAAAGACACTCCCCGCAACGGCTGGATTCGCCGTGAGGTCGAAAATCCGGAATCGGTTGCCGACCATTCCTACGGATTGTGCCTGCTGACTCTTATTTTGTGCCCGCCGGAACTCGACCGCCTGAAATGCCTTGAATTTGCCGTCGTGCACGATCTTGCGGAATCCGTCACCGGCGACTATACCCCCGGCGACCACATTGAACCCCGACAAAAATATGCCCTTGAGCTGAAGGCCATGCAGGATATCGCCGCCAAATCGAACTGCCCGCGTCTGGTCGACCTGTTTGTCGAGTATGAGCGGCGCGACACCCCGGAGGCCGTGTTTGTCAAGAAAATGGATAAACTCGACGTGGTCCTGCAGGCACGCTATTATGACATGCACGACCGCAGCCGCTATTTTGACCGCAAAAGAGAATGGACGTCCCTGTTTGAGGAATATGAAAAGAATGCCCGCCCGATCCTCGGCGCCCTGTGGGAAAATTGTGATTTTTCTCAAAAATAATGCTTGACAATTGCACAAAATAACCTTAATAAATGTGCTGTCACGATGGCGGGGTAGCTCAGGTGGTTAGAGCAGCGGAATCATAATCCGCGTGTCGTTGGTTCGAATCCGACCCTCGCTACCATCAAAAAACCCTAGGTTTTCCTAGGGTTTTTCTTTTTTTAAATTTTACTTCGGAAGTATCGTTGGTTATTTGGTATCCGACAATCTGGTTACCGGAACAAACCACGAAAAAATGAGTACCACCGCTGAAGCGCCGACCAAAATATATACGATACGGCTCAAAACGCTCAGAGGACCGAAAAGAAAAGCCACGGCGTCGAAGCCGAACAAACCGATCAGCCCCCAGTTCAAACCGCCGATAATGGTCAAAATCAAGGCGATATTGTAAATCAAATTATTCATAACTTATCTCCTGTATGTTTTTTAATACTTTTATGATATTATAGCAGAAACTGATTTTTCAACATCCGTCGCCTAAAATACCTGATTTGGCGGCAAAAACCGGCGCAGCAGCGGTTTTTCCAAGCCTACTCGCTCAAAACCGGTCGCACCGTGACCCGAACAGCCGTAAAGCGTCCTTTGTCGTCAACCGCTTTTAACTCCCACTCCCCTTGTCCAAGCTTCGTTTCCAGGGTTTCTCCGACATCGCAATCCCCGATCAGGGTTCCGTTTTGAAACCAGAAAATGCGCCGCGCATCGGCATCGGCAGAAGCCTTCAGCAAAACTTTTTCCTTGCCGCCGTTGGTCAGACCGGTCAACAAAACACTGCCGTCGGCCGGATTTAATATTTGCGGTACATTGCCGATGTGCGCGGTTTCGATCAAATCGCAATTCTCACCGAATTCGGGCGGACGGCGCACCGCCACCCCGGCGGCACGATATGCCGCCAACACGTCCGACGGCCAAAACTCAAAACTTTTCATCACGGTCTGCGGCGGCCGGTGACGGCAGGCCCTTTTTCCGGTAACGCGGTCAACCGGAATCCGCCGCGATATGTTAGAAACCTTAATTCGGGTCACTCCGGGAATAAAATACGACTTGATCGTTTCCTGACAATCGGCGTCGGCAATGTCACCGGTGGAACGACAAACATCCGTTTGGGACAGGTTAAGCCCTGCGGAGGAGACGTCATCCCCGTTTATTCCCAAGTTTTTAGCAAGACTGCGGACAATTTTGAAAAACAACGGTGCGGCAGCCTCTTGTCCTGTCAAGGCCGGATTCGGTCGCCCGTCAAAATTGCCCAGCCATACCACCACCGCATAATCACCGACGACACCGGCCGCCCAGGCGTCGCGATAGCCAAACGACGTTCCGGTTTTCCAGTATACTTTATAGGGCTCGTGCGCCGCGGCAAAAGCATAATAATCCCGATCTGCCGGAGGATTGTGCCTTAACATGTCCATGGTCAGAAAAGCCGCTTCGGGACTGAGCAGCGGCTTTCCGTCGTCTGTTGGCGCTTCCCTGATCCATCTCAGTTTGCGAAAACGGCCGCCGCCCGCCAGCATCGCATACATCTCCGCCACATTTTCCATCGTTAGCTCATAACCGCCCAACGCCAGTGCCAAACCATAAAAATCGGCGTTTTTCAATCTTTTAATTTCGCTTTCTTTCAGCAACATATAATATTTTTCGATTCCGATTTTCAAAAGCAGTTCCACCGCCGGAACATTGCGGCTTTTCACCAGCGCCGAAGTGGCATCCATCATTCCGTAAAATCGGCGATCATAATTTTCGGGCGCATAATTGGCAAAATTGCGCGGAACGTCTTTCAAACGGCTGTGCGGATGGATAAGACCCTGTTCCAGCGCCAAAGCATAAATAAACGGTTTCATCACCGAACCCGGCGATCGAAAAGCCCGCGTACCGTCCACCTGGCCTTCAATCCCCGCATTGAAAAAACCGGCTGACCCCACTTTGACCAACACGCTCATATCGCGCCGGTTCACAATCAGCACCGCCGCATTGTCAATGCCGTATTTTTTGCTTGCTTTAACATACCGCGAGACAATATCTTCCGTCATTTGTTGATAATTGAGGTCAATTGTGGTAAACACGCTGCCGTGCCGCTGCCTTTTAAGCTGCTGCACCAGATGCGGCGCCGCAAACGGCCGGTGAAGACTGACGGCCGGCGGCATGGCAGCCGATTTTCCGTCGTCGCCGTATTCTTTTTGCCATGTTTTCGCCAATCTTTGATATGCCCGTACGGCTTCGGCTTTGCCGTCGCGACTGCCCGGCCCTCTTTTCGACGGATTTTGCGGAATAACCGTCAATGTCATGATCTGATCGCGATTCAGTTTTTCGGGAACGGTTTCAAAATAGATTTGCGCGGCGGCGGCGATACCTTCAATATTCATGCCGTAGGGCGCCAAATTAAAATAGGCTTCCAGAATTTCCTGCTTGGAATAGAACATTTCTATCTGCAACGCTCGCAAAATCTGTTCAAATTTACCGCTGAGAGTTGACGAGTCGATACCGTACACCATTCGCGCCAGCTGCATCGTAATTGTCGATGCGCCCTGTTTGCGCGCACCGACCAGCATCAGCAACGCCGATTTAACCGCCCGCAGCGGATTTACCCCAAAATGAAAAAAGAAATAACGATCTTCATAAAGCAACAACGCTTTTACCGCTTCCGGCGGGATTTGCCGATAAGAAACCCGCAGCCGGTATTTGTCGTCCATGCTCAGTCCCAAATGCAGCAAACGGCCGTTACGGTCATAAACGGCTGTGGAGTAAGTATATTTTTCCAACAGTTCCGGCCGCGGCACCGCCGCATAAAGGGCAGCAACGGCAACTGCCGTTGCTGCCGCCCCCAACAATATCCTGCGAAAAATTTGCTTACGGTTCCACATCGATCCGGTCTGCTTTGGTGGTCGCGCGCACGGCCGGATCGTACAAAGCTTCGGCAACCGCCGGCGGAACCACAAAACTGCCCCGTGCAATCACCTTGGTTTTATAAGTCACGGTTCTTGCCGACGGTGACGCCGTCAGATACACCAGCGCCCGGTCCTCACGCAATTCATAGTTGTCCGTTTCTCCTTTAAGCGAGTTTTGCACCATCTCCAAACATCCGGGTATCAAATCAACAATCGCCACGTCGTTAACATATTTGCCGTTTTGGCTGCGGATTTTCAAAACCACCGTAATTTCATCGCCGATTTCCGCCGTTTGCAAGCGCTCACCGTCTTTGTTGAGGTAGGTCTTGCTGATTTCCAGCCCTTGCGAAAGCGGTTTGCCTGCCGGCTCTTTCAAAAAGCCGTTTTCGCTGATCACATAGTAAAACGGTCGGTCGGAAGCAACTTCCAGTTCTTTGACCGAAGCATCCAACGGAAAACGGGCAAACCCTTTTCCCTGATATTTTACACCGTTAAACAAAATATCGTTGTCGCTGTCGCTGCGCCCGACCGCATTCAGCGCCAGCAACGCATTTCCGGCCGAAGCGGTGGTGAAGTTGCCCTGCTTTAACGGTTTCAGCAGCGCCTCAACGCTTTCCTGACCCAAACTTTTGAGATCATCGGGAAAATGAACTGCCGTCAGATAAATATAGCGGGCATCTTTTACCGTATTCCGCCCGGTTTTGTAATAACCGGTCAGTTGCCGCGCTTTGGTATCATTTTGCAGCAGTTTATAAGAAGCGGCCAGATAAGCCGACGCCAGCGAAGAACGCGCTTCGGAAGAATCCGGCAACCGGAGATCCCGCTCAATCCGTGTCAGATATCCCGAAGTCATTTCTCCGTTCAGCGTCAGCAAATAAGCCGCATAAGCCGGATTGTCATCCGTGGCTCCCAGCACCGGACGCGCGGCCACATTGCGTGCATACTGCAACGCTTTGTTCAGCAGCGAAGCCGGAACCTCGAGGTTGTTTTTGCGTGCCGAAAGCAAAAAGTGCAAAGCATAGAGGCTGTCATACTCTTTAGCCTGCGACCACTCCGAAGACCAGGCCTTAAAACTCCCCTCCAGCGTTTGCCGTTCCGTCAGCTTGGCCAAAACGTCGTCATAAAGCGCGTAGATATCCACGTCTTTCAACAATTCCGGCTTGTTAAAGAAGATTTCCATTGCCGGAAACACCTTACTGACCGACTGCTCGGTGCAAAAATGCGGAAAGGCGTTCAAAAACGTCAGCAGCCCTTGTGTCAACACCAACGGCGAAGCCGATGCAACGACTTCCTGAGAACGATATTCTTCAAACATCGGCCGCACAAAATCTTTCAGCTTCAGGCTGTTGGCGGCAAACCCCATCTTATTCTCGGAAACAAACGAACTTGCCGGACGTATCCCCGCTTCGTAAGATATTCGGGACGACTGATCGCTGTTATCACGGTTGGCAGCGCTGAACACCAGCGGCACCGATCCCAGACGTTCGCCGCTTTTAACCTTAAAACGCGCTTGCCCTTCTTCGCCGTAAGCCAACTTCAGAACCTGAACGTCGTTGCCGACAACTTCCAGTCCCTGTCCCGTCATCAGACGCACTTCCACCGGAATCGCCGGCGAATTTTCCATCATGTTGGCAACACTGACGGCAGCGTCGAAAACATCTCCCGGCGAGACGTTATATGCGCCGGAAGGAACCAGCGCAAAGTCTCCGCGCACGGCCGTCTGCCGTTCCGCTTCTCCCATCCGGCGCTCGGAAACGCCGACCGCCATGATTTTGATTTCGCCGTTAAAGTTTTCGGGAACCTGATAAACGTAGGTCCGCGGCGTCGTTTCAACCGGCACAATTCCGCTCCAGAAAACCACCGGACAGTTCTGCTTGCGGGCAAACGGATTAACCCGCAAATCGGGTTTAACGCCCGTTTCCATATCGCCGCCGATTCCTTTCAGATAACGTACGATTTTGATATCGGGCAAAATCAGGTCAAGAATTTGCGAAGTTACCACCTGCAGCGCTTTCTTTTGGATAAAATAGTTCAACGGCTGCGGCGTCTGGTAACGGGCCACTTGCAAAATGCCGGTATTGACACCGTAAATAATCACTTCTCCCGGATAATCCGCCTGATATTCGATCGTCAGTTCGCGCCCGGGTTTTACTGTTGCCGGCGCGTTCAGACCGATCTTGAGGCGGCGCGCCGACTTGTTGATCGAAAACGGAACCACGGCATAACTCAGCGGCGAAACGAATATCTTGTCGGAATCGAGACTCCGGATCCACGAAACATTAACATAAGCGTTCCCCTCTATTCCCTGCGGCAGTTCAATTTCCTGCGTCGTGGACGAAGTCTCGGATTTGAACCATTTGTATGCATACACTTTTTCCCGTTCAATCGTGATCAGCCCGTAACCGGAGTACGGCGCCGATATTTGCATCTGAATTTGTTCGCCGTCGCTATATTCGCTGCGATTCAGTTTAATTTCCAGCCCGGCTTCGGTATCGGTGGCATAAGTCGAATTGGTATCTCCGGTCACACTGTAATCGATCCGCATCACAACATTTCCGTCCGCATCTTCCGCCTGCAAATAATAGTCGCCCGGCGCTTCGGTATTGAGAAAACGGCTGCTTCCGCCGGCGTCAATCGAAAAATTCTCGCTTTTGAGTTTCTTTTCTACCGGAACCGCTTTGTAACGATAGGTACGGTCCGGCATTTGAACCAGACTGGAAACATATTCGCGCTGATACAGACTCAGTTTCAAATCACTGAGCGCAATCGGCTGCAGAGACGAATCAACCGCCACCAGTCTCACCTGACGAACTGAAGACTTATAGATATAGTTCAAGTCGCCGTCGGCTTTAAAACCGACCAGATAAGCGTTCGGCGACACCAGCATTCCCGCCGATGCCGACACGCCGCGGCCTCCGGTCAGTTCCAACCCGTCAACATTGATATTCAAACGATAAGTTCCTTCGGTATATTCATTAAGGTCAATCGCCAGCGAAACCCGGCCGTCGGCATCGGTTTCGACCTCGGGGAGCGTTTTTTGGTAACTTGCCAGGCCGGCCCCTTCGACACGCAACGGATCACGAAAATGATACCCCTCAAATTCCTTAAACGAGAAAGAAGCCGGAACCAGCGTATAATTCCCCTTCACCTTATGACCCGACGCCGGATTGCCGTAAAGGTTCTGCAGATCGACCGTTGCCCGCACATCTTTCTTCCGGTACCAGCCTTTGGCTGGCGCGTCTTCCAACTTGAGTTTTATCCGCATTGTATCGGGCATAAATTCCTGAACGCTGAAACTGACCGAAGCCACAGGATAATATTCGTTGTTTCCGCGGATTTGCCGAAGATTAAGGCTGTAACGCCCCAAACCCGCCGTTGACGGAACCGAATATTTGTATTCTATCAGGCCGAATTTGTCAGGCCATACTTTTTTCTCGGCCACTTTATCATCGTTTTGATTGCGGATTTCCAAACTCATCGGCAGATTCTGCGGTATACTGAGATCTTTTTGCCGGACAATCAGCCCGAAATAAGCTTCTTCGCCGGGACGGTAGATTCCGCGATCGGAAAAACCGTAAGCGGAAACAATATCCTTGGGCATATAATCGTCATCATAAACGCCGCCGACATCAAAACGCGAAACGTCGGTGCGACGATCGTAACGGTTGACCGGCAAATAAGAAAGGTCTCCCTGTCGGCTTACTTTATAAACGACGGCCTGCTTGTCATTGCGAAACGCCGAAAAATCGGGAATCTCCGTAAAACCCTGCGCATCGGTATACCCGGAAACGACAGGGCGTCCGTTTTTGCCCAACACTTCTACCAACGCGCCCTCAACCGGCCCTTCCTCGGCAATCGAAGAAACCAAAACCGCATGCGTACCGTCGGCATTGTCTTTGACAATAATGCCCAGATCGGTAATAACGATCAGTCGCGAGTCTTCCGCGCTTGCGCCCGATTGACGCAAACTTCCGCTCACTTTAACCAGAAAAATGCCTTTTTTATCCTGAAAATATTCGCCGAGATCAAGTGACGAATAAACCTGATCTGCCGGGTGCTGCAAATTAATGCTCAATTCTTTTTCAAAAACTTCGGCAATGTTGTCTTCGTTAAAACTGTAACGGTTAATAAAATAAGGCGTCGCAAAATTGCCACCGGTCTGGGTCACCAGATGATTAAGGTTGACGGAAGCAATCCGCGCCACTTTGACTTTCAGCTTATCTGCCCCGCGCGAAACCAACGGCAGGTTCTTATCGCTTTTAAGCGGAAGAACCGCGCCGTCAAAAGCTATTCCCGCTTCAACCGGGTAAGCCGACGTCGGAAGGAAGTAAACTTCGTCGCTTCCCAGCTTATACCCTTCTTCGGAACGGATATTCCGCTTGATCAGTACGACCAGACAACGCGGTTCGCCGCTGTAATCATATCGGAAATTATATGTCTTGGCTGCCTTTTGTCCCGAATCAATCCGGTTCAGCTCTAATTTCGGGAAGGCAGAAACAAGCGCTGTCTTCTCGTTGTCGTTCTTTTTGGCCGACTTTGATTGCAAATTGCCGCAATACGTTTCATCACTGACATACAACTCAATATTGGCTTTTGCCTCTTCGCCGCTGACCGCGGTCGAAAACTCCGTCAGCAAAATCTGTTCCGGCCGGTTTTCTTTTTGCTCATTGCGCACAATACGGCTGTCAACCGACGTCACTTTGAAAAAATCGGAAATTCCCGGCACCGAAACCACCGCCCGCACCGCAGCCTGCAGTTTGCGATCGTTATAGGCGTTGGCAACCTTATCTACTTCGATATTGATAAAATCGGCGTCTTTCTTGATCGTCACCGGAGAAGACATCACATGCAGCTTATGATCTTGGTCGGTCAGATTATAAGTGAAATCGTATTCTTCGCCGTTGTCCGAATAAACCCGGATTTGTTTCTGAAGATCTTTTGTTTGCAGCGGATAGGTAAAGGAAAAGGTGGCCACCGCATGTTTGGAACGCACGTCCTGAGGCGATTCGTAAAAATCCTTGTTTTCCGCGGTTGCCCGAAAATCGGGGGCACGGAAAGAAAAAGTCCGGTCTTTTAAGACAATCCCGTCACTCAGAAGACTGTCGGCAATCCTTACCGTATATTCGGCAGCGGGAATCCAATCGGCGGAAGGCGTCAGCCGCAGGGTGCGGTCGTTGGGCAAAGACCAGCTGCCCTTGACCGGCGGATTGACCGTCAGCCCCCGGTTTAATTCCTCTTCGCTCAACCCCAGCTTAAACGCCGCATCACTGAAATATGCCTCAACCGTATCCACGACAATCCCGTCATCCCGGACAGTCGTGTACATCGGATGTGAAACCGAACGTACGGAAACCTCTGTCGGCTGTTTTTCGTGCAGAGTGTAACTTTTAGGCGTCAAGTACAAATAAACGGCGCCGGCGGACAAGCCCAAAAAGGCGGTTGCGGCGCCGATAATTAAAAAAATTTTTGATGAAAAAAGCTTTTTCATGGCAGGTTTCCTTACAGTTGGCTGACCCTGTCATAATACACCCGCTGCCCGACTTGGCAAACAAATTGTCGTACTTATCACCGTTTACCGGCCATACGCCTTTTTACAAATAAGAGGTCAAATCGAACACTGCCGTATTTTCCCATACCGGCTGCTGCACAAATACCGGCAGTTCCGGCGGCAGATTGTGCAAACGCAGCCTAACCGCCCGCATAAAGTTCCCGTGGCTGAAAACGACCACATTGCGTTTGCGCAGCTTTCGTAAACGAGCCAGCATATCATCAACCCGCGACAGCATTTGGTTGAAGGATTCGGCATCACGTTCGTCAACATAATCGGGATCGTTACGGGCAAAATACGCTTCTACCCACGGAAGTCTTTCTTCCTGAGTGGTGTTGTTGCAACGGTCTGCATCCAAAAACGAAAATTCCTGCACCGGCCAGACCTCGACCGGTGTCTCAGGATATTTTTCCAACAACGGCGCTGCCGTCTGCCGTGTGCGTACAAACGGCGAAACAACAATCAGATCCGGTCGAAAATTCAGCTTTTCGGCAAGCGCCAGCGCTTGTTTTTTTCCGTTTTCCGACAACACGGCGCCGCCGTGACTCGAGGTTCTGGCACCGGCATTACTCATGCTTTCTGCATGTCGGATCATATATATCATTGTTGTCTCCTCCCTTCAATGCTTCTGAAGCGCTTTTATTCCGTCTGCCTGTCGTTCCACACCCTGTTCAGGCCAGTTCGGTACGTATAATATCTTCAATGGAAGTGTAGACCGGTTTCCACCCCAACTCGGTTTCGGCCTTGCGGTTAGAAGCAAGCAACACGGCCGGATCTCCCGGGCGCCGCGGCGCATACCGCACCGGAAGCGGCTTGCCGGTTACCTTCTCAGTGGCCGCCACCACTTCCTTCACCGTAACGCCGTTGTTTGTTCCCAAATTGAAGACCGCAGACGGTTTGCCTTCGAGCAGGCGGTTAATTGCCTGTACATGGGCGGCCGCCAGATCGGATACATGCACATAATCCCGTATGCAGGTTCCGTCGGGGGTTTCATAATCATTGCCGAAAATCTGCAGGCATTCGCGTTTGCCGTCCACCACTTCACGAATAATCGGCAGCAGATTTTGCGGATTGCGGTCACGGCCCTTAATTGCGCCGCCGGCATCGTAACCGGCCGCGTTGAAGTATCGCAGCGCGGTATATTTGATGCCCCGCAGCCGGTCATACCATTCCATCAGGCGTTCCATTTCAACTTTGGTAAAACCATAGAAACTGATCGGATTGAGCGGATGCGTCTCGTCAATCGGCCAATATTCGGGCATGCCGTAAACCGCTGCCGAAGAAGAAAAGACAAACGCCTTGACGTTGCTTTTGGCCATCGCGTTCAAAATATTAACTGCCCCGATCAGATTGTTCTCGGCATACAGTTCGGGATTGTCCATCGATTCTCCCACCGCTTTTTTAGCGGCCAGATGAACCACGGCGTCAATTCCGTCTTCCATTGCCGTCTTGAGCTTCGGATAATCGAGGATATTGCCTTCGACAAAGCCGGCGCCGGGGAACAGGTTAATTTTGTGGCCGCTTGAAAGATCGTCATAAACCACCGCTTGCGCGCCCCGGTCCAAAAGCTCTTTAACAACGTGAGAACCGATATAACCTGCACCGCCGATCACCAAAACTTTCATTTGCTTATTTCCTTTGTCCGATACACTGATATTCAAAACCGGCCTGTTTAACCGCATCGGCACTGAGCATATTGCGCAGATCGACGATCTTGGCACAGTTCATAATTTTTGCCAGCCGCCCGAGATCAAGCGTACGGAAATCTTCCCATTCGGTCAGAATTACCGCGACGTCGGCTCCCGTGCAGGCTTCTTCCGCATCATTGGCATAAGACACCGTATTGTTCAAGATGGATTTGGCGTTATTCAGCGCTTTCGGGTCGTATACCGTGATATTGCGGGAATATTTAATCATTTCCTTAATAATATCAATAGCCGGAGATTCGCGGCAGTCATCGGTTCCGCCTTTGAACGCCAACCCGAGAACGGCAATTTTTCCTTCCGGATGTTCTTTAATCGCCTCAATGACGCGTTGCCCCATTTTCACCTTGCGGTTGTCGTTTTCGGCAATTGTCGTTTCAATCAGATTGAGATGCGAACCGAATTTTTTGCCCATTTGCGCCATTGCGTTGGTATCTTTCGGAAAACACGATCCGCCGTAACCGGGCCCCGGATTGAGGAATTTTTTGCCGATACGGGAGTCCAACCCCATCCCTTTCGCCACTTCGCGGATGTCGGCTCCGGAGCATTCGCAGAAATCCGCCATTTCGTTAACATAATGAATTTTCATTGCCAAAAAGGCGTTGGATGCATATTTGATGGTTTCCGAAGAACGGCGCTTAACACACAAAAATTCGCTTTTTCCTTCAAACGGACGATACAATTCCAGCATCACGCCCCGCGCTTTTTCGCTGTCGGTGCCGATTACAATCCGATCCGGATTGAAGAAATCGTGAATTGCAAAACCTTCCCGCAGGAATTCGGGCAGAGAAACAACGTCAAAATCGGCCTTCGGATTGACTTTGGCGATGATTTGTTCAATCTCGTCACCGGTTCCGACCGGAACCGTCGATTTGGTTGCCACAACCGTATAGCCGTCCAGATATCCGGCCAACTCTTCGGCAGCTGCATAAATATATTTAAGATCGGCTTCCTTTGTCACCGGATGCGGCGGCGTTCCGACCGCCAGCATGACAATATCCGCCCCTTTCACCGCCGATTCCATATCGGTGGTAAAAGAAAGCGCGCCGGCTGCAACGTTCTTGCAAAACAATTCTTCCATTCCGTCTTCATATAAAGTCAACTCGCCCCGGTTGAGTTTGTCGATCTTGTCTGCCAGTTTGTCAACGCAAACGACGCGGTTACCCAGTTCGGCAAGGCCGACCCCGGTTGGCAGCCCGACATATCCGGTTCCGATAATAGCAACTTTCTTCATTATAGAATATCCTCACTAATACAATTATTACATACTTTTAGTTTAGTCAGATCACAACTAATTATAGTATCGCAACATTAAAACACAAGTACTGATTACATTTTGCACACGACTTATAATTTGTATTGCGCAAGTCGTTAAAAAACACTATATTTTTTAAAACTTAATTTGAGGAAAAAGATGCAAAAAGAGCTTTACCTGTTTATTGTATGGCAGAACGCCCGGTTTATGGAAAAACAGATCGCGGCCGATCTCAAAAAGAAATTCGAAATTTTCCGAGTTCTCGAAGTGACTTGGAAACCGGAAAATTTTTCCCTCAATTTGGCACGATTCTACGGCAAAAAACTGCCCAAAGGATGTAAAAAAGAAAAAGAAACCGGCGCCGGGACTTTTCGGGTGTATTTGGTATACGACCACAACCCCCAGTATGCAAACGGCAAAAATGTCAACATTGTCAAAAGCAAATACGAATACCGTCAGTTAACCGGCGGCGGCAATCTGGTACACGCCAGCGACAATCCGCAGGAAACCAACGAAAACCTTTTGCTGTTGTTCGGAAAAACAATTAAGGATTTTGAACAGGAAGGTCCCGACACCGCCATCACGCCTTACGGACGGGATTTGGTCGGCTGCCCGGTATGGGAAAGTTTGGAACAGGCCCTCGAAGCCGTCAAGAAAGTTCCGTTTACACGGGTCAAGGCCTATAAAAACTCTTATCTGATTCACAGCCGCAATGCCGATCTCGCCCGCCGGATTCTCAATGCTTCCAGCCATTTTTCAATTCCGGGAATCCATAAATATTCGATCGAAATCGGCAAATCGCGGCAACCGGTATATATCCGCAAGGTCAACTAGATCTTACGGTGTTTTTTCGCGGTAACGTCATCGTCGTCGTCATCGTCCGCTTCGGCATCCGGCGTTCTGGTAAACAAAACGTTCCAGATCTGGCGTCTGAACATCCAGATGTTGATCAGTCCGAGCACAACCATCAGCGAAGCAAAAAGATACAAAATATAATACCAGCTCAGTTCGGTCGCATTCATCATCACTTCCTGGTTGGTAAAACGCAAAAAGCTGATCGACACCGCGGTGACAACAAAAGAAACCAAAAAAGCCCCCATCCACACCCGGCGCATCACAAACTTGTCCGCCATCAGAGACGTCAGGGCATAAATTAAAAACAAAGCCACAAATAAATATAATTCCATCATCGTATACCTCTTAATTATCTTTCGCTAAATAAGATAATGATGCTTCCGGTCTTTTCAACAACCGCCGGATTTTTTTATTTGCCGGCAGCTTGCTATTCGATATCCCGTTATTTTCACATAAGAAAAGACTGCTCCCTTACGGAAGCAGTCTTTTCTTTGATTTCAGGGGTTAACCTCTGTAGAACCACCACGAAATCAAAACGTTTCTTCTACCGGTCACCCAGCAAAAGATCGTATAGATTCCGCCGATCACAGCACCAAAAGCCCACATACCGCCGAAAATCCAGCCGATAAGCGCGCCGAGGAATGCCGTAATTACCAGTTCAAGCCCATAACTCAAACCGTTGTAAAACAATTCTTTGCATGCGCCGCAAATAACGCACAGAATGAAACCTCCGAAAATAATACTTGCTATCATAGTCTTAATTTTTTTTAAATTTTACATTTGTCTCCTATTGTTAGCCTTCAACACCGGAGACTTGGTGTTGTCAGAACAAAAACTCATTTTTTGTTTTTCTCCAAGATCCCCAGTGAACAATCACCAGAAAAACATTGACAATCACGATGCCTGTTAAGGTCACAATCATCTCCGTATATCCCGGGAAAAACTTATTAATGATACCGTCGATTATCCCTCCTACCAAAACCGGTAAGAAATTTACAAACAAAGATACCCATGTCTCTATGGCATCATCGGTTTTAGTGGTAAACATCAACCATAAACCGGTCAATATCATTACACCCAAACTAATTTTTAGAGATAAACATAAAGTTACGGTCTCAGTTATTGTCGTTGTTTCCATAATATTTAGATTTAAAGGTTATTACTGCTGTCTGTTCAAGTTTTCACTCAAATTTTCGACAGTTACAACCGATAAAAAAGGTAAAACCTAATTTTATGATGGCAAGCTTGCGAATAATTGAATAGAAAAATTGAACAGATTAATTTTGTTATACCTTTATTATATGTTTTTTGTCACAAATTGCAAGCAAAATCCTACTTTTTTGTCATTTTTTCAAACTCAGCGCTTTTTTTTGACAAAACAGAGAGAGAATAAACTTCGGAAGCGTCAGCAACAAATCCTCTCAATCGCAAAGGTACGACTGCTTTTGCCGACGTTTTCCGGCGGAAAATTCCTTATTTCATAAAAAAGCCCCGTCTCCGGGGCAAAATTACGATTGCGGCACTTCATCCAACAACGGCCACTTGCCTTCCAAAAATTGCTGCAAACTTTGCTGCTTTTGCCGCAACCGCGATCCATACATCCAATAGTTGGTAATCACCCGCTTAACATACAAGCGGGTTTCCCGCCACGGAATCATTTCCATAAACAACAAGGGATCGTTTTGATAATCAATATTTTCAACCCATCGTTTCAGATTATGCGGGCCGCCGTTATAAGAAGCCGCCAAAAAAATCAAATTGTCGCCGACATGTTCTTTTTGCCGCAACAGAGAAACATAATCCTGACCGATCTTCAGATTAACCTGACGATCAAACAACGGCCGCCAGTTGGTTTTAAAAGACTTATCGCCGGTCACTTCGGCTGCGGTTGCCGGCATCACCTGCATCAGTCCGCAAGCACCGGCATGGCTGCGCACCGTCGGCGCAAACAAAGATTCCTGACGGGTAAGCGCCCATACCCATGCCGGATTAACCGTCCACCCCGGCTCGGGCTGCCAAGCGGGCTGCGGATATAAAAACGGATCATAGGCGCGACCTTTTTCATAGTTTTTCAGATCGTTGGCCACCACAAAGCTCAAATTTGCTAGGCTGTACTGGCTGCTGATATAAAGCAAAAGTTCTTTCTGGCGAATGTTCATTTTGCCGTAATTGCGGCGCAAATCACTTTCGGCCAAATCCGGCTGCCCCGCTTCCGCCAGCAGAACCCCGCGCCGGATCGCCGGAGATGCCGCGATTTCTTTTATGTAAGATTTGTCGTCCAAACGGTTAAAATAATGACGCGGCTGCCAGTCATAGCTGACTTTGTCCGTCAGCATGTAACGGGC
>OFGL01000072.1_pt1 | contig 104950 bp, 96 predicted proteins | sample 1521801 | NCBI WGS metagenome assembly OFGL01 (sample SAMEA3504085, study PRJEB24116) | mouse gut metagenome | biome: mouse gut; feature: mouse-associated habitat; material: faeces | place: Denmark | collected 2011 | reverse complement strand
TTGCTGCCGGTCAGACAGAACAAAAAGAACACCCCCGAAAATCGGGGGTATCCGTTTATCCGATATGGCTTAGCTTAACGGCGGCGCAGGAAAGAGGGAATGTCAAGGTTGACTCTTTCTTCGTCTCCTTCACTGAAAGACGGTGTGACTGGTTCCTGATAGTGTTCGGTTTCGACTTTCTTTTTGCGGTTGCGTTTGGCAATCGAAAACCCGGTAACCCGCTCGATCAGAGTCGGCGTATATTCTTCCTCTTCTTCGTTTACAATCAGTTTTTCCGCCGGTTCTTCTTTAGGCGTGTTGAAAAACTGCGGATTGTGTCCGAACAGTTCGGGCTCTTCTTCAACCATCCGCGGCGCGCTTTTGGAGGTGAATGTATTTCCCTGAGCCGAGATCAGACTTTCGAGCTGGGTATCAACGTCATTTAATTCGTTTTTGTTAATAATGGCGTTGAAGAGGGATGACGCCTGCGGAATTTCGTTTAGGGCCGGGGAAGTGCGCGGTTGCGGTTCGGCAAAAATTTCCTGCTGTTCTTCGTCTTGCGCTTCCGGCGCCGGTGCCGGATTTTCAAAATCGTTATTTTCGGTCTCTGCAAAAGTTTCGTCGGCTTTTTCTTCCTCTTCGTCAAGCGGCAACGTCTCTTCCGGCGCTTCGTCTAATTCGGAAGGCAGGGTGGCGGCGAATTTGGCAAGGTTGGAATCGATTTCTTCGCTGGGAGTGATCGGAATAATGGTTTCGGCCGAAAAGCTTTCTTCAATGTAGCTGGCAGGTTTGGGCTGCGGTTTGGCCTTCGGGGCTTCGGCGCGGCCGCCTTCAATGCCGGTCGCGACAATCGAAACGCGGATTTTGCCGGCCAGGCTCTCGTCAAAACTGGAACCAAAGATGATGTTGGCGTCTTCGTCAACTTCTTCTTTGATACGGTTGGCAGCTTCGTCGATTTCGAACAAAGTAATGTCCATGCCGCCGGTGATATTGATCAAAACGCCTTTGGCACCTTTCATGTTACTGTCATCAAGCAGCGGGTTGGACAGCGCCTGTTCGGCCGCTTTGATGGCACGGTCTTCGCCTTCGGCTTCGCCAGTTCCCATAATCGCTTTGCCTTTGTCTTCCATAATGCTTTTGATGTCGGCAAAATCGAGGTTGATCAGACCGGGCATAATCATCAGGTCGGTGATGGAACGAACGCCGTCATAAAGAACGTTGTCCGCCATGACGAAAGCATCGGCCAGCGTTGTGCTTTTGTCTGCGATGCGAAACAGATTTTGGTTGGGGATGATAATGATACTGTCAACCGAAGAGGTGAAGTCGTTCAGGGCATCTTCGGCGATTTGGTAACGGCGGCGTCCTTCAAACTGGAACGGTTTGGTGACAACGCCGATGGTCAAAATGCCTTTTTGTTTGGCCAGACGGGCAACAACCGGTGCCGCACCGGAACCGGTGCCGCCGCCCATGCCGGCGGTGATGAAGACCATGTTGGCGCCTTCAAGTTCTTTTTCGATTTCTTCGGCAGCTTCTTCGGCGGCTAAACGTCCGACTTCCGGGCAAGCGCCGGCACCCAGTCCGCGCGTGGTTTCGACTCCGAGTTGGATTTTACGTCCCGATTTGGAGTTGGCAAGGGCCTGAGCATCGGTGTTGGCAACGATAAAATCGACCCCTTCCAAATTTTTGACGATCATATTGTTGACGGCGTTACCGCCGCCGCCGCCTACTCCGATAACTGAAATACGCGGTTTTAAAGTGATCATGTTGGTTTCCGGTACTGCTAATTTTATCGACATTGCTCGCTCCCAATAGTGTTATGCTTGTATCTGTTTTGATATACAATATTCGAAAAGAGATTAAGTTTTGGTTACCAACGGCGATATTTTTTAGTGAATTTGTCAAAAATTCTGCTTTAACCAGTTCATAATCCGGTTGAAACGGCTGCCTTCGCCCCCTGAGGGTTTGCTGATAATTTTGTTGGGCTTGCGTTCGGTATAGTTGATGACAAACAACAGCAATCCGATAACGGCCGAAAAAGCCGGCGACTGTAATACCGGATAGTTGGAAATATCAAGCATGTTGGCGATGTTGCGCGGACGACCCAGCCGAACCTGTTTGTCCAGAATCATGGCTGCCACTTCGCGCATGCCCGACAGCAGCGAACCGCCGCCGGTTAAAACAATGCGGTGGCTGTTGATGTCTTTGAGTCCGTGATCGGCCAGTTTTTGATTGACCATTTCAAACATTTCTTCGACGCGGGGGGTGATGATGCCGATCAGTTCCGATTTGGGCACCTGTTTGATCAGGCTGTCGTCTTCTTCGCCCACCGGATAAACGTTGATGGTTTCGTTTTTGTCTTTTGAAGTCATGAAGGCGCAGCCGTGCAGCGTTTTGAGACGTTCGGCGTGGGTGAAGGAAGTCGTCAGTCCCCAGGCGATGTCGTTGGTGATATTGTTGCTGCCGACGGCAATGGAACCGAAATACACCGGATGGCCGTGTTTGAAACTGGCAATGCTGGTGGTACCGCCGCCGATGTCAACCACGGTAGCGCCGAGTTCTTTTTCGTCGTCGACCAGGCAGGACAGGCCCGAAGCATAGGAAGACAAAACTTTTTCGGCAATTTCGAGATGCGAATTGTCAAGGACGGTTTTGACGTTTCTATACATGATTTCAGGTACCAGGCCGAGCAAGACGTCAACCGACAGACTTTCGCCGTAAAGATTGCGCGGGTCGTTGGTTTCTTCGCCGAAGTCGAGACGATAGCCGGTGGGAAGGCAGTGGATCAATTCGTTGTTTTCGACGTTGATTTTATTGATGCCTTTTTCGATCACTTTTTTAATGTCGGTTTCTGATACCGGTTTTGATTTGTTCAGATTGATTGCCGAGCGTTTAATGCTGCTTTTGACGCGGTCGCCGGAAATGTTGACGATGATGCGGCTGACCCGTTCGTTGGCCATTTGTTCGGCAGCTTCGACCGCATCGCAAACGGAATAAGTTGCCTGTTTGATGTCGGTGATCATTCCGTTTTTGATACCTTTGGAGGCATTGTAGCCGTACCCGGCAATGCTGATCTTTTGATCGCGGCTGATACGGGCAATAACGCAGCACACTTTGGACGAACCTATGTCCAAAGCGGCAATCGTGGTCAACCGGTTAAAAGAATGAGTCACTGTTGTCTGCCTTTCGCTGTCAAATATTACTTTCTTCCCAACGGCGCAGCTCAATCCGTTCTTCGTCGGAGGCTTTGCGCGGTTTTACCAAAACTTTATGGCCGAATCTTAAATCAATGATGGTTAATTTACGTTTAAGAAGTCCCTGAGTTTTGTTTAATTTTAGTAATTTTTTCCACGCTTTGTCCATTTCTTCGTGCGGCATTTTGACCGTGACGCCGTTTTCGATGTCGTCCAAAATCAAATTCCAGCGGCGTCCGGAGATAAAGTTGGCCACTTTGATACGCGGATAAAGCTCGTTGTCGCCGGAAATAACCTCCAGCAAGCGGTTCAGATGTTCCGGCGCCCCTTTGCCGATGATCAGCAGCATCGGATGCGAAGGAACAAAATCGGTATGGATGACCGAACCGTCGGTATCGATGGGATAAAAGCGGTTGTTGATTTGCCACAGCGAACGGACCTGACGTTCATGCAGGGTAATTTTGACAATGTTGGGGAGATAGGAACGGCTGACAGTGGCGGATTTTACCCACGGAAGTTGTTCAAGGTCGGTTTTGATTTGCCGTATATCAAGGTTGAGAATATTGTCGCCGCGGCGGGTGTTGACAATGTTGTGGATTTCTTCAATTGCGGTTTTATTGCGGCCGAAAACCAGAATGTCGTCAACCGTGAAACCGAGGTAAGAGGTGACGCTGTAAAAGTAGTCGGACAGCGAATTGAGCTTTTGGGTCACCAGATTGTTTTTGACAATAATGATTCCCATTGCGGCAAAGCCAAGCAAAACGAACAACAGGAGGTTGCCGATCAGGCGGTAAGGCCAGAGCCGGGGCAGGTAGACTTTTTTGCCGGGAGCTGCCGGTGCGGCCGGCGCAGCGGCTGTTACTGTTGTGACAACCATGGCTATTTTTCAATTCCCAGTCGTTTAATTTCCCATTCCAGGGTGATACAGGTTTCCTGTTTTACTTTTTGAATAATCATTTCTCCCAGTGTTTCAATGTCTTTGGCGGTGGCAGAGCCGGTATTGATCAGAAAGTTGCAATGCTTTTCGGAAACTTTGGCGCCGCCGACCCGGAGATCGGCACAACCCGACTTCTTTATCAATTCCCATGCGCGCAGGCCTTCGGGATTTTTAAAAGTGGAACCGGCCGTTTTCTGATTATACGGCTGGTGTGCTTTACGATAATTTTTATGTTGTTCGAGAATTCGGTTGATTTCTTCGGCAGAGGAAGCTTCGGTTTTAAAAGTGATCGAAAGGATAATCCAATCGTCGGGAAACAGGCTGTTGCGATACGATAATCCAAGGTCTGTCGCATCGACGGTTTTTATTTTGCCTTCGCCGTTGACGATCTGGGCGCTTTGCATCACGTCTTTGACTTCGCGGCCGAAACAGCCGGCGTTGGTCTTGACCGACCCGCCGATGACTCCGGGAATGGAACAGAGAAATTCCAGCCCGCCCAGTTGGTGTTTCAGCAAATATTTTTTCAAGTCGGCGTTGCGGAAACCGGCACCGCAGGTGATGACGCCGTCTCCTATCGTCACTTTTTTGAAGCTGGGATGGTCAAGTTTGATAACGACGCCGGGAACACCGCCGTCGCGAACCAACAGGTTGGAACCGCCGCCGATCAGGCAGACCGGAACATTGCGCGGTTTATGGCGCAGAAAGTGGATCAGATCGTCGGCATCTTCGGGAATGTACATGATTTCCGCTTCGCCGCCGACTCCAAACCATGTATGGCGGGAAAGACTGATATTGCGAAGATAGCGGCCGCGTACTTCCGGCAGCATGTTGACCAGCGGATCACGGTTGAGAAATTTGAGACGAAATCGGAACATGTTATTTCTCCGCCGTTTTTTTGCCCAAAGCGGCAATTTTGTTTTCGATCAGGTTGGCCAATCGGACGGCGGCGTCGGTAATTGCAAATTTCTTCGTGTTTTCCGACATTGTTTTAAGCAGCTGCGGATTTTGCATCACGTCATTTAAAATCGCGGTGAGAGACGTCGGGGTGAAATCTTTCTGCGCGACGACAAATCCGCTGTGAGTTGATTTGAACTCGGCGGCGTTTGAAGTTTGGTGGTCATCGGCGGCGGTGGGCAGCGGTACCAGTAACGAAGGCACGCCGGCAGCGGCGATTTCACATACCGACGAGGCGCCGGAACGCGAAATGATGAGGTGAGTTTGAGCGTACAGTTCCGGCATATTGTCAAAGAAATGGGAGAGTGTCAGCGAACATTTGGCATCTTGATAGGCGTGGCTGACTTCGTCGAGGTCTTCGCGCCGGCATTGTTGAACCATGACAATTCTTTTTTGTTGTTTGGCCTCAAGGTTTTTGACGGCTTGCGGAATAACTTCGGAAAAAATTTTGGCGCCCTGGGAGCCGCCGAGAACCAGGATATGGAACGGCAGCGTTTTGCCGACCTTGGGGTAAGGAGCGGTGTAGAGTTCGCTGATGGCTTTGCGGACCGGCATGCCGGTCAGGACGGTTTTGCGGCCGCCGGGGGCATATTTGGTTTTTTTGAAGCTGGAGGCCACCACGGTCGCATAGCGTCCCAGAAAACGGTTGGTGCGGCTCATAACCGAATTTTGTTCGTGAACAATCAAATCGGTGCCGAGCAAAATAGCTGCCATGGAGCAGGGAAAGGAGGCATATCCGCCGAAACCGACGACGCAAGCGGGCCTGTTTTTGAGAATGATCCACATCGACTGCAAAACGCCGACCGCGGTTTTGAACAGGCTTTTGATTTTAAACCATTTGGATTTGCCCATTAAGGCGCCGGCCCAGACTGCGTGGTTGGGGATTTCGCCCAAACGGCCGCGGTAATTGTTGCGTCCGCGCCGATCTGTGACCAGCATCAGCCGATATTTGCGGCGGGTAAGTTCTTCGGCCAGAGCTTCGGCAGGATAAACATGTCCTCCGGTACCGCCGGCGGTGAGAATGATCAGCGGTTTTTGTTTGCTTTTGTGTTTAGATGTCATCTTTATCCTCCGCATGAACGTTTTTACGAGTAATGGCAAGCAGCATGCCCATACCGACGGCGGTGGCAATAATCGAAGAACCTCCGTAGGAAATAAAGGGCAGCGTCATTCCTTTGGTCGGCATCAGGTGCAGGGTTGAAGCCATATTGATAATGGATTGTAATCCGAAAGAAGCAGCCAGTCCAGAAGCAGATAAGATAATAAACAAGTTATTGTCTTTGCAGGAGATAATCATGGTTCGAATCACAATTACGGTATAGAGGGCAATAATGCTCAGGCACAGGAAAACGCCGTATTCTTCGGCAGCGACCGCATAAATGAAGTCGGTATGGGCATCGGGGATGGCAGAGCGAACGATTCCCTCGCCGGGACCGCGTCCGAACAGGCTGCCGCTTTGAAAAGCTTCGAGCGATTTTTTGACCTGATAGCTCAATTCGCCGCCTGAAGCGAGGAACTGATGAATACGGATTTGGAAATGCGGAAAAATAAAATAAGCCGATATGACGGCGCCCAGACCGAGTAATCCGGCGGCGCCGAGCAGCAAAATCGGCATGCCGCTCAGGAAAAACTGGAACAGCCAAACGGCGGTGATCACCATCGTCATGCCGATGTCGGGCTGGCGGACGATCAATAAGGCCGTGAACAGAAATAATCCGGTCGAGAGGAGATTGCCGGGAAATTCGGGGTGCTGCTTCTGACCGTCAAAAAGCCAGGCGGCAGTGACGATGAAAAACGGTTTGACAAATTCGGACGGCTGAATCGAAAAACCCAGAATCATTAACCAGCGGGAAGCACCTTTGTTGGCTTCGCCGAAGAAAAAGGTGAGAATAACCAAACCGATTGCTGCCAGATAGCCCAACAACGAAGCGCGGCGGATAAATTTGAGCTTTTGCATCGAAAGGGCAATCATCACCATATAGGCAAGCGGTGCAAAAAACAGATGCCGCTTAATGAAGTGATAACTGCCGAATCCGATGCGGGTAGCCACGGCCGGACTGGCGGAAAAGGTAAGCAAAATGCCGAGAACAATCAAAATGCTGATACAAACCAGCAGGACTTTGTCAACGGTCCACCACCAGTTGGCAAGAAGGCTGCGGTTATTATGCGAAAAAATCAGCAAGGGCGTTCTCCGGTTAAAACAACAAGGATGACAGGCCGATTGTTGCCGCCACCACGGCAATAATCCAAAAGCGGATGACAACGGTGGTTTCTTTCCAGCCTTTTTGTTCAAAATGATGATGGATCGGCGCCATCAGAAAGACCCGGGTTTTGGTGCGTTTGTACCAAAAGACCTGAATCATTACCGATAAGGCTTCGGCCACAAATACCGCGCCGATGACAGCCAACAGAATTTCGTGACGGGTCATCACGGCGACGGTGCCTAAAAGAGCACCCAGCGCCAACGAGCCGGTGTCGCCCATGAATACTTTGGCCGGCGCGCAATTAAACCACAAAAAACCGAGACAGGCCCCGACAGCGGCGCTGCATATGACCGCGACTTCGGCGGTGCCGGGAATGAAAACGCCGGAAACCGTATTCAGGGCCGGAATGCCGGTGACAAAGGCAATCAGGGCAAATGCGGAAAAGGCAATCAGCGAAAGTCCGCCTGCCAGTCCGTCCAGTCCGTCACTGAGATTGACGGCGTTGGAGGCGCCGGCGATAACAATCATCGCAAACGGAAGATAGAACCAGCCCAGATTAAGCAGACCGTGAAAATAGGGGATGGTAACGCCAAACCGTACGCTTGGCGGGGTTTGAACGGTCACGATCCATACCACGGCCAGCGCGGTGGCAAATTGGAGGAACAATTTCATTTTTGCGGTCATCGCGTCGGGCGTATGTTTTTTGACTTTGACATAATCGTCGGCAAAACCGGTCAATCCAAAAACGAGAAGAACCGCCAAACACAGCCATACAAAGACGTTGGCGAGGTCGGCCCATAAAAGGGCAGCTGCCGCGATTGCGGCGACAATCAGGATGCCGCCCATGGTTGGGGTTCCTTTTTTGGTGAGCAAATGGCTTTGCGGCCCGTTTTCGCGAATCGGCTGTCCCTGATTCTGGTGGGCGTGCAGCCATGCGATAAAACGATTGCCGCCCCCGATGACGATGGCAAATGCGGTCAGAAATGCCAGAAAAATCCGGAGGGCAATCAACGGATCGAGCGAAAATAAAACGGTAAACATCGATACTTTTCCATGAAAAAGAGTTTTTCTTATAAAATAGAGAAAATATATAAAAAATTAATTAAAATGCGGGGATATTTTTGAGCGCAAGCGTCTTGAATTAGCATTTGCCTTCATTATTTATATTTTAGTTATAAATTAGCAAATTGAAGGAATGCGTCTGATGAACGAAAACGGTGGAAAAAAAGATACCAGCTGGTTCTCTGTTTTACTTTTTGCAGTACTGATCGTGATCGGATATTGGGGATGGCATCATTATCAAAAAACGCCCGAACCGCAACCGGAGGCTTCGGAACGGACCATTTCCGCCGCCCCGTTGGCCGAACGAGAAGTGACGGTCGACAAGGGCTATATCGGTTATGTGACGCCGATAAACGATGTCAGCGTGCGGCCGTATATCAGCGGTTTTATTGACGATATCAGGGTCAAAGGCGGTTCGGAGGTGAAGTCGGGCGACGTTTTGCTGGTTATCAATCAGGCCGAGTACAAAGCGCAGTTGGATGCGGCGTCGGCGTCGGTGGCTCAGGCTCAGGCAACCTACAATAACAGCGACGTTTATTACCAGAGGATACAAAAAGCGGGAACGCGGGCGGTTTCCAAGACCGAAATCGACAATGCCAAAGCTTCTTACTTATCGGCGCAGGCCGCTTTGTCTCAGGCCGAAGCGTCCCGTATGCAGGCCGAAGTCAATTACAATTATACGATTGTGAAGGCGACGATTGACGGTGTGGTCGGAGACGTGGCGCTTTCGGTCGGGGATTACGTTTCGCCGCAAAGCGTTTTGTTGTCGGTAATTCAGTATAATCCGATCCGGGTGGTGTTTTCGATTACCGATAAGGATTATCTGGACGAAGCCGGACGCGCCGAAATGTTTGAAGGCGAAAATATTCGGCTGAAGCTGGCGGACGGAAAGATTTATCCGCAGGCGGGAGAATTTCGCTATGCCGACAATCAGATCGACCGGGCGACCAATTCAATAGCGGTTTACGCCGATTTTGCCAACCCCGACAAGCTGCTGGTGGCCAACGCTTACGTTGATGTGTTGGTTGAGAAGAAATATCGCGGAATCGTGGTGCGCAAAAATCTGGTTTACCTTGAACCGGACGGCAATTATGTGTATGTGGCGGACGGTGACCGCATCAGTAAGGTAAAGGCAGAAATCTTAAGCGAATACGGAAATAACAACTATGTTTTGAAAAATACGTTTAAGCCGGGAGACAATATTGTTCTTGACCGCATGAACTCGCAAGACGAAGCCGGAAAATTTAAAATCACGTTGAAAAGCGCCGCTGCGGCAGAGGAGAAAAACTGATGTTTTCGGAGTATTTTATTGACCGGCCGCGTTTTGCCGGCGTGGTTTCGATTATCATGGTTTTGCTCGGCATACTGGCGATTGCGGTGTTGCCGGTTTCCCAGTATCCGCAGATTACGCCGCCGCAAATCGTCGTCAGCACGTCGTATCCGGGCGCCGGCGCTCAAGTGGTGGTCGATACGGTGGCGGTGCCGATCGAAAACCAGATCAACGGGGTAGAGAATATGCTGTATATGACTTCCAGCTCCAATGACGACGGCAGTTACAAATTGACAATCACTTTCAACATCGGCACCGATCCCGATATTGCGCAGGTTAAAGTACAGAACCGAATCCAGCAGGTGATGTCGCAATTGCCGGATATCGTACAGCAGGAAGGGCTGGAAGTTACGACCGAGATGTCGAATATGCTGGCGCTGTTGGCGTTGCGGTCGCCGCAAAACACTTATGACGATTTGTATTTAAGCAACTATGCCTACGCTTATTTGAAAAATCCGTTGTCACGGGTGAACGGGATCGGCAATGTGCAGATCTTCGGTCCGCAGTACAGCATGCGGATCTGGCTCAATGCCGAAAAGATCTCGTCGCTCGGACTCAACAGTTCGGATATTGTCAATATCATCAAAAGCCAGAATGTTCAGGCCTCGGTCGGCGGCATCGGCACTGCGCCCAGCCCGCAGGGAACCAACCTCGTATTGTCGCTGACCGCCGAAGGTTTGCTTAATACGGTCGACGATTTTAACAATATCGTGGTCGCCACTTCTGAAAACGGCGGCATAGTCCGCTTGAAGGACGTCTCCCGGATTGAACTCGGCGCCGACACCTACGCGATGAACGCTAAGTTTGACAATGCGCCGGCGGTGATTATGGCTTTGAGTCAAACGCCGGGTTCAAATTCGTTGGACATTATGAATAACGTCGGCAAAGAAATTACGGCGCTGCAAAAGACATTTGGCGATGATATGGAGTTGAAGGTGGCTTATGATTCGACCTTATATGTTCGTTCTTCGATTGCCGGAATTATCGAAACCCTGATCATTACTTTTGCTCTGGTGGTGCTGGTCACTTACATCTTTTTGCAAAAAGCCAAAACGACGCTGATTCCGCTGATTACGATTCCGGTCTCGCTGATCGCGACTTTTGCGGTGATTTATGCTTTGGGGTTTGACATCAACATCTTAACTTTGTTTGCGATGATTTTGGCGATCGGGCTAGTGGTTGACGATGCGATCATCGTGGTGGAACGGGTACAGTATTTGATGGTATATGAAAAAATGGACTCTCACAGCGCCGCGATCAAGGCGATGCAGCAGATCGGCAGCGCCATCATTGCCACCACTTTTGTTTTGTTGTCGATTTTTGTGCCGGTCGGCCTGATGGCCGGGATTACCGGTAAGATTTATCAGCAGTTTGCGGTAACGATTGCCACCTCGATCGTGTTTTCGGCGTTTAATGCGCTGACGCTCAGCCCCTCGTTGTGCGCTATTTTTCTGCGCGGCGACGAGCAGGAACAGCCGCGCGGTTTTTTCAAATGGTTTGACGACGTTATTGATCGCGGCAAGGAAAAATATTTGGGTGCGGTTAAGTATTTTTCTTCCAAGCTCATGGTAACCGTCGTTGTGACCGCGATAACGATTGCGGTGCTGGCCGTCGGGTTTAAGCTGACGCCGACCTCTTTTTTGCCCGAAGAAGATCAGGGGATTGTTTTTGCCAACCTGCAATTGCCCGATACCGCAAGCATCAACCAGACCAACCGGGTGCTGGCGCAAATTGCCGACGGGGCAATGAAGGTTGACGGCGTGCAGTATTTCATCAGCGTGGCCGGGTACAGCCTGTTGGGCGGTGCCGGGGAAAACGTCGCGATGGGGGTTATCGGTCTCAAGCCGTGGGCACAGCGAACTTCGCCGCAGTTGTCGATTGAATCGATCACGGCGGAATTGACGAGAAAATTCGCCGGGCGCAATGATGTCAGCCTTAATTTCTTTGCACCGCCGGCCATTCCGGGAATCGGTAACAGCAGCGGTTTGTCGTTGGAATTTCTGGCGGTTAACCAGGAGATCGGTTCTAACCAGATGTTTGAGCATTTGCAGCAGTTTTTGGGCAAACTGAACAGTGATCCTTCGCTGGCTTATGCTTTCAGCGTTTATACCGCCGATGCGCCGCATCTTTATTTGGACATTGACCGAACTAAACTTGAAGCTTACGGGATTCAGGTGGCCGAATTGTTTGCTACCCTGCAAAACAATCTCGGTTCGCGCTATGTCAACAATATTACGTTGACCGGGCAGGTGAACAAAGTGATCATTCAGGCCGATTATACGTATCGCGGCAAGATCGAAGATGTGAAAAACATGTATGTGCGTTCGGGCAGCGGGCAGATGATACGTATCGGCAGTTTTGCCGATGTGCGGACGGTCATGATGCCCAAGATTATTAAACGTTATAACCAGTATACCGATGCGTCGGTAACCGCCGAAGCGGCCAAGGGCACCAGTACCGGAACCGCGATTGCCGCCGTTGAGAAAACGGCGCGGGAAACGCTTTCGCCCACCGAGTATACGATTGCGTGGACCGGATTGAGTCTGCAGGAAGTGGAGGCCTCGGGGCTGGTGATTTTTCTGATTATGCTGGCACTGGTTTTTTGTTATTTGTTTTTGGTGGCGCTTTACGAAAGCTGGATGCTGGCTTTTTCGGTCATGTTTTCGACAATCTTTGCTATTTTGGGCGCGTTGGCCGGATTGCATTTGATGGGACAGCCGCTGAGTATTTACGCTCAGCTCGGTTTGGTCATGCTGATCGGTCTGGCGGCTAAAAACGCGATTTTGATTGTGGAATTTACCAAAGCTTATCGGGAAGACGGCGCCAGTATTCTTGAAGCGTCGGTCAAAGGGGCATCGGAACGTTTTCGGGCGGTATTGATGACCGCGCTCACGTTTATTTTGGGCGTGTTTCCGATGATTATTGCCAAAGGTGCCGGCGCTTCAAGTCAGATTGCGATCGGAACTTCGGTCTTTTACGGCATGATTGCGGCAACCGTAATCGGTATCATTTTTATTCCGGCATATTTTGCTTTGTTTGAACAAATTAAGGAATGGTCCGGCGGCTATAAGTTTAAACCGGATCCGAAGTTGGCGGACGGGATTACCCTTGATGACGGGCAGGGAGGGAAAAATGAATAGAAAAATATGGTTTTTGTCTTCTGTGCTGGCTACGATGTCCTGTACGGTAGGACCGGATTATGCGCGGCCGGAATTTTACGGTCAAGAGCAAATGGCCGCGGCGTTGTCGTTGCAGCAGTCGGATACGTTTCCGGTTTCGGTACGCTGGTATGAACAGTTCGGCGATGAGACGCTCACCGGTTTGGTTAATAAAGCGATAACTTCAAGCCCGACCGTGAAAGCAGCGGTGCACAAACTTAAGCAGGCACGTTATACGATGATGATCAACGAAGCCAAATTTGTGCCGCAGTTGAATGCCGAAGGCGGTTATAACTATAATTATCTTTCCGAAGGACAGAATACGCCGCGTTTGGTTGAAGATTATTACAAAGCGGGGCTTGACGCTTCGTGGGAGATTGATATCTGGGGCGGTGGACGACGGCTCAACGAAGCGTCGCGGGCACTTTATGCCGCTGCCGCCGACAATCTGATCAATGTGATGCTCTCGATGACCGCGGAGGTGAGCAGTGACTATATCGGCTTGAGAACGGTGCAGGAACAATTGCGGATTACGAAAGAAAATCTGCGGTTGCAGCAGGAGATTTATCAGACGGTGAAAGGAAAGTATGACAACGGCTTAGCCGATACCGCGGCTCTCAATCAGGCGGAATATGCGGTCCAGACGACCAAAGCGCTGCTGCCGGCGCTGGAACAACAGGAAGAAGCCTATAAAAATGCGCTCGCCGTTTTGACCGGAGAACTGCCGGGAAGCGTTTCCGGACTGGAACGACCCCGTCGTGGTCTGATCGGAAAGCCTTTTGTGTTCAGAGTGGAGAACTTGTATAATTATCCGCTGAATGCGGTGCGCAATCGTCCCGACGTGCGGATGGCCGAAAATGCTCTGATTGCCCGCAATGCCGCAATCGGAGAAGCGGTGGCGGAATTGTTTCCGAATGTCAGTCTCAGCGGCATGTTGGGCTGGCAGGCCAGAAAGTTTTCGGATATCGGTTCTTCTTCGTCGGCGGCTTATGGTTTTGCGCCCGGGGTCAATTTGCCGCTGTTTAATTTCGGTCGTTTGATCAATCAGGTAAAACTCAATAAAGAAGTTAAGGAAGAATATGTTTATCTTTATCAAAATACGCTGCTGACGGCGGTCGAGGAAGTAAAAAACGCCACTGTTTCGGTACGTAAGGAATATGAACGTTATCAGTCACTGCAACGGTCGGTGCGCAGTATGCAGAAAGTGCTGGTTTCGATGAAAGACAAATATAAGGAAGGGCTGATCGAATTCAGCGATTTGCTGATGACCGAACAGAATCTCCTGGAAGCACAAAACAACCTCGCCGAATCGAAAGGCGGCATTTATCATAACGTGATTACTTTTTATAAAGCGGTCGGCGGCGGTTATTGAACTCAGATAGAGGGGCGTCCGTGCAGCCGGATGTTGGTGATTTCCGGGATGTCGTAGTTGCGGATGGTATAACCTCTGTCTCTCATGCATTTGCTGTAGTCGGCCGGATCGACTTCGGCGTCGTCACGCAGATAGTTGACAACCAGAGGCTGGGCACCGGTGTAAGGGACATAGGTGGCCCAAATGCCGCGGTCGGCATTCCAATCGGCACGGACAAACAGTTTTTCTTCTTCGGAATAAAACATGGAGTGAAACAAAGTTTTGAAACGCGGAAGCAGTTTAAATGCCTCGCCCTGATGCATACAATAGTTATGGTCGCGCGCAAATTTTTCGACGCCGGTGTTGTAACGTTCCCAGTGGTAGACGATTTGGCCGTCGCCTTCGCGCCAGGAGGAACAAGAAGCCAGAAGAGTTATTGCGGCAAGAGGAAGCAAAATTTTTTTCATATCTAAAAATCCAAGTTGGCATAATGTTTTGCAGGAAGAATTCCTTTGATGTTGTCCTTTAATATTTCTTTGAAACTGGGACGCGATTTGATTTTGGAGTACCACAGTTTGGCATTTTTATAGCCCTCCCACGGAACGTCGCCCAGATAATCGATAACCGACAGATGTGCGGCGGCTGTAATGTCTGCCAAAGAAAAAGTGTCACCGGCCAGATAATTGCGGGATTCGCACAGCCAGTCGATATATTCCATATGAAAATTCAGGTTGTTGAGAGCCGTTTTCAATATTTTGGAATCGGGTGCCAGGCCTTTGCTGAAACGTTTGTATATTTTTTCGTTGATCAGGCTGCGGCCGGCTTCTTTGGCGAACTTGCCGTCAAACCATTCGGTCAGGCGCCGGATTTCCGCCTTATGGCGGGCGTCGCCGTTAATCAGCCGCAAGTCGGGATTGACTTCTTCAAGAAATTCGGTAATGGCGTGATTGCCGGAGACCACGTTGCCGTCGAAAATGAAAATCGGCAACTCTCCGGCTACGTTGAGTTTATATACTTCGGGAGACAGATTCCACGGTTCTTCTTCTTTTAATACGAACAAAATACGTTTTTCCGCCATCAACAGGCGGATTTTACGCGATACGGCAGATACCGGATGATGTATCAAAAGAACCATATATATCTTACCCCCGAATGTTTTTACAAATCTGAGTTATAATTTAGCAACTTGTTTGCCTCAGGTCAAGAACTCTGTGTAACAGAATATTTGACGTTTGTTTTTTTAAGCGCCGTATGCCGCCGGGCGGGTAACTCCAAATTGTCTGGAAGACGAGGGGCGCGGATTTTCACAATTACAATTTTGCAAAACTTGTTTTTGTTGTTCTGTTTGTTTGCCGGCGATAATCGGTATGTTTTGTTCTTTCATTGTCTTGAGCTGGTTCATCATCCGGTTGATGGACGGGTATTTCAAATTGCGGGGATTGCTTTCCCGGTTGGTCGCTTTGTTGTAATTGACGATAAACCGTTCCAGATCGGGGGCGGCAACATCGGTATATTTTTGTGCTTTGTATTGATACAGCAGCAATTCTTCACAGACGCCGTCTGCTACTTCGTCAGGGGTGGAACAGGGATCAAGCGGGCCTTGAATATAGTCGAAACCAAGTTTTTGGCATCCGAAACGGCTTTCAATCAGGTCTATTCTTTTTTGCGGCGCCATACAGTCTATCATATTTCGGTTGGGGTCGTTTTCATCATAAGCAATTTTTGCCGGATCGTTAACTTCCCAGAAAATGGCTTTGAGAGGTTGTTTGTTGATTTTTTGATTAAGTTCCCGCAACCCTTTTTCGGCATGTTCGCACATTTCGCTTCCGCTGAGCTGCCCTTTATATTCTTTGGCGCGAATGACGTAGTCGATCAACCCGCAATTGCTGTCTGCCAATACCCGGCAGCAGATAAAACCCATGATTTCCGGGTTGGGCGAGTCGAGATTGCGGCCGAATGCGGTCAGCAGTTGCTGTCCGTTTTCGCGTCCGGATTTTAAATTGCCCAGCCAATACTCCAAACTTTCCTGTTCACTGGGGATGGGGAAGGTATCGTTATATAAGCCGCGATGAATGTTGGCCAAAAGTTTTTCGGCTTTGCGTCGATCAACGGGGCTGCCTTTTTCAAAAGCGTCGTTAAAACTGACATATTCGGTGTTTGAGGCGTTGGGAGAGCCGAAGGGAAGACTGATACTCATGAGCTTTATCCTTGTATATTAATAATATTAATTATAGCGCTTTCCGTCTTTTTGTCAAATATTATTTATTTGTCCATATTTTTTGGCAATTCATAAGCCGGGGGGACGGTTCCGTTATATTGTTCTTCTACCTTGGTGACGATATTGATCATGTCATTTTTAATTTTTTCGCGAATTTCGGGTTTCTCAAGCATTTTGCTCAAGGTATGGGATAAATATTCGCGGTGGACCGAAGCTTTAGAAATGCCGATAAACACCGGTATGGTCCAGATGCTTTGTTTGGAAAAGGCTATTTGCGGCCGCAGGCCAAGTTTGGCCGCTTCGATGGTGCCGAAGTAAATGCTGGTAAATATGTAGTCAATTTCCCCACGGATCAGTTTGCCGAACAGATCGTATGAATTATCAACATATTCGATCTGAAAATCTTTCAGTTTGTCATTGACATAACCGCTGAAGCGTTCTTTGCGGTGAATGGCGCCTTTCATCTTCTTGAGGTCTTCCAGCGAATGCAGGCTGCCGATTTTTGACGGAAGCATTGCAATGTGAACCGGGTTGTCGATGGCAGCCGGATAGATGAACTTGAGGTCGGTGTAAAGGCTGGTTTCGGCATACATGCCGAGAACAACGTCGGCTTCGCCTTTGGCAGCTTCGCGGATGGTGTCCTCGTAGCTCATGCTCACCGGAAGATAGTCAAGCACGTATTGACCGTGATCGGAAAAATATTCAATAAACGGTTTGAAAACCCCCGAATAGACATTGCTCTCGTATTGTCCGAACGGAAAATAGTCGAAAAAGCCGGTGACATGCAGTTTTTCCTGAGTGCGACTTTTGATTTCTTCAAATTCGATTTGGGCCCGGCTGCCGGAAGCAACCAGAACCAGCAAAGTCACAATAGTCCACAGTTTTTTCATGGCAGTCTCCTCTAATGCTGACGTTCAATGATATAAGCGGCCAGATTTTTTAGATGTTGGGCACGGTCGCCGAAGATTTCAAGATCTTGCCGGGCCGCTGTGATCAGTTCGCGGGCAATGCGGCGAGCGGTGTCTAAGCCGTAAAGGCTGACAAAAGTAAATTTGTTTTGTTTTTCGTCTTTATGCAAGGTTTTGCCCATCGTTCGTTCGTCTCCGGTAACATCCAAAATATCGTCGGTGATCTGAAACGCAATGCCGATCCGGCGGGCATAGGCGAGCAGGGCGCGGAGTTCTTGTTCGGTTGCGCCGCCGAGAACGGCACCGGCTTCGACCGCATAACGCAGCAAACGTCCGGTTTTCATTTCCTCAATGTGCTTGATCAATTCTTCGGTATCGCGGCGTCCGGAACTGTAGGCGGCGCAAATCAGGTCGAGCATTTGTCCGGCCACCATGCCGTTGAAAGCGCCGGCGGCGTTGGCCAGCATTTCAATCAGGTAACAGCGGACGGCCGGATTTGGGGTCGTGGCCGGCCGGCTCATAATTTCGAAAGCGTAGGTCAGCAGGCCGTCGCCGGCAATAATGGCCGTTGCTTCGTCAAATTGTTTATGACAGGTCGGAAAACCGCGGCGACGATCATCGTCGTCCATCGCCGGCAGGTCATCGTGAATCAGCGAATAGGTATGAAGCATTTCAAGCGCCATTGCCGTATAGAGAGACTGTTCAAAAGTAACGCCGAACAGGGCGGCGGTCTCAAAAACCAAATAGGGGCGCAAGCGTTTGCCGCCTCGGGTCAGAGAATAGTGCATGGCCTGAGCAACCCGTTTTTCTTCGCCTTCGGGAAACGGGAAAAAACGGTCGATTTCCTGATTGAAGCGGGTTGCGTAGCGGGTGAGAACCGTTTTAAAGTCATCGTCAGTCATTGGTCTTGTCCAAAGGGGTAAGAACGGGCGTGCCGTCGGGTGTGATTTCTATTTTTTCAATTTTTAATTTGGCGTCCTGCAATTTTTGTTCGCAAAAGTTCTTGAGTTTAACCGCCTGTTCATAGGCTTTGACGGCATCGTCAAGTTTAATCCGCCCGGCTTCGAGTTCGCGGACGATGTTTTCCAGGCGTCCGAGCGCTTCTTCGAAGCTCAGTTCGCCGTTGTTTTCTGCTGACATTTATTTGGCTCCTTGTATTATTAATAAATAATATTATTAGTTTAATTTTGAAATTTCAATACTAAATACATACCATAACCGATATCTCTATAATCCGCTAGATCTCAAGGAGAGGAAAATAATGGAAAATCCGGCTGTGATACAAGGCTCTAAAATGTTGAGGGCCCTGGGAAATAAAAAACGTCTGGAAATTATGTATATTCTGCGGGACGGCGAGCGCAAGGTCGGTGATCTGGAAAAGATGATCGGCCTCAGCCAATCTGCCCTTTCCCAGCATCTGGCCGTGCTTCGTTCTGCCGGAATTGTCGATACCCGGCGGCAGGCTCAGGCCATTTATTATTCGATCAAGAACAACAACGCCACCAAGTTGTTGAAAATGCTTGACGATATTTACGATTAAACAGTGGCTGTCCATAGAAAAAGCCTGTCGTGAGAAACGGCTGCCGTGTCTAAAAAAAGCCCCGGAAACCGGGGCTTGGTTTAGGCTTCATCGTCATCGAGACCCAATTTTTCGAGCATATTGTCATTAATATCCTCACGCTGGGCAACGATCCATTCGGGAACGTTGGGCGCAGGGGGCAATTTTGACAAAGCACGCATCTTCGGGTCGAGATAATAACGCGGAGAATCGGCGATGATCGGCCGGTCAATGTAACTTTGATACAGGACTACCTGTTTGAGCATCGGCAAGCTGAGCAGTTGCGAGGTGGTGATAACCGAAACCCCTTGCAACTGGTAGCTGACGTTTTTCGAGAACGGGTTGGCCTGTTTGGAAAAACCTTCCTGTTTGGAATAAGAAGAGGTCTGAACCGTTTTGTTACCGACCATTTTGGAAAAACGCTGTGCCGTTTGTTCGTTGTTCTGGGACAAGATAACTTTGCAGGCGGTGGTAGAGATAACCGTTTCGAGGTCGTCCTTGCCGTATTTGCCCGAAATCTGGCCCAGATCTTGTCCGATCAGCAAGTATGACACTTTTTGACCGCGACCGACCGCCGGACCGTCAATAACCGCCTTCAGTTTCGGCATTTGCGGAAACTCGTCGAGGACGAACAGGGTCGGGAACGGTCCCATTTTGCCGTCGGTGGCGTTGACGTAGTTCGGCGGGTTGGAAATCAGGTAGGAAGACATCAATTCAATAAAAATGCCGCTGATAACGCCCAATGCCCGGGCGTCAACCTGGTTAATCGACAGATAAACCGAGATCGGTTTCCATTCGCCGGTGATCGGATCTTTCATCCCGCGCAGATCTTTAAATTGCAGGTCGGAAAAGCTGGTTCGCGAAACGACGGCCGAGTTTTTGAAAACGCCGATGCCGGCAAAAGCGGTTGACATAACCGAGCCGCGTTCCTTATCCGGCATGTTGCTTAAGGTTGAAAGCTCGGTATAGGCACGTTGGGCATAGCCGTATTTTCGCGCTTCTTCCACCGCGGAATCGAGCAAGTCGCGCATCGGATCTGCCATGGCGGCCATTTGGTCGCCTTCGGCAAGACGGCGTTTGATTTCCTGTCCCTGCTTGATTTGCGCTTCGGTCAGCCATTCCATGATCATAGCGATACAGGCTTCGCGTCCGACCCATTTTTCGGGCAGCAGATCCCAGGTACCGATCGGCACATAGTTTTCCACCGTCAGGCTGTTGTTGCGCAAGTCGTTGATGGCGCGGACGGCTGCCGGATTGTGCATTTTGATTTCTTCGTAATAACCTTCAAGAACCTGCTTGTCTTCTTCGTCCAGTTTGCCTTCGTAAACCCGGCCCAAAAAATAGTCGTTGGCACGGGCTTTTTCACATTTGGAGGCGATGAAGTGAATAAAACCGGTAATTGCGGCACGTCCGGTTTGTGACCAGTGCGGATCGGCGCCGCCCTTCGGGTCTTCCACCAAAATATTGCACATGGAGTCGACATACATGTCACGACCCGGGCCGGGAGCCGGCAATGCGGTCGGCGACAGCGGATTCCAGCTTGGGTAATACAAGCCTTCGGCCGGATTGTCTTCGGCACCCCAGTTGATGATAAATACAGGACCTTCTTTGGCGCGGGCGCCGGAAGTGGTATAGCACAATTCGGGCTTCGGGTCGTTGATGACCAGACTGAGGCCTTTGGAATTGAAAATAGTCGGAATAACCACGCCGGCGGTTTTACCGGTACCCGGAGGTGCGCAGCACAAAGTGGACAAGGTTTCCGGCAATTTCAGGTAATAGCCCTTGAACTTGCCGATGACCATGCAAAAGCCGTCCAACAGTTTCATCGATTTTATGTCTTTGAGTGTTGCAACGCGGCCGGAACCGTGGATGTTGGACTGAAAACGATAGGGGTTGGTAACGGCACCGATGATCAGACCGATCGGCAGCGAGAGAATCGGCAGAACCGGCAACCACAGCGAAAAGCTGAAGGTGCCGTGATAGTTGCCGATTTGGCGCATCCAGTTCCAGTAACGCGAGAAAAGATAAGACGGATCGTTAAATATCATTCCCAAAAATTTGCCGACGTTGTCGATCGATTCTTTGGAAATTCCGTTTCCGATAATATAACCGAGCGGCATCGAAATTACCGCCAGAAAAATAGTAACGAGCAGCGTAATGATGACGGTCAGCGACATCCATTGCACGGCGTGGTCATATTCTTCCCATTCTTCGCCTCTTTTTTGTAATCCCATTTAATTCACCTCTGATTAGCTCATACTGCGGATGAGTTTTAGCACCTTGTCAAGCTTTGAAGCGGCAATCGGCTTTTCGGCTTCCGGAAGGGTGCGGGCGAACAGTTTGATCTCCTTGGGGGTACCGCGATCGATTCGGGTTACGTTGATGTCGAGGTCGTCCCAGGTTTCAAACATGTCTTCGGCGTTGATGATGTTGCCGATCTGAATGACGACAAAAGCATCAACGATAAAACTCATTTCCGCATTATCCAGTTTATCAAGTAATGCACGTTTTGCCAAGTCAATTTTGCGAACCGGGGAAATCCGGTGCGAGCTTTCCGAAAACCATAACGGTTCTTCGTCATTGAAACGTTCTTCGTCAGCCAGCCAGTCGCCCGGTTCACGATCCAGCATACACAGACAGATGCGATCACCGGAAACGCCTACATAGTCGATAACGGCGTTTTTAACGGTAACGCGGCTGACCACTTCGTAACCTTTTTGTTTAATGATATCCATGCATGAACCGCTGGCCTGACGGACCGGCGCCGCTGCCGGAACGGCTGCCTGAGAAGAACGTTCTTTCCGCTGCTCGCGGCGGTCTTCGCGTTCGTCACGACGGCTGTCGCGCGGTTGTTCGTCGCGGCGGTCTTTAAGCTGGTCACGGTTGCGATCGTCGCGGCGTTCGTTTCGACGTTCGTTATCGCGGTCTCGTCCGCGGTCTTCGCGACGGTCATCCCGGCGGCTGTCACGGCGGTCTGAATCGCGGTCGCGCCGACGGTCGTCATCGTTGTCGCGACGCTCATCCCGACGTTCGCTGCGGCGTTCGGTCTCCTTGCGTTCGCGACGTTCGCGCGGCGCTTCGTCGTTATCGTCGTAATTGTTTCGGCTCGGTTTGGAAGTTTCGTTTTTAACCGCCGCTTTTTTATTGGGTTCGATTTCGAAAGCGTCGATGTCAAAATCGAGATCGTCAAAATTGTCGTCAAACTTAAACAAAGCGTGTTCAAAATTCTTAGGCGCGGGTTTGGTCGATGCTGCGGCAACGGAAACCGGTTGCGGAGCTGCCGTCATTTTCGGTGTGACCAGACTTGGCGTAACCGTCGGAATTGAAATCGGCGACGGCGAAAGCTCGCTGCGTTCGCTGCCGATCGCCCGTACGGCCCGAGGACGTATTTCCTTGTAGGATTTTTTCCGTTTGATCGGTGTGACGCCGGTGTTGGTCGTGATGATTTTGACCGGTTTATAGAAGAAGTTTTTAAACAGTTTCCACGGCAGGGTGAGAATAAACCAAACCAGTTTTCCCCAGGATATCAGGCTGAGCGCAATCCAACCGGTGAACCACAACGGAATGAAAGAAATGATGATCAGGACAAAAGCCCATTCTTTCGGTTCGGAGATGACCCAAGAATTGAGCCACAAATCCCATGCGATATTCCAGTGTTCGAGGTTGAGGATGTCAAAATGCCAGTTACGGAGCATAATAACCCGAATGCTTTCCATAAAGAAAACACTCCACAACAGGCCGACGATTATTATTCTGGTCAATATCAGTAAGGGTTTCAACTAAGTCTCCATAAAATTTTTACCCATTGTAACCGCAAGATGGTTAATAAGTGTTTTACATCCTGCGATTAGGAATCCCCGGAATTTATCTTTTCGTGAAAATTACGGTTTTTTTGTTCAAAATTGCTGCGTATTTTGCTGGAATTCAAATCTTTCTTTTCTTTTGCCTGAGGCATCCGGCTGGAAATCATTTCCTCCATCATTTGCTGCGGCGTCTGTTTTTTGACTTTGCCGCCGCCCATGTTTTTCAGTACGATATGTGTCGGCTGACCGGCATACTTGCGGCCGATATAGTCGTGGTACCAAAAAACGGGAAAGAAAATAATTTTGACGTAAGATAATTTTTTGGCTTTTTTAAATCCCCAGACCCAAACCGGAATGATCATCAGCAAAGTGAATAAGAACATGTATTCGGACGGTTGGTCGATGACACCGCCTTCACGCCAAAAATCGCCGATGATTTCCCAGTAACGTTTCTGAAAAATGTCAAAATGCCAAAAATAATTCATAATAAGGCTGATGATCCAGACGTACAAAGCCGTCCATCCGGCCATAATCAGAGCCAGCCGCAGGTATTGTGCCAACTTTTTCATGTTTACATCTCTTTGACTTGGGAAGCAATTCTCCAGCCTTGGAAGTTGGTTCTTGCCCCCTCGGCGATCAGTTCTTTTTCTTTGGCACGTTTAAGCATCGCGATACGTCCGGCAATCGGGCTGGCAATATGTTGGTTCCAACGGGCGGCGTTTGCTTCCAGCTGATGGTCAACGTTGTTGCTGCGTGCCTGCAGTTCCTGCTCGTCGGCAGCCTGGGCGGAGGCTTCTTCGTTCATATTGCGCGGGCCGGGCCGCGGAGCATATGCTTCTTCCAGTTGCTGTCCGCGTTGATAATCTTGATTGATCTCTTCTTCCCGCAGCTGCCCCTTCTTTTTGGTAAGGCTGGTATGAAGGTTGGCAAGCGCAACGTTTTCGCGAGGTTTTGCACCTATTTCGGCAAATCGTAAATGCAGCATGTTGCCCAGTGACGCTTCCGAAGCCCGTTGTGCTCGGCGGCGATAATCTTCGATAGAACCCATGACGTTGGTTTTAATCGGCATCGTCCCGGTCGGTGCGGCCGTATTAATCTGTTGAAGGTTGGTTCCGGCAATATAACTTTTCTTTTCCGCTTCGGTTACCTGAGTGAGTGAGGCGCGGGCGGTTTCGGTTTGCGCTTTGAAGACTTCGGTCAGATCTTTGCCTGCAAAAGCCTTTCCGTCTTTGGCGGCCGCGTCGAGCATTTGGGCTTCTGCCATCAGGACGGCAGACTGATCGAGCGTCGATTCGAAAGTGATGCGGCGGCTTTCCTGCAAAGCAAAACGACCGCCGGTTTCGCAAAGCTTTTTCTGCGAAGCGACCATGTCGGTATAGATTCTTTTTGCATTGTCAAAAAGCTCTTTTTGCCCTTTGTCTTTTTGCAGGGCTTTCATACGTTGCTGAACCAAGTTTGGATTTTGGGTGACCTCTTCGGTCGAAATGCCGAGGGTTTGGTACAGAGAGTCTTTGATTGCCTTGTGTCTGAGCGACATCTCGATGATTTCTTTGGTGCGGGAGTCTTCTTTGACATTTGCGGCGTCAACACCCATATATTTGGCCAAAGCCAAAACGTCGGAAGCGGAATCACCGGTCATCCGGCCTTCGCCGATGGCGGTGGCAATGTCTTGTACGGTTTTGAGTCTTCCGTGATCGCGTTTTTTAATTTCATCGCTGGTTTTTTTGCGCATTTCGGAAACACTCTCATAAGTCTTATAAGTGTTGGTTCCTTTGGCTTTTTTGACGAAAGCGCGATGTCTGATGCCGGCTTCGATGATGCGGCGTTCCAAGCGGGCATAAGCGGTGCCCGCGGCTTTTTCGATTTTGCCGCCGGCCCAGCAGAAAAGGGCGATCATCCATTCGTTGTACATGTACTTAATGATGTCGTCTTCTTTGAAGCTGTTCTTTTTGTCGTCGTCGCCTTTGACGTCGTCGTCGTTTCTCTGGTTGGTGGCACCTTGTGCATCGCTGCCTTTAAGCTGGTCGCGTTCGGCTTCCAATTTGGTACGTTCGTCAACGCTCAGAACCTTGTTGTTCAACATTTCGTTGATTTCTGCAATTCTTTTTTCGGCCCCCTGATTGACCGTTACGGCAGGTTTGGAGCTGCCTTCGCCCGTTTTGACGGCGGCGGCCTGCTGCTGAGACTGGTCTTTTTCGACCGGAGGGGGTGTTGTTTGTTCTGGTGCCATCTCTTTATCCTCTTTTAGACTTTGTTAAATCTAATTCTGTATTTATAGTAACATCGTTTTTTTGTTTTGTCTATATTTTTCTGTAGACAAATTGCCGGATTAAACCTTCAGTTTCTTTAAAAAGTCCCCGATTTTGCGGTTGTATATCAGTCCGTCGCGCGGCGTCGGTTTGATCAGGCCGAAAAAGCGCGATTTGATTTTGTCAATTTCAATCGGCGAAAAGATAGCCGGGTTGGTGGTCAGGGCCTGAAAAGAGCCGTCGGGATCTTTGAGCGCCGTTTTGAAATAGCCGTGAACCAGGCGTTCGGCGTTAATGGGAAACATTTTCTTTTCGATGGCCTGAATGTATTTGCGGGCGCGTTCGCCGCGTTTGCGGTGTTCTTCGATGATTTCTTCTTCGATTTTGCGATGTTCGTATTCGAGCAGGCGTTTTTCGTACGCAATTTCGCAGCCTTCGATTTCAAACAGAATTTCAACATAGGAAACGACCGCCATTTGCAGATTTTCGTCGCTGTGCTGTTCGGCAAAATCAAGCAGTTCTTCGTCGGAGGCGTTGGGCTTGATTTTGATGATGTCGTCGGGGAAAGCCTCGAACATGGTGTCCCAGCCCTGTAACACGTCAATGCTGATCAGATTGCCGAGACTGGGCGTGTAGCGCGGGTAAAGCACTTGTGCCTTGATGTGGAAAACCGGCGCTTCCAGGCCGTGAGAAGAAGCTATGGCCTGAATGGCGTCGACATAATTGCGGTAAGCCGTGTAGAGCTTTTGTTCGGCCAGTTCCAAAGCGTCGGCAACCTCGTCGTCGCTGGCGTCTTTTTTAATCGGCTGCGGTTCCGGTTCTTCAAGCATGATCCGGGTATTGTTTTTTTCTTCTTCAATATTTTTCAATTCCGATTGAATAAAATTGTCGAGAAGCAGGTTGAACTCGTCGTCCTGATCGGAAGGAAAAGTGGCCTTGCCTTCGGGAACGTCGTCGGTCAGTCTTTTGATGATGTCTTCGGAATCTTCGCTCATTGTAACCTCAATTAATGTTGATATTAGAAATTTTCCGCTGTGTCCGGGGATCGAATATAATAATGCGGTCCGGCCGGTTGCCGCCGCGAACCAAAATGTACAGGCGGTCGGGACCGGAAGATATTTGCGCAATTTGCGAACCGTCGGGTTCTTGCAGCGAAACCGGCATTGCGGCGGAAGTTTCGCCGCGCCCGCCGATGCGTCCGGCAAAGCGGGCGATCAGAAGAACGGTGCCGAAAAGCAGCAAAAAGGTCATCAACAAGACGGCGGCCTTAATCAGTCTGAGTTTCAGCATCAACTTAAATCCTTGCAATTTGGCAAATACCATGTATACATTTATCAGATTATATAACAAAAATTTTATTTTCGCAAATATGAATGTAGATGACGGCAACATATTTTTTTCGGCACCGGTCTCAGCTGCCCAGGCAGGGATGCGGCTGGACCGTTTTTTGCGCGAGACCGTGCCCGGAATGTCGCGTTCGCGGTTGCAGAAACTGATTGCTGCCGGTTATGTGAGTTCGGACGACAATATTATTACCGACAATGATTTTAAAGTGCACAGCGGCGACAGTTTTGCGATTATGGTACCGCCGCCCAACGAAGCTGAACCCGAAGCGGAAAATATTGAACTGGAAATCGTTTATGAAGATGACGATTTGATCGTTGTCAACAAACCGGCCGGGATGACCGTGCATCCGGCGCCGGGCGCATATCACGGGACGCTGGTGAATGCCCTGTTGTACCATTGCCGCGACAACCTGTCGGGGATCGGCGGCGTCAGACGGCCGGGAATTGTACATCGGATTGATAAGGATACCAGCGGTTTGCTGGTGGTTGCCAAAAACGATTTTGCCCATCAGGGGTTGTCGGCTCAGTTTTTTGATCACAGCATTGAGCGGACTTATTATGCGGTGGTGTACGGGATGCCGCGGCCGGCTGCCGGAATTGTGCGCGGCAATATTGCCCGCAGCCGGTTTGACCGTAAAAAAATGGCGGTGGTGGAAAGCGGCGGCAAGACGGCCGTAACCCATTATCAATGTCTGAAAAGTCTCGGTGATGCCGTCAGTCTGATAAAATGCAATTTGGAAACCGGCCGCACTCACCAGATTCGGGTGCATATGGCATCGACCGGCTGTCATCTGGTGGGGGATCAGGTATATGTCAAACCGGGGAAAACGCAGATCCGGGGGCTGTCGCCGGCGGTTAAAAATTATGTCAATGCGTTTCCGCGGCAGGCTTTACATGCGGCGTCGCTGGGTTTTGTTCATCCGCGCTCCGGAGAATTTATGCAGTTTGCGGTCGATTTTCCGTCCGATATGCGGCAGCTTTTGGAAGTCTGCTCTCTGATCTGACAATGTTATTTGCCTTCTACAACTTTTGAGCGCAATAATGAGAAGTGTACAAACTTTTAGTTATCGGTTAACTAATTTTAAGTACTTCTCCAAAAAGGAAATTCAGTTTACAACACAACTAACGCAGAGGTTGAATTTTTTTAGATCATCTCCAAATGATAATCCAATATGCAGGAGGTTTTTTATGGATAATCAGATTTCGTTAGACGGGTTGGACTTTTCCCCGGAGGTTAATTTATCTAGGTATTTGCAAAACATTAAACAATTCCCTATTTTGTCGCAGGAAGAGGAGTATAATCTGGCTAAAGAATATATTCGTACCCGCGATGCCAAAATATCCTACCGTCTGATTACGTCTCACTTGCGGCTGGTGGTTAAGGTTGTTTCCAAGTTTCGCGGATACGGACTTCCGGTTGCAGAAATGATTTCCGAAGGAAACATCGGTTTGTTGTATGCGATTGACAAATTTGATCCCGACAAGGGGTTTCGTTTTTCAACTTATGCGTTATGGTGGATTAGGGCCGCCGTGCAGAAATATGTATTGAATTCGTGGTCGCTGGTTAAGATCGGAACCACGGCCGCCCAGAAAAAATTGTTCTTTAATCTGCGCAAGGTGAAAAACCGTCTCAATCTTACCGATGATCGTGAAATGTCGCAGGACGTGATTCAAAACATTGCCAGTTCGCTGGACGTCAGCATGCAGGAAGTTACGGATATGAACACGCGGCTGAAGTCTCATGACGGGTCGTTGAACGTGTTGGTTGATTCTTCCTCGGACAACGGATCCGAATTGTTGGACTTTATTGCCGATACCAAGCCGAATCAGGAAGAATGGCTGAGCCGGACCGAAACGATGAATTATCGCAAAAAGTTGTTTAATCAGGCGTTGAGCTGTCTTAATCCGCGTGAAAAAGACATTTTGTTTAAACGTCGTTTATATGAAAAATCGATTACTCTGGACGATTTGAGCAAATCTTATGCCATTTCGAAAGAACGGGTACGGCAGATTGAGCTCAATTCGATCCGTAAAATCCGTAAAGCGGTGGAAGTCATGCAATAACAAACAGTTTAATACGGAGGATGTGTCATGGCGGACACAACGATATCGGACGTTTTTTCCCGCAATGAAAAAATGCCGGAAACTTCGGACGGCGAACGGCCGTCGTCTGACCGGGAAACCGCTTTCGGAAGTGCAGGGTGTATGTTTGACCGTCTGACCGGGCTGCCCAGTTTTCATTTGTTTGAAGACCGTTTGCAGACGGCGTTGACCGGAGAACTGCTGAAAGACATCCGAATGCGCCGATTTCAGATTGCGGTAATCGGCGTTTTTGTTCGCGATTTGCCGCAAACCGGTGATGAGGCGGTTCAAAAACAGATTTTGCGCCGGGTGGCAGATATGTTGCAGCAGGCGTTGCCGAAAAATTATACGGTGGCGCGCGGGATTAATTATCATTTTTGGATTATGGTGCCGAATATCGGCGGAAGTGCGGAAATCGGAATTGAAACCGAAAAAATTGCCGCGCTGTTGTCGCAGCCGCTTATTGTCGGATCTCACGGATATCGGCTGGCGTATAATATAGGTGTCAGCGTTTTTGACGGTGATGCGGTCAGTCAGGCGACGTTGGTCGGTCAGGCGATTGCGGCGCTGCAGAAAGCGATTGATTCCGGCGAAAACCGGATTGTCTATTTTGCAGAGCTGGTTCCGTAGAGAACAAAGACTGCCCGTCACGCAGAATACGGCGGGCGCGTTCGGTATAAGCGCCGGAAGAGTCGTGAACGGTTAAGCCGGGGAGAATGCGGGTCGGCGCTTTGGAATCTTTGCGGGCGGAAATCAAAACGCGTTTTGCCGTTTGCCCGGTTTTGGAAAATAGCGGCACAATGACGACGGCGCCCGCTTTCTTATATAAAGTAGCCAAGATTTGATCCAGCGCTTCGGCACGGTTGACAATATAAAAATAACCGTGCGGCCGCAGCATTTTCAAACAAAAGGCAATCCACGCCGAAAGGTCGAACTGTTGAAGGTTGTGGGCTGCGGCCTTGCTCGGGTTGGGCGACGGCATGTCGCGATCGGCGTAGGGCGGGTTGGTGACCACATGATGAAAACTGCCGTTGGCAAGTTCTTTGAGCGGCTGTCGGATATCGGCGTTGATATATTTTAGTTTGTCAAAACCGTTGGCGGCGGCGCTCATAGCCGACAACTCCGCCAGCCGGGGTTGAATTTCGATTCCGGCAATTGAGGTTTGGGGAAAACGGTGGGCCAGGCACAGCGAAACCGCTCCGGTACCGGAACCGACGTCGAGAATTCTTTCTCCGGGGGCGGCGCCGTCAAGCAGGGAAGACAAAAATACGGCATCCGAAGAGGCCCGATAACCGTCGTTCGGTTGAAAAATCTTTATTTTCTTGTCTAATAAGTAGTCTTGAGTATAATCGGCCATAAACATGTTCTCCTTGCCCACTGATGATAACGGGAAAAATAAAAAATGCCAGCGAATATTACAACTTTAAAAAATGTTCTTTCTTTGAAAAACGATTTTGATTTATTTGTTTTTGACGTTTTCGGCGTGTTGTGGGACGGCAGCCGTTTATATGAAAACGCGGCAGCGCATTTGGCGGCGTTGAAACAGGCGGGCAAAAAGGTGGTTATCCTTTCCAACGGAACCGAACGGGTCGAAGCCATGGAAAAGAGTCAGTCGGCCCGCGGTTTGGAAAAAGGCGTTCATTATGATCGGATTTTTTCGTCGGGAGAGCTGGCATACCGTTGCTTTTCCGCTGACCGTCGGCGGCTGAAATACTATGTTTACGGAATAAAAGAAGCCGCTTTGTTTGCCGGCAGCCGTTATGTTGAGGTCAGCGAACCCGCCGCCGCCGATTTTGTTTTTATCGGTATTCCGAAAGTCCGGCGGGAAGGAAAGGCGGTCAATGTTTTGACGGTTGAGCCTTTCAAGCGCGAGTTGCGGAAATTTGCCGCTCAAGGACTGACGCTGATATGTGCCAATCCCGACTTGCGCGCTTATGTCGGCGGCTATGACGAACCGGTCGTCTGTCAGGGAAGTCTGGCGCGTTATTATGAGGAAGTCGGCGGTGAAACGGAATATTTCGGCAAACCGTATCCGGAGATGTTTGTTGCCGCGTTGGAGGGATATGAAGATATTGCACCCGAAAGAATCCTGATGGTGGGCGATACGTTGGAAACCGATATTTTGGGGGCTGCCAGTCTGGGGTTGAAAACCGCGTTGACGACTTCGGGAATCAGTTACAAAAATATGACGGACGAAGGCGAATTTGACGACTTGCGCGCCTATATGAAAGATTTGCGGATAGAAGCCGATTATTTGTTGGAAGCGGTATAAGCCTTGCTCCGGGCCCTGTGAGGCGGTAAAACTCAGCGCATGGATCTGATCATGCTGACGCCGACGTTCATTCCCTGCAAAGTGTTAAAGTTGTCTGCGGGCATGTCAAGCCTGCGGATGCATTGCTGCTGGATTTCGCCGGCCAAAGCCCAGTCGTCGCTCGTTTGAGTCAGCGTGCCGTCGTCTTTCAATTCGTGAAAACGTTCCAGCATACAGGAATAGAGTTTGCCGTTTTGCGTTTGTGGGGTTTTGTCAACCGGCGCGGCGGAACAGCCGGCAGCAAGCAGGACAAAAATGAGGGCGGACAGGTTGTTTTTCATTGGCGTTGTCTCTCGTATGTTTCAGTTTTTTATCATATTAGAAAAAAAGTACAAAGAATAGGTTAACAAATAAAAATATCTTCAAATTTGTTATTTTTTGATAGATTTTTGCTTTCTGCCGTGGTATAGGAATGGCAGAAATTTTTTTCTAAACATGGTTAACATTAACAAGGAAATAAAATGTCAGAAGTGAAAATGAAAATGATGGACGGTAACGAAGCCGCCGCTTCGGTTGCCCATCGTATGAACGAAGTATGCGTTATTTATCCGATTACCCCGTCGTCGCCGATGGGCGAATGGGCTGACGCATGGTCTGCCGCCAAGCAGAAAAACCTGTGGGGGATTGTGCCCGAAGTTCAGGAAATGCAGTCGGAAGCCGGTGCTGCCGGTGCCTGCCACGGTTCTGTTCAGGCCGGTGCACTGACCACCACCTTTACCGCTTCGCAGGGACTGTTGCTGATGATCCCGAACATGTACAAAATCGCCGGCGAACTGTCGCCGTTTGTCATGCATGTTGCCGCGCGTTCGCTGGCTTATCATGCCTTGTCGATTTTCGGCGATCATACCGACGTGATGAGCTGCCGTCAGACCGGTTTTGCAATGCTGTGTTCCAACTCGGTGCAGGAAGCTCACGATATGGCCGCGATTGCCCAGACTTCGACTCTGCGTTCGCGTGTTCCGTTCATGCATTTCTTTGACGGTTTCCGTACTTCTCACGAAATTAAGAAAATCAAAGTGCTTTCCGATGACGATTTGAAAGCGATGCTGGAAGGCGTGGATTATTCTTTCAACGCCAAGCACGCTCTGCGCCCGGAAGCTCCGGTTATCCGCGGTACCGCTCAGAACCCCGACGTGTTCTTCCAGGGTCGCGAAGCCTGCAATCCTTTCTATGACAAGGTTGAAGGAATTGTTGCGGAGGAAATGGACAAGTTTGCCAAGATTTCCGGCCGTCAGTATCACATCGTTGACTATACCGGCGCCGAAGATGCCGAACAGGTTATCGTTATTATGGGTTCGGGCGCCGAAACGGTTGAAGAAACCATTAACTATCTGAATGCTCAGGGTGCCAAGCTCGGCGTTTTGAAAGTTCACCTGTATCGTCCGTTCCCGGAAAAATCTTTCCTCAAGGCCTTGCCGAAGTCGGTTAAAGTGGTTTCGGTTCTTGACCGTACCAAAGAATCGGGTTCGATCGGCGAACCGTTGTATCTGGATGTTGTTGCAACGTTGACCCAGGCGTTTGCCAACGGCGCGATTGCCCAGATGCCGAAAGTTGTCGGCGGTCGTTACGGCCTGTCGTCCAAAGAATTTACCCCGGGTATGGTCAAAGCCGTATTTGACAACGGGTTTGCCGCCAAACCGATTAACGGTTTTGCCGTCGGCATTACCGATGACGTAACCCACAAGTCGCTGGCTTTTGACGATTCAATTGATACCGAACCGAAAGACGTCGTTCGTGCCGTATTTTACGGTTTGGGCGCCGACGGTACCGTAGGGGCCAACAAAAACTCGATTAAGATCATTGCCGAAGATGCCGGTAAATACGGGCAGGGTTATTTTGTGTATGACTCCCGCAAGTCCGGTTCGATGACCACTTCGCACCTGCGTTTTTCCGACAATCCGATCAAGTCGGCTTATTTGATCAATAAAGCAGATTTTGTAGCCTGTCACCAGTTCCCCTTCATGAACAAGGTTGACATTCTGAAAATTGCCAAACCGGGCGCGACTTTCCTGCTCAATGCACCGTATGCGGCTTCGGAAGTTTGGAATCATCTGCCGCGCGAAGTTCAGCAGGAAATTATCGACAAGAAACTGAACTTTTATACCATCAATGCGGTAGAAGTTGCTCGCGAAACCGGTATGGGACAGCGCATTAACACCATTATGCAGGCTTGTTTCTTTGCCATTTCGAACATTCTGCCCAAAGACGAAGCGATTGCGCAGATTAAGAACGCCATTAAAAAGACCTACAGCAAGAAGGGCGATGCCATTGTTCAAAAGAACTTTGCCGCGGTTGATGCGTCTCTGGCTCACCTGCACAAAGTTGAATATCCGGCAACGGTTACCTCGACTTTCAACCGTCAGGCGCCGGTTCCGGCCAACGCTCCCGAATTTGTTCAGAAGCTGACGGCCGAATTGATTGCCGACCGCGGCGATCAGCTTCCGGTATCTGCTTTTGCGGAAGTTGTCGACGGTACATGGCCGACCGGAACCACTCAGTATGAAAAACGCTGCATTGCGACCGAAATTCCGGTTTGGGATCCGGCCACCTGTATTCAGTGCGGCAAGTGTTCGCTGGTTTGCCCGCACGGTGTGATCCGTATGAAAGTTGCTTCGGAAGAAGAACTGAAAAACGCACCGGCCGGCTTTAAATCGGCGCCGTACAAAGGCAAGGAATTTGCCGGCAAGCAGTTTATTCTGCAAATTTCGCCGGAAGATTGCACCGGCTGCGGTCTGTGTGTTTCTGCCTGCCCGGCCAAAAATAAGGAAGATCCGGCGAAAAAAGCCATCAACATGGATCATATCGAAAATCATTTGGAACAACAGGTTGCGAACTGGAAGTTCTTTGAAACGCTGCCGTACGTTAAACGTACTGAAGTTGCCAAGAACCTGCCCAAGACCACACAGATGATTCAGCCGTTATTCGAATTCTCGGGCGCTTGCGGCGGCTGCGGCGAAACGCCGTATGTCAAGTTGCTGACCCAGTTGTTCGGCGACCGGATGGTTGTTGCCAATGCAACCGGATGTTCTTCGATTTATTCGGGCAACCTGCCGACCACACCTTATGCCAAAGACGAAAAAGGTCATGGTCCGGCTTGGGCAAACTCGCTGTTTGAAGACAATGCCGAATTTGGTTTGGGAATGAGATTTTCAATTGACCAGCAGACGGCTTTTGCCAAAAAACTGCTGGAAGAACTGAAAGACCAGATCGGTGCCGAGTTGGTTGAAAAAATCTTGAGCAATCCGCAGGCAACCGATGTTGAAATCGATGACCAGCGCGCCAACGTCAAAGCTCTGCGCGACAGACTGGCGGCTCTGGACAGTGCAGAAGCCAAGCATTTGAACGAACTGGCCGATTATCTGATTAAGAAGTCGGTTTGGATCTTGGGCGGTGACGGCTGGGCCTATGATATCGGTTTCGGCGGTTTGGATCATGCGATCGCTTCCGGCAAAAACATCAATATCATGGTTATGGATACCGGCGTTTACTCCAATACCGGCGGACAGCAGTCGAAAGCGACCCCGATGGGCGCGTCGGCCAAGTTTGCAACCGCCGGTAAGGCTTTGCCGAAGAAAGACCTTGGTATGATTGCGATGTCTTACGGTAACGTGTATGTGGCTCAGATTTCGGTCGGTGCCAACGATATGCAGACGATCAAGGCTTTGAACGAAGCAGAGGCTTTTGATGGTCCGTCGCTGATTATCGCCTACTCGCACTGTATTGCTCAGGGCTTTAACCTTGCGGACGGTCTGGAACACCAGAAGAATGCGGTTGAAACCGGCAGCTGGCCGTTGTACCGCTACAATCCGGAAAACATCCGTGAGGGCAAAGCGCCGCTGATGCTGGATTCTAAAGCGCCGACGAAACCGTTGTCCGACTATATGTCGAACGAAACGCGGTTCCAGGTTGTTAACAAGATGAATCCGGAACGTTATGAGACCTTGCTTAACAAGGCTCAGGAAAACGTTAAGGAAAAACGCAGCCTGCTGGAGCACATGGCCGAATACAAGGTTGAAGAAAACGATCCTTCTGCAGCCGAATAAGCCAACCTGCAAAAAAAAGCACCTCTTCGGAGGTGCTTTTTTAGTTTTAAAACGGCGGGTATTGTTTGTCGGCTGCTGCGCTCAATGATGGGAAAAAGAAACGTACTGTTCGATTTTGTATTGTATGAAAGCGGAGAAATGGTGAGCGGGGTGCGGAAAAAGGGAGAGACAGGGAAAAGGAAAAACGGCCGGCGATGATAAGAGGAAAAACGGGGGCAGGGGCGGAGGAATGTTGAGGCAAGCGGCGGACAGGAGGAGAGAAAACTGAAAAGAGGACCGGGGCTGAAGGAGGCGAAGAACAGCAAAAGAAGAGAACAAGGGGCGGCAAACGGAGAAAAACAGACGGCAGACAAAGGAAAGAGAGTAGAGGATAGGCGCCAGGGGGGGAAAGGGATGGAGAGTAAAGGGGAAGATAAAGAAAAAGGAGAAAATGGGTCGGTAAAGAGAGGAGCAGAACAGGCAGGAAGAAAAAGAGGAAAGCGGTCGGTAAAGAGAGGAGCAGAACAGGCAGGAGTGGAAGAGAAAGGACGGTTGGAATCGACGGAGAGGGAGGAACGATTTTAAAAAATTATTGCTTTTTATGATTTTTGTGTCTAAAATTACAAATGTTGAATAATTATTAAAATTAAAGCCTATGAACTTTGTGATGATGCTTATTTGCTTTTTGCTGGCATTCGTATTCAGTTTTGTCACTTTAGTTTTTCAGTTGAGTGACAACCGGTGGTCCGGCGGCTGGCATATTTGCTATGTTTGTGCAAAAAAACTGTATGAATATACGACAATTGCACATGTATGTGTCGGTCTGGTCTGGCTGTTTGTGGAGATTCCGCTGTGGAGTTTTTACATTTCCGGCGCACTGTTCGTTTTAGCCTTCTTGTTGTGGTTCCTGCCCGATCTGCGACAATATGCGGACTTTGTGCGTTCGGTTTTCCGGATGAAGGGCTGGAAGCGATAAGCTGTATGCAACGATGAAAAAAAAGAGCTGTCTGTGAAAGACCGCTCTTTTTTTTGCGGTTTGAAGGTTATGTTTCCCAAGCCGCTTTGGGAGGGGAGCGAACAAAAGTTGTATTTTGCAGAAGTTGAGGGAAAGTTTGTTACAGGGAAGATCTCTTAAACAAAATATTTTTTTCCGATCTTTTGCGCTTTACAAAAGCGGACGGTCACGTCATAATGACAGTTGTAAAAATTATGGAGTGTTAGGGCATGGATGACGCCGTATGTCTGCATAATGCGAATGTATATACCGGTTTTTCGGTCATGAAGAACTGTGCGATTTATATCAAGGACGGCAAAATTGCCGATGTCTATAACGAAAAAAGGTTTCAGCAAAAAAAGTTTTCTTCCAAAGTGCGGGTAATTGATTTGCTCGGTGCCAACGTGATTCCGGGTTTTATGGATACGCATATTCACGGCAGCGGCGGTTTCAGCACCGATGACGGCGACTACCGTTCAATTCTCGGAATGTCTTCTTTTTTGGCAAGGTACGGCATAACCTCGTTTATTCCGACCATCGGTGCAACTCCCGAAGCGGATCTGATGAAAAAAATCAAGGCCGTTTTGAAAGCAATGGGCCGTGAAAACGGCGCGCAGATTTTGGGGATTCATCTCGAGGGGCCGTTTTTGTCGCCGGCGCGAATCGGCGGTCAGCTGGCGGAGGGCATATCTCCGGTTGATTTGGGGCTGATGGAGCGTATTTATAAAGCGGCGCGGGGCAAAATTATCAATATGACGGTGGCGCCGGAATTGAAAAATATGCGGGAACTGGCGCTTTATTGTATTGAACGCGGCATTATCCTGCAGGCCGGGCACACCGATGCCACATATGAACAGATGATTGAAGGGATGCAGGTTAACATTATGCATTTGACCCACATGTTCAATGCGATGCGGCCGTTGCATCATCGCGAACCGGGCGTGGTGGGGGCCGGGCTGATTCATGCGGAGATTTCGTGCGAGTTTATCGGTGACGGCGTTCATACCAACCCGAATTTGATCAAGCTGCTGATGCAAAGCAAGCCGATCGGCAAGTTGGTTTTGATCAGCGACGCTTTGAAATATGCCCATGCCGAACCGCCGGCGGACGCCGATTTTTATTTTGACAAATGTTTCAAGCGCAAGGCCGATGAAGTGATTATCGGTTCGGGGATTACGCTGTACGACGGTTTTCGCAATTTGATCGAATATGGCGTCAGTCCGGAAGATGCAATCCGGATGGCGTCGGTCAATCCGGCGCAGATTATGAAACAGGCGGGCAAGGGAATGATTGTTCCCGGATATGACGCCGATCTGATTATTATGGACAAGAACTTTAACCTGGTTGATACAATGGCCGGCGGCAAATTTATACGGGAGAAAAAATTATGAGAGTGATTATCAAAAACGACTATGACGAATGTTCTTTGTGGGCGGCCAATTATGTGGCCTTTAAAATTAAGGCTTTTCGGCCGACCAAAACACGACCGTTTGTTTTGGGGCTGCCGACCGGTTCGACGCCGCTCGGGATGTATCGGCACCTGATCGAGATGGTAAAAGAAGGAAAACTTTCTTTTGAAAATGTGGTGACTTTTAATATGGACGAATATATCGGACTGCCGCCGGCGCATCCGCAGAGCTATCACTATTTTATGGAAGAAAACTTTTTCAAACATATTGATATTCGTCCCGAAAACATTAATATTTTGAACGGTATGACCCGCGATTTCGGCAAAGAATGTGCCGAATATGAAGAAAAAATCCGTCGCTACGGGAAGATTAATCTGTTTATCGGCGGGGTTGGCGAGGACGGACATATTGCATTTAACGAACCTGCTTCTTCTTTATCTTCGCGCACTCGGGTTAAAACTTTGACCAAGGATACAATCAAAGCAAATTCGCGCTTTTTTGACGGTGACGAAAGCCAAGTGCCGACAATGGCGCTGACGGTCGGCGTCGGCACTATTATGGATGCCGAAGAAGTTATGATATTGGTTACCGGTCCCAAAAAGGCACGGGCACTTCATCATGCGGTGGAATGCGGGATCAACCATATGTGGCCGGTCAGCATTTTGCAGATGCATCGTTACGGCATTGTGGTTTGCGACGAAGCCGCCACCAGTGAACTGAAGTCGGAAAACGTTCAGTATTTCAAGGATATCGAAAGCCGGGTTATGCCGTAGAAAGCGATATGGAGCGATGCGGCCGGAAAGTTTGCCGGGACGCTTATTTAACCTCAAAGCCGTTTATGCTTGCCAAGTCGGGAATTATTACCTATATTCAGGCGAGTTATGAGGAAAAAGACAATGGTTGAAGTGGTAACTTTAGGCTGTCGGATTAACAGCTACGAATCTGAAATTTTAAAGGAAAAATTTGCCGGGATGGAACGCCTGGTGATTGTCAACACCTGCGCGGTTACCCGTGAGGCGGAAAGACAATGCCGGCAAACGGTACGAAAACTGCGCAAACAGAACCCTGAGGCGAAAATCGTGGTAACCGGTTGCGCCGCTCAGATCAATCCGAAGTCTTTTGCCCGCATGCCGGAAGTGGATTTGGTGTTGGGAAACCGTGAAAAAGCCGCACTCGAGAAATATATTGTCGGCGAGATTTGCGAAAAGACGGTGGTCGGCGATATTTTTGATTATGACAAATATGACGATTTTCTGATTACCGGCTTTGAAGGGCGGCAGCGGGCATTTGTTCAAATTCAGCAGGGATGCGACCACCGTTGCACTTATTGTATTGTGCCGTTTGCGCGCGGCAACAACCGTTCGGTTCCCGAAGCCGACGTTTTGCGACAGATCGGCGTTTTGCTGGAACAGGGATTTGAAGAAATCTGTCTGACCGGCGTTGACGCGTGTTCTTACCGGCCGTCGTTCAGCGGACTGGTCAGTAAGATTGTCGAAACTTTTCCGGCTTTGCCGTCGCTGCAGTTCGGGTCGCTGGATCCGGCGGCAGTGGATGAGGCGTTTATTGCGTTGGTCGGCAGATATAAAAACATTTATCCGCATTTTCATTTGTCGGTGCAGTCGGGTGACAATTTGGTGTTGAAAAGGATGCGCCGCCGTCATTGCCGCGAAGATGTTATAAGTTTGTGTTCGAAGATCCGCGCCGTGCGACCGGAAGCAACGTTCGGCGCCGATTTTATCTGCGGTTTTCCGACCGAAAGCGATGAAGCGTTTGCCAACACGCTTAAGCTGGTGGATGAGGCGGGAATTGAGCGGCTTCATGTGTTTCCGTATTCGGAGCGACCGGGCACACCGGCGGCGCTGATGCCGCAAGTGCCGGTGGAAATACGCCGCGAGCGGGCGAAAAAACTGCGCGAAAAAGGAGAAACGGTTAATGGTTAAGTGGTTGGAAAAACTGGGGTTGGGACTGAAAAAATCGTCACAGAAGATCGGTGGCGGCATTAGCGGAATCTTTACCAAAAAACATTTAGACGCGGAAACGCTGGATGAGTTGGAAGAACTGTTAATCTCTGCCGACATGGGCGTAAAAACGGCCGCGGAAGTGGTCAAAGGTTTTGCCAAAATTCGTCAGGATAAGGAAATTTCCGATCAGGAGATCCGAGAAAACCTTGCAGCCGAATTACAGAAAATTTTGCAGCCGTGCGAGCAGAATTTGGAACTTGACCGCGGCAAAAAGCCGTTTGTGATTTTAATGGTTGGTGTTAACGGTGCCGGAAAAACGACCACGATCGGCAAGTTGGCAACCAAGTTTAAGGCGGAAGGGTTAAAGGTGTCGCTGATTGCCGGTGATACGTTTCGGGCGGCGGCGGTTGAACAGCTTCGGGTATGGGGAGAACGTTCCGCTGTGCGCGTTTTTGCCGGAGCGGACGGCTGCGACAGTGCCGGGTTGTGTTTTGACGGTTTGAAAGAGGCCGTAAAAGCCGGTGACGATGTGGTGTTTGTTGATACCGCCGGCCGGTTGCAGAATAAAAACGGGTTGATGGACGAGTTAAAAAAGGTCGTCAAAGTAATGCAAAAAGTTATTCCCGATGCGCCGCACGAAACCTTGCTGACCGTCGATGCGACGACCGGGCAAAACGCTTTGTCGCAAGTGGAAACGTTTAAACAATGCGTTCCGGTATCGGGGCTGGTTGTGACCAAGCTGGACGGCACCGCGCGCGGCGGAATGGTGGCGGCAATTGCCGGGGAGAATCCGACGCCGATTTATTATATCGGAGTCGGCGAGGGAATTGATGATTTGGATCGCTTTTGTGCTGCCGATTATGCGCGCCGTTTAGTCGGGTTGGATTAAAGCGGTTGAATTTTAGAGACGCCTGTCAGGTTATCCCGGCAGGCGTTTTTTATGGATTTATATATTTGACAAAAATTTCGTAAAGTGATATCCTAAACCTGTTTATTTAAGAGTATGTTCATTATTAGGTTGATTTTTAATTGTTGTTTTTGGGTTTTGCTCAAACTGACGATTGATGAAATTATGGCCGAATTTGAAGTAACTTTGCAAATAGGCAGTTGTGCGGACGGTTTTCTGCCGTTGTCTCTCGGACAGCTTAATAATTTTAACCCAATCGGAGACTTGGGCGCCATTAAATTTATATCTTATGGCAAATTCAGACAACAAAAAAGAGAGTGCAAACAAAGTAGCAAACAAAGCATGGAGCGTGCTCAAGTGGGCCGGTCGCGTACTGAAAGAAACCGGAAAGGGGATCGTGATCATTATTGCCTTGTTGGCAATAACCTTCATCTTCTTCAATCCGCTCTTCTTTGTCCCGTACACCCTGCTGGCACCGCGCAAGGCTGCAGAAAGTCTGTATGACTGGGATCTCCCGGTGTATATGGACCTTATGCACTGTCTTTATGCGCCGTTTGTGGCTGTTCTGCCGATGTATTGGAAAAAACATTTCATGGACGTACGCGGAATAAGCGATTATTCTGCCAAACTGCAGGTGAAATATTTTTTTACCGTCAACGGTGAAGAAGAACAGATTGAGACAATCAAAGCCATGAGCTTCGAAGCAAAACAGCTTTTGTGGAACAGTGACCATGAGAAAGCTCACGGCAATGCTGTTCGCGTCTTGATGGTGAATGCCGGTGTAAAGCTTGACGGAAAACAGTTTGAGTTTCTGGCAAGCCATTCGCTGACCAGTGTTCTGGAGGTGTATATCAACAAATATACCCCTTCGGAAGAAATGATGGAGATTTTGCTCCGTTACCGACTGGGAGACCTGTTTCTGGATTGCGTTGAGCGTCACGGCCTGTCGACTCGTCTGATCGCTAAAGTATTTGCGATGAAAAACGAAATCTGTTCATGCGAAGAAAACGAGTGTGAGAAGGCATTCCGCCGGAATATGGCCGGATTGATGCAAGAGGCTCTGTCGAAGTTTTCGCAGCGTCAAATGGTCAGAAACACGGCGGCTAAAAATGACGGCGGTGACGAATGGAGATGCTATCTCGTCAAAGGAAATGTGCTGTATCCGGAAGCGCAGAAAATGATGAACGTCTGGCAATATGATGCATATCATCATAATGGCGGTTGTCATCTCTCTGCCGAAGCGATCGTGTATTTCCTGAGCAAAGCCGATCAGGGTATGTGTTCGCGCATCTTCAAGTATGAGCCGAAAGAGGCCATGAACGATCAGGCGCAGGCTCTGATTGCAGCTAATCCGCAGCTGTTGAGCTGGGCTTTGGCTGTGAAGTAACATTCTCAAAGTAAAAAAAGCGTTTTTCTCCGGTGACGGAGAAAAACGCTTTTTTTGCATTGTTTAAAAATTATACGGAAACGTCCGAAACCGAAGACAACGACGGTAACGATTTGGCGTAAACTTTTTTCATCAGGGTTGAGAACGGGTAGTCGGACAGTTTTTCGATATCTACGAACCGTCCGTCGGCAACGGGCGAAGCGTTGGTATGTACAATGTATATCTTGAGGTTGAGACGTATATGGGTGAAAATATGAGAAACCGCCTCTCCGCTGTCTTCGGCATCGTTAAACCCAAGCGTGCCTTCGTCGGTCCAGGGAAACTCGTAGAGACCGGAAAGAAGCCCTTTTTCCGAACGTTTCCGAATCAAGATTTGGCCCGCGGTGTTAAAAATCAGGTAAACGCTGCCGTTTTTTTCTTTTTTGGCCGGTTTGGCGCGGTCGGGAATTTGTTCAAGTTCCGGCAGTCCGCGGGATAAACAGGCGTTTTGCCAAGGACAAAGCAGGCATTGCGGTTTTTTGGGGGTACAGATAACGGCGCCCAGATCCATAATCGCCGAAGCATAGTCGGCCGGATGTTGCGGATCAGTAAGGGCTTGCGCTTTTTCACGGATGAGCGGCAGAATCTGCTCTACCGGTTCGGTAAGATGATACAGGCGGCAGATAATGCGGATAACGTTGCCGTCAATAACGGTTTCGGGCAGGTTAAAAGCGAGGGCAAGAAAGCTGGATGCGGTATAGGCACCGATCCCTTTGAGTTTGAGCACATTTTCGCGGGTTTGCGGAAAGCGGCCGCCGAAATCTTTGACGATCGTTTGCGCCGTGGTATGCAGGGAACGTGCCCGCGTATAGTAGCCCAGTCCCTGCCAATAGCGGTAAACTTCTTCCAAATCGGCCGCGGCTAAGCTTTCGACGGTCGGAAAACGCCGCATGAAGGGGGAAAAATAATCGAGTACGGTTTTGACCGTCGTTTGCTGCAGCATAAATTCGGAAACCAGAACAACGTAAGGATCGGGATGAGCGCCGCCTTTGACCCGCCAGGGCAGGCTGCGTCCGTGATGTTGGTACCAATTGAGGAGTGATGCGGCTAAATGATATTCTGTCATGATTATAATATAAGCAAAAAAAATGCCGATGTCCATATAAATACCGTTGCCGAAACAGAAGCAGGTTTAAGTATCAAAGGCGGAAGTGTGGCTAAAAAAACGTCAATCGACGAATATAATTGCTTGACACAAAAAAACTTTTTTTGTACATTTTAGGCAGAGTTTTATTATTTTAATTACCAACAATATGGAAGTAACTGTTCAAAAAGTGAAGAGTATGTCCGAAACCAAGTGGAGCATCACCGCTGAAGACCCTACCGGCGGAATTATGCATTTCGGACTGGAGAAGAAGTATGGAAAACCCGAAGCCGGAGACGAGATTACCCTCCATTTCCTGCGCGGGATCGGAACCAAAGTGATCGGTATGGACCTTAACGGAAAATGCCTGTACCGGAAAACTGCTTCCGCCGCTTCGTGAACATGATCATAAGACAGTCAATGTCTTCTTTAAAAAAAGCCTCCCTCACCAAGGGAGGCTTTTTGCTGCAGTATTTTATCAGAAAACGGTTATAAATTCCTTTCCTTAATTCATTTTGATAAAGACATGAAGTCTGCTTCGGCAATTTGTTTAAAGAGACAGTATGTAGGAACGCGCGGCGATGCCTATTATCAGCTGAAGAAGAATCGCAATGAATTGACGGATTTGAAGAAAAGTAAAAAAATTAGATGGAAAAAATGTAGAAATATCAATGTCTAAAAACTTCAAGCTCCTGTCAAAAACAGGAGCTTGTGAAGATTGGTGCCCTGAAGAAGACTCGAACTTCCACGACCAAACCGGTCACAAGTACCTGAAACTTGCGCGTCTACCAATTCCGCCATCAGGGCAACGGATATTTTAATAACCGGATTTTTTTAATTAGTCAATAGCTTTTATATTTTTTTTTGCGGGTGGAAGAAAAAAGCTTCTTCTTCAAGGATAAAGGACTGCCATGTTTTTTGAATGTCATATTCGGGATGGCGGATGCCGCCCATATGACGATAAAAACCGGCGACCGGATTATTTTTGAGCATATACAGATAAAAAGGCCGATAACCGGCGTATTCGGCAAATTTTTCGATAAGCCGGCGTCCCAGACCGCAGCCCTGACAATCGGGCAAAACATATAAGGCATGGAGTTCGAACGGTATCGGGATTTCGGGGTTATGAGACGGAGAGCCCCACGCCAGAGCAACAATTTTTCCGTTTTCGGTTTCGCCGAGATAGAGAAAGTCTTTTTGGGCAATTCGCTGCTGCCAGTTGGCAATTCTTTGCGGGGTGACAATGTTGGCGGCAATAAATTCCGGCGGCATAAAAGCAGCATAGCAACGCCGGCGGGTGTTCATGTTGACGTCGGCAATCGCGGCAGCGTCTTCATGCCGGGCGGGGCGGATAATGAATTTTGTTTTTGTCATGTTGACATGATGGCCGTTGCAGACGAAAAAGGCAAGCAAAAAGTGAAAAAGCGCTCAGAAAACGATAAGGCAGCCTTTGAGGGCTGCCTTACGATTAAAATTAAAACGTTCCGGACCTTACTCTACGACCAATGTCAGGATTGTGACATCGGTATCGAATTTCCGGTTGAACGCTCTGGTTACGTTTTCTCCGAGCTTTTGTTCATCAAGCCGGTTCCCGGAAAATTCGGCAACAGCCTGACGAATCAGAAGTTTTAACTCGAGATCAACCGTTTCCGAAATTTCCTGCCGGTTCTGGATACCGTAGCAGATATTGAAACGATAGGCCTCGCTGTTGAAACATTGTACCGGCTCGGCACTCAGTGTGGTTATGTTGCCGGAACGGAGTTCGTGAACCGTTTTCCCGACACTTTCTGTCTGAAGAGTATTGTAGGGAATTTTCGGAACATTACAACTTCCGGCCGGAACGATGGTAAACATACCGGTGACGATAAATGCGGCACTCAGGGAAAGCAGCATAATCCAGATAATCTTTTTCATAATTATTGTGTTTTTTTAATTAATACTCGGTTTAAAAGCCATTATTTTGCATAAATTTGAAAACCGGGTCTAACTGTTGAAACATCGGTACAAAATAATTGCTAATTTAATTGAAATTACCTTAAGGGTAATATGTTTTGGACAAAAAGTCAAGTGCGTCAGTAATTGACGGCAGGGGACTTGATTTTTGGCGACGGATGTGCGAAAAAAGAAAAAAGACGGGGTGGTTAAAAATAAGACGTTGCCGGACGAACTAAAGGAAGAAACGAGATGCAAACAGAAGTAAGGGGAAAATTCAATCATGCGGTGGTAATGACCGATCAGGTTGAACAAGAATGCGTCAATCAGCTGAAAACCCTTTGTTCGCAAGAGGTTTTCAAAGATTCTAAAATTCGGATTATGCCTGATTGTCATGCCGGAAAAGGCTGTGTGGTCGGTTTTACGGCAACGGTTAAGGATAAAATTATTCCGAATTTGGTCGGGGTAGATATTTCCTGTTCGATCTCAACCTATCGGTTGAATGTGAGCGAGACAGACTTTTCGCGTCTGGATGAGGTCATTCGGGCATATGTGCCGTCGGGAAGAGCGGTGCGGGAAAATATTTCGGCGCTGGCGGATGAGCAACTTAGGGCTGACGTTGCACGGGTATGCCGAGAGATCGGCGATCTTGAACGTCTGGAACGGCATTTGTGCTCGATCGGCAGCTTGGGGGGGCGGAAACCACTTTTTGGAAATAAACCGTGATAAGAACGGTTTTTTATGGTTGTTGGTTCATTGCGGTTCGCGCAATTTCGGCAAGCAGATTTGTGAGTTTCATCAGGCGAAGGCGATAGAAACTTATAAGCAAAAAGTGGCCGAAGGGCGCGAAAAAGGTTTGAGCGAAGTGCCATCGCACCAAAAGGCAAAGTGGCTGAAGGCGTATAAGGAAAAGTGCGCGCTGCCTAAGGAGTTGTGTTATTTGGAAGGCAACGATCTTGACTTGTACGTTGAACATATGAAGGTTGCCGAAGTGTTTGCTTGTCGCAATCATGAGGTGATTGTCGATGAGATTTGTTCGCATATGGGCTGGAGAGTTGAAGAATCGATTTTTACCCATCATAATTATATTGAATTTACCGGTAAGCGGGAAATGGTTATCCGTAAAGGTGCCATTTCGGCGCAAAAAGGGGAACGGGTTATTATTCCGCTGAATATGCGGGACGGTTCGTTGATCGGGGTCGGCAAAGGCAATCCGGAATGGAACTGTTCGGCGCCGCACGGGGCCGGGCGGGTTTTGTCACGCATCCAGGCACGCAAGACTTTGGATGTGGATGAATTTAGGCAAAAAATGCAAAATGTTTGGAGTTCCTGCGTTGGGGCCGATACACTGGACGAATCTCCGATGGCCTATAAGGATATGCAGGTGATTATTGACGCCATCGGCGAAACGGTGGAAATTACCGACCGGATTGTCCCCCTCTATAACTTCAAGGCTTCGGAAGCGATCGATTAAGCTGACGCCGGGTTTAAAGTTGTCCGTAGGCGTGCAAAAGCAGTAAAACGCCCAACGCAATGCGATAAAGAACGAATGGCAGGAAAGTGTAATTTTTGAGCCATTTCATCATGATGAAGATCGCAGCGACCGAAGCAACAAACGAATAACCGATTCCGCTTAAGACGTAATGCAGGTTTGCGTAGTCACCGCTTTGGTAAATTTCCCAACCGACCAGCAAACCGGCGCCGGCAATGGCGGGAACCGACAGCAGCATGCAGAATTTGGCGGCTTCGCGGCGCTCCAGCTTCAGAAAGCGGCCGGTTGTGATGGTGATGCCCGAGCGGCTGGTGCCGGGGATCATCGCCAGACACTGCGCCAGTCCGATTAAAAAGGCGTCTTTAAAGGTCATATCGTCAATTTTGCGTACCGCCGGCGAGTGGTGGTCGGCAATCCACAATAAAATGCCAAACAACAAAATGTTCCAACCGACGATTTTGGTGCTGCGCAACCATTCCATGCCGAAATGATGCAAGGCAAGTCCGAAAATGACCGCCGGAACGGTGCCGACAACCAACAGCCAAAACAATTTGGGGTTGTAGGCGGGGAGTTGTTTTAAAATAAAATCTTTCAGCCGGGGCGTGGAAATCCGGATAAAAAGATTTTGCAATTTGGGGAAACGTTTAAACAGGTCGGCGGTCAGACCGCAGGCCATGTCATAAATGTCACGGGCAAAATAGATCATCACCGCCAGAATGGAACCGACATGGACGGCAATGTCTATTTCCAGCCCCTGATCGGGAAAAGAAGTTAATTTTGAAAGCAAAATCAGGTGCCCCGAAGAACTGACGGGCAAAAATTCGGTGAAGCCCTGCAATGCAGAAAGAATGATGATTTGTAAGTTTGTCATGTTTATTCAGCCATATCCTGACCGGAGACTTTCCGGCATGCTTTTTGATTGAGGTTTAAGAGAGAATGAGGGCGAAAACGTACGTTGTTGAGCGATGCGCCCCAATGCAGGTGCGGTCCGGTGGCGCGGCCGGTATGACCGACCAGGCCGATGATTTGCCCCTGTTTGACGGTTTGTCCCGTTTTGACTTTTGCTTCTTTCAAATGGGCGTAGATGGTTTGCAGCCCCTGACCGTGGTCGATAATTACCATGTTGCCGGTGTAAAAATAGTTCTTGCCGCTCAAAATTACCTTGCCGGCACCGGAAGCTTTGACCGGCGTCCCTTCGGGGGCGGCAATATCGGTACCGCTGTGCGGACTTTTGGGGATGCCGTTGAAAATGCGCTGATTGCCGAACTCGCCGCTGATACGTCCGTCAACCGGCAAGATGAAGCCCCGGCGCCAGTCATCGCCGGGTTGAAGGTTGGTAAGCGAACGGCGCACATCTTTTTGTTCGCGGGCGATTTCGGCGTCATGAGAAGAATCGGGAGTTACTTTTTGCTGCGAAACGCCGTTAATGCGCTGAATGTCCCATTGATAGGTTTTAACCGGGAGTTTGTAGAATACGGAAGCGTCGTGAGGGTATGAAAGTTGCAATTCGGCTTCGGCGTTTTGATCGCGGCCGAACGCGAGAATGAAGTAGCCGTCTTCGGTGATCGGATATTGTTTTTGGTTGAACGTTACCGTCGAAGCTTCGTCTTCGGTTTTGCCGATGATGATCTCACCCTGATTGAAATCTCCGCACAGTTCCAATGCGGTTGCCGGGGCTGCTGCCGCCAGCAGGCTAATTGTCAAACAGATCGCCTTGTAATTCATTTTTCCTCACTATCGGCCGGGTCTTGACCGCACCGTCGGCAAACACAATTTCCAGACTGCTGCTTTTGCGGGCCTCAGTTGCATTATAAACGGTTTTTTGCCGTTGGTTTTTAATCCAAGCAAAACCCCGTTTCAAAACCGACTCTACAGATACCGACTCCAGCCGCAGATTTAAGTTTTGCAGGTTTTCGTTTTTCTTGTCGAGTATAGTGGTAATGTAAAAAGGTTTAATTTCATTTAAACTGAGCTGGTTTTTGCGATTTTCGAGATAATTTTTAAAGCTCAGATGCAAACGGTCAATCCGGTCGTCGAGTTTTTGGATGTTTTCAGCTAAAATCTGTTCCAGGTTGGGGATGCCGCGTTTGAGCCCGTCGAGAAGGCTTCGTCGTTCTTGCAGATAGCGGTTGCCGGCGCTGGCAAGACGGCTTTGCAAGGTGAGAACCGCGGCGTTCAGTTCGCTTTTGACCGGTACCGCAAATTCGGCGGCGCCGGTCGGTGTCGGTGCGCGCAGGTCGGATACATAATCGATCAGCATGGTGTCGGTTTCGTGTCCGACGGCGGAAATTAACGGGATTGAGGAGTTGTAGACCGCCCGGATGACAATTTCCTCGTTAAAACACCACAGATCTTCCAGAGAGCCGCCGCCGCGGGCGACGATCAACAGGTCGGGCCGCGGAATCGGGCCGTTGGCAGGCAAAGCGTTAAAACCGTTGACGGCAGCGGCAATTTGTGTTGCCGCACCTTCGCCTTGGACCAAGGTCGGCCAAACGATGACACGGGACGGAAAACGGTCGGTGATGCGATGGATAATGTCGCGGATAACCGCGCCGGTGGGGCTGGTGACAACGCCGATCGTACGCGGAAGATATGGGATTTTTTTCTTATGGGCGGCGTCAAACAGGCCTTCGGCGGCAAATTTCTGTTTGCGTTCTTCCAAAAGTTTGAGCAAGGCGCCGGTTCCGGCCACTTCCAATTGCTCAATCACCAGTTGGTAACTGCTTTTGCCGGCAAAAGTGGTAATGCGGCCGGTGGCAACGACTTCCAGTCCGTCTTCCGGCCTGACCGGCAGTGAGGCGGCAATTCCTTTCCAGCAGACGGCGGAAAGGTTGGCGTTTTCGTCTTTCAAAGACAGGTAATAATGGCCGGAATCGGCGCGTTTGCAGCCGAAAATTTCACCTTTGACCCGAACGCGGGCAAAAGCGTCTTCCATCGTGCGTTTGATCGCAAAAGAGATTTCACTGACGGTAAATTCCGGTAACATTTCCTGCATTTTCTTTCCTCACGGCGAATAATTTTAATCAATAAAGCGCTTTGTTGCAAGTCTTATTGCGGCGGTTGGCAAAAATAATTTTTTTGCTTTTTTTTATCACGAAGGTAAAATGTTTTTACGAAAATTATTAATGAAAGGTCGGCGGATGAAAAAAGTGTTAAAATTGGCGGTCATAGGGGTGCTGTTGGCAGAAACGGCCGGGGCTGCGGTGGACTGTAATCAGAGTGAATGGAGCTTGGTAACGGACCGGTACGTGTGTTTGTCTTCGGAATTGAAAAAGATGAATAACGAGGTGCGCCAAGCGGAAGAAAAGCTGTCCTTTCGCATCCGAGAGGCGACTCAAAACCTGAAGGCGCTGCAAGAGAAGTCGGACGGCGGGGAAAATGATGCGGCTGTAAAAGCGGAGCGAAATAAACGTGTGGCGGAACGTCTCAAAACGGAGGCGGATTTTTTGGAACAGGTACGCGAACGCCTGAGAAGTAAACAACAGCAAATTGCCAAATGCCGCGATCAAAAATGTCTGAACGAAGGCTACGGCGCGCTTAAAGATATTTTGCAGTCTTCGCGAAGTGTTAAAGAATGCGGCAGGCTTGAAATTCCTCAAGAATGTGAGATTTATTTGTTCAGCGAAAAAGATACCGGCACCCGCAGCCGGAGTGAATCGATTTCCGACAATTATTACACTTTTGAGAGCCGGGTGAAGGTTAATCGTCCGGGAAAATGTGTTTATTTGTTTTTGTCCTCGCAGTATGCGCGGGTATGGAATCTGCTGGCGACAAAAGATACGGATTTGCGGCAGGTCTTTGTCGGTGCCGATGATTATCAGACGGTGCGTGGGTATCCGGAAAAAACGGCGGTTAAGATCGGTTTGAAAAGCGATTTGGCAAAAAATGCAGAGATGTGCTTTAATCGATATATGACAGCGGAGGAAGCCAAAGAATTTTTGGCTCGCCATCAGATAGAGGCCGGTCGGATCAATGTGGTTTACGACGGCAAGATCGGCGATAACGCGCCGCTTGATCAATATGCGGTTTCGGATCGTGCGGTTGGTGTCCGGCAAGCGCAAGGGCTGCGTCCGCGCGAGGAAGGCTGGCAACAGTTGATTGAGGCCCGCAAAGCCCGCAAATTGTCAGCGGCGGATATTGAGCGGATGAAAAACGACGGTGTGGTTAATTTGGATAATGAAAATTTTTATCTCAAATTTTCGGATTACAAATTTTTGTGGCAATATGCCGGGCAGGGACTGGACGGTTATGTGATAACCGAAAACATTGATCGTATGCCGACAGGGGCCGAGCATGAAAATGTCTTTTTGGCACCCGGCGTCATTCCGCCTTCAGATCTTAAGCTGGAACAGACATTTAAAGATATGGCAAGAAAACCGGATATGTTTTCGCGTGCTTATATGATGCTGCCGCTCAAAAAGGCACCGCAATTTGCCGATTGTAATTTTCCCGCGAATATGGCCGAAAAAGTAATTTGTGCCGATGATGAACTGCGGCAGAGAAATCAGGATCTCAAAAAAGCGGTGGCGGAAGTGAAAGAGAAGGATGAACAACGGGCAGCCGACGCCTATATCGCTTATGCCGCCTATCGTTTGCAGGGATGCACAAACCGCTGCTGTTTGCTTGATGTTTATGACAAAGCCGTACAGTGGTTTGATAAAAAGCAATATTCGGAGAAGTTTAAGGAGAAGGAGCCGGTTCGCTGCCAGTTGAAGAATATCGATGATGATTGCGAAGTTTATGCTTACAGTTCGTACAACGGAAGCAAGAAAGAGAAAGACCTGTTTATCAGTGATCAAAGTTTGACTTATTCTACCGACGTTAAAATCAATCGGCCGGGAAAATGCGTGGTTTTGCTTTTGTCTTCGAGTTATCCGATGATCTGGAACATTTATACCACCCCGCAGACCGATTTGCGGGCCGTGTTGGCCGGCGGCCATTATGAGCAGATGATCCGCGGTATGAAAGCTGGAGTGCAGACTAAAAACCGCCACGGCAATCGTATGAATGACAGCAATGACCGCTGCCTGAACTATTATTACGGGAGTGATGAAATTGTTGCTGCAGTGGAGGAACTGAACATCGGGCTCAAAAACGTGCAGGTTTTGTCTCAGCCGACGGTGGGCGAAGAAGTTGAACTATCGGCTTATGAGTACAGCCCGCAAATTGTTGACGGCGAGTTTCTGTCGTTGGGTATTCAGCCCGAAGAAGCCGGGTTGGAACAACTGATCGAAGAAGGCAAAATAAGGAAAGTCGGCAAAGAAGATATTGCGGCGATTAAAGCTGCCGGATATTCGTTTATTGATGGTGTGTCACCGCAAGAATATCGGGATCCGTTTCGATATGGCGGTATGAGAGTTTATTTGATGCTGCGGCAATTTGTCAAAATGCCGGCGGGATTGGCCGGGGCAGATCGGGTTATCCTGATGATACCGGAAGATCTGAAAATGCCGGACAACAACGGCGGACACAGCGATTATTACAACGTGAGCGGAACCGCAGATCAATGGCAAGCGCAAGAAATCGGCGGACAGAAATAATAAAGGTTGACTTTTTGTCTAATTGACGTATCATATTCACTATGAACAATTTTTAATCTTATATATTATGTTACCATGCGTATTTCAATTGAGCGAACTCGGCGAGTTGGGCTTAATCTTTAAGGAAGAGAACAAGCACCTTTTTGTGCAGCGCTTTGTGCAGTATGTCAAAGAGCTTTTACGGATGAAGGCTGCCATGGATTACACTATCAATGCCGGTTTCTGGCAGAACATCGATCCCAGCGGAACTTCCTGTTCTCTGGCGTCGGTTGTGCCTCTCAGCGATTTCCAAAAGGACTGGACGCTGCTCAAGTCGATGATCGTTTTCAGCCCTAACGACGGGATGAAAAATCTGATTCAGAAGAACATGGCTTTTCTTCAGCGCTGTCAGCAACGGGTGGACAAACTCTCGAAGCGCGGATTCTGGAACCTGCTGCGCCACTGTGGATATTATCGCATTATCCGGCGTCATTTTAATGATGCGGACATGTCGGTGACGTTCCAGGACCTTTTTTCGGCTGCGACCGCGCATTTCATGAAAAAAGGCTGGGGCAAGGCCTGGGAGTTTAAGCAGATCGTGGAAGAATTGTGATTCTCAAGTATGGCGAACAAGGAGAACGGGTTGACCGTTCTCCTTGTTGCGTTTTTAAAGCGGAATATGATTTGAGCCGGTGTCAGTTGAGATTGACAATTCCGCGTGAAAAGGCATAAAGTGCCCACAGCGCAATCACAACCAACAGGCAGGCCAGAGCCGCTTCGCCGATGGTAAAGGCTTTTTGATCCGGGGCCGATTGTTTGCGCGCCCAGATAAAGACCGGAATACCGACCGCCATGAAGACAACGGCCATTAACAGGTAGTTCAGGCCGGCGGCGTAAATCAGCCACAGGGCGTAAATCGAGCCGAGCACCGACGAGATCAGAGCGGTGGAACGCCGGATGTAGGCGTTGGCCGGATATTCGCCGTCTTCGCATATTTTCCACAAATAGGCGCAGCTTGAGAAATAGGCCGGCAGCACCATAACGCTGGTAATGCTGAGCATGGTGTTCCAGGCGTTGTTGGAAAAGTAGACCAGCAAAATGATGGCTTGCATTAAAATACTGGTGACCCACAGCGAAACCGAAGGCGACTGATATTTGTTTTCGCGGGCGAATTCGCGGGGGAAGGTTCCGTTTGCACCTGCAGCCTGCGGAATTTGTGCCGTAATCATCGTCCAAGCCAGCCAGCTGGTCAGAACCGAAATCAGCAGTCCGATGTTCATCAGCCAGGCGCCCCAAGGACCGACGATTTTTTCCAAGACGCCGGCGGTTGACGGGTTGGGAATCGTGGCCAATTCGGCCTGACTCATATAGCCGAACGGTAACAGCGAAAGCAGGACATAAATGACGAGACAGCCGATAAATCCAAGAACGGTCGCTCTGCCGACGGTTTGCGGGCTTTTGGCGTGTTTTGACATCACGACGGCGCCTTCAATACCGATGAAAGCCCATAAGGTAACCAGCATGGTGCTTTTAATCTGAGTGCTGAGGCCGCCGAGAGTACGGGTGTTTTCACCCCAGAAGTTGAAATCAAAGCGGTCGTGATGGAAAACCAACAGCGTAATCAGAATGAACAGCAGCAACGGAACGATTTTGGCTACAGTGCCGATCGCATTGATCAGCGTGGCCTGTTTGATACCGCGCAAAACCAGGAAATTGAAGCCCCAGATCAGAATCGAGCCGCCGATGATGGATGCCAAATTGTTGCCGCCGGCAAAATAGGGCGGGAAAAAGTAATTGAGCGCATCCATGGTGATAACGGCATAGCCGACGTTGCCGCAGATCTGGCACAACCAGTATGACCAGCCGATGGTGAATCCGACATAAGGGCCGAATCCGGCGCGGCTGTACATATAAATGCCGGCGGTGAGATTCGGTTTGGCTACTGACAAAGTGCGAAAGGTGTTGGCGATGAAGTAAACGCCGAATCCGGTGATGATCCATGACAGCAGTACCGCACCGGCCGAGGCGCCGGCCGCCATGTTTTGCGGCAGTGAATAAATGCCGCCGCCGATCATAGAGCTGACCACAATGGCCGCTAAGGCAAAAACGCCGAGACCGCCGGATGAGTTTTGCGGCGTGTCCGGATGGGAAACATGGTTGGAGGCAGCAACACTATCGTTGTGAGAGCCGTCATACAGTGTTTCGCTTCGGGAAAAGTCGTTTTTTCCGGCAGCGGCGGTGGTACGGCTTCCCGAACTGCCGCACGCTGCATCCGGGTGGAAAATATTATTTTTATCAGTCATTTTTACATCCTTTTTTGTAAAATTGATTCTAACGAAAGGAGGCGAAGCAACCGGTTAAAGATTGTTCCGCCTCACGTTCGGGATCAGCTTCTCAAAACAACTGAGATCTGACAAACTCAATTGTCTTCATCAAAGCCGATTAAACCTTGGCCGGATCTGCATGTTCAAAATTCAGGAAGCCAAGGCAAGTCAGACTGTAACCAAACTGCTGGGTGATGTTCAGGTAGTTGTGGTACAGTTGAAATTCGCTGTGTTTCTGAACGCCGCGGATTTCGAGTTCGTGATTCAGCGAGCGGTTCAGCCACATTTCACAATGGGTTTTGGCGATGTCATCGTCAATATATGTATCGAAATATTCGACATATTCGGCAGCCCAGCCGCCGATCAGTTCGCCCTTGTCGTCTTTGCCCCAGCAAACGCCGATACCGGTCGCAATTGCCTTATGGTTGTCGCGGCTGGCGCCGTTGCCGGCCATAATGACTTCCAGAACCGCACCATGTTTGAACTGGTTGACGACTTTGTCGACCGGTACGATGTTACCGAACAATTCCTTCGGCAGAACCGAGGTGTAGGGGACGACGTTGAAGTTTTCGATTTTGGCCTGCAACAGAGCCGAATCGTAGCAGAAAGTTTCGAAAGGTTGCGGCGGAATTCCTTCATCAGCCTGTCCGACGCCGCCGGTTTGAAATGCCAAGGTCGGGTAACGAACGCCTTCTGTCATAGTGTTTCTCCTTTATAAAAAATTGTTTTGTGTTTTTACAGGCTATGAGGTAATTAGCGCCCCGTTTTTTTCAAGCGGCGGTTATACTAAAGATGTAAAAGCGCAGGCCTGTCCTTTATATTTTGATTTTTGCATTTAAATTGAAAAAGATTTTAATTTCGGACAAGAGGGAAAGATAATGACAAAAAAACAGTATTTGTTAATCGGCAGCCTGATCGGAACGTTTTTTGCGCATGCCGCTGCCGCTTCGGCGATCCCCGCTGCCAGTCTGCCGCGCGGAGCCCGCCAACCGGATAACGTGTCACAGCCGCGTCGGCATTTTTCGTTCAGCGATTTTGGCAAGGATTATGCCGATTTTAAGGATTATTTGAACAAAAAATATGGCTTTGACTACTCGGTCGACGTTTCTTATATGCCGCAGCGGGGCGCGCCGAACGGTCGCAAAACCGCTTATCAAACGATGATTTATCCGAGTTTTACCTGGACGACTTTTGACAACGAGTATGGAACCGGAACCCTGAATTTTGCATACAACATTGTCCGTTACGGCGGTTCTTCGGCGGCCCGGATCGGCAGTAACATCGGTGTGGTGAGTGACATTAACGACTACAGCACCAAGTCAAACGAGTTTGACGAACTTTATTACAGTTATCAGCTCGGCGGTTCATGGAAATGGCTTACCGTAGCGGCGGGGCAGTTTCCGCTGTATAACTTTGACGGCACTCAATATGATTCCAACCAGCAGGTGAACTTTATCAATTTTGCTTTGTCACAGAATGCCAGCTCAACGTATTCGACCGCCGGGGTGGGTGCCTATATGCAGGCGACTCCGAATTCGGAATGGACGTTTGCCGTCGGGGCTCAGGATGCGACGAACGTCGATGCCATCAGTGTCAGAGTCAATCATCTTGACGAAAAACATTATACCACCTTTGGTTATGTTTCCTATACCCCGACGATTAAAGGTGTCGGCGAAACTCAGATTTCGGTTTTGTTATATAATCAGCCATGGGTAAAAGAACAGCAACAGACCACGAACGGCTGGTCGCTTAACGTTAATCAGAATATCGGCGAAAAACTGGCGGTATTCGGACGCATTAACGGTGTTTCGGGGTCGGTGGCCACAATTAACCAGTCCTGGGTGCTGGGTATGGTTTACAATAATCCGCTTGATCGCAATCCGCTGGATCAGATCGGATTGGCTTTTGCCTATAACAAAATTGACGAAGCCGCCGTGGGCGATAAAATTTATCACAGCAGCGAAAAGGTGGTGGAAGCCTATTGGGCCTGGGGAATATCGAAATGGATGACTTTGACGCCGGATGTTCAGTTTTACATTGATCCGGCTCTTAACCGAAAATCGGATTATGATACCGTGGTCAGTCTGCGTGCCAGTTTCTTTTTCTGAGACGGAAAAGGGCAATGTGTCAAAGAGAGCCCCGGCAATGCCGGGGCTTTGAACTTGTTTATATTTCCCACCCGTTCCGGCGTGCGGTGTAGGAACGGCGGGTTGCTGCCGCAAGGTAATGCGGGGTCTGGATTCGAAGGGCAGCCATTGTCCGCGAGCCGTTGTTATCTGTTTTGCGCCCTTTGTAGAAAAACTGCATCATTTTCTGGGCGTCCTGTATCGGGACGACCTGCGGGTTGCCTTTTTCAACATCAATCAGGCGCTTGTTTTGCAATTCGAGCAAAATTGCTTTTTGCGCGATATGGCGAAGCTTGATCACGATGCCGCTGCGTTTTTTCAAAGCCCATTCTCCGTCGCTGTTGAAACTGCGGACTTTGCCGTTGCCGATGTAGGTGGTGGCGTGAAAATAACCGCCGCCGCGGGGTGTCATGACGATATCTCCCGGTTCAAGGTCGGCAGTATTGATTGTACCTTGCCGGATGCAGTCCCCAAAACCTTTCCGGGTCAGGTAGGCGATGAAACGATTGCATTCGACGGCCTGCGCACCTTCGGTATCATACTGCGGCAACACTTTGTTGAAATCGCCGCAACGGTTGGCATCGATCAAAGCGCGGTTAATGGCGGTGATGCAATAGTTGTTTTTGCCCGACAGGCCGCCGTTGGGATAAACGATATTGAAAAAATTGTTTTTGACATAAGTCGTTTTTTGTCCGTTTGCCGTCGCCTTTTTGATGGCTTTGAGATGCTTGGAGGTGGCTTTCAGATACTCGTTGACTAACCAGTCGGCGCGTTGGTTGATTTCATTTTGGATATCGACTTCGATCAGTCTGCCGTAAGCGAGCATTTCTTCCGCTCCGACGGAAGCGTTGAGAGGAGCATGATTGTCAGCGACAAACATGCCGGTATCCGCCGGGCTGCGGGAAGGTTTTTCCATATTATCCTGAGCCTGAACGTTGAGCGGGGAGGATGCCACTGTTCCCGCCATTGTCAGTCCGGCGAAAAACTTACGCAGGCGGTAGAGATTTTTGCGGAATTTTATTTTCAAAATTTTAGAGGATTTTGTTTTGTCGGACGGCATTTTTTTCTTCATTCTGATCATGATTCTCAATTTTGTACAAATATAGCGGTTTTTAGAAAAAAAGTCATTAAAAAAGTGATCACAGTAAATTTTTTTTTGCTTTACATTTGGATATATTTGAAGATAAATAAAGATACATTAAAAACAATACATCAAAGAGATGATATGGCTAATATTTTGTTTAAGATAACCTTTGCCGCGGCGTTGTTGGTTGTGAGCGGCTGCCAAAACCGGCAGGAAATCAGGCCCGCAATTGTGCCGGGCGTGGAGGTGAGAATGCCGGAAAGCAAAATCAGCAAACCGAAACCACAGCCGGTAAAGCGTCAGTTGAAAGTTATCGGCGCGGTGGAACCGGTTTATTTTCTGCCGATGAAATCTCCGTTTTTGTCGCGTATTGACACCGGTGCCGAAACGTCTTCGATCGATACCGACAATCACCGTTTGTTTGAACGCGACGGCGAAAAATGGGTGGCTTTCGATTTGGTAAACCGGGAAAGCGGAGAGAGGCATCATTTTGAGAAGAAAATCAAACGTCAGCCCAAGGTTAAGCGCATCAACGGCCGCGAAGAGCGGATTGTGGTGGTGATGGATATCAAAATGGGCGATGAAATCATTAAAGAACAATTTTCGCTGGCGGAACGTGACCGCTTTAATTATCAGGGGCTGATCGGACGCAACATCCTGACCGGCCGGGCAATCGTCGACACTTCGCTTGCCAACACCCTGCGCTGAGCCGGCATTATTTGTGGTTGAGGACTGCGTATGTTAAAAAAATTGAAATCAGTAAGGACCTTTTTAACGATCGGGTTGTTGTTGTCGCTGCTTTATGCCGGTTTCAGCACCTACTATAAAGTGATGTATTGGGGGTTTAACTTTACGCCCAGCAAGACCACCGACGTATGGACGATTGAGGAACATGTCAGTTTTGTTCCGGACGGCCGCAAAATTACGGTCTCGCTGGCGCGGCCGGGGAAAATTGACGGCTTTAAGATTCTTGATGAAGATATCGTCGCACCGAAATATACAATTGAGAAGAAAAGCGATCGGGTGATTGTCTCGTCAGCGCCTCGGAAAAGACCGCAGGATATTTATTATCGCATTTTGCTCTATGATAATGTTGACAGCCGCGGCAAAACGGAAGCGGCAGCGCCGGCAAAACCCCAAAAGCCGGTAATGGACGAACAGACGTCGGCGCTGGCTGCCCAACTGCTGGAGACGGCGGCGGCCCGGGAAGGGGACGAAGTTCAGCAGATTATCGCTTTGTTTAACCAAACGCCGCCTGATGAAACGGTACAATCGTTTGTTGCGGCGCCGCGGACGCCGAAAGCAACCGCACAGGCCGTTTTGGATTTGTTGGCTTTGAAAGGCGTGTCGGGGCGGATGGTACGCGGGATTAAGCTTGCCGAAGCCAAGAAAACGCTGGTGCCGGACATTATGCTGGAAGTTTATAACAAAGGGATGTGGAAGGTTTATAATCTGGAAACCGGAAAAAAAGGGTTGCCGGGTGATTTTATTATCTTTCAGCGCGGTAATCAGTCGTTGGTTGATTTGGAAGGAGGAACGGATTCGGTTGCCAAATTCTCGGTTATGAAGTCGATCCGTTCGTCGTTCCGGATGGCCGGGCATCGCGCCGAATTGTCTCACAGCCGCAACTGGTTTGACTATTCGATTTATAATCTGCCGCTTAATGAGCAAAATGCCCTTAAATGGCTGATGATCTTTCCGCTGGCGATTTTGACGGTGGTTTTGATGCGCAATGTGGTGGGAATTCAGACGATGGGGACTTTTACGCCGATGCTGATTTCAATGTCGCTGGTTAAAACCGGATTTTGGCCGGGGTTGATTTGTTTTTCGGTGATTATCGGGATCGGACTGTTGATCCGGGCAGCGCTGTCGCGTCTTAATCTGTTGTTGGTGCCGCGTATTTCGGCCGTGGTCATTTTTGTGATTTTGATTATGCAGGCTCTGGCGATCGTCGGTTATCAATGGAAGTGGGAAATTGCTTCTTCGGCGCTGTTTTTCCCGATTATCATTATGGCATGGATCATTGAACGCGCGTCAATCACCTGGGAAGAAGACGGGGCCGTTAACGCGACCAAAGAAATCGTTTACAGCGTGTTGGTGGCGGTGATTACTTATTTTGTGATCGTTAACGAATACATCCGTCATATCATGTTTGCCTTTAACGAGTATAATCTGGTGATTTTGTTTATTGTGATGCTGCTGGGAACTTATACCGGCTATCGCCTGACCGAACTGACCCGGTTTGCGCCGCTTGCCAAAAAGGGCGCTCGCCATGTTTAACTGGTTGAGGAATTTTGCAACTCCCGCCCAGCTGCGTGCCGCCGGGGTGTTGGGAATGAACCGGCGTAATTATGAAATTATTGCCAAAAGCAACCGCCGTCGCCTGTATCCGTTGGTGGACGATAAAGTGCAGACAAAAAAACTGGCGGCAACGGTCGGGATTAACACGCCGCATCTGATCGGTGTCATCGAAGTGCAAAATGAAGTCGATCAGTTTTTGTCGCTGGTGCGCGATTATAAAGAATTTGTGGTTAAGCCGGCGCACGGAAGCGGCGGCAAAGGGGTGCTGGTGATAAAAAGCTATGATGAGAATCACTTTGTAACCGCTTCGGAAAAGGTTTTGACTTATAACGAAGTATATCAGCATATTTCTAATATCTTGAGCGGATTGTACTCTCTCGGCGGCAAATATGATGTGGCGGTGTTGGAAGAAATGGTGCATTTTTCGACTCAGTTTGAAAAGTTCAGTTATCAGGGGATTCCGGACGTGCGGGTGATTGTATATAACGGTTTTCCCGCTTTATCGATGATGCGGCTGGCGACCCGGGAATCGGGCGGACGGGCCAATCTGCATCAGGGAGCCGTCGGGGTTGGCATTGATATCAGAACCGGTCGCGCGGTGGCGGCGGTTTCGCATGACCGGCCGATCCGTTATCATCCCGATACCGGCGCCGACCTGATGGAATTGCAGGTGCCGTTTTGGCGTCAGCATCTCGAGATTGCCGCCAAAGGTTATGAGATGACCGGTTTGGGATATCTGGGCGCGGATATCGTGCTGGACAAATATCGGGGACCGATGATGCTGGAACTGAATGCCCGTCCCGGACTGGCGATTCAAATTGCCAACGGTCGCGGGTTGCGGGATATCTTGAAGAATATCCGCAATCATTATCCGCACGGTCTCAATTTTGAACAGCGTTTGGATTATGTTTTAAAATAGTTGCTTGCTATTTGGTTGTTCGATCCCTATATAAATGACAGATGATAATTTGATGAGAGGTATGTTATGGCAAAATTGTTGAAAAATGCCGAAACCGCGCAGTTGAAAAAAGCCGATACAAAAGGATTGAAGTCGGCCCAGACGCCGCAATTGACCAAGAGTCCGACCCGGGCCAAAAAGGAAAAGGCCAAGTATCAGGTTAAAGATGCGGAAAACGCATTGTTGCTGCGTTTGAAAAACGGCGATGTCGTTATCGAGATGTTTCCCGACGAGGCGCCGAACCATGTGGAGAGAATTAAGGCGTTGGTTCGTGAAGGTTTTTACAACGGTTTAAAGTTTCATCGGGTTATCGACGGCTTTATGGCGCAAACCGGTTGTCCTTTCGGGACCGGTACCGGCGGCAGCGGCAAAAAGCTGAAAGCGGAGTTTAACCGTCGTCCTCATCTTCGCGGCACGGTGTCGATGGCGCGGGCGATGGATCCGGATTCGGCAGACAGCCAGTTTTTTATCTGTTTTGCCGAAGCGCCGTGGCTTAACGGGCAATATACGGTGTGGGGCGAGGTGACTTCGGGCATGGAATATGTCGATATGATCAAGCGGGGCGCCGGTGCGAACGGTGCGGTCGCAATGCCGGATGAAATCGTCTCAATGGCCGTTATTGCGGATTTGTAGAACAATACAAAACGGTGATGCGAAATTTGCGCCCGATGCTTTTGAATAAGCATCGGGCGTCGTTTCGGCAAAAAGCGAAAAATGCGGATGCGGCTCAGATCCGGGGCAGCGGTTTGTGCCGGCGAACATACAGGTAAATAAACAATGCATAAAACAGGATCAGACCGGCAATCAGCCTGATGATGAACTTGCGGGTTTGTGCCGGGCTCCAAGCCTGAGTGATTTTATTGACGTTAACCGCTGAACCGACAATTTCAAAGTTTTGATATTTGTCGGTGCTGAACAGATTGACGGCGATTTGGTTGTCGGGATTGAGATAGTTGAATTCGATAATAATGGCATTGTTTTTTCTGATCAGTTTGGCAGAAACGTCGGAAGACGTTTCGCTGTTGTTAATGCCGTAGTAAAGGATTTTTAACCGCGGCGGCAACGGAATTCGGATTGGGTCGTGGCCGATTGCCGAAACATCGCTGCCGGATAACGCGTCTTCGCCGCTGTTTTTCAAGGTAACTGTGGTTTTGTAAATTTGGGCGTAATCTTTGCCGTTGATGTGAATTTTGAAGTCGTCGTTTTCGTCCGAAGTGGATATTTCGGTGGTTTGGGTGGTGTATTTTAAGATCGGACGGCTGATGTAAAACTGATAATAACCGATCAGGATGGCCGAAACGGCAATCAGAAAAGCGCCGGTAGGACTGGTCAGAAAATTCCACAAAGCCCGTACCATTTTGGATTGCCGGGTATAAACATGATTCAGGCTCATTATCTTTCTCCTTTTTTGTCTCTTAGATATAAGTTCTCTTCGGACAAAGAAAAGAGCCCGGTTTTATTTTTTGCGGCACGAGGCGAAAATATCAAGATTTTCCCGATATTCGGCGGTGTTGATCCCGCCCAGGCCGAGCAAAGTATGAAAAATGTTGTCATGGGAACGGCGGCCGGCGGTGGTTTTGCGGGCGCAGGAGAGATCAATTTTAAGAGCTTCGGCGTTGGCGGGAGAAAGCCAAATCAACATCGGTACCTTTGTTTGTTCGCGGGGCGCAATGATGTAAGGGGCGGCGTGCAGATAGAGCCCTTTTTCGCCCAAAGACTCGCCGTGGTCGGAAACGAACAGCATCAGCGTGTTGTAATCGGCGGAAAGCCGGCTGAGAAGACTGATGGTTTGTGCCAGTACATATGACGTGTAGGCAATCGAATTGTCATAGGCGTTTATGATCTCGTTTTGCAAACAGCGGCTGAGGTCAGCGGTGGTGCAAACCGGCGTATAGCGTTTAAAATGATCCGGATAGCGCCGGTGGTAAGCCGGGCCGTGGCTTCCTTGTTGGTGAAGGACAATAACGGTGTTTCCGGGCAGGCTTTTGACCGTGGGGATAAAGTCTTTCAACAGAATTTCGTCTTTGCAGGCGTAATTGCTGCAAAAGGTTTCGGTTTTGACACGATCGCAATTGTTTTTGCAGCCGGAATTGTTTTCGCGCCATAAAACGCGGTAGCCCACGCGTTGAAAAACATCAAGCAGATTTTCGGTATAGGCCTCGCTGCCGGGCTTAAAAGTACGACGCCGTTGGGCGGAAAAAATACAGGGAAGGGAAACGGCCGTCGAAGTGCCGCAAGCCGAAGTGTCGCCGAAATACAACAGTTGGTTGCGCCAGGGTTCGAGATCCCGGTTGGTGTCACGCGGGTAACCGCCGAGTGAAAAGTTCTGGGCGCGGGCAGTCTCGCCGATAACAATTACCAACAACAGCGGTTTGTGATTGTTCCAATAAGGGGAAAAAACGGCATCGGTACCGATGCGGACCAACGGATGATGTTTTTTGTAAATGATTTGGACGGCGGAAATGACGGCGCCGAAATAGTTAACCGGCAGCAGATCGTATTTGAGACGGCGGTGGTTGCGTAAAAACTGGGCCGTATATTTGTAGTTTGGAAAAATAACCGCCCCGATGACGATTATTAAAAAGAATGCTCGGGTCAGGCGACGGCGCAGTTCCTGTCGCCAGGGCAAAAAGCGGATGTGAATGCGGCTGATCAGCAGGGCAGGAAGCAGCGCGCCAACCAGCAGACAGAGAAAAAGCCTGAAGCTGAGAAGATCTGACGCTTCGGCCAAGTCGGTCTGAAATGCGTTCAGCAGCATGATTTTATCGATGGAAACGTGATAAGTGTTCATAAAGTAAAAACAGAAGGCATTGAGGAACAGAATCAGAATGGCCGACGGTTTGGCTGTATGCGGCCATAACAAAAGGTCAGCAGCGATAAACAGCAACAGGAGGATAACAAGAATCACAATAATAAAGGGGAGTCCGAAACCGGTAACGGATAAAAGTTTCCGCAGGAAAATGATGTTGAAGCAGAAGAAAGAAATGAGAGTAAACAGCAGATTGAAGAGGGGAAACGAAACATGCAAAAAGTTTTTTTTCATCTGTCCGGACGTCCTTGAAAGGTAAAAGTGGAAAAAAGCAGTCTGTTAAATGCTTCCTGCCGATGCCGGAAGTGAAGTTCAGTCCATGTTAGAAGTTTGAAGCCGAAAAGACAAGCAATATTTGCAGGCGTTGGATTATTGAAAAGACGACGGACGGTGTTTAAAAAACTATTCGAACGGTTGCGGTTGAGAAACCGTTCGAACAGGCGCACTTGAAAAGTGCATAACCAAAAGAGACATCACATAAAAATTGATTCGGGTCATTTTTGTCCGCACAACCGCTGCAGAATTTTGTTCTGCCCGGGCATCTTTTCGTAAACCACTATAATCAATCGGCCTAAACCGGAAGGATTATGAAACGAAACAACAACACCCCGATCTTCCGTTTAAACCTTTGATTGCATTGTAAAATAAAATTTTACCGGAAAAAAGGTTTTAAAAGTCAGCGTTTCAGGGTATTTTTTTATTTCTGAAAGTTCTTATAGTGCTTCAATCTGAAAATAATCTGAAAGAAAACATAAAAAATTATTTATCTACGTATAATGTTCAGATTTTGCTTGCAAAACCGCTTTGTGCTTTTTACACTCTGAAGACAGTGGGAGATGCTAATGAAACTGTTGTTGGCGGAAGATGACATTAAACTGGGCGGGCTGGTCAAAAGCCTGCTTGAGCTTTCGGGTTTTGAGGTCGAATGGGCGCAAGACGGCAAAGAAGCCATGGACTTGATTGAAGAAGCGGCGGCCAGCAGTTATGACGTGATTATTTTAGACTGGATGCTGCCGGAAATCAGCGGAATTGAAATTTGCCGGTTATTGCGCAATCCGCGCAAGTATAATTATCAGGGCGGCATTATTTTTCTGACGGCCCGCGGAGGGATTGACGATTGCGTCACCGGTCTGGAAAGCGGTGCCGACGATTATCTGGTAAAACCTTTTCAAAACAAAGAACTGATTGCCCGAGTCAATGCGTTGGGACGTCGCAAAGGGCGTCCGTTTATGGACGATGTGTTTACCAAAGCCGGTATTGAGATGAATAACAAAAGCGGAACGGTTACCGCAGCCGGACGCGAACTCAAGCTGAGCCGCCGCGAATTTGAACTGTTTCGGCTTTTATTTGTTAACAGCGGCCGCACGATTTTGCGCGAGACGATCATGGATAAGGTGTGGGCAGACAATCCGGAGATCAGTCCGGCCAGTTTGGATGCTTATATTTATATTTTGCGGCGGAAGATCAGGGAAATTTCGGATAAAATTAAAATCAAGCTGGTTAAAGGGGTCGGCTATGTGTTGGAGATTGAAAAGTGACGCAAAAAATCCGGCTGCGCCTGGTCTATAAATATACCGCCATTATTGCGGTGATGCTGCTGTGTTTTGCCATCGGCGGTTTTGTTATGTGTCGTTATGCGGTGCAGAAAGTAATTACCGACGCCATGTACGATTCCCTGAATACGGAAATTCGCGAGGCCGAAAAGTCCGGGTTGACAGCCGCGTCGCCGTTGCGGGAGACCGCTGTTAAATCCGATATCGGTTCGATGTACAATTATGCTTATTGGTTCGTCGGCGACCGGCTGGTGTTTGCCGAACATCCGAGCGATAAAAAGGTGGATGTAACCTCGCGGCGCAAAATGCTGAAATATGCCGTGGACGGAAAATTGAAACATTTTTCTCTTCATGATGAGCAGGGGCGCCGTTGGCAGTTTTATGTCCTGTCGGGAAAAACAGCCAACGGAAGAGTAATTATCTTAATCAATACGACGCCGTTTAAGTTGTTGTCGTTGCAGTATATTTACGTTTTGATCGCAACACTGTTCTTTATGCTGCTGATTGCATGGATCGGCGGCAACATTTTGGCAGATCGGATTTTGGCGCCGTTTATTGCGGTGCTGGAAGAACAAAAAAGATTTGTTGCCGATGCCTCCCACGAGTTGCGGACGCCGCTAGCGGTGATGTTGTCTTCGCTGGAACTTCTGGAAATGAAGCACTTGGAACCTGCGTTGGTATCGGGGATGAAAGAAGAGGTACTGGGAATGTCGGATTTGATTCGGGATCTGCTTGAGCTGGCGCGTGCCGATAACCGCCAGTTGGATATCTATCCGGAATCTTTTGAACTGAGGCCGCTGATAGACAATATTCTTGACGGGTTGGCAGGGCGTAAAAACATCCGGCTGTTTAACCTGACTGCGGGACCAGCAGAGCTCAGGGCGGATAAGGAAATGATCCGCCGCCTGCTTTTTATTTTGTTTGACAATGCGATCAAGTACAGCCCTGAAAATACCAAAATAACGGTAGCGGCGGTTCGTGAGGAACGGCAGGTGGTGATCAAGGTGCAGGATCAGGGAATCGGAATTGAGAAAAAAGATTTGAAAAACATTTTTGAGCGTTTTTATCGCGCCGACAAAGCGCGCAGCCGCAAAATTCCCGGTACCGGGCTGGGGTTGCCGATTGCCTTGGATATTGCGCGGCGGCACGGCGGCGGCATTGACGTGGAAAGCGTGCCCGGCAAAGGAACGTTATTTACGGTTAAGATTTGCGATCAATAGATTCTTGTCAATTCGCAGTTGACGAAATGGGACGGTACGGTCTATACTGAATTGTTAAATTGAATTATTTATTTAATTTTTTTGCATATGAATACAACAACTTGTTATCAAAAATTAGTTGAGGCGGTGATCGAAGGAACTCATCGGGAAGTGTCCTTTGAATTTGACAATTTTCCTGGTTTTGCTGCCCGCGGCCACAGTGAAAAAGAATTTCGCGACTGGGTAAAATGCATTCGCTGGGTATGGGATAATCTCAAGAACAATCCCGCGAGTTTGAATCAGGTGAAGGAATTGTGTCGCCGGACGGTGTCTTGTGCCGGTTTGGAGACGGTTCCCCGTTATCGCTTGCGTCAAGAAGAACTGGAGGTCATTGCTGTGGCCGAACGGTTCGGAAGAGGGCATACCGGCCGGGTGCTTGTTTACGGAAATAAAGACGTGGTCTCTTATGACTATCGGCATGTTCCGAGGCACGAAGGCGGTCGCCGGGATATTCTGGTCGTTTTCTCGGGTGCGCCGGAAAGTGCGGTTAAGGCGGCGGAAGCGGTTTATCGCTATATTCGCGCCCATAAAGCGCTTCCGGACGGCGTGATGTTTTTGGGCTTGCAAGACAATCAGAACATGACCGAGTTCTGTCCGCAGTTCAAAATCCGCAAAAATTCCGAATATCGGATGTATCTGCGCCAAATGCTGCTGCTGGGGATTCCGAAAGGGCTGCTGCGCAAACTGCTGATGACGCCGAAAGACACTTCGACCGCGGAAAACATTGAGCTGATCAAAGAAACGCTCCTGCAGCATCATGTGAAGGATGCGGTCAATTTGATCTGTGTGACTTATCCGCTGTATCAGATGCGAGTGGCGACTGAACTGTCGTTCGGATTGCAGAGCGTTGACGATGTGTGGGTGCGTATTGCGGATATTGAGCCGAAGAAGTGGTCCTCGGCGATGCAAGGCGTACAGAGTTCCGGCGGTATGATTGCAGAGCAGTATCCGGGGCGCTATGTCAACGAGAACCTGCGCGTTTTCAGTTATGACAAATTGGAAATGCAGCTGGCTGACCTGACTTTGGCCAACTGTGTGGCTCATTTGTTCCGCGAGCACGGCAAACAACGTTTTGCGCTGCCTGATTTGGGTTGCTATCCGGACAAGTTCAAAGTTCTGGCACCGTTATTTCTCAGTTATTCGTATCCGAATGTAATGAAAGAACTGTGCGGTACCGACGAACAGGTCTCGGCCGTGCTTAAGATTGTACGCACGCTGATGCTGGATGCCTATGACGAAGGGGCCGGCGGGGCAGCTTGGGACAAACAGCAGTTGGAAAGCACGCTTAATGCGGCTTATAAACTGGTTGCGGAGGGACTGGTGTCGCCTGAGATCCTTGTCAGAGGACGGTGGATGGAGGAACAGCAGTTTCTGGATGCCGTGGCGGAATATCAAAATCGTTGCCGATAACAGTGTTTGAAGGTTAAGAAAAGTGCGGAAGATTTATTCTTCCGCACTTTTCGTATTTTTGCCGCCGGTGAGTTGGGACAAGAGAATAAAAACCCGCTGTCAAAACATTTGACGGCGGGTGAGAGAAGCGGCCGACAGCCGGATTATTTAATTTCCTGCAACAGCCGGTTGAGGACGCGGACGCCGAAGCCGGTGGCGCCTTTAGGGGTGAGCGGATGGCCTTTTTCGTCTTTGTCGACCCCGGCGATGTCCAAATGCGCCCATTTAACGCCCGGTTTGATAAAACGCTGCAGGAAGCAGGCGGCAGTGATACCGCCGGCCAGCCGCGGACCGGTGTTTTTCATATCGGCGATATCCGAGTCTATCAGTTTGTCATAATCGGCGTTTACCGGCAAGCGCCATAATTTTTCGCCGGAAAGCTCGCCGCATTTTTCCAATTGTGCCGACAATTTGTCGTCGTTGGAGAATAAACCGGCATATTCAAAACCGAATGTCATCATGGTTGAACCGGTGAGAGTGGCAACGTCGATGATTTTGGTAACGCCGAATTTTTCCTGAATATACCACAGACAGTCACCCAATACCAAACGTCCTTCGGCGTCGGTGTTAACAATTTCGACCGTTTGTCCGGACATGGAGGCGACGACGTCACCGGGACGGCTGGCCGAACCGGAAGGCATATTCTCAACCAGGCCGACCACGCCGGCAATGTTAACCGGCAGCTTTTGCAAAGCGGCTGCTTTTATGGCGGCGACCACTACCGCGGAACCGGTCATGTCTCCCTTCATATCGCCCATGTTGGCCGCCGGTTTGAGGGATATGCCGCCGGAATCGAAGGTGACGCCTTTGCCGACCAGTCCGAGATCGAATTCTTTGCGGTCTTTGGCACCTTTCCACTGCAAAACCGCCACCCGCGGAGAATTGACGGAGCCCTTGGAAACTGAGAGCAGCATATCCATGCCGAGATCGTGCAGTTTGCCTTCGTCAAGGATCGTGATGTCAATGCCGAGGTATTCGAGACGTTTGATGTCAGCGGCGTAAATTTCGGGCGTCAGGTGGTTGGCGGGTTCGTTGCAGAGGTCGCGGGCATAGCGTACCGAAGCTGCAACCGCCTGATAAGCGTTGAAACCCTGAGTATCGATCGGCGTTTCGCTGAAGAACTCGACTTTTTCCAATTTCGGATAGCTGTCCTCGGGTTTTTTGGTGAAGTATTTATCAAAACGATAACCGCCGAGTTCAATGCCGAGCGCCAGGTTGTAAGCGGTTTCGGCTGCAGAAAGAGACGCTTTTTTGTCACTGGGGACATAAACGGCAACAGTGGCTTCGGCATTGATTTTTTTGTACAGTTTGCCGCCGAGGATTTGTAGTTCAAGCGCAGTCGGTTTGATGCCGGTACCGGCGGCGATAATCCGGGTTTTACCGTTGTAAACTTCGACAAAGGAACTGACTTTGCCTTCAAATTGTTGATTGCGGGCAGCCGATTTGAGGGAAGACAGCTCTTCGGCGCTCAAAAACTTTGCCGAATTGAAATTGCTGCCGGAAGTAAGAATGACTTTGGTGCCGACAGAAAATTTCGAACCGGCGGGAAATGCGAATTCGGTCATAAGGTTTCTCCTTGAAACAAAATGCGGCGGCGGAACGGTATCTTGTGCCGCCGCCGAAAGGTTGAATTGAAATTAATATAGTGGCAAAAAGATAAAAAACTCCTAATATTGATTAGACTTTTAAAAAAAATTGGGGTATAATGTGACAAAATTGACAAGGAGCGACTGACGTGGCCAATAAAAAACGCCGGGAATTTGTGGAACATCTCAGGTATCGGGTTTTTGTTCTCGAAACGCTGAATACGGCGATGGAAATTTTGAAGCGTTTGCCGGAAGGCGAGGCTAAGCATAAGTTACGCGAAGGGCTGCGTCATTACATTTACAACAATAACTATTCCTGCACCATTACGCCGGAACGACCGATTGAACCGGAATATAAACTTTTGATCCGGGATGATTGCAACGGCGATATCTATGCCGTGGACAAAAGCTACCTTTCCTTTCATTACCGTTATGCCCTTAAGAATGCCGGCGTGCAAAGCTATGCGTCCGAGGACTATGTCAAAGCCTTACAGAGAAACAAAGCATGGGCTGATATGAACAGCTTTCCGACCTACCATTCGATTGAAGAGCTTATCCGTATCCGGATGGAAGAGATGCAACTGCCGCCGAATTTGGTGCAGGCGATGCGGATCAATGATTTTCGCGATTTTGTCCGCAACAACTGTGCGGAAGAATTTGTGGATTTTCGGAAGAAAAATTCGTTTATTAAAGCCTTTATAAACGCCCGAGAAAGCGAGTTTCGGCATATGTTGGCCAGGGGGGGGGTGGACGAAAGATATACCGACGCCTTGGTTGAAAAAATGCGCGAAAAAGGGGAAGCCTGGGGCGTGGTGGTTCTGGACGAAAACGGCGACCGAATCGAGGGACCTGAATTTGACCGTCACCACACCATTCCGGTTTATTCTCCAAACGATGTTTCAAGTTTGAGCGAAGTTAATGATTTTAACAAACTGTGTCTGATTGAGAAAAAATTCCATCGTTGGCTGCATCGGTTGGAACGAGCAAAAATCATTGACGACGCTTTGTATTTTGAAAAAATTATGGTGCCCGAACATGCGGCCTGCGTTTTTGACTTTGAAACTTGTATCCTTCATGATTTTGATCATCCCGAACGAAACATTCCGCCAATGTGTCCGTCGAACAGTAATTTGATTTATGTAAATAAAATTGCCGAGATGTCGATTAGGCTCAATGATCAGCTGGCAAAACAGTCTAAGAAAACATCGGGCAAAAGCAAAAAAGCAACCGGCAAGTATATTAAAGGCGGCAAAGGCGGCCGTAATTAAAACCCAGTAAAGAAGAACGAAGATGAAAAGCATATATGAGGCAAATGAAGATAATATTGCCAAAGCGGCGCAAGTGATTAAGGACGGCGGTTTGGTTGCCATGCCGACCGAAACCGTGTATGGTTTGGGCGCAAACGTTTATGATGCGCAGGCGGTGGCGCGGATTTTTGAAGTGAAGCGACGTCCGACTTTCGATCCGCTGATTTCGCATATTGCCGATTTTGACGCGTTGCCCGAATATGTGGAAGCCGATCAGCGGGTGTGGGCGTTGGCACGTCGTTTTTGGCCGGGGCCTTTGACGATGGTATTGAAACGGCGCGGTTCGCACGCCGGGGTTGATTTGGCTTGTTCGGGGCTGCCGACGGCAACTGTCCGCATGCCCGATCATCCGGTGGCTGCGGCTTTGATCCGTCAAAGCGGAGTGCCGATTGTGGCGCCGTCGGCGAATTTGTTCAAGTCGGTCAGTCCGACCACGGCACAGCATGTGTATGACGGTCTGGGCGACCAAGTGGATATGATTCTGGACGGCGGTTCATGTCCGGTCGGCGTCGAATCGACAATTTTGGATGTGACCGGGACGACGGCCGTGATCTTGCGCGCCGGCGGGACCACGCGAGAAGATATTGAAGACTTTTTGGGAGAAAGGGTATTGCTTTCTCACGGCGAACCTGATCGTCCCAGTGCGCCGGGACAGCTTTTGCGCCATTATGCGCCGGGGCATCGGTTGCGGATCAATGCCGAGAAGCCGCAGGAAAATGAATTTTATATCGGTTTCGGCACAAGGGACGGCGATTTGAATCTCAGTCCGAGCGGCGATTTGCGTGAAGCGGCCGCCAATCTGTTTGCTTTTTTGCGGCAGGCGGATACTACGGCGGGCGGACGGACGTTGGCAATGGCACCGATCCCCGAATACGGAATCGGGCTGGCGATTAATGATCGGATTCGCCGCGCGTCTCACGACTGATTTCGATAAATTCGATGTCCTTTTTTTCGGGGTCGTAACGGATATTTAATTCGCCGTTGCGCAGTTTGAGCGCGCGGGCACCGAATATTTTGTGCCGCCAGCCTCTGAGCGCAGGGTTGTCTTTGTCCTTGAAGGCGGCCAGTCTTTGCAGTTCGGTTTCTCCGGCAATGAGACGGGGAACCACGCCTTCGCGCTGAGCAACGATTTTTAAGAGCATTTTCAGAAGTTCTGCCAGCGCGGGAATGCCGTTGATATTGTCGTGGCGGGTTTGTTTGGCCAGCTTGGGATCAACTTTCATATGTTCGAGCACATCAAGAATTTCGTCAGCCAGACGACCGGTTGCAACGTCTTTGCGCATACCGCGGATGTTCAGCAGCTCTTCTTTGTTTTTGGGACAGGCGGTGGCGATCATAATCAGAAAATCGTCTTTGACGATGCTTTGACGGGGAACATTTTTGTCACGGGCCCGTATCTCGCGCCAAGCGGCGAGATCCCTCAGAGCCGACAACACTTTGGCATTGTGGGAGCGGTGGCGGATCTTCAGCCAGGCTTCTTCGGGCGGAATGATATAGGTGGTGCCCTGACCGAGAATTTGCATTTCTTCGTCAATCCAGCCGGTACGCTTTAGGCGCGTCATTTGTTCGGTGAGGTGCTGATAGATTTTGATCAAATGGGTAACATCGCCGGCAGCGTATTCGAGTTGGTGCTCGTCGAGCGGACGCAGCTGCCAGTTGGACAGGCGGTCGGTCTTATCGAGTTCGATGTCGAGAATCGCTTTGACCAGACGTTCGTAACTGATGCTTTCGCCGAAGCCGCATACCATTGCGGCCACCTGAGTGTCAAACAAAGGTTGCGGAATAATGCCCGACAGTTCGAAAATAATTTCCACGTCCTGACGGCAGGAATGGAACACTTTGACAACGTTTGGATTTTTCATCAGGCAGAAAAAACTGCCGAGATCGATTCCTTCGGCCAGCGGGTCGATGATGGCGGCCTCGGTTTCGCTTGCAACCTGAATCAGGCATAAAAGCGGGAAGTATGTTTTTTCGCGGATAAATTCCAGGTCGACGGTGATAAAAGAATGAGCGGCCAGGCGATTGCATAACTGCTCAAGATTTGCGGTATTGTCAATTATTTGCATATCTAATTCCATTATTGATTTTGCGGTTAATTTAACAGCATATGTTTAAGATTGTTTTAATGGCGGATATGTGAGTTTTTTATTGCTTTTGTTTCTTTTTGCCCTAATATAAGCCGCATGTTAATCAAATTTGGGGTTTTCAAATGAACGAATATCGTAATTTTACCTGCGGGCAGCTGAGAGCATCGGATGCCGGCAAACGGGTTAAACTGGCAGGGTGGATACACCGCAAACGCAATCTCGGCAATTTGTGCTTTGTCGATTTGCGCGATCATTACGGCATTACCCAATGCGTGTTTGACAGTGCGTCACCGCTGTTTGAGCAGATTCAAAACATCCGCGCGGAATCGGTAATCGGTATTGACGGTGAAGCGGTGATCCGCGAAAACATTAATAAAAACATTCCGACCGGCGAAATTGAAATTAAGGTTGACGGACTTGTGGTATATTCGCAGGCCGAAGTGTTGCCGTTTCAGGTTGCGGTTGAGGATGATGCGCCGGAAGAAATCCGCCTGAAATATCGCTTTTTGGATTTGCGCAAAGAGCGTATTCACAAAAACATTTTGCTGCGTTCGGCAGTGATTCAGCGTTCCCGCGAGTTGATGCGCGAACAGGGGTTTACCGAATATCAGACACCGATTTTGACCGCATCGTCACCGGAAGGCGCTCGCGACTTTCTGGTGCCGTCGCGGCTTAATCCGGGCAAGTTTTATGCCCTGCCGCAGGCGCCGCAACAGTTTAAGCAGCTGCTGATGGTTTCGGGCTTTGACAAATATTTTCAGATTGCGCCGTGTTTTCGTGATGAAGATCCCCGTGCCGACCGCTCTCCCGGCGAATTTTATCAAATGGACATGGAGATGAGCTTTGCCACTCAGGACGATGTTTTTGCGGTGATTGAGCATACGCTGGGGACGATTTTTAACGAATTTGCCAACGGCAAGACCGTGGATCAGGCGCCTTATGTCCGGATACCGTTCCGTGAGGCGATGATGAAATACGGTTCCGACAAGCCCGATTTGCGCAATCCGCTGGTGTTGCAGAATGCAACGGCTTTCTTCGGTGACAGCGGGTTCGGCGTTTATGACAATCTGGTCAAAGAAGGCAAAACCGTTAAAGCGATGACGGTTGCCGGGATTGCCGACAAACCGCGTTCTTTCTTTGACAAGTTGGATGCTTATGCCAAAGAAGAAGGTTTCGGCGGAATTGCCTATGTTGCTCTGGCGGCTGCCGGCGCCAAAGGCATTGCCCGCTTGTTGAGCGAAGAAAAGATGAATGAATTGAAAATGCAGTTTGGCCTTAAAGACGGTGATGCCGTATTGTTTATGGCGGGATCGGGCGTCAGGTTTGACAAGTTCAGCGGCCGGCTGCGCAATAAAGTGGCGGAAGAACTGGGGTTGGTGGATGAAAACGCGTTTAAGATGTGTTGGATTGTCGATTTTCCGTTTTATGAAGAAAACGAAGAAACCGGCGCGGTTGAATTTTCGCACAATCCGTTTTCGATGCCGCAAGGCGGGATGGAAGCGTTGCTCAACAAAAATCCGCTGGATATTCTCGCTTATCAATATGACTTTGTCTGCAACGGCGTGGAATTGTTGTCGGGTGCGGTACGCAACCATGAACCGGAGATCATGTACAAGGCGTTTGAGATTGCCGGTTATGACAACAGCGTGGTGGACAACAAGTTCGGCGGCATGATCAGCGCTTTCAAATTCGGGGCGCCGCCGCACGCCGGTTCGGCTTACGGAGTGGACCGTTTGGTGATGCTGCTGTTGGACGAGCCGATTATCCGCGACGTGATTTTATTTCCGCTCAACGGCAAGGTACAGGATCTGATGATGCAGGCGCCGAACTTTGTGACCGAACAGCAAATGAAAGAACTGCACATCAAAACCGATTTGGAAGATAAAAAGTAATTGGGAACGAGGGGCGGCATCAGCCGCCTTTTGTTTTGAGACAAAAATTGTTTATTTGACAGAGGAAACGAGGAAGGGCATGTGAGCAGCAGGTGTGTGTACGATGCTGATTTGGACGGGAAACGTTCGGGCCGTAGAGGAAACAAAAACGATATTCTGATTATTTGAGGAAGGGAAGCGGAGTTTTTCGTCAGTTTTTTAATTGCAGGCGGGTGTAAAAATTTTGTAAAATCGGATCGGCGATCATTGTTTGGCGTATGTCGTCGTGGCGGCTCAGCCATGCAAGCGTTTCTGCGGCAAGTCGGTTTTTTATCGGCCCTGCGGCTCGCTGTAAATGCGAACTGAGATGCCACATCATAAATAAACAGAATTGTGTTTTCATTGCCGTAATTTTGTTCGCGTCTTTCAGAAAAGAATACACCATGTCAACGGACTGAAGGATATCAAGAAGCCGGTTGTCGGTGGCAGAACTGTTCATTATCGATGTTTGGTTGTCGGTTCGGTAGTAATAAAGAGACCGGTTAAGCTGGCAAATTTTTGAAGCATAAACAAAAGAGCGGACGTGAAAAATAACGTCTTCGAAGATAAGTCCTTCGGGAAACGTCAAGTTATGGCGGCAGATAAACCGGCGCCGATACATCTTTGACCATACGCTGACCCAGCCGAAAATTTTTTCTGAAATTTGTTCGTAGGTAAAGGTGCTGTCCGGTAACAATCCGTAATAATTAAGCGGAAGGTTGGATTTGTTTTCGTGACTGCAACGGAAGCCGTAAACGCAAATATCAGCCGCAAATTTGCTGATTTGCCGGTACAGTTCGGCAACGGTTTGAGGGTGAAGCCAGTCGTCACTGTCGACGAACAAAATGTATTTGCCGTTTGCCCGTTTGAGACCGGCGTTGCGGGCCGCCGACAAGCCGCGGTTGGGTTGGGTAATGATTGTGATGCGGCGGTCTTGAGAGGCGTATTGATCTAAAACAGCGCCGCAATGATCGGTAGAACCGTCGTTGATGCAAATGATTTCGATGTTGGTATGCGTTTGGCCGATGATGCTGTCCATACATTGTCTCAGATAGTTTTCAACGTTGTAAACCGGGACAATGATCGACACATCCGGTTTAATAAGGCGTTTGATCCAGGGAATATGTCCGAAAGAAAATGATATTTTTATACCCGGAAAAACAAGTTTCAGGCTTTTGGGAGTGTAGTATGCGGAAAACAAAGATTTCATAGAAGTGCTGCATTTAAACGTTCCTTTTTTTACTGCACCGCAAAATGCAGAGTTGATTCTAATTTATTTTGTTATAATAAGATGTTGACACAATAATGCTTTTTTTCTAAGCTGTAGATAAATAATCAACGTTTTATTGTATACTTTTTGTTATTTGATCCGTTTAAAAGAGTGGGCCGTTTGGATTTGGCGGGATAGGCGGGAAGCGGAGCTGAGTTTTTAAGAAGACCAACGCCGTCGGAGGAGACAAGTCCCACAAAGAAAGGCAACATGTTGGAGAAAGTGAATAAATTTTTTTCAAAGTTTAAAATTATTATTGACATTTGTTTTCAAATGACATAGAACAATTCCTGTTTTAGACAATTGCCCCATCGTCTAACGGCAGGACAGCGCACTCTGACTGCGTTAATCGTGGTTCGAATCCATGTGGGGCAGCCAAACAATAAAAAACCACCCTTTGGGGTGGTTTTTTATTGTTTGATTAATGTGCTTTGGACTTGAATTGCGGGAAAGTGGTTTGGCTATAAGCAAAAGGCGGGTGCGGAACGGCGGTGAACCGAACGGCGAGTGAACGCAACGGAACCGTATGCAAAGGTTGAGGACAATCCATTGACATGTTCCGAAAGTGATAAAAGCAGGAGAACGGATTTGACGGCTGCTGCTGTTTCTGGTATGTTTTTTTTCGGAAAAAAGGAGAAAGATCAATGCCGTCTTTAATGAAAAAAGCGATCCTTCGGCTCGTCAAAATAACCGTAAAGCTGTTGTCGAAGATGTTAGGATGGATTATTACGCTCATTCGGGATATCAATTACAGAAATCGGTTGGCCGGTATGACGCCGGAAGAGCGTCGTATGGCTCAGAAATACCGGGAGTTGGCCGGTGAAACGATGCTTATGTGGGGAGAATATGAGGACAAAGATGACAATCTGCGGTAGTTTGATTACGTTGTTTTTGTTAGGATGACCGGGGGTAGTATTTGAAGCGGGCTTAGAAAAAAGCGAAACAAATAAAAAAACCGGCAGACTTGATGTTCGTCCTTTCCGGGTTTTGCCTTCTAATTTGATAGCGAGGTCTTGCAAGCCGGATTTACAGGATACCCTTTTATTGTAATCAAGAGTTTTTTTGCAAGAAAACCCCCGGGATGTTCGGATGGTATGGGATAATAGGCTCAAAGGTTGAGAAAGGTTCCTGTTTAATCAAAATCATAGTCGACGTAACATGTTTCGTCAGTTCCGCATTCACTGCATTTGCGGGGATATTTCGGGTCTCCGCCCGTTCTTCTTTATCGTCGTCGTAATTATAGCAGATATCTTCTTCAAGGCCGGATCGGGGGGGAGAAAAGGTCGATGCAGGGGGAAAGGAGAGAGAAGTATCGGAGGAGAAAAAGCGGGATAAAGAATGGAGAAGAGGGAAAAGAGTCGGATCGGAAGGGAAAAAAACGGTTGGGCGGGCAGGAAAGGGGAGGTTGGAGATGTGAGAGATGATGGCAGAGAAAGGCGGGGAAGAAAGAGAGAGGAAATAGGGGGAGGAGAAAAGGATGTTGGGAAGGGAGAGGAAGACAGGGCAGAAAAGGGAAGATAGCTGAGGCACAGAGGGAAAAGCGGTCGGGATGGAGGAAAACAGCGATGGGCGGGCAGCAGTGGTTCTTGACAAAAAATCAGGGTTGAGATAAAAATATATTGTATTGTGATTTTTGTGTTTAACTTTTTAAATCGTATTATTTATGGCAGCAAAACTGTTTATTTTCGATGTGGACGGCGTATTGTTGGATTTGTGGGCAACCATGAAAGGCGTATACGAAGAGTTTACCTCGCAAAAGCTGAGCCAAAGCCAGTGGGATGCCGTTATTGCCGATTATCTCCGCGATCCGGTTCCCTATCGGCAGTTCGGCGAATATTTTGACAATTCGGACGCTATGGGTGCACTCTCGGCGGTTGACGGCATGCCGGAACTGGTCAGAAAGCTGAAGCTGTTGGATTTTGATTTGATGATCATTACCAGCGTGACCGACCGGGAAGACATTACCTGTAAGCGCGAAAGTAATCTCAGTCGTATTTTCGGCGACGTCTTCGACCGGATCATCTATACCGGTCGCGGAAGTTCCAAGGCCGCTGCGTTGGAAGAAGCGGCGAAAGGTTATCATGTCAGTTTTTTCTGCGATGATCATCCGAAAAATGCGGCCGCCGGACGCGGTATTGTCACCTACCCGTTGTGGTTTGCCAATCTGCATCAACGGCCGATTTGGGAAAAAATCGACCGGGAAGGGATTGTGGAGATTCGTTCGGCCGAAGAAATTTTTGAGTTGGCCAAGAAAGTTTGATTGACTCTACAAAAGTGAGAAGCAGCGGTTTCGGACCGCTGCTTCTTTTTTATGAAAAAAGCGAATGCCGTTTCGATATCGCGGGAATCGTTGGATCGGCGTCCATATCGGAAGCCCCGTTATCCGATGCAGGAGATCAGGCAAGGCGATCTCATCGGTTGAAAACGGTGTTTGGACTTGTGGTGTCGGAAAGGCGGAAAACGCAAATAAAAAAAGCCGGGCAATCCCGGCCGGAGTTTCGTTCAGGCGTTTATTTGCCGTTGTTGCCGCAGTTGCCGGTTCCTTCGCTGCAGTCTTTGCCGCACTGGCAGTTGTCACCGCACTGGCAATCTTCACATTGGCAATTCGGGTTGTTGCATTTTCCCATTTGGTTTCTCCTGTTAAATTTATTGACAACCTTAATATAATGCGTAAACGGCGCTTCGTCAACAGGGTAAAGCGGGGCATCTTGTGAGAACAGCGACGCCGGGAGTAAAATCGGCCTTTACATTGCGAGGGTTTTGTTATATGGTAAAAACAGACAACGATTATTATAAAAACGCTATATTATGAAAAAAAGAATTTATTATGTGGTCGGTATTACCGTCGCCGACACCGATTTGTATTATCCGATTATGAATATGCTGAGCGGTTTTCTTTCTTCCGAATATGCGCATAATTACAGGATGTACGCTCACGGTAACAGTTACAAGATGATTACCGATCCGGTTAACGACAGGCTTTTTGCCGGTAATCCCGACGGTCGCTATGTTCATATGTTTATGATTGAAGGCTCAGAGACCTTTATTGAATGTATGAAGAAGTATTTGTTTGAAGGAAAGGCCTGGGAAAGATGGGATGTGACGCCTTATTTTGAATTTGTAAAAGGCGAAGACAACCAGATTGTTCCGGTCGAGTGGTTTAACGACGCGTTTAAACAATTTCTCGGATTTTAATCGCGGTTTATGCTGAAAAAAGAGAACGGCTTGCAGGCTGTTCTCTTTTTTGTTTGTGGACAGAACGGCTGTCGTATCGCTACCAATTTTCCAAGCCGTCAAAGATATTGCCGATTTCGCGTGCGTCTTCGGTGCCGATACCGTCGATATAGAAGATTTCGTTGCGTTGCGGGTTGATAACGCAAAATTGGCGGCATAAGCCGACAAAGGTTTGATCGGCCGAGGTTTCCGCTGCCGCAAGTCCGGTCGTGTTTTTACCGCGGGGAATAAAAGCGTACTCTTCGCTGTAGGGTTTGTTCTGCGAAAGATTGTTCAAAGCCGGGAGAAAAGATGATGGGTAGGAAATATCGGTGAAATAAACGACAAATTTTTGGTTTTCGTTATAATAGTTGCCGTATAATAACGAATTTTGCAGATAGCGGACCGTTTCTTCGGGGAGAGCAACCGTTTCGGCAGCGAAGGGGATTTCCGTTTCGTTATCGGAAAGATCGTTTTGGGGGATGGCAATATCCGCAACGGCGGCATTTTCATTTCCGACCGGCAGAAGCGAAGGCCAGATGATGTACAGAGCGACGGCAACAACGGCGATCAGGGTAAATTTGAGGCTGTTTGATTTCATGGCAATTCTCCTTATGCGGAACGAAAACATTATCGTACGGAAAGATTAAAGAATAATAAATTTAGATAGGGCGTTTTCGGGGAGTTTGAAATATGAACTTTGGTCGACGCCCTTCAGAGCATTTTTATGACAAACGAAAAAATGTGGCGCCGGCGAAAAAAAAGCACTGCCGGAGCAGTGCTTTTTCTCAGAAAGTATTGATTAGAACAATACTTTGGCGTTGACACCGAGCGTGTAGCTGTAATCAACCAGGTCGCTGTAATTTCCGCCCAGATAATAATCGCCGAAAACACCGACGGTAACGTTATCTTTTACAAAATAGTTGGCTTCGGCCTGTGCCCACCAAGTGTTGGTGTTGGTGCCGTCGAGAACGAAATCGTAACGGATGCCGGCGTCAACCGAATATTTGTTGCCGGTTTTGTGTACGCCGTTGAACCAGGAGTATTCCATGGTACGGTCAGCCTGATCAATCGGGCTGGTGGCAGTGAACGAAGTATACGGAGTCCAGCCATCCTGCATCGAATAGCCTAATTTGGCGTTGGCTTCAACTTCTTTGTACCATCTGGAATCCGTATTGCGATGGCCGTACCAGCTTTTGGGATTGAAGGTATAATATGAGCCGCCGACCTGAGCCAGCCAATTGCCGTTTTGCATATTGTATTTGGCGCCGATTTTATAATCGAAGTTGTGGTCGTTATTATATTCTTGGTTGGTCAGGCCCTTGAAGTCAAACTGGTTGCCGAGTTCTGCCACAACGGCAAAGTCATCGGTAACACCGTAGGTGATTTCTTCGGCAGCGCGAAAATCTTCGGCAGCGCCGCCATTATGTTTTAATTTGATGCGATCGTATTGTACCGAAGTGTTGGACAATACTTTGCCGGTACCCGGAAGGTACATCGGTGCCGTAATGTCTTTGGCGTTGGCAGCACCGGCAAACATAACAGTTGCAGTTGCCAAAAGAATAGTTCTGTAGTTCATGTAAAGTCTCCTTGGTTATTAAAACTTTTGTGAATAAATATATCACAAAAAGTACTGTATCAGATAATTTGCAGATTTCAACAAATAAAAGACGATTCGTTGCTTTTATTTGTATATCAGGCGGCGGCTACCTCGGAGAAAATACGTTTTTGGCGTCGTTTCAGAAAGCGTAAAAGCGTCATGCGGTCGACTTTGAGCTGTCGGGCAATTTGCGCCTTGGGAATTTTCTTTTCCAACATACGGTTGATGCGTTCTTCGACATCGGTGAGTTTCAGCTTTTTGTTGCCGCGGCCCGACGGGCGCCCGAGTTTTTTACCCTCGGATTTTATTCGGCTGAGCGCTTCTTTTGTACATTGGGAAATGAGGTTGCGTTCGATTTCGGCCGAAAGACCGAAGGCAAAAGCGAGTACCTTCGACTGGATGTCGCTGCCGAGACGGTAGTTGTCTTTGATGGTCCAGACCTGAGCTTCGGCGCTCAGACAATAGTGCAGAATTGTCATGACCTGCAGCATGTTACGTCCCAGACGCGAAATTTCCGAAGCGATTAAGATATCGTTTTTTGTCAGCTTTTTAAGCAATTTTCCAAGTTTGCGCTGTCGGAAGTCGGTGGCGCCGGAAATTGTTTCTTCAAACCAACGGTTGATGGCAATGCCGTTTTTCTGGGCAAAGTTCTCGATTTCAAATCGTTGGTTTTCGGTAGTTTGTTTATCGGTGCTGACCCGAATATATCCGTATATCATTATGAATCCTTATAAATATAGCAGTTAAATTTGTTGTTGTTGCACCTTTATTTGTTAGATAATGTCAAAGTGCAGCAAAATAAGGTGTATTTTATTGTTATATCTATGCAAATTATATTTACGGATATGCAGAGATAAATAACAAAAGTTTATATTCTTAGGTATGGGGATTTCGGCAAAATCCTTCCGTTAGAGAGGCTTACAAAGAATTTTACTTTCTGCCGGAAATGTGCATAATGAAGGTTGGGGAGAGGTGAATGTTGGAAAATATGATGACATATGGTTATGTCGGTCTGTTCGTTATCGGTTTTGGGGCGGCTACGATTCTGCCGATGAGTTCCGAGGCGGTTTTTGCCGCAATGATCGGCAGCGGTTTTAATCCGTGGATTTGCGTCGTGACGGCATCGGTCGGCAACTGGCTGGGTGGCATGACCAACTATTATCTCGGGTATCTGGGAAAAATCGAATGGTTGGAAAAGTATTTGAAAATTAAACGGGAAAGAATTGTTAAAGTACAGCATTTTGTGGCCGGTAAGGGCGCGATGTCGGCCTTTTTTTGCTTTTTGCCGGCGGTAGGGGATTTGTTGGCGTTTGTGTTGGGGATGATGCGGGCGAATTTGCTGACGGTCAATGTTTCGATGTTTTGCGGCAAGTTGTTTCGTTATGTGGTGTTGGCTTACGGAATTCTGCAGGGGATCGCGTGGATTGAGAGCTGGTAGAAAATGTTTCCGCTGCCATATTTTTATTGACAAACGTTTGTCGGCGTTATATAAGGCAGAAAAAATAATGCCGACATAGCTCAGTTGGTAGAGCTACTGATTTGTAATCAGTGGGTCGGGAGTTCGAGTCTCTCTGTCGGCACCATAAAACAAAAAAGCACCGTTACGGTGCTTTTTGTTTTATTGAACAGGCTGAAGCTCGAACTTCCGACCCACTTGGGTCGGGGCGAGGCAAAAAATTGCCCAAAGTAATGGGCAATTTTTAACGCAGCTTACGCGTATGTTAGCTTGTGAGCGAGGAAGCGAAGCAATACAAGCGTTACATAGCGGTGACCGAAGCGAGTTGGCGCCGGCGAAGCCAAGCTTACGAGTAAGAACGAGTCTCTCTGTCGGCAACATAAAACAAAAAAGCACCGTTATGGTGCTTTTTGTTTTATTGAACAGGCTGAAGCTTATTTGGCAGTATATGATTTTTTTATTTATCCGGGCCGTAGAGGCGTTTCTTTTCTTCGCTCAAATGTTTTTCGGCGGCCGCAAGCTCAAGGCTGCCTTTTTTGACCGCTTCTTCGTAAAGTTTGATTTTATAGTTTATTTTTTGCAGGTGTTTGTTGAAAAGGGCGATTTGTTCTTCGATTTTGATTTTTTGGTTTTTAAACATTTCCAAGCGTTGCGGTAGGGTAGAATTGCCCTCGATAAACCAATCGATGTATTGCTTGATTCCTTTCAGCGGCATGCCTGTGTCTTTGAGGCATTCGATCATTGCCAGCCAGCCGAGGTCGTTGTCGGAAAATACCCGCAACCCGGAGCTGTTTTTTTTGAGGAACGGCAACAGCCCTTCTTTTTCATAATAGCGCAGCGTGTGGGCGGTGAGACCGGTCATTTTTGCTGCTTGTCCGATAGAATATCCCATTTGTTTCCTCCTTGAATTCAGGCTAATCATAAATGAGACCGGATGTCAATAAAATGTTTGTTTTAGAGTTAACTCTAATATAACGATTTACGGATTAGACAGTTTTTTCGGCTTGCATCATCGCGGAGGATGTGACAAAATTGAACCGATGTGAAAGCGAGGAACTGAAATTATGACTAAATGCAGCAGGTGTCGTATCGGTATGGCTGCGGCGAAAACTTTTATAATTGCGGCGTTGATTTTTCTGACGGTGCGAAGTTTGGCAATTGGAATTTTTGCCATTCCGCCCGAAAACAATTATATTACGCCGGGCGGAAAAGTGATGGCGCCGGAAAGCAAGGCGTTTTCGTTTGCGGTTGCCAGCGACAGCGGTGCGAAAAATGCACCGATTGAGAGAATTGTACGTTTGGCTCAGGATGAAGGAAATCAATTTATTTTGTATTTGGGCGATTTGGTGCGTTATCGCAATATCAGCCATTTTCGCTGGATTATTTCCGAGCTTGATGAAAAACTAGAATTTCCTTTTTACATGATTCCGGGAAATCATGAGATTGCCAATCATTTCGGGCGGCAGGACAAGTCTTTGTACAAAATGCTGTTCGGTCCGCTTTATTATTGGTTTTCTTACGGAGATGTGATGTTTATCGGTTTGGATTCTTCGGAAGAGAAATATAATGAAGCGCAATTGTCTTGGTTGGAAGACGTGTTGGAAAAAATTCGTCCCCACTACAAGTATTGTATTGTCTATACCCATGTGCCGCCGTTGTCAAAACCGCAATGGAAGAAAAAAATTTATGTCGACAGGTCGACCGAGCGCATGACGGCACTTTTGCTGCAGCATCGGGTTGATTTGATTTTAGCGGGGCATATTCACCAATACTGGAAAGGAGAAACGCAAGGGATTCCGGTGGTGACGCTGATGTCTTCGGGACAGAAAACGCGCGGTGAAATTGAAAAGTTCGGGTATCTGACCGTGCAGATATCTGAAGGCGGCATCGGTAAGATTGTGCCGCATTATTTGGAAGACAATTATGAAGACGATAATGAGTACATTGAGCTTTTGTTGAGCAATATTCTGGTTGACGAACGCTCGCTGCTGATTTGTCTGCTGACGCTGGGAATCGGGCTGGTTTTGGCAGCGGGTGCGTTTATATGCGGCTGCGGGCGTTAACGTCAGCCGTTCGCCGGTAAAGGTAACGCTGTCCGGTACGGCGGATAACCCAGAAGTAGCCGAGACTGACGACGGCAGATCCGCCGATCCACGCAATCGGGCTGGCATAACAAATGCCGACATATCCGAGCCGGGCGGCCAGGTAAATGGCGGCAAAAGCCCGCATTCCGAGTTCGACAATGCTTGAGACCATCGGTATGACGGCGTTGCCCATTCCCTGCAAAGAGTTGCGGAAAATAAATATCTGGCCGAGAAAGAAATAGAACAGGATGCTGATGTTGAGGTAGGTTTGTGCGATTTCGATGACGTTATGGTGCTCGTCGGAAACGAAAATACCGATGATGTGGGTTCCGAAAAGGTACATGACGACAGCCAGAGAAAGGCTGAGGACAAGGGAGATCATCGAACATTCGAAAACGCCGCGGCGGATGCGGCCGATCATGCCGGCGCCGAAGTTTTGTGCCACATAGGTCGCCATTGCAACGCCGAAAGATACCATCGGCTGAGTTGCCAGCTGTTCGACCCGCATCGCCGAAGTGAAAGCGGCAATGGTATCGGGGCCGAAAGAGTTGCAAACGCTTTGCGTAATGGCGGCGCTGATGGCAATGATGGAAAACTGGACGGCCATCGGTACGGCGATTTTGAGATGCTGTTTGCTGAACTGCCAGTTGAGTTTCCAGTCTTCGGCTTTGGGATGAAGAAGCGGGAATTTTTTGCCGATGTAAAATAAACAGCAGATGACCGAAACCGTCATGGCGCAGACGGTGCCGAGAGCCGATCCTTTGACGCCGAGGCGGAACCAGTAGATGAACAAGATGTTGAAACTGATATTGAGCAAAGTGGTGAAAATCAGAAAGTACAAAGGCGTTTTGCTGTCGCCCAAAGCCCGCATAAAGCCCGAAAGCAGGTTAAAAAACACGATCATGATGACGCCGTAGGAAATGATGCTGATGAAGTCTTTGGCGTCGCGGATAATCTCTTGCGGCACGTTCATAATCCGAAACAGGTGATCGAGTGAAAGCAGCATGATTGCGCTGGCGCTCAGTGTAAAAACGGAACTTAGGACGGTGGCGGTGGTGACGGAACGGCGCAGGCCCCGGTAGTCGCGGGCGCCGAACCGCTGGGCGGCAATGACGGTCAGACCGTTGGTGAAACCGATGCTGACTAAAACCAGCATAAAAAACAACGGTGCCGAAACGCCGACGGCCGCCAGCGCCTGAATGCCGATCAGACGGCCGACAATGATGATGTCGGAGATGCTGTACATTTGCTGAAAAATATTGCCGATCAGAAGCGGAACGGAAAATTTCACAATTAATTTTAGCGGGTTGCCGGAGGTCATATCCTGCATATTTTTCACCATATGTGCTGATTGTTATAACGATAGGGGGTATAATTGATCTAACAGCTTTGTCAATATGTATTTGTAACATAAATTTAAATAGCCACCAACAAAAAAATTGATTATAATCGTTCAAATGGGGAAAGTGTCTGTTTTTGGGGTGAACATGTGTTTTTTGGGTCAGGATAAATAAAATGGCAGCAATTAATGACGAAGAGTTTTCGGATATTTACATTACACCGCAGAAGGAAGCTTTTGTGTGGAGCAAAAAGACTTCTTACGGTTTGAAGCCGGTGACTTTTGACGATTATAAAGAATTTCTGGCGGCCGTAGAAAAAGGCTATGACGGTGAACCGAGTTATCTGATCATTTATAAAAATTATAATTACCGGGTGGAGCGGACGGTTTCTTTGTACGGCGTTCAGTATTGTGTGCGAAAAATGCCGCGGACAGTGCCGGATTTTAAGGATTTGGGTTTTCCGCCGATTTTGGCCAACCATCTGTGTTCGCTGGGAAAGGCGACCGGGTTGCTGTTGGTTTCGGGGGCTACCGGTTCGGGGAAAAGCACCACCATGGCTTCTTTGTTAAAGGAATTTTTGACTCGCGAGGGCGGTTATGCCTTTACGATCGAAAACCCGATTGAAATGCCGTTGGACGGTATTTATCAATGTCCGAGCGGAGATTTCGGGTTGTGCAAGCAGACCTCCGCGCCCGGCGGCATGTGGGAAGAAGGGTTGAAGTCGGCTTTGCGCTCGGCGCCGCGTTACATTTTGCTGGGAGAAATCCGGACCCCGGAAGTTGCCTGTCTGGCATTGCAGGCGGCGATGTCGGGGCACCTGATTTTCTCGACCATTCATGCCAACAGCGTGCCCGATGCCGTAAATGCGTTGGTCAAGTATGCCGGTTCGGGCGGCATCAGCGAAGAGATGGCATATGAACTGGTTGCCGGCAGTTTGCTCGGGTGCATTCATCAAGTGCTGGTGGGGGTGCCGAAAAAGCTGCGGGTGAGTTCTTTGTTTACCAATCCAAACGTTTCTCAAGCCGATCAGGTGCGAAATATTATCAAAAGCGGTAAGCTGAATTTTGCGACCGTGATGGAAGCACAGAATATTAAGATGCTGAACGGCAAACCTTTGTTCTCGGATCCGTATTGATCCTGAAAAAAGAAAAAGCCCCGGTCTGAACACAGGGGCTTTTTTAACAGGCCGGAAAAGCATTATCCGTTGTTGCCGAGAAAGGAATTGACGCGGAAACGAAAGTAGGTTGTAAACGATTCCGGGTCGGAAATTCGGTTGGGCAGGTCGTCCAGTTTCTCAAAACCGAACGTTGCGCCGTCATCGATGCGTACCAGCACGACACTCAGCGGAAGATGCAAATTATAAGTTTCGATAAAGTTGTATTCGTCATCGTTTTGATAATCAATGACAAATAAGCTGTATTGGTCTTTGTAATAACGGTTGTATATCTGTTCGATCATATCAATTGTCTGCGGACAATCGTAGCAGGCGTCGTTGTCGTAAAAGACGTAGATGATCGATTTGTTGTAATTTTGGTCTTCGGCGGCAAAATATTGTTCCAGCGGTTCACCGGGGGCAGCGGTGCCTTCATACTGCAACTGCTGGGCCCGGGCCGAAACCGAAGCAAGCAAGAGCAGAGTCAACAAAAAAAATTTCATGACGTTTCCTCCTTGTTAAAGCGGAGAACATACCTTTTGCAGCCATTGTTTTTCCCGGTTGTCGAGGTGAGGGGATATCTTTCGGTATACCGTTTGATGGTACTTGTTAATCCAGGTACGTTCTTCTCCGGTTAGAAGATATTTATCAATCAGGCGCTTATCAAGGGGAACTAAAGTTAAAAATTCAAATTTCATCATATCCGAATTTTTTATCGGCGCGACGTACATTAAATTTTCAATCCGGATACCGTAACAGTCGGCTTTGTAATATCCCGGTTCGATTGAAGTTACGTTGCCGGCTTGCAAAGGCTGTGGTGAACCGTGCCAGGAAAAATTGTTCGGGCTTTCGTGAACGTTCAAGAAATGGCCGACCCCGTGCCCGGTGCCGTGAGCATAGTCCATGTGACTGCGCCACATAACGCTGCGGCAGACGGTATCCATTTTTTGGCCGGCGACATTAGCGGGAAAAGTGAGCGAAGCCAGCGCAATATGCGCTTTGAGGACAATCGTGTAATTGCGGATGATTTCCTTGGCCGGTCGCCCGATCGCAATTGTCCGGGTGATGTCGGTGGTGCCGTTAAAATATTGGGCGCCGCTGTCAAGCAGAAGGACGGAGTTTTTGGTCAGCAGGTCGTTATGTTCCGGTGTCGGCTGGTAATGGATGACGGCGGCGTTGGCGCCGCTGCCGGCAATGGTGGCAAAGCTGTCGGCGTAGAACAACGGCTGTCGTTGGCGGAAGCTTCGCAGTTTCTCGACGATTTGCCATTCGCTTATCGGTTTGCGGTTATGATCGAGCCAGCACAGAAAACGGCATACGGCTATGCCGTCATGCAGGTGAGCCTGCCTAAAGCCGTTGAGTTCGGTTTTGTTTTTGACCGACTTTAATTGTTGGCAGGGATCGTTCATGTTGGCGGGCACGATATGATGTTGGGACATGATGTTAAGGACTTGCGCCGGCGTTTTGTTAAATTCCATCAACCAAGCTTCGGAGGCGAAGGCTGCAATTTCCGACTCGATGGCGGAGAACGGTAAAAAACGGAACGGGCAATTGTCGGGAAGTTGCAGATTTTCGCCGAAAAGCCGGTATTGTCCGTCGGCGGTAATCAAAGCCATGGCCCGTAATACCGGACTTTCGGGGAGAGCGTCGGAACGCAGGTTGAGCAGCCATGAAACGCTGTCGGCGGCAGCGCAGAAACAAGCGCTTTTTCCGCGTTGTTTGAGAAAATTGCCCACTGCGGCCAGTTTTTCGGAGAAGGTGCTGCCGCTGTATTTGAGAGGGAGGTTAAAAACTTGAGCCGCCGGTGTCGACATAGGACGGGCATCGGCAATAAAACGGGCCTCCGGCATCATCTTTTGAAATCGTTCCAGGTTTTCGGCCGAAAGGCACCATGAATTGTAGACTATGGTTGCATTTGAAGGCTGATGTTGTCTCAGCCAGCCGGAAGCGGCTACGAAAATGGAAATGTTTTTTTGGTATATGACCTCAACTTCGGCTGGATCGGTTTGTTGTGCGGCCTGAAGCTCGTATCGGCCGTCAACAAACAAAAAGGCGCGGTCAAGGGTGACGATCAGCAGGCCGTCGGAACCGTTGAAACCGGTTAAGGCACTGATGAGGTTTTCGTCTTTTCTCACGTCTTGTCCGATAAACTGATTGTTGCGGGTGATGATCGCCGCTTCGGCCTGCTTTTGCCGGAGTTGTTCACGAACGTCTGCAAGGGTCATTTGTTTTCTCCCGAAAGGTTGTTTTCTTTTTTCATTAGGACGGCGCGCCAGTTTTCACGGCAGACTTCGGTGACCGGGGTTAAACCGCATGCCCGATGGGCGCCGACGACCCAGTCGGTTTGATCGGCGGTAAATCCTGACAAAACGGCATAGCCGTCGCTTTTGAGCGCTGCGGAAAGCCGGGGTGCCATTTCGGCAAGCGGACGGGCAAGGATGTTTGAAAAAATGAGGTCATAAGGTGCATTTTGCAAAACTTTATCGTTGGCGTATCCGTCGCCGGCCGCTGCCGTAATGCGGTGGCCGAGGTTGTTGTCGGCAGCGTTTTGCAAGGTAACGATAACCGCTTCTTCGTCAATGTCGGCGGCGGTGGCCGCGGCATTTTGCCACAATTTGAGCGCCGAAAGAGCCAAAATGCCCGAACCGCATCCCATGTCAAGGAGATTGGCGGCAACAAAGCCCTGATGGTATAAGCGGCTCAAGAGTTCCAGACAAGAACGGGTGGTTTGGTGTTGGCCGGAACCGAACGCCGTAGCCGCGTAGATCCGTAAGACGTTTTTTGAAGTTTTCGGAGGGGTATCCTCGTGGGTACCGTAGATGTAAAAGTCTTCGGTTTCGAGGGGCGGAAAACGGATGACGTTTTTGGTCAGCCAGTTGGCGGCCGGGATGAATTCGCTGCGCCAGGCGGGAAGTTGCAATCCCTGGGCGCGGGCTGCGTCCCGCATGGCCGCCTCGTCGACCGGTGACGGCGAATAGCCGACGTATTCGACGTTTCCGTCCTCGGTATAATTGCAGGCGCAAACCTGAAAGAAGTTTTCGGTAAAACTGTCCAACAACGGATTTTCTTCCGGTTGGGGGGTAAAAATAATCTGCCAGCTGCAGCCCGATTGTTTCTCCATAAAAATGTCCTATAAATGATAATCTGTTGTTTACTAAATAAACTTTATAGTATATAAAAGTTAAAAATTATCAAAATTTTTTAAAGAGAAAAACAGAATGAAAACACTAAAAGTATTAGGATTGGTATTGAGCTTGAGCGGCTGTATTTATGCCGGCAACATTTCTTTCTGGCCCGAACGCGACAGTTTTGTGGCCGGTTTGAGCAGCTATGATATTGATTATCTTGACGAGGACGGGCCGCGGTTGATTAAAACGGAAACCGTGACCGATTCAAACTTTGCGCCAAATAAGATGCTGACCGCTTATAAAGGTTATTCTATCGCCGATACCAAGTCGTATACCCGAAACTATTATACTCAGGAATCAATTGTGGCACCGAAAGACGCGTCGTTTGTTTCCGGTCTGAGTCCGATTTTGATTGAAGCCAAGAAAAAATATGACGTGATCGGCCGGGTTGAAATTGACGATGTGGCCTATGCGCTGGTTCCTAATCCGGACGGCAAGGATGTTTTTCTGGTTGCCAACGACGGCAAACCCCTGAACCGGGTCGGAATTATCCGCAGCGATAAGCTTAAGCTGCTGGACACCAAATATCAGATTACGCCTGAAAACTTCCGCTTTGAACCGGTAACGACCAGCAAAATCGTCCAAAGCGAAATGTCGTGGGGGTTTGAGATCAAATATGCCGGAGTGAAACTGAACCGCATTGTGTTCACCGTGATGGAATATGATCAGACCAACGGGCAGTCGGGCGAATTTGTTAACTATAATTATCCCAACCGTCCCGGAGAAATTGATATCCGCGGCATAAAAATCAGAGTATTTGAGGCTAATGACGCCAAGATTGAATACATGATTGTAGTTGATTAACGAAAATAAAAAAATATTGTAGGAGATTTTACAATGTCTGGACATTCCCAGTTTAAAAACATTATGTACCGCAAAGGGGCTCAGGATGCCAAAAAAGCCAAAGTTTTTGCCAAACTTGCCCGTGATATTACCATTGCAGCCAAAAGCGGATTGCCCGAGCCGGACAAAAACCCGCGTTTGCGTCTTGCTATTCAGGCAGCCCGTGCCGAAAGCATGCCGAAAGATAATATCGAACGCGCCATTGCCAAAGCAACTCAGACGGCCGGCGGCGACGATTATGTAAGCATGCGTTATGAAGGTTTCGGTCCCGGAAAAGCGGCGATTATCGTCGAAGCGCTGACGGACAACCGTAACCGTACTGCCGGCAACGTTCGGACCGTGTTTGGCAAACGCGGCGGCGTTCTGGGCGAAACCGGGTCGGTAGCGTTTAATTTTGAGAGAATTGGTTATATTAAGTATCCGGCGGCGGTGGCTGATGCCGACACGATGTTTGAGAGCGCGTTGGAAGCGGGAGCCAACGATGTGGCCTCGGATGAAGAGTTTCATGAAATTGAAACCATTCCGGATGATTTGGGAACCGTAACCGAAGCGTTGGAAGCTAAGTTCGGTACCCCGTCGGCGTCGCGGCTTGACTGGAAACCGGTTGTTAAAACCGATATTGACGATGTTGAAACAGCTCAAAAGCTGATGGACTTTTTGGAAGCGCTTGAGGATGATGACGATGTTCAGCAGGTTTATCACAACGCCGAGTTTTCGGAAACGGTGATGAAAGCGCTTGAAGCTTAGTCAAATAAGACAGGGGGCGGCAACGCCCCTCTTGTTTTTTAAAGTATAAAAGATTATTGAATTTGCGGAAAACAATATGCGAATTTTAGGTTTGGATCCGAGCCTTTCTTCCACCGGCTGGGGGATCATTGAAGTGGAAAGCAACCGGATGCGGTATGTGGCCGACGGTTTTATTAAGACCGACGCCAAGATGAGCATTGCCGACCGGCTGGCAGTCATTCACAATACTCTCAACGAAGTGCTGGCGCTTTATCGTCCCGATGAAGCGGCCATTGAACAAGTGTTTTTGAACGATAACCCGACGTCGACAATTAAGCTTGGGATGGCGAGGGGAGTTGTGATTTTGGCGCCGTCGCTGTTTGGAATCACGGTGACCGAATATGAACCGAACAAGATTAAAAAAGCCGTGGTCGGGGTTGGAAAAGCCGCTAAAAATCAGGTGGAAACGATGGTTAAGATCTTATTGCCGGGCTGTCGTCCGAAGAATAACGATTCGTCCGATGCGTTGGCCATTGCCATTTGCCATTTTAACAACAGAGGAATGAAAAATATCATTTCGGAAATGAATACTCACAAATAAGAACGAAAAAACGGATGGTATAGGCCAAGAATGCAAGCAGCGAAGGCGAGGGTTTTGAGAGAAGGACAAAAAACAAGAGCGTTTGGTCTTTCGGAAGGGCTGTTTTGCGTGGAGAGTGAAAGCGGAAATTTTAGAAAGAGCGAAGAGCGCGGCGTGTCTGTTGGGGCAAGCAGGCGGAACACAAGAGAGACGGAGTAATGATCTTATGTTGTGTTGTCGGTATAAAATGAAAGCAGCGCATTTTAAATGAGGGCCAACGGTTTTGGAAAGCGGTTGATACCGGAGCGTTGTTCGTATGCAACGGCATGGCAGGTTGCGAAACGTTAGACTCGGTTGTCGAGAGCAAGATGCAAGTATTGACGAGACAGAATTTCTGTTCATGCGGGAATTTGTCGGCAAGTAAACGGTCAGAGACGGCTGTTCATATGAAAAAAGACAGAAAAATTGCCGCAGCGTTAATCGTTGCGGCAATTAAGGAAGCAGAAATTTACCAATTTAAGGTGGTAAGCTTTCGCTGTTGTTTCTTTCGGCAAGATAATCAACCGAAAGGGGTTGAATATAAAATATTCAAGAAAGCCATTCATACATGAAAATCACACGATTAAATCGAGTTTTTTCCATAACGGCGGCAGCAGTTTGAAACTTTCTTTCCATAGTTCGACACTGATTCCGTTGAAAAAGTAGTCTACCGATACGCCCATCAGCTGTGCCGTATACCAGAGCCGGCTGGCGGAGATGCGGTTGAGGCCTTTTTCGTATTTTTGGATTTGTTGAAAAGTGATTCCCAGTAAAGACGCCAGCTGGGTTTGACTCCAGCCTTTGGAAGTTCGAAGGTCGTGTATACGTCTGCCAACGTAAATATCTATCGGGTTGGCCGAACCATCGTGTTTTTTACTGCGAAAATTTTTAGTTTGCCCAGTCATTTAATATCCTTATGTAAAATATTTCAAAATAAAATCACCTGAAATAAAAAGGTGGTCGGGGAGTTCAACAACCATATCAAACATGATCCCTTAAGTCTTTAAAATCCCGATAGGCTGATTTCTGAACATACACTTAAGGCTCCCCGACTATGCGGGGATATATTTCTGCCGTAATCCGGCGGATTGTCGGTGCTATATCTTACACCGGTTTGAAACGAGCTGCTGAAGGCCCGGTATCACTCAGATACTTACGGGTAACGAAAATATTCCGTGTACCGCGAAATAATCTAAACTAAAAGTTTTAATTGTGCAATAAAAAATTGTATTTTTGGATTTCTTCACCTGTCCTTGAAGCGTAAAAAAGACGGCAGGCATGAGGGGGCGTAAGTATGGGGGGAAGGGGAAAACATCGGGGTGAGGAAAATGGGGAAGGATATGAAAAAAATTGAGGCATGGAAAGGGGATGGAGGTATGAGAAAGCGAGATAGCAGAAGCGGAAGAAAAGGTGGCAGGGAAAAGTTGGTGCGGAAAAGGAAGGAGAAAGGAAGTTGGGGTGAGAAAGCGAGGAGAGAAAAAGGGGAAGGGATGGAAAAAGGCGGGGTGGAAAAAGTATGGCAAAATTGAAGTGCGGAAAAGAAAGTGGGAAAAGTGTACGTGGGAGTGAAGGTACTGTGAAGTTGAGATCATAAAAAAGGAGAGAACATGAAAAGTTGAAGCAGAAAAAGTGAGAAGGTTGAAAGAAGCAGGAGTGGATGGGGAAAAGGTAAAAAAAGGAAAATGGGAAAAGATGGAGAACCAGGGAGAGAGGAAAGGGATAAAAGTTGAAATAACAATAGTAGAGAGGGAAAAAGCGGAAATGTGCAAAAAGGGAAAGGAGGTGCAGAACGGAGTGGAAAATTGAGGTACGGAAAGGGAAGAAGTAGGGGAAGAAAAGCTAAACTGAGGAAGAAAGGAGAGAGCATGAGAAAGTAGGGTGGCAGAGGGGAAAAAAGGAAGGGTGGGAAAAGTGGATGTGGGAGTGAAGAGGAGGGGGGGAAAAGCAGGCGTGAGAGAAGAAAAAACACGGAAAAAGTGGCGTGTATTTCGTAAGTGTGCACAAAGTTATAAGCGTCGGCAATTAGTTATTTCGCGAAGGTGAAAAGGATTGTCGGCATAGTAAAATTCCTATAACCTCATCTTTATAATTGGTGATGAGGAAAACAGATGACAGCAGAGTTTAAAGTTGTAAGCGTCGGCAATTAGTTATTTCGCGAAGGTGAAAAGGATTGCGGGCATAGTAAAATTCCTATGTTCTTAAAATGTAAAAAAGGATTGCGGGCATAGTAAAATTCCTATAATCTCATTTTCATAATTGGTAATGAGGAAAACAGATGATAGCAAAATTGCGCGGTATTGCGGATACGATCGGAGAAGACAACGTCATTATTGATGTGAACGGGGTCGGGTATCTGGTTTTTGCATCCAACCGCACCCTTTCTAAGTTGGTGCGAGGCGGAGAAGTTTGTTTATGGATCGAAACCGTGGTGCGGGAAGACAGCATCAGTCTGTACGGATTTGCAGATCAGATGGAAAGAGAGTGGTTTTTGATGTTGACCAAAGTACAGGGCGTGGGCGCTCGGGTATGTCTCAGCATTTTGTCGGTTCTGTCTCCTGCTCAACTGGCGCAGGCGGTGGCGGCTCAGGACAAGGCTTCGTTTACCCGTGCAAGCGGGGTCGGGCCTAAATTGGCAGCGCGGATTGTCAGCGAATTGAAGGGTAAGACAGTCGGGTTGCCGCAAAGTGCCGATACGGCGGAACCGGCTGCCGTAATTGCTGCCGACGGCAGTACGTCTCAGGTAACAGCGGCGGAGGATAATGCCCGGAATGCGGAAGATGCCATTTCGGCGTTGGTTAATCTCGGTTATCAGCGGTTGGAAGCGTATCATGCGGTACATCTGGCTGCCGGCAGCCGGCCCGATGCCGATGTCGGTCAGTTGATTAAGCTGGCACTTAAAGAATTTGCCAACAAGGAAGTGTAATTGATGGAAGAAAGAATTGTAACACCGCATCAGCTGCCGGAGGATGAAACGGCAACGGCAGGGGCGCCGGTAAATCTTCGTCCGTCGGCATTGTCGGAATTTGTCGGCCAACGTCAGGTATGCGAAAATCTTAAAATTTTTATCGAAGCGGCGAAAATGCGCCGGGAAGCGTTGGATCATGTTCTGTTGTTCGGACCTCCCGGACTGGGAAAGACCACTCTGGCCTCAATTATTGCCAAAGAACTTGATGTTAATTTTAAGGCGACTTCGGCGCCGATGATTTCTAAATCGGGTGATTTGGCGGCGATTTTGACTAATCTCGAAGCCAATGACGTTTTGTTTATTGATGAAATTCATCGTCTGAATCCGGCGATTGAAGAAGTATTGTATTCGGCAATGGAAGATTTTCAGTTGGATTTGATAATCGGTGAAGGACCGTCGGCACGGTCGGTCAAAATCGATTTGCAACCGTTTACGCTGGTGGGGGCGACGACCCGTTCGGGGCTTTTGTCGACACCGTTGCGCGAACGGTTCGGGATTCCGCTGCGGTTGGAATTTTATTCGCCGGAAGATTTGGAAAAGATCGTTTTGCGCGGGGCCCGTTTGTTGAATGTGCCGATGTCGGCCGCCGGCGCTCATGAGATTGCCCGCCGTTCGCGCGGAACGCCCCGGGTGGCGGGGAGACTGCTGCGCCGGGTACGGGATTTCGGCGCGATGGCCGCGGCGGGAAGTATTGACGCCGCCATTGCCGACAGTGCGTTATGTCGGCTGAATGTGGATAAATTCGGACTGGATGCGTTTGATAAGCGTTATTTGAACTGTATTGCCCGTAATTACGGCGGCGGTCCGGTCGGCGCCGATACGCTGGCGGCGGCGTTGTCGGAAGAGAGAGACACCATTGAGGAAGTGGTAGAACCGTTTTTGCTTAAACTCGGTTTTTTGCAGCGGACGCCGCGCGGCCGTGTCATCACCGATATCGGCTGCGAATATTTGGGAGTGCCGAAAATGCAGAAAAACGTGCGTTTGTATAATGAGCAGGACGATTTGTTTGAAACACAACCGGAATAGCAGGAGAAGTTGAGAATGACGGAAGTAAAAGCGCCGCAAGGTTTGTTTGAGGAAAATAAATTTTATTTTCCGGTACGGATCTATTATGAAGACACCGATGCCGGCGGCATTGTATATTATGCCAACTATCTCAAATTTGCCGAGCGGGCACGAACCGAGTTTTTGCGGGCTCTGGGCGAAGGGAAAGTTGATGAGCCGACCCGGGAAAAAAAAGGATTTATTGTTCGGCGGGCGGCTGCGGAATATTTGAAGTCGGCGCATTTGGGAGACCTTTTGTCGGTGAGTTGTGAAGTAACGCAAGTGAAAGGGGCGGCGGTGGAAATTCGGCAGGAAATCTGCCGCGGCGAAGAGTTGTTGACGGAAATTGCCGTGACGGCGGTCTATTTTGATTTTGAGCGGATGCGTCCGACCCGGATCCCTGCCGACATGCTGCAAAAAGATCGGCTTTCGGAACCAGCGGCGACCGAGGCCGTTGATTAAAAACTGAACCATATTGACAAATTGAGAAAAAATGACATACTAAATTTGTTGTTAAGTATTTTAGAAAATTATTAATTTAAAACTCATAGAAATGATCAAAATTAACATTAGCGGTTTGGAAAAAGCTGTGGTTGTCAAAGCTTTGTATGACAATTCGATCCCGTTCCGGATGGGTATAATCCAACATGTTCCGGGGCGGATGTCGGCAGAAGAAGCGTCCTTTTGGGCACAACGTGAATTTTTGGATTATATTCACGGGCGTTACATGAAAGCCTTTTTCGGCGAAGAGGGCTTTGTCATCATTGACGAAGAATATAACAAATTGGCCGAATACTACGAAAGCGACGAAGGAAAAATGTTTCGTGATGTAGGTATTCTGACCCATCGCCCGTTGCCCGCCGAAGACGTGATTGCCAAACTGCGCGATCAGATCTGATCCTGACAAGCGGTTACCGGCCGGTTTTTTAGTTGAAAAAAACGGCGGCGGCCGTGTTAGCGGATTAAATAAAAAGCTCTGTTCTTAAGGAACAGAGCTTTTTTGTCAGGTAAGAAAAAAACGTTTTCGGTTGAGCATTTCAGGACGCTGTCGGCGGCGTAGTTCGATCCTTGCGTTTTTTGTACCGTTGCCGATGCAGAAAACATGATGACAGGCAGCCGAGGGTGGCTGAAATTAACCAACAAACCAAATAAATGCCCCATGTTTCGGGAATGGTTTCCGAGTAGGCCAACGTAGCCGGAGCAAAATGGCGGTGGGAAGCAAAAAAGAGGTTTTGGTAACGATAGATGAAAATTTGCCGGTTGAGCTGTAACGGGCAGCCGGTGCAAATGTCATCGGTTTGATACAAAACTGCCGTTTGGCTGCCGGTTTGAACGATTTTGCCGCTGACGGCGGCGAGAACGCCTTCCCCGGCAAAGCTGACGCGTTGTTCCGGGAGGCTGGCAAAAACGATTATCAGAATCGGTACAAAGCCCAAAAACCACTTGAAATCACTCTTACGGAAAAAGTAGATTATACAACCGACGATAAAAGCGGCGAGAGCCGTCCATCCGCAACGACCGGCAATTTCGGAAGCGGAATAGCTGCTTGAACGCAGAAAACTTCGGATGGCGCGGGCGTCGTCAATGTTGATTTGACTGGCGACCAAGCCGTCTTTACAGTGATAGATGTAAACCTGACAGCTGTCTGAAAGAAGATTACGGCAGATCAGGCTGTTTGTCGGAACAAACAGATCTGCGGTTGACGCAAGGATATAAGCGGTTGCCGTATCGTTGCGGATCAGGGTAATGTTCTTGTCGGTTGTAACGCTGCAGGTTGGGGCCGAATCAATCAATTCACATGGGGTGTCTATTTTGCCGCAGGCAAAAAGCAAGGCGGACAAACAGACGGCGGACAGGTAAAACAAGAGTTTTTTCATGCATGTCAATTTAATAGTGTTAATAATTTTAAATCGGCTGCATTATAATCCGATCCTGCGGACAGTCAATTTTTTTATAAAAAAAGAAAGGGGTTAATTGATTGTTTATGATTTTGTGTTATTTTCCTGCCAAAAGGTAGGCGCTTTTGCCGGGCGCCTGAATTTAATTGTTGAAATGAGGTAGAAAATGGATACGCAGAATTTAGCAGACGCAGCCAGTCCGATGTCGATGTGGGACATGGTATGGAGCTCGGACACCGTAACCAAGGTTGTTATGATCGGACTGATCGCGGCTTCGGTTTGGTCGTGGGCGATTATCATCGAAAAAGTGAGAGCTTTGCGTGAAGTTAAGCAGCGTTCGCGCAGTTTTGAATCCAAGTTTTGGTCGGGCGGCTCGCTTGACCGTTTATACGACAGTATCGGCAATCGTCCGTCGGATCCGATGTCGGCGATGTTTGTTGCCGCAATGCGGGAATGGAAAAGAACGAATATTTTGAAATCGAAAACCGATCGCGGGTTGCGCGGCGTTTCGCTGCAGCAGCGGATTGAAAAGGCGATGACGGTTTCGATGGACAAGGAACTGGACGAGTTGGACACCCGGATGGGATTTTTGGCTTCGACCGGATCGGTCGCGCCGTTGGTTGGTCTGTTTGGGACCGTTTGGGGAATTATCAACAGTTTTAACGCGATTGCGGTAACGCAGAGCAATTCGTTGTCGGCGATTGCGCCCGGTATTGCCGAGGCGTTGTTTACAACTGCTTTCGGGTTGATTGCCGCTATTCCGGCGGTGGTGGCTTATAACAAGATTTCTTCGGATATTGATCGTTATGCCAACCGGTTGGAGAATTTTATGGCTGAATTTTCGAGCATTTTGTCGCGGGAAATTGACGATACGGCGATTAAGGCAGATATGGCAGGTGAATAATGGTATATTTTGTTTCGTCCGATCATAAACGGGCCCGGTGTTCCAAACGTCGCAATGCCGAGATTAACATTACCAACCTGATGGATGTGATGATGGTGCTGCTGGTGGTGTTTATGGTGGCGGCGCCGCTGATGACTTCGGGGATTGCGCTGAATTTGCCCAAAGTGGGCGGGCGCAATTTGACCGGAAAAGAAACTTCGTTGAATATCAGTGTGGACAGTGAAGGCTATTATTATATCGGTACGGAAGAGATTCCGGCCGACAGAATTGTGGCCAAAGTAACGGCGGTGCGGGAGGCAAATCCGGAAATCAACGTCGTTATTTCCGGCGATACCGACGCTCAGTACGGGCGGGTGATCGGGTTGATGGCGATGCTTAAAAACGCCGGATTTGAAAAAGTGGGATTGAAAACCGATCCCGAACCTCAGCGGACGGTAAAGAAGAAATAGAAAATGAAATCGGCTCTGTATAAATCTCTTGCACTCCATGCCGCGGTAATTCTGCTTTTTGCGGTTGATTTGCCGTTGTTTTGGCGTCGGGATATGGTGTTGGATCAGGTGCCGATTATGGTGGATTTGGAACAGGTGAAAATTTCGGAAATGACGAATTTGCCCGCCAAAGCCAAATTTGCCGATGAAGACAAACCGGCGAAGGCCAAAAACGTGCCGCCGGTGCCGCAGCCGAAACCGGAGCCCAAACCGCAACCGGAAGCGGAAAAAAAGCTGACCGAAACGCCGAAAGAAGAACCGGCGCCCGCCGAAGATGCGCCTTTGCCGCCGAAGCAGGATTTTGTAGTGCCGCCGCAGCCTTCAAAGCCAAAACTGCCGGATAAAAAGCCGGAACCGAAACGGCCGACGCCGCCGCAACCGGCGAAGCCGAAAACAAAACCGCAACCCAAAAAGCCGGAGCCGAAAAAAGCCGATAAACCCAAATTGCCGCAAGTCAGCGCTTTGAAAAACCTGATGGATTCGGTTAATGCGTTGGAAAAGAATTTGGACGAAAGCGACACCACGGCTTCGATTAAGACGGGGACAAAGGTGGCGAACATGGGCATTGAGGGCGGAAAAGCGGGGTCATATTTCTCGGAAATGACAATTTCGGAGACCGATGCGATCGCCGCACGGCTGCGTCAATGCTGGAACCTGGATCCGGGGGCGATGGGTATTGAGGAAATGATCGTTGAAATTTTGGCTTATCTCAACCATGACGGTTCTCTGCGGCAGGTTGAAATTGTGGATAAGTCGCGCTACAATAATGACGCTCATTTCCGTACGGTAGCCGAAAGTGCCAAACGGGCGGTTTATATTTGTGAGCCTTATTATGCCATATTGGCGCAAAAATATGGTGATAAGTATCAGCTATGGGAAACTATGCGCTTGCGTTTTAATCCGATTAATCATACTGTATACTGAACAAAAGGATAGTGATTATGGCCGATATTAAGGTAATCCCGTTGAAAGAACTGTTTCGGGAAAGTTTTTCTTATATGTGTGAAAATTGCCGCAACATAGCGTTGTTTTCGGTTGTGCATATGCTGTTTTTGATTGCCGGTTTTGAGATGATTGACGGTTGGCATGACGTGTTCTTTCTGCCCTGGCTGGTCGGGTATTATCTTTTTTGGTGTTTCTTTTTTCGTTTTTATTTTAAACGCAAGCCTTATCTCGCCACTGTTAAGTTGTTTTACACGCTGGTTCCGTCGACCAAGATGCTGGCCCTCACTTTTTTGGTGGTGACGGCGCTTTTGATGTTGCCGCTGATTCCGCCTTTTTTCGGAATCGGTTCGGAATGGGCAAATGAGTATACTTTGTATTTGAAACGATATATGGAAGATACCCGGGTGGTGGACGGGATTACGGTTGTAATTATGACTTTGACGGCGCCGTTGGTTTTTTATCGCCCGATGATGGCGTGGATCAGTTCGTTGATCGGGCGCAGCGCTTCGATGAAATCCGCCTTTGCAAAAACGCGGGGCAATTATTGGAAAATGGCTTTTTTGCTGGCGACGTTCGAATTGTTGTTTGCCGGCCTGACCTGGGCGGGGCAGCAACTGGGAATCGGAAATTGGCTGTCGATTGCGGTCGGTTCGCCGCTGGTGATTTATCTGAATGTTATTTTTGCCAAAACTTATGACTATTTTTTCTTGGAGATTGACGGATGAAAAAAGTGACAATGAGCGTTTTTTTTGTTGCATTTTGTTTGTTTGATTTGATTTATCTGGCGATGACGGCCGATAGTTTTTATCAGGAATATGTGCTGGATAAATTTGTTTACTGGGGATATCCGCAATGGGGATGGATGTATGCGGACCCTAAAGTTTATTTGTGGTTTAATGTTTTCTATTTGTTGTTTTTGGTTGTATTGCCGGTTGCCGCGGTGTGGTTGTGGCGGCGGCGTTTTCGCAAAACATCGTTGATTTTATCGGTGCTGCCGTTGTTGAGCGCTGCCGTTTTTGCCTATATGCCGAATTATAACTGGAATCGGCAATTTGAAATTTTTGAGGCGGAACGGACGATTGAGAACAGTCGGATTCCGGCCGGAAGATGGTGGGCCTCGGCAGAGCAGATGCAACGCTATGACGATAATTCGGCATGGGAAAAGTTTAAGGGGTATTTTGGACGCGGCGAGTGGCCGGGCGGTTATCCGATTTGGGGGGATTATCGGGTATGGCTGCTGCCGGATTTTGCCACGGATACGCTGGGACGGCGCGGAATGGTTTTTCACGGCGGAAACAAAACAAGTTCGCCGTGGGGAATTGATATGGGGGATGACATTATTGATTTTGCAATCCGGCTGCGTCGCAACGGGGGACCGATGAGTATTGAAGTGAGCTACGGCGATACGGAGTCGGAAAACGGAGCGGAAGCTGAAGTAAAAACAGAAGAATAGATTCTGTTTAAAGTAATTGGCCGATTGATACAAAAAACGTCCTGTTTTCAGGACGTTTTTTTATTGAGTGAAACGAAAGAAATCGGTTTATAAAGGTGTATCAAAAAAAGGATCGTTTTTTTGATACACCTTAAGTGTAGGTTGAAATTTTTTAAAAATCAATTGTAAGTTATTTGAAATCAACAATTTTATTTATTTTCTGCAAAATTTTTTATCAGCGTTCGGCCATAGCAAAAAAACGATCGTTTAAATGCATTTAGATGAGGACTGTGTACAATGACCAAACATACATCTTTGGCAATTGCGTTAACGGTGACTACTTTTTTGAGTACGCCTGCAATTGCCGTTTCTTTAACCCCGACTTTGGAACAAAACAGCGCGTTTTCCTATTCCGAAGGCTCGGAAAACGACTATAACTTCACATTACAGGAAGCGGACGCGGAAGGTAACCTGACCACCAAATATTACAAAATCGACCTGAAACCGGAGACTTTTGCAACTTCAAAGAACATTAGCTGGACCACGGTCGAGGAAGACCAAAAAGACGCTACCGACGTGGTTGCAGTTCAACTGCCGAACAATCAGACAAAGTATTTTAAATATACTTATACCCAACCGGAAGGAAGAACGGTTTATGATACACACCAAGATGCTTTAACCGGCGATATTGATGCTGATTTTGTAGATATTCAATTTGTATCCGATGGAGGACAATATGGGGGTGCAGTTGGTAATGCGGATACAATTGATAAGATTAGCGGTCTTTTTGCCGGTAATTTTATGAAAAGCGAAAGTAATTCAGCCTCGGGTGGTGCTATCCATAATTCTAATTATAATGCCAAAATCAGCAACATCAGTAGTGATTTTATCAATAATCATGTTTATGGTACTTCAGCTTCAGGTGGTGCAATTTATAATTTTTATGGTACCATCAATGGTATTACTGGCCATTTTATCGGAAATTATGTAAACGCAAATAACAATGCCTTTGGCGGCGCAATTGATAATTATGGCACCATTGGTAATATTACTGGCCATTTTATCGGAAATTATGCTGAAACTACAAATAATCAAAGTCAAGGTGGTGCAATTTATAGTGCTTATAATACAAAAATCGGTGACATTACCGGAGATTTTGTCGGCAATTATGCTTCAGGGGCAGCTGCTGAAGGCGGCGCTATTTCCGGATTTTATGGTACCATCGGTAATATTACCGGAGATTTTATCGGCAATTATGTTAAGACTGTTAATGGGAACGGAGATACATATGGAGGTGCCATCTACAACAATAATTCCGTCATCAATACGATTAACGGAAATTTCTTGAATAACTATGCTTTTGTTGTTTCCGGTTCCGGTACTCCGATTCAGGGCGGGGCGATTTATAATAATGGTACAATCGGCGATATCGCCGGAGATTTCATCGGCAATTACGTCTCAGCGATGAAGGACGGTGCTTCTAATGCGGCTGGTGGTGCCATTTATAATGATGCAAGCATTGATAATATCAGCGGAAACTTTTTGAACAATTATGCCCAAACAATTTCTATGTATTATAGTTTAGGCGGTGCTGTATATACTTCAAGGGATATGACTTTTAATTCCGATGCAGATGTACATTTTATGTCCGGAAACTATGTGCAGGATGGTAAACATAGTAAAATCTATAATGCCCTATTTGTCGAAACGGCAGATACTCCGACAATTACCTTTAACACAGCCAATAATGGTGCTTGGGTAATCAATGATACCATAGAAGGGGGACAATTTGCAGGTCCGTCGATTAATTATAATGATCAATATGGTTTGCTTTTCAACGGCAATGATACGATTGATGCCGATACCGGTACCACAACGCAATATATTGCAATGAATAACGATATCGTCAATGCGGGAACGGTGACGGTCAGCGGCACCAGCTTGCGTTTCGGCGCTTATCAGCACGAAGACCAAACCGCTAAGAACTGGGACGGCAAAGGAGCATTTGTTGCCTCGCTGAACGCCGACGGCACCGCCAACCGCGATGCTGCCGCGGTGACCGTATTGTCGCTGAACAACGCGGTGTTCGATCTTGCCAACGGCTATCAGGATGTGGTGAAACTGAAGGGCTATTCGGCTACAGACAGTTTCCTTCACATTGATGTTGACGTGGAGAATATGAAAGCCGATATGTTGAATGTGAACGGCAATGTCGAAGGGGGGACCAAGCTGATTGTTCACGCTTCGTCGGATGCTGATATCCGCGGCAAAGGCGAGATTTTGTTTGCAGAATCGGAAAACGACACCACCGGTAACGAGGGTTCGTTTGTGGTCTCGCGCGTTTACAAGAGCCCGTATCTGTTTGACGTCAACTATACGCAACGGGCCGAGAACAGCAATCAGTGGGGCTTGACCATGAATAACGAAGAGAATCCGGACAAGAAGGTAAAGCTGGTCTTAAGCAATATGCAATATGATGATATGCACAACAAGCTGTCGCTTGCGCTCGAGTCAGGAGAAGGCGCACCGGACGTTGTAGATATCGAGCTTGGTAAGTTCCCTGCATTTATGACAGGAGAGATCGGGCTTAGAGATCTGACACCGGAGATTGAGCCGTACTTGGAGAACATCATCGAATCCAGATTGGAGATCTACGGCAAAGACGGCGCTTATTATGGATTCCCGACACACGTAGGCGCGATGGTTGCATTCTACAACACAGCGGCTCTGGAAGAAGGAGAGGTAGATTATACGACGATCAAGACCTGGGACGACTTCAAGGAAGCAGGCGTGAAGTATCATGAGAAGACCGGCAAATACTTCGCATGTGTAGAGACGACCGCACAGTGGATGATCAACCTGATGTTAAGGCAGAAGGGCGGAGACTACCTGGATGCCGACGGCAATGTTGACATCACCAACGACACGATGGTAGAAGTTCTTGAGTACATCAAGGGAATGCAGGAGACAGGCGCATTCGAGACTGTACCTGGAGGACAGCCGGATAACGAGGAAGCATATCCTTCTTATAACAACGGAGACTACGCGGTACAGATCATGCCATTCTGGCAGACATCTAGATGCGTGAACTATATGTCAGACCTGTCCGGTAATGTTGCGATCGCTCCTACACCGGTTTGGAACGAAGGCGACGAAGTGAAGTCTATCGGCGGCGGCGGTACAGGTACGGCTGTGATCGCAAGCAGCGAGAACGCAGACCTTGCAGCGGAAGTATTCGCATACATCAAGCTGTCTGAGGGAGCTAATGAGGAAGTATGGAACGTATTGGGATTTGACCCGGTTAATACGGCAGTATGGACAGACACAGAGCTGACCCAGAATCCGGAGAATCAGTTCGTGAAATATTTCAATACATATCCGTTCGATGCATTGTTGGAGATCCAGGATGGAATTATGGCGCTTGAATCACTGACAAGCGAGAAATTCCCGTCTATCAACAATGAGTTCTGTAACGTTACACTGAACAACATCTATGAGAATGGCATGGATGTAAAGGAAGCGTTGGAAGAGTCACAGGAGACATTGAAGAACGAGTTCGGCGAGTAGTCCGGCAGATCAGATTGTCTGCGGTCCAGGGAATCGAATATCCAAAAGACATGGGCCGTGATATATGTCCTTGGG
>OFGL01000061.1_pt1 | contig 110241 bp, 99 predicted proteins | sample 1521801 | NCBI WGS metagenome assembly OFGL01 (sample SAMEA3504085, study PRJEB24116) | mouse gut metagenome | biome: mouse gut; feature: mouse-associated habitat; material: faeces | place: Denmark | collected 2011 | reverse complement strand
GGTAGAACACTAGCCTTCCAAGCTAGATACGTGGGTTCGATTCCCATCACCCGCTCTTTATTTTTTATCGGGAAGCCGTCATTTACGGGGATTCCCGATTTTTTTTATTGTTTAGATTTTGTGGTTACACTTGATTTCTTTTTGTAACTTTTCCCTAGTACTTTTTGCAATCAACCGCCTTCCGCCTTTAGAATTTGCATCGGGGAGATGGGTAAGTTTTCACTCTGATTTTTAACCTACAAACCAATCTATAATAATATAATTTGATTATAGAATACATATAAATAAGTTTTTAATTTTTAACTTATATTCTCTATTTTGTTTTTATTCTTCACCTCCTACTATATCTAGTTAACAGATCTTATCTCTACTGCATAGATATTAAATCATGCGTTTACCGTGCACAGAAGAACCGAAAATATTGACAGGGGAGGGGCAGCGTAGTATATTATGGTTTTATTGGTCTACAAATAAATGCAAACCAAAGGAGAGGGAAAATGAAGAAAAAGGCACTAATGGCAATTCTAGCACTATCCGTTGCTATGGCAATGACAGCTTGCGGTGGGAATGCAGACACGGCAGAAGTTAAGGAAACAACAAAAGTTGAGGAAACAACGGCAACGGAAGAAAGTGCGGAAGCTGATGCACAGACAGAAGCGGAAGATGAGGAACAGGCAAAGCTTGCGGAAGCGAGCGAGTATTACGAAGCAGGGCGCAGGAGTCTTTACGGTTTAGACGGAGCGCAGATTGATATGGAGGATGCCTGTACAAATTTCACAAAGGCGCAGGAACTTGGCAATACAGATGCAAATTTTTATCTTGGTATTTTGACTGACTACTACGGATATCCGAAAAAGGATTACGAGCAGGCAAGGGCATATTATGAGCAGAGCGGCGACAACCCCTATGCACAGATTGCTTTAGGATTCTTATATTATTACGGGAATGGCGTAGAGCAGGATATGGAAAAGGGCAGAGAACTTTTCCAGTCAGCGGCAGACCAGGGCGTAGTTGAGGGATATTATGGACTTGCCTGGGATGCCGAAAATGAGGGAGATTTTGAAACCGCGTTAGAACATTATAATAAAGTAGCGCAGGAGGGCACAGAACAGTTCTATATCGCAACCGCAATGAGTGGTCTTGGCTATATATATGCATTTAGCAATGGCGTGGAGCAGGACGGCACAAAAGCAGTTGAATGGTATACAAAAGCGGCGGATTTAGGCAATACAACTGCAATGAATAATCTTGGCTATATGTATGCGTCTGGCGAAGGCGTGGAGCAGGACGGCGCAAAAGCACTCGAATGGTATACAAAAGCGGTGGATTTAGGTGATACAGACGCAATGTTTTGGCTTGGGAGTATGTATGAGTCTGGCAAAGGCGTGGAACAAGACGGCGCAAAAGCAATCGAATGGTATACAAAGGTGGCAGATTTAGGCGATGCAGACGCAATGGTTGCGCTTGGCAGTATCTATCAGTCTGGCATAGGGGTGGAGCAGGACGGTGCAAAAGCAGTTGAATGGTATACAAAAGCGGCGGACTTAGGTAATGCAAGTGCAATGAATAATCTTGGCTACATGTATCAGTGGGCTGATGGAGTGGAGCAGGACAATGCAAAAGCAATCGAATGGTACACGAAAGCGGTAGAATTAGGTAATATAATGGCAGAGGCAAATCTTGAGAGTTTACAAGGACAGTAAGAGGCAGGGCATAAAACTGGAAAGAAAGTATAGAAGGCGGCATAAAAACCGCCTTTTATTATCAGACATTCAGATTTTGAAAATTTTTAGCAATTTTTATTGACATTTCTGACAGTGCATGATATTCTTATAAAGCTGTTAGCAAGGCACGTTGGTTACACTATTGGTTACATTTTTTACGAAGATGTGCGGACAAGCTGTCCAAAACATGGAACCGAGACAGCCGACAAGAAAAATCAATGTCGGAAACAGTTATAAAATAGAAATATTGGTTGACATTAATTATTTCTTATGATAATATTATGTAAGTACTGATTTAGTGGATTAACTGTACTGCACAAGTGTGTGTTCGTAGCTCAGCTGGATAGAGCAACGGCCTTCTAAGCCGTGGGTCGGGGGTTCGAATCCCTTCGAGCACGTTTAAGGATAAAAGGGTTTGCCTTTTATCCTGATATGGTGGGTATAGCGCAGCTGGTTAGCGCGCCAGATTGTGGCTCTGGAGGCCAAGGGTTCGAATCCCTTTATCCACCCTGGCACTTAGCGCCACGTTATAGCCTGGTGTCCATGAAAGATAATGGGCTATCGCCAAGCGGTAAGGCACAGGACTTTGACTCCTGCATTCGCTGGTTCGAATCCAGCTAGCCCAGTTTGAATTAAATATATGGGATATTAGCTCAGTCGGTAGAGCACTTGACTTTTAATCAAGTTGTCCGGGGTTCGAATCCCCGATGTCTCAGCAGAGTAAAACAGCGGAAACCTAGTAAAATAGAGGGTTTCCGCTGTTTTGTCGTTTGTTCGTGAAAGGGGAAAATAATTATGGCTATTTGTTTAAGTTTGTGGTGACGCGGTTAAATAAGATTGGCGTAATTACTTTATGCACGGGATTCTTAGGAATAGCCGGTTTTCTCTTTTTTCGTTCATTCATCTGTTCAACAAGTATTTCCATAGCGGTTTCTGCAATCTTATCAATTTGCTGGCCGATAGTACTGGTTGGAATGACGGCCTCACTCGAAATGGGAGAATTGTCAAAGCCAATAATCTGGTAGTCTTCTGGCAGAGAGCCGTGCGACCGGATCAATGAATTCAAAAACATATTGGCATAAGTGTCATTTGCCAAAAAGATCCCTTTCCGTTTCCCTTCATATTTTTTATCCAGATAAATTGCGATTTCCTGAAGGGCTTTTTGATTATCTTCATAAGTATCCCCTAAATCCTTTAGAAGTAATTCATGAGGAAGATCATGTTCTTTGCAGATATCGATAAATCCCTGAATACGTCCATAAGCCGGTACATTTTTGGGGACGCCTACATTGATGTGGATCAGTATATCGCAATTACACTTATATAATAAGCTGGTAGCCTGTATGCCGCCCATATAATTATCTGTATTTACACTGTTGGTATATTCATCCTCGCGTTCAATCGTTACGATCGGAATATTGTAGCATGCCAATTCTTTGGAAGGAATGGTATGGCTTAACACAATCATTCCTTCAATATTATAAGCCAGTAATTCCTGAATATAGCGGCGCTCGATGGTTTCATTGGAATTTCCGGCAAATACCAGAAATTTATAGCCGAACTTTTCATAAGAGGAAAGGATTTGATTTAGCATTTCCGCATAATAGTGGAGATATAGATTAGGAACAATGATACCGACAAACTCCGTTTTGCCGCTTGCCAATATTTTAGCGACTTTATTTTCTTTATAGTCTAAATCTATCAATGCCTGCGCAATAATTTCCTGATTTTCCAACGTCAGGGAATCCGGATTATTAAAATAACGGGATATGGTAGTTTTGGAAAAATTTGTGTATTTGGCAATATCATCAAAAGTTACTTTTTTGCTGCTCATGGCATAACGCTCCTTTCAACGTCTATTATATCAAATCGTCAGCAGCATGGCAATAACCGGTTACATTACCGGTTATATACATTTTATACAAAAAATTATAAAGCGATTTATAAGATATCATGAAAAGAAAGAAACATCTTGACGATAGCAAAAACAGGATATATGATGAGTATAGAAAGAAAGTAACCGGTTACTTTACCGGTTACAAATTAAGAAAGCGACATATTACGAAAGGAGTAGTGAAAGTGAAAACAAAGAAATCTTTGACTTATGAAAAAAGAACAATAAAGCAGAAACTGTTATATGTCAGAAGAAATTGGCAGCTCTATGTGTTCTTTTTGATGCCGGCGCTTGTCATCACTGTGATATTTAAATACCTGCCAATGGGAGGGATTCTGATGGCATTTGAGGATTATAATGTGCGCCTTGGGCTTTTAGGCAGCGAATGGGTAGGGCTGGATTATTTTAAACGGTTTTTATCTTCCCCGGATTTTATGTCCTATTTGATGAACACTTTAAAGCTGAGTCTGTATGGACTGCTATGGGGATTTCCGGTTCCGATTATTCTGGCGCTCTTGCTCAATCAGATACGGAGTATCGGAATCAAGAAAAAAATTCAGCTCTTGATTTATGCGCCGAATTTTATTTCCGTTATCGTTTTATGTGGTATGGTGAGAATGTTCTTGTCCCCGGTAGGGCCGCTTAATCAATTTTTAGGAACGACAACGAACTGGATGACGATGCCGGAAACATTCCGAACCATTTATATTGCCAGTGGAATTTGGCAGGGGGCAGGATGGGCCTCCATTATGTATACGGCAGCGTTGTCCAATGTAAGTAAGGAGCTGGAAGAAGCGGCTACAATAGACGGCGCGAATATTTTACAGCAGATATGGTATGTACAGCTTCCGGCTATCAAAAATATTATCGTGATCCAGTTTATTTTATCTGTCGGTAATATTATGAGCGTAGGTTTTGAAAAGGCATATGCGCTTCAGACCGGTATGAATCTTCCCACGTCAGAAATCATTGCAACTTATGTATATAAGATTGGTTTGTTAAATGGTGATTATGGGTATTCAACGGCAGTAGGTATTTTTAATTCCGTTATCAATGTGATTTTATTGCTTTTTGTCAACCGGATTGTGTCAAAATTAAATGACGGTGAAGGGTTATAGGAAGGAGGCGCACAATGAGAAAACAAAAAAACAGATCAAAAGGAATCAAAAGAAGCGCGGTCGACAGAGTCCTTCTTTTTGCCGGATACAGCTTTTTGGCTTTATTTACGATAGCGATTATTGTTCCCCTTGCTTATGTTGTCATTGCTTCTTTTATGGATCCTAATGTGTTAAACAATCAGGGGATCAGCTTTCGTATGAGCGACTGGTCTTTGGAAGCATATAGAAGAGTACTTGAGGATGAAATGATTTGGCGCGGTTTTGGCAATTCTTTCTTTTACTCGATTACGGCAACCGCCATATCCGTTTTTATTACTTTGCTTGCCGCTTATCCGATGTCCAAGAAGGAACTGGTAGGCAGAAAGTTTTTTAATGCGTTGTTCGTAATCACCATGTTTTTCGGAGGCGGTCTGATTCCTACGTTTATTTTAATGAATCAGCTCCGTCTGGTAAATACGGTTTGGGCAATTCTCCTGCCGGGAGCGTTTAACGTATGGAATATGATACTGGCGAGGACCTATTATCAGTCGATTTCTAAAGAACTGTGGGAGGCGGCGCAGATTGACGGAGCAAATGAGATACAGTATTTCTTCCAAATATTGATCCCGCTGTGTAAACCGATCATTGCAGTTCTTGCATTGTGGGGATTTGTAGGAATGTGGAACAGCTATTTCGACGCGATGATTTACCTGAACGATGCAAATTTGCAGCCGCTGCAGTTGGTGCTTCGTTCTATATTGGTTCAGAATACGCCGCAGTCAGGTATGATCGCAGATATCCAAAGTACGGCGGAACTGTCAAAGATGGCGGAGCTGTTGAAATATTCAACCATTGTTGTTTCCAGTATTCCTCTTCTTGTTATGTATCCGTTCTTCCAAAAATATTTTGATAAGGGCGTTATGGTAGGTTCTATTAAAGGTTAGCAGAGTCTGGTAGGAAGGAGAAGAAATCAGATGAAAAAAAGGATAAAAAAATCGATTTGCATATTACTGGCTGCTATTAGCGGCATATCGCTTTCAGGATGTGGCGGGGCGTCGGTAGGACGGGCGGATATCAATCCGGAGACACCGGCAGCGGAGGTAGCGTTTCCGCTGGCAGAGACTAAAGAACTGTCGTTTATTACAAACGCGCCTGCCAGAACGGAGCAGGATCCAAATAAAAGAACTATATTTATGAGACTGGAAGAACAGACGAATGTACATATTGACTGGACCTGTTTCGTAGCGGATCAGTTTGGAGATAAGAAAAATCTTGCACTGGTTCAGTTTGGGGCATTGCCTGACGGGTTGTTTGTGGCCGGGATGAGCGATTATGATTTACTTCGTTACGCAAAACAAGGGATCATTATTCCTTTAGAAAATTTAATTGATAAATATATGCCAAATTTACAGGCTGTTTTTGAAAAATATCCCGAATACAGAGTAATGTGTACCGCACCGGATGGCCATATTTATTCTTTCCCGTGGATTGAACAGCTTGGAGCAGGAAAGGAGGCAATACAGGCAATTGGGGACATTCCCTACATTAATAAGAAGTGGATGGATTATCTTGGGCTGGAAATGCCAAAGACAACGGATGAATTGGAAGAAGTATTGATCGCTTTTCGTGACCATGCGGCAGAGCTGCAGCAGGAATTTGATATTACAGGTGATGTAATACCGTTGTCCTTTATTATTAACAATGGAGATCAGGATCCGGCTATTTTAATTAACGGCTTTGGAGAAGGATACGGAGATACCGGCGATCATTTTGCCGTAACAGATGAAGGAAAAGTAATTTATACTTCAGTGCAGGAAGGCTACAAGGAAGGGATTATTTGGCTGCATCATCTGGTAGAGGAGAATCTGGTGGACCCGGAAGCCTTTACACAGGACTGGTCTACTTATGTGGCGAAAGGAAAGAATCACAGATACGGATTATGCTTTACCTGGGACATCGCCAATATTGATAACTACGAAGATTATGTGATGCTTCCGGCGCTTGCGGGACCAGAGGGACTTGTCAATGTTACAAGACAAAACGGCAGTGAAACAAGCGGATTTGACAGAGGACGTTGTGTACTTACGTCAAATTGCAGGGATACGGCGCTTGCGGCGGCATGGATTGACCAGATGTACGACCCGATTCAATCGGCACAGAATAACTGGGGGACTTATGATGAGGAAGGCAGCGCCAATATTTTTGAGATGAGTACCAATGTAAATGGCGGGCCAATGCTAAAACATATGGATCTTGGGGATAACTCGCCTGTGGAAATTCGTGAAAATCAGTCGGTCAACGGACCGCTTGCCATTTTAAATGAGTACTACGGTGTGTATGTAACAGAGCCGGATGATGCAAAATGGCGTCTGGACAATATGCATGCAACGTATCTTGCCAGTATGAACAGCAAGTATGTGTTTCCGAATGTTTTTATGAGCATGGAGGATACCAACAGAGTCTCGCAGCTTGATACCGATATTAAAAAATATGCGGAACAAATGAAAGCAAGCTGGATTTTAAACGGCGGAATTGAAGAAGAATGGAGCGGCTATCTGCAGAAGATGGAAGCTTATGGACTGTCAGAGTATCTGGAAATCAAACAAAGGTATTTCGACGCTTATCTGACATCCTTATCAGAAGAAAATTAGTGTATGGCAGGAGTGGAAAAAATATGAGCGAAATGTTAGAAAAAGCCAGAAAATATGAAAGGGAAGAAAGCGCAAAAATTGAAAAAGAGAATAGACCGGTATTTCATTTTTCTAATCCGGTAGGCTGGATGAATGATCCAAACGGTTTTTCTGAATACCAGGGAGAGCATCATTTATTCTTTCAATATTACCCTTATGCAACCCATTGGGATTCCATGCATTGGGGGCATGCAAAAAGTACGGATTTTATCAAATGGGAGTATCTTCCGGCAGCGTTAGCTCCGGACTGTGACTTCGATAACTTTGGCGCATTTTCCGGAAGCGCCGTGGAAGACAACGGGAAACAGATCTTGATCTATACTGGCGTAGAAGAGAAAACACTGGATTCCGGCGAAAAATGTGTTCGTCAGAATCAGTGCATTGCGGTTGGGGATGGAGTTGATTATGAAAAGTTTGAGAAAAATCCTGTTGTGACTGCTGCCATGCTGCCAAAAGGAAGCAGTATGGAGGATTTCAGAGATCCCAAAATATGGAAAGAAGACGGCAGATATTATATGGTTGCCGGAAGCCGGAGCAGCGATGGCAGCGGTCAAATCGCATTGTTTTATGCCGATCGGCTGGATGCATGGAAATTTGCAGGAATTTTAGACCGTAGTGAGAATAGATACGGTAAGATGTGGGAATGCCCGGACTTTTATCCTGTAGACGGAAAACAGGTCCTGATGATCTCACCGCAGGAAATGGAGGCGGAAGGACTGGAATTTCATAATGGCAACAATACTGCATTTTTGATTGGAACTTATGATAAAGAAAAACTGCAGTTTACGAGAGAAGAGATTCAGAGTGTGGACTACGGTCTTGATTTCTATGCACCGCAGACTATGCAGTCTGAGGATGGCAGAAGGATTATGATCGGTTGGATGCAGTCATGGGATAATCCGATGTATCCGGATACCCAGCGGTGGTCGGGGATGATGACAATTCCAAGAGAATTGTCCCTGAGGAATGGAAGAATTTGTCAGAGACCGGTGCGTGAGCTTGACCGTTATCGTAAAAATCCACTTACTTACAAAGAAGTCTGTATTGAAAAAGAAACGGGACTGGAAGGCATTGAGGGAAGAAGCGTTGACTTAGAACTTATATTAAAGGGTAACGAATACGGAAAATTTAAAATAAAACTTGCGGCAGATGAAATGCGGTATTCGGAGATTATTTATGACAGGAAAGACAAAACGCTTACCTTCGACCGTACCCATTCAGGCTTTAAAAAAGATACTATCAGTACGCGAAGTATGCGGGTAGAGAGTAAAAATAACGAGTTAAGCCTCCGGATTTTAGTGGACAGATATTCTGTAGAGATTTTTGCAAATGAAGGGGAGCAGGCGATGACTTCTTTGATTTATACGCCGGCGGACGCTTCTGAAATCTATTTTACAAGTAATGGGAAGGCTTATATGGATGTAACGAAGTATGAGATTGAAGTAGAAGTTTAGAAGTACGTTTTGGAACCGCTTATTGGCAGTACCGCAGGCAAAGTTTGCGGTATGCAGGAGGTAGAATAATGGAAAAATATGACGTGGTAGCAATGGGGGAGTTGCTCATTGATTTTACACAAAACGGGTATAGTGATCGGGGAAATCCGGTTTTTGAAGCGAATCCGGGAGGAGCGCCTTGTAATGTGCTCGCCATGCTGCAAAAGTTGGGACGAAAGACGGCGTTTATCGGCAAAGTAGGGCAGGACGGTTTTGGATATCAGTTGGAGAAAGCGTTAAAGGAAACCGGGATTGCAACAGAGGGATTGCGCTTTGATAAAGAGGTGCATACAACGTTAGCAGTTGTGCAAAAAAAAGAAGATGGAGACAGGGATTTTTCTTTTTACAGGAAACCCGGGGCAGACGTTATGCTCCGCATGGAAGAAGTGAGGGAAGATTTGATCCAAAATGCGAAAATCTTCCATTTCGGTTCGCTGTCTCTTACGGACGAACCGATAAGGAAAGCAACGCAAAGAGCGGTTCAAGCGGCAAAGAATGCAGGTATCTGGCTTTCTTTTGATCCAAATTTAAGAAAGCCTTTGTGGGAGAGCGAAGCACTGGCAAAGGAGCAGATTCGCTATGGTTTGAAGCACTGCCATATTTTAAAAATATCCGATGATGAGTTGGTATGGCTGACAGGGGAACGGGATCATGATAAAGCAGTAGAACAGCTTCGGGCAGAATTTCCGGTTCCTTTGATTCTTTTATCTATGGGAAAGGAGGGCAGCCGGGCTTATTGCGGAGGGCAAACGGCGGAAATGGCGTCATTTTTAAATGAGAATACAATTGAAACCACCGGCGCAGGAGATACTTTTATGGGCTGTATGCTGCATCAGGTTTTGAGCAAGGGATATCAAGGCCTGAGCAGGCAGGAGATGGAAGAAATGCTTGCATTTGCGAATGCAGCAGCTTCTATTATTACCACTAGAAGAGGCGCGCTTCGGGTGATGCCGGAAGAGGAGGAAATAAAAGGAGTGCTGGAGTATAACGGAAAAAGCTGAAATGCTTGTAAGAAAGAATCAAGAGATATCAGAAGAATCCGCTTAAGTTGACAAATTGTTTCAAAAATGATACGTTGTTTATATTGGTTTGCCTCAAAACGATAGAAAATCTACCTATATTATATACAGCAGGTTGATCAAAATTTAAAAAACCTAAAATCAGGGTTAGGAGAAAAGATGCAGGAAAAAAATGAAGGAAGAAAAGCAGTATCATGGCCAATATTTCCGAAAATACAGGAAAGATGAAGAACGTTGCGGACGAACTGGATCATAATATGGGAATCTTTAAGTTATAGCAGTTTTTACAGCTGTGAGGAAACGGAACGGTCCGGAAGATTCAAACGGCTAAGTCCGAAGTTCAGGACCGGGTAAGTATAGAGATTAAAAAGAACGGAATTACAGACGAGAAGGAATGAAGTAAAATGGAACAGATACAAAAGGAAAATAAGATGGGCATTATGCCCGAAAACAAACTTCTGATGACGATGTCTCTGCCGATGATGGCGTCCATGCTGGTACAGGCATTATATAATATAGTTGACAGTGTTTTCGTATCCCGTATCAATGAGAATGCACTGACAGCCGTGTCATTAGCGTTTCCGGTGCAGAGTCTTATGATCGCGGTATCGGTTGGCACGGCCGTAGGCGTCAACGCCCTGCTTTCCAAAACCCTTGGAGAGAAAGATTATAAAAAAGCCCAGGAGGTAGCTAATAACGCCGTATTTCTTGCGGCGGTATGCTATGTCCTGTTCTGTCTGATCGGTATCTTTGTAGTACGTCCGTTTTATATCAGCCAGACCAAGGATGCGGAGATTGTAGGATTCGGGATACAGTATCTGACGATTGTCTGTGTGGGAAGTGCGGGCATCTTTATGCAGACGATGTTTGAAAGGCTGTTACAGTCAACCGGAAAAACATTTTATACGATGATCACACAGGGAACGGGCGCAGTCGTCAATATCATTTTAGACCCAATCCTGATATTCGGACTCGGCCCTTTTCCGGAAATGAAGGTCGCAGGCGCGGCGGCGGCTACGATCATCGGCCAGCTTGTGGCAGGTGTGCTGGCGATTATTTTCAACAAAAAATATAATGAATATATTACGGTCCATGTAAAGGAGATCCGTCCGAAAGCGGCGATTATCGGCCAGATCTATGCGGTCGGGGCTCCTTCCATTGTGGTGCAGGCCATCGGTTCCGTTATGACTTATGGGATGAACCTGATCCTGATCGCGTTTACTTCGACTGCGACGGCTGTATTCGGCGTTTATTTCAAGCTGCAGAGTTTTATTTTCATGCCGGTGTTCGGGTTGAATAACGGCATGGTTCCGATCATTGCCTACAATTACGGCGCGAGGAAAAAGGACAGGGTGGTCAAGATAATGAAGCTAAGCATCATGTATGCGGTTGGTATTATGGCGGTGGGGCTTTTGCTGATGCAGGTGATGCCTAAACAGTTTCTTTTATTGTTTGACGCTTCGGACATGATGATTGAGATCGGCGTTCCGGCGCTGCGCACCATCAGTTTGAGTTTTTTGTTCGCCGGTTTCGGTATCGTGTGCGGAAGTGTGTTTCAGGCGCTTGGAAACGGAGTGTATAGTATGATCGTATCGATCGCCAGACAGCTTGGCATACTTTTGCCCGCGGCTTATTTTTTGTCAAAGCTTGGCAAGGTAGGCTATGTATGGTGGGCTTTTCCTATTGCAGAGATCGCCGCGCTGGTTTTATCGGTGACATTTTTGATCCGTGTCTACCATAAAGTGATAAAACATATCGGGGAGTAGGAACCGGTGGAAAAGCAATGGGGGAAGAAAATGCCGGAAAACGAAACGGCAAAACGCAACAGGAAAAAACGAAACGCCGGAAATTTTATTGACAGGGAAATGAATTTACGGTACAATACAAAAGTTACAGTCGCTTGTCTGGCGGCTGTAGTCGGCGGATGTGGCGGAATTGGCAGACGCGCTAGATTTAGGTTCTAGTGTCCACGACGTGCAGGTTCAAGTCCTGTCATCCGCATCTTACGGCGCGGAGCCGAATCGTGCAGGTTCGTATTTCGTGCCGTTTTTGTGTATGTTACTTTTTACGTTTGCCCTTTTGCCGTTTCATGAAAAAGTATATTCAAAATACGGCGTTTAGTGGTATAATAGCTATAAATATGGATTTCCCATATTGCATTGAATGAAAACAGGGGATGGACGCAAGATGAAAAAGAAGTTATTTTTATTATCGGCCGTATTGTTCATGACGGCAGCCATGTGGGGATGCGGATCAAAGAAAGCGGATAAGGAAGAGACGACGACGCAGGAGAGCGCGGCGGAGACGGGCGCGCAGCCGGAAACGGGCAGTGTGGAAATAGATCCTGATACTCCTTTATGGACGCCGGAGGAGACGGAACCGGAACCGGAGCCTGAACCGGAACCTTTGCTGCAGGGAAGGGTAGTCGTTGATATACCGGAGGATTTTTACGAATATTTAAGTCCCTCGGGAATCTATGTGACTAAGAAATATCCCGAAGACGGCTCCAATATTTATATCGTTGCATCGCCGTTATACGGTACGCTGCCGGAAGAGAGCGAATATACAAGAAAGATCAACGAAAGCCTTAGCGCGCAGGCGGGAGTGGTAGTATCCGTAAAAATGGAAGAATATGAAAAAACAACGGTGGACGGTTTTGAAGCGTCGAGAGCGGTATACAGTTACAGCTATGACGGTATGAAATTCAGGCGGACAGAGTATACGGTCAATACCAATATTACGACTACGATCGCTTATACGCAGGTGGGCAGCGCGGATTGGGAAGACGAGTTCGAAGCGAGCGCCCTGTCCATGAGAGTGGAATAATAAAACAAAATAAAACGAAAATTGTAACAATTGACTAAAAATTGGTAGAAGTAATTGTATAAAATTTATATAAATGTAATTGACAAATTCCCTGACTTGTGACAAAATACAGTTCGTAAGTAATGAATATCATATGATTCTCCTGTTACGGTTCACGGTAACAGGAAAGGTAAAAAGAGGAGTAAGGGAAAATGAAAAAGAAAGTGTTAGCATTCGTTTTATCAGTTGTTATGTGTTTTGCAGTTACGGCCTGCGGGGACAAAGAAACCAGCACGAAACCGGAAGAGACCACGTCTGTGGAAGAGTCTATTGTAGCAGAGGAATCGATTTTGGAGCCTTCGGATGACGTTTCTGCACCTGCAGAAAATGCAGAAGCAGAAACAAACGGGGAAGAAGAAAGCGCGGCGGCAGAGACTACGCCGGCAGAAGACGGTGGGGAAGCGTCTGCGGCAGACGTAGAAATTAAAGTTGAGATACCGGACGGGTTTTCGGAAGTTTCGGACGGTATGTACATGGCGGAAGACGGAGCGAACATTATTGTCGTAACGACTGACGCAACGGGAGATATTCCTTCCGAAGACGCGGTCGTAGAGCAGCTTAAGACGACGCTTGGCGATGAGGCGGAGATTACGGTCGATGAATACGAAGTTACGAAAGTCGGCGATTATGACGCCCTTCGTTTTACTGCAAGCTATGTAATGCAGGATATGGAATGCGTTCAGACACAATGCATGGTATTTGCAGATGGAAAGATCGGCCTTGCCGCTTTCACACAGCAGAAAGGCGGTGCATGGACTGACGCTTTTGAAGCAAGCCTTGCAAGCATTACAATGGAATAAGATAGAAATACGAAGACTGCATATCCGGAAGGGTATGCAGTTTTTTTGTCGGGACGCTTATATTTTTCGGATAAGTCTATGTTTAGGAGGCTGGCCGGAGTAAAAATATTCATGCAGAGGATTTTAATTCCCATTATGGGAATGATAGGAATAGGATGCCCGGCTTTCGGCAGGCTGAAGACCAAGGCCGTAAAACGGTCGTTACAGGAGAGGGGAAAGGAAAAAGCAGGTATGGAAAAATTGATAAAATTGTAGAAAAAAATGTCAATTTATCGTCTAAATGACTATTGAAAGATGAAAACAAAACTCCTATTATAATAAAGGTGGAATATTATAAAAATCCTGTTAATTTTATAAAAAATAATTTAAAATCCGTTTAAGATTTTATAATGGATCAGAATAAAAAAGAAAGGCAGGGATTCTTATGGGGCAATCGGTAGAAGACGTGATCGGCGAGTTATCCGAAATAGAAGCTGCCGCGGTGAGGATCATGAATGCCGCGGATATGGAAAAGAAGCGGCTATCCGAAGAGAACGATCAGAAAATGAAGCGGTTTGACGAGGAAATGATTAAAAAAACGGGCGCATCCATAGAGCAGTTGAAGGAAAAGCTGAATAGGGAAAAGGAAAACGAGTTAAGGCGTTTGAAAGAGGAAACGGACGCCATGCTTGTGGATATGCAGACAAAATATGAAAATGAACATGGAGCATGGTCGGATGAGATCGTGCAGTCCATAGTAAGGATGTGATCTTGTGCGGGGATTATTTGCATACAGTGCAGTCACTACTAAGCTGCGGGCAATGGAAGGCAAGCTGATAAAAAAGCAGGAATATGAAGAGATGGCAGCTATGGGAAGTGTGACGGAGGTGGTGGAATACCTGAAAAGATATCCGTCTTACCGGAAACTTTTTTCCGAAGAAGAGTTCGACATTCACAGGGGAAAAGTCGAAGCGCTGTTCCAAAGAGTTATTTACGCGGATTTTACGAAAATTTATGCATTTTCCGGTATCGAACAGAGAAAATTTTTAGATATTTACTATATCAAATATGAAATTGCAGTCTTAAAGAACTGCCTGCGTATGCTGTTCAACCAATATGAAGCGTCTCTTGATCTGGCGGAATTTCAGGCATTTTTTGAGAAACGGTCGGAGCTGGACGTAGCCAGACTGGGGAGTTCCAAAACGATTCCCGAGTTTGTGGAAAATCTCAAAGGTTCTATCTTTTATTCCGCGCTGAAACGACTGGAACGGACACCGGACGCTACTTTGTTTGATTATGAGAACGCGCTGAATCTTTTCTACATGAGAAGAATGTGGAAGGCTTTTGAAAAAGTAATGAAGAAAAGAGACTGGCAGATCATCAGCGAAGTGTACGGAAGCGAGATCGAGCTTTTGAACCTGCAGTGGATCTACCGCGCCAAAAAGTACTATCATATGACGCCGGCAGATATTTACGCGTTTATCGTACCGATTCATGTAAAGATCCCCAAAGAGCTGTTTAAAAAGATCGTGGAGTCGGAGACGATAGAGGAGATGGAAGAGCTTGTAAAAACCTGCTATTATGCGAGGTTCAGGGAAGGGCTGGATACCTCTTCGATAGAGACCATGTATGAGGAGCTGATAAAAAAGATACACGATACCAGCGGCAGGAAATATCCGTATTCTATCGTCTGTATAGAAAACTATCTCTATAAAAAGACAAAAGAGGTGGACAGGCTGACCACTTTGATTGAATGCGTCAGATACGGACTTGGATTCGAGGAAACCAAAAAATATATTGCATAGGAGGTGAGTGGGCGTGATAGCGAAGATGAAATTCATAAATATGGTAGGCCCTAAAGAGGACTTGGACATGGTCGTAGAAAAATATCTGGGGAAATATGAGATCCAGCTTGAAAATACGATGGTGGCCCTAAAGGAGCTTGCGAACGTAACGCCCTGTGTGGAGAGCAATCCTTATAAAGAGCTGCTTGCCAAAGCGGAAGAGTTGGCTGCTATGACCAAAAGGGAGGATCCGCTTAAAAAAACGTTTGACAGAAAGCAGGCAGTTTCCATTATAGAGAGTTTTGAAGGGAAGAGGGAAACTTACCGTCAGGAAAAAGAAGCGTTAGAAGCAAAGAAGCAGGAGATCGGGCAGGCGTTGCAGGACGTAGTGCCTTACCGCAATATCAACCATGATATCCGGGAGATTCTGGATTTTCATTATGTTAAATTCAGGTTCGGCAAAATTCCGGTGGAATTCTATGAAAAATTGGAAAAGTATGTATATGAAGAACTTTCCACTATTTTTTATAAATGCCAGAGTGATAAGGAGTACATTTGGGGAGTTTATTTCGTGCCTGTCTCAGAGGCGGAAAAGGTAGACGCGGTCTATGCGTCCCTGCATTTTGAAAGATTCCGTATGCCGAAGGGATATGAAGGGACGTTGGAAGAAGCTTATGAGACGCTGATACGGCGGCTGAAAAAGACGGAAAGCGCCTTGCTGGCTTTGGAGGCCAAGATGGGAGAAGAGCTGGCAAGCAACGTGGAAGATATTTATGCCGCAAAAGACGAGCTGGAAACGCTCTGCGATAACTTCGAAGTGAGAAAACTGGCGGCGTATACCCATACGAATGACAAGACTTTCTTTATCCTGTGCGGCTGGATGACGAAGGAAGATGCGGAGAAATTCGAAAGAGAAGTGAACGACGATCCGCATGTGTACTGTACGATTGAAGAGGGGCATGAGAGCCGGATCGCTAAACCGCCTACAAAACTGAAAAATCCCAAATTGTTCAAGCCTTTTGAGATGTTTATCAGGATGTACGGGCTGCCCGATTATAATGAATTTGATCCTACGATTTTTGTGGCGGTCACCTATTCGTTTATATTTGGAGCCATGTTTGGCGACGTAGGACAGGGATTTCTGCTTTTCATCGGCGGCCTGCTGCTGTATCGGTTAAAAAAAATGGATCTGGCGGCGATTGTTTCAAGATGCGGTATTTTTTCTATATTCTTTGGATTTATGTTCGGAAGCGTGTTCGGGTTTGAGGATGTGATAGAACCGGTCTGGCTGCGTCCGGTTACGGCGATGTCCACGCTGCCTTTCGTAGGAAAGCTGAATACGGTCTTTGTGGTGGCGATCACGCTGGGCATGGGGCTGGTGCTGCTTACGATGATATTCCATATTATCAACGGCTTTAAAGCGAAGGATATGGAAGCGGCGCTGTTTGATACAAACGGGATCGCAGGCTTTGTATTTTATGCGGCAGCGGTAGCTGTGATCCTGCTTTTTATGACAGGCCATACCCTTCCCGCGGGAATCGTACTGGTAGTCATGTTTGTGATACCGCTTCTTATCATGGCGCTCAAGGAGCCTTTGACAGCGTTGATCACAAAAGAGGGCGAAGTCATGCCAAAGAGCAAGGTCATGTTCTTCGTACAGGCATTTTTTGAATTGTTTGAAGTACTTTTAAGCTATTTCTCCAATACGCTTTCTTTCGTGCGTATCGGCGCTTTTGCAGTCAGCCATGCGGCGATGATGGAAGTGGTGCTTATGCTTGCAGGAGCGGAAAACGGCGCTTCGCCCAACTGGGTGGTGATCGTTTTAGGCAATCTGTTCGTGTGCGGTATGGAAGGCCTGATCGTCGGGATTCAGGTTTTACGTTTGCAGTATTATGAATTTTTCAGCCGGTTCTATAAAGGCGGCGGCAGGGAATTTAAGCCATATCGTAAAGTAAGGGCAGTAAAGAACGAGTAAAATATGCTTATCATAAAAGAAAGCAGTAAAGAACGATTGGATTTTAAAAACAATAATGAAAAACAGATTAGGAGGTCCTTATTATGACAGTAGGGAAAATCATTTTATTCAGTGCGTTGGTATTCAGTATTTTGGTTCCGTTCAGGATGTATTTTAAAGGAGAACGAAACAGATCCAGATATAAAGCGTCTTTGGCCTTTAATACGGTTGCATTCTTCGGTATCCTCTTGTCGGCAAGTTTATTTTTATTTGGAACGAGTGCCAGCGCGGCATCGGAAGCAGAAACAGCAGTAGCGGCATCGGCAACGGGCATGGGGTATCTGGCGGCGGCCCTTGTTACGGGACTTTCCTGTATCGGCGGCGGTATTGCCGTGGCCAGCGCGGCCAGTGCAGCGTTAGGCGCAATCAGCGAAGATTCTTCTATCCTTGGTAAATCCCTTATTTTCGTAGGTCTTGCCGAAGGTGTGTGCCTGTATGGTCTGATCATTTCTTTCATGATCTTAGGTCAGCTATAAGTGTGTAAAGCTTTTTGAAGCTGTCAAAATACGCCGGCTAAGAAAATCTAAGTTACACAAACTGTCAGAGTAGTGCGAAGAATGCCAGAAGCATGCATTTTTCCGGTCATATTATTTGAAAGTAAACCTTTCAAATGTTGATTGTTATGCGTGCCAAAGCGCGTAAAGGGGGATACGGTTGAAAGAAATGCACTTTCAACCTCCCGGATTGGAATGTCCGCAAAAGCGGACGGATGGGAGCAAACATGAAAATGTATCTGATCAGCGACAACGTGGATACATACACAGGTATGCGTCTTGCAGGCGTGGAGGGCGCCGTTGTCCACGAAAAACAGGAATTGAAGGAGCAGATAGAACAGGTGCTTTCGGATAAAGAGATAGGGATTCTTTTGCTGACGGAAAAGTTCGGAAGAGATTTTCCGGATGTGATTGACGAAGTAAAATTGAACCACAGGCTCCCGTTGGTCGTAGAGGTGCCGGACAGGCATGGTACGGGAAGAGCGCCGGATTTCATTACTTCTTATGTGAACGAAGCAATCGGTATCAAATTATAGTAAGGTTGATTTGTGCGCCCGCTATAGCGGGCAGATGGGAGCAGCTATGACGATCGAAGAAAAGTTGAAACATTTTTTGGACGCTTCGGTAGAAACGGCGAATGCAAGAAGTGTGAAAACGATAGAAGAGTATCAAAAGGGATTGGACTCCGTATTTGACGCTTATAAAACGGACGTACTCCGTAAACAGGCGCTTCAGATCAAGCTCAGCGAGGAAAACCTGAGAAAAGAAAAGAATACGGAATTGTCCAAAAGACAAATGGAGATCAGGCGCGCCGTAGGCGAGAAACAGGAAGAGTTAAAGAGCAGGCTTTTTGGCGAAGTAGAAGAAAAGCTGGAGAAATACAAAAAAACCGAAGCTTATGATGTGTATTTGGCGGAGTGGATCAGGCGCGCGAAAGAGTTTGCAGGCAAAGAGGAGATCCAGATCTATATCGATCCTGCGGATCAGGATAAGCTTGCGGGCCTTGAAGGGAAAACGGGTGCGAAGCTGACGATCAGCGAATACGGTTTTCAAGGCGGGATGCGCGCGGTCATCCGTTCCAAAAATATTTTGATCGATCAGTCTTTCGAAACAAAACTGAACGAGATCAAACAAGATTTTTCATTTAATATTCAATAGAGAGCGAGGGTTTTCCGATGGAGAAGAAGGGAAATATATATGGAATCAACGGTCCTGTTATTTACCTCAAGGGAAATACCGGATTTAAAATGTCGGAAATGGTCTATGTGGGGAAGGAAAAGCTGGTAGGCGAAGTAATTTCCCTGACGACGGATATGACGACAATACAGGTATTTGAGGAAACCTCGGGACTGAAGCCGGGAGAAGAAGTCATGGGAACGGGCGCAACGCTGTCCGTTACGCTGGCGCCGGGGATCATAACGAATATTTTTGACGGTATCGAGCGTCCTTTGGGAGTGCTTGCCGAAAATTCGGGAGCGTATATCAACAGAGGAATCAGCGTGAGCGCTTTGGACACGGAAAAGCTTTGGGACGCGCATATGGTCGTACAAGAGGGAGACTATGTGAGCGGCGGTACGATCATTGCCGAAGTAAGAGAGACTACGGCCATCGTCCATAAAGTAATGGTCCCGCCTGACATAGAAGGAACGGTCACACAAGTAAAAGAAGACGGCGCCTATACGATCGACGAAGGCATCGTGAAAGTTACATGCTTAAACGGGGAAGAAAAGGAACTTACCATGACCCAGCATTGGCCGATCCGTGTTCCCAGACCGACTGCAAAACGGTTTCCGGCGTCCAAGCCTCTTGTGACGGGGCAGCGTATTCTGGATACGCTGTTTCCCGTCGCCAAAGGCGGTACGGCGGCGATTCCCGGCGGTTTCGGAACGGGAAAGACGATGACCCAGCATCAGGTCGCAAAATGGTCCGATGCGGATATCATTGTATATATCGGCTGCGGGGAGCGGGGAAACGAAATGACGCAGGTTTTGGAAGATTTCTCCAAGCTGGTCGATCCGAAATCGGGGAATCCCTTGATGGACAGGACGGTATTGATCGCCAACACTTCCAATATGCCTGTGGCGGCCCGTGAAGCAAGTATTTATACGGGTATTACACTTGCGGAATACTACAGGGATATGGGGTATCATGTGGCGATCATGGCCGATTCCACTTCCCGTTGGGCGGAGGCGCTGCGTGAATTGTCGGGACGTTTGGAAGAAATGCCCGCAGAGGAAGGATTCCCGGCGTATCTGGCGTCTAAGCTATCGGCTTTTTATGAGCGGGCGGGCATGATGGAGAATTTAAACGGAACGGAAGGAAGCGTAACGATCATCGGCGCGGTATCGCCTCAGGGCGGCGACTTTTCCGAACCGGTCACACAGAACACAAAGCGTTTTGTCAGATGCTTTTGGGGTCTGGATAAATCCCTCGCCTATGCAAGGCATTTTCCGGCAATCCACTGGCTGACCAGCTACAGCGAGTATCTTCCGGATCTGTCGGCGTGGTATGCGAAAGAGGTAGGTTCGGATTTTGTGGATTACAGAAACCAGCTTGTGGCGATCCTGAATCAGGAGAGCAGTCTGATGGAAATCGTAAAATTGATCGGCAGCGACGTGCTGCCGGACGACCAAAAGCTGACGCTGGAGATTGCAAGGGTGATCCGTCTTGGCTTTTTACAGCAGAACGCCTTTCATAAAGAGGATACCTGCGTACCTTTGGAAAAGCAGATGAAGATGATGGAGATTATCCTCTATCTGAATATGAAAGCAAGGTCGCTTATTTCCATGGGAATGCCCATGTCTATTTTGAAAGAAGATACGATCTTTGACAGGATCATTTCCATTAAATATGATGTGGAAAACAACGCCTTGCACAAGTTCGACGATTATAAAAAAGCGATCGACCGGTTTTACGACGATGTGATTGCGAAAAACGCCTAGTGTATCATTGATAATTAGTCAGGACTACTTGTCTATTCGCCCATCTGCGGCGTTAGATTTTCTGGTCGCAGCCACCGCTGCGCCGCCGAAAATCTGCCTTGCAGGTGAACGAATATAATGCGTAGTTCTGCCAAATATCAACGAGACAATACACTAGAAAGGAGAGAGGATAAATGGCTATTGAATATTTGGGATTAAGTAAAGTAAACGGGCCTTTTGTTGTTCTTGAGGGCGTAAGGGGCGCGGCGTTTGATGAGATCGTGGAGATCACCGTAGAAGGAAAAGAAAAGAAACTGGGGCGTATTGTAGAAATTTACGATGACAGAGCTGTAGTACAGGTGTTTGAGCCTACGGAAAATATTTCTTTACAGAATACCCATACAAGACTGACCGGCCATCCTATGGAGATCGGTCTTTCCACGGATATATTGGGGCGGACCTTAAACGGGATCGGCCAGCCGATCGACGGTTTAGGAGAGATTCCGGCAGAGGTCAGGCGGGACGTGAACGGAAAGCCGTTAAATCCGGTAACGAGGGAATATCCCCGTAATTATATTCGGACCGGTATTTCGGCAATCGACGGCCTGACTACTTTGATCCGCGGGCAGAAGCTGCCTATTTTCTCAGGGAACGGTCTGCCTCACGACCAGCTTGCGGCACAGATCGTAAGGCAGGCCTCTTTGGGGGAGGAATCGGATGAAAAGTTTGCGATCGTATTTGCTGCAATGGGCGTGAAATATGACGTTGCGGAATATTTCAGGCATACTTTTGAAGAAAGCGGCGTATCCGATCATGTGGTCATGTTTTTGAATCTGGCCAATGATCCCGTGGTGGAGCGTCTGATCACCCCTAAGGTGGCCCTTACGGTAGCGGAATATCTTGCTTTTGAAAAGAGTATGCATATTTTGGTAATCTTAACGGATATGACTTCTTTTGCGGAGGCAATGCGGGAGGTATCTTCCAGTAAGGGAGAAATCCCGTCCAGAAAGGGATACCCCGGCTATCTTTATAGTGAATTTGCTACGATCTATGAAAGAGCCGGTATCGTGGAAGGGGTGAACGGTTCGGTGACGCAGATTCCGATCCTGACGATGCCCAACGACGATATTACCCATCCGATCCCGGATCTGACCGGATATATCACGGAGGGACAGATCGTTTTGGACCGTACCATGCACGGACAGTCTATTTATCCGCCGATCAACGTATTGCCGTCCCTTTCCCGTCTGATGAAGGACGGCATCGGAGAAGGGTATACGAGAAAGGATCATCAGGACGTGGCAAATCAGTTATTTTCTTCTTACGCGAAGGTAGGAGAAGCGAGAGCGCTTGCGTCCGTTATCGGCGAGGACGAGTTATCGCCGCTGGATAAAAAATATCTGGCTTTCGGAAATGCTTTCGAAGGTGAATTTGTCGGGCAGGGAGCCAATGAAAACCGAACGATAAACGATACGCTGGAGATTGGCTGGTCCCTTTTGAGGCTTCTGCCGAGAGAAGAACTGGATCGTATCAATACGAAGATTTTGGACGAATATTATGGAGCGTCGACGTTGAACTGATGCCGGAGCGTGCCTGAAAAGGAGGTGGAGGTATGGATCCCAATGAATTTCCCACAAAAGGAAATCTGATGCTGGCAAAAAATTCGCTCGGCCTTGCGAAACAGGGGCATGAGCTGATGGATAAAAAGAGAAATATTCTGGTGAAAGAGCTGATGGATCTGATCGAAGAGGCAAAAAGCATCCAGACGGAGATAGATGTGACTTTTACGCGGGCGTATCGGGCGCTGCAGAAAGCAAATATTGAACTTGGAATCAACTATGTGGACGAGATCTCCCACGCGGTTCCGGTGGAAAATTCTATCCGCATCAAGACAAGGAGCATTATGGGAACGGAAATTCCGCTGGTAGAGTATGAGCCGAGTATGGATCGACCTACTTATTCTTTTTTTTCTACGAAAGAAAGTCTGGATCAGGCGAAGGAAAGTTTTGAGAGAGTGAAGGAACTGACGATCAAGCTGTCCGTAGTGGAAAATTCGGCCTACCGCCTTGCTATCAATATCCGCAAGACACAAAAAAGGGCGAATGCGCTGAAGAATATCACGATCCCACTTTATACGAAGAGGGTGCAGGACATTTCCAATGCGCTGGAAGAGAAGGAGCGGGAGGAATTTACGAGACTGAAGGTGATTAAGAGGAATATGTCGAAGTAGGCGGCTGGACATATCGGGAAACATATAGCGGAAAGCAGAAATCGAAAAATAAGATAGAATCAGGGATGAATTTAATGCCGGATTTGATGCCGGATTTAAGATATTATTTCTTGACAGATAAGCCGCAATATGGTAATTATATGGTAGAAGTTCTAAAAGGGAGTAGTTGTCATGCACAATCAACATACCCCGGTACAGACCGTGGTTGTGCATCTTTCAGAGATTGAGAGTACGAGACTTTTAGCATATCGGAAGATGTGTTAAGAGTCTTTTTTCATTGTAAAAAATACAGGCGCTTGAATAAAGATTGAGAGAGGAGATAAGGGAAAGACATGGAAATGGTATTACAGCTTTTTTTACTGGCGGTGGGGTTTACACTGCTGATCAAAGGCGCAGACTGGTTTGTGGAGGGCGCTTCAAAGGTGGCGGACAGACTGGGAATCCCCCAGCTTGTGATCGGGCTTACGATCGTGGCGATGGGTACCAGCGCGCCGGAGGCTGCCATCAGTATTTCGGCGGCTTTAAAGGGGAGCGCGGATATTGCGGTAGGAAACGTAGTGGGAAGTAATATTATGAACGTATTGCTGATTTTGGGGATGACGGCCCTGATTACGCCGCTCATGGTCCAACCATCGACCGTCAGGTACGAAATCCCCTTTCTTATTATCATAACCGTGATTTTTGCGGCTGTCGGTCTTTGGGATCATGTTGTGGGCGGAATAGACGGAGCCCTTTTATGGGGACTGTTCATCCTATATTTAGCATACCTGTTCGTTATGGCTAAAAAAGGGCAGGGAGGCCCGGCGGAGGAAAAGGCAGAGGGAGAGAAGGAAAGTCTTTTTAAAATGCTGGGACTGATCGTGACCGGATGCATCTTGATCGTTGCAGGCAGTAATATCACCGTGGATGCTGCGACGGCTCTGGCCCGCATTTTTAAAATAGACGAACGTATCATTGGATTGACCGTCGTGGCCTTCGGCACCTCCCTGCCCGAGCTGGTGACGAGCATTGCAGCGGGAATCAAGAAAAAAGCGGACATTGCGGTAGGAAATATTGTGGGCAGCAATATTTTTAATATTCTTTTTGTGATCGGTACGTCGGCGGCGATCACGCCGGTGGCTTATCAGGCGGATTTCTTTGTGGACAGTATCGTCTGTATTGCAGCCTCGGCGCTGCTGCTTCTCTGCGTGCTCAATAAGGAGCGCAAACTGAAACGTTTCGGCGGTGCGGTCATGCTTGCCGCATACGCGGGATATTTTGCGTATCTGTTGTAACAGTTCAGCCATGCAGAAATGATTGTGCAAATTGCCCATGGGATGTAGGACGGATTTTGCGGACATTCAAAATAAAAAAGAATGTGGAGGTAACAGACAATGGCAAAGACGATTTTTAAGGAACTGGGCGGCAGATACGAGCGGCAAGGAGATTATTTAATCCCGTGCTTAACTATACCCGCCGAAAAGGCAGAAAACGCCTTAGAATGGACAGGAAGAATGAATAACATAAGGGCTTGTGCAGGGGAGATTGTGAACGAGGAAATCATTTATAATTAGTGAAGAAACGGTAGGATATCAATATCAAAAATCCTGCCGTTTTTTAATGAGGAACGATTCTTGTTCATGGAATCATTTTCTTGATTATATTATTCGTTTTAACGATTTATAATATCCATGACAGGAGGAATTAAGCATGTTTGATTATATGAATGTAAAGGAAGCGGCTGAAAAATGGGGATTGTCCGAACGGAGGATACAGGTATTATGCGCTACAAACCGAATCCCCGATGTAATGCGAATCAGCAATGTGTGGCTGATTCCAAAGACTGCATCAAAGCATACCGATTCTGATAAAACGCTTGGTTTAGGTTTGGGAGCAGATGATTATATAACGAAACCGTTTTCTGTCACAGAAGTATTGGCAAGGATAAAAGCAAATATCCGAAGAAATACACAGTATGCTGCGAGCACAACAGAGCAGCAGCCAATACTTCAAACGGGAAACCTTATCATGAAGCTGAATGAGTATTCTGTAACAAAAAACGGCTGTAAAATAGAGCTTACATCAAAAGAATTTGAAATTTTAAAGCTGCTATTGCAGAATCCAAAGAAAGTATATACGAAAGAACAGATTTACTCCCTTGTCTGGAATGATACCTATTATGGTGATGAAAATGCCGTCAATGTCCATATCAGCCGATTGAGGAATAAAATAGAGGATAATCCCCGTGAACCGCAGTATGTGATTATGGTATGGGGAATCGGATACAAATTGGGGGAGTGAAAGGATGAGCGATAAAACAATCATATTCTTTTTGGCAGTTGCCTCTTGCCTATTATTCCTTGTGGTTTTATACCAGCGTTTTGTTTTTGGCAGGGGAATACAAGCAAAGATAAGACGGATCAATAAAAAATTGGAGGAAATTTTAGAAACTGGAAGTGACGAGAAAGTAATGGTATTTACGGATAACCCTGTTTTGATGGAATTAGGGGGACAAATCAACCGCCTGCTGATAGACCGCCAAAAAATAAGGGCAGATTTTAAAAGGGAAGAAATTTCATCTAAAAAGATGTTGGCGAATATCTCCCATGACATAAAAACACCTCTAACGGTCATATTGGGTTATCTGGAAATTATGCGTTTGAACCATGCAGATAATGAGATGTTGAAAAAAGTAGAAACAAAAGCGAATCAAGTTATGAATCTTATCAATCAGTTTTTTACATTAGCAAAACTGGAATCTGGCGATACAAATATAAATCTTGGCAAAGTCAATATCAACGAGATATGCAGGGAGAATGTTTTGGAGTTTTATGATATTTTATTGCAGAAAGATTTTGATGTTGATTTGTTTATTCCAGAAACAGCTATTTTTGTGCAGGGGGAGAAAGAAGCCCTGCAAAGGATTTTATACAATTTATTGTCAAATGTAATACGCTACGGCTCCGACGGAAAATATTTAGGAGTTTTTTTGCGTCAAGACAAGAGCAATGTATATATTGATGTGGTTGATAAAGGGAAAGGGATTGAACAGGAATTTGCATCGAATGTGTTTGACAGGCTCTATACAATGGAAGATTCCAGAAACAGGGAAATACAAGGGAACGGATTAGGCTTAACGATTGCGAAGAATCTTGCAAAGCAATTAGAGGGCGATATATTTTTAGACAGCATACCGAATGTCAAAACAACTTTTACAGTAAGCCTCAAAAAAATAACTTATTAAATTCCCTGCGAAAGAAATTCGTAAGAATTAGTCAAGAGTTTTGAAAATCTATATCGCTATAATGATATTCATAAAACACCTTTGGGCGTATTGCTACGTCCGAGAAAGGCGTTACTAAGGAAAGGAGGCAAAAAATGTCTTATATTTTGCAAACAAGCCATCTAAGCAAAACGATAGATGGAAAACAGTTAGTCACAGATGTGAATATCCATGTAAAGAAAGGTGAGGTATATGGATTTTTAGGACCGAACGGGGCAGGAAAAACCACGGTGATGAAGATGCTTACCAACCTTTGGAAACCGACAAGCGGCACGGTTGCGCTGTTTGGGAAAGCATTGGAAAAAACCTCTTACGATGTGCTGAAGCGTATGGGAAGCATCATTGAATTTCCTACATTTTATGACCATATGAGCGGAAAGGACAACTTACAGCTTCATTGTGAGTATATGGGGTATTACAACAAGGGCAGCGTGGAGGAAGCTCTTCAGATGCTTGGGCTTTCTGATGCGGCGGATAAGCCTGCGGGCAGCTATTCTTTAGGAATGAAGCAGCGTCTGGGGATTGCCCGTGCCATATTGTGCAAGCCAGAGTTAGTTATCCTTGACGAGCCGACAAACGGTTTAGACCCCGCAGGAATGAAGCAAATCAGAGATTTGTTTCGGATGCTATGTACCGAGTATGGCATGACGCTTATGATATCCAGTCATCTTCTCCCAGAGATAGAAAGTATTGCCGATACGGTTGGCGTTATCCATCATGGAAAGATGATGAAAGAAATATCCATGAAAGAAATTGCAGAAACAAATACGGCGTATATTGAACTTGCCGTAGAGGATACAAAGAAAGCGGCGTATGTTTTAGCTGAAAAAATGCAGTTAAGTAATTTTAAAATCGTAAACGATTCGGGGATTCGTATTTATGAGCAGGGTGTCACCACACAAAAGATTTCGAGGGAATTGATGGCAAATGATGTAGAGATTGCTTCCATCAGCCAACATACCGAAACATTGGAGGACTATTTCTTAAAAATCACATCGGAGGTGGGAAAATCATGTTAAAGCTTGTCAGACTTGAATGGAAAAAGAATAATATCGGGAAATATATCAAAGGCGTAATCATTATGGCGGCTCTGCTTGGCTTATTTGTCTTTGCGTTAGCGTTTTTGGGCATTGCCAACGACCCAGACGGGACACTGGATGCTGCGCCTGGGACAGATGTAATCTCCGCTCCTATCGAATTATTTACCAGCATGGCTTTTCTTATTTACACCAGTGTAATGTTGGCATCCTTTATTGTAAGCGCATACAAAAACAAGACCATGAATCTGATGTTTTCCTACCCTATTAAGCGGCAGAAAATCTTAGCTTCCCAAATGATTGCGGTCTGGACTTTTAATTTTGCCGCACTCATTTTAACAAAACTGGCAATTTATATGTGCGTGTTCTTTGGGGCAAAATTTATGCAGTCATCCTTTGCTGTTGATTTTTCAATAGGCAGCCTGTCATTTTATATACAACTGATACTAAAATCAGTGGTAATCGTCAGCATGAGCTTTATTGCCCTGTTTGTCGGGATGGCTTTAAAATCTTCAAAAGCAACGATTGTCACTTCATTTTTGCTGATTTTTCTCACACAGGCGAACATTGGCGATTTCACAATGGCAGGCAACGCAGTATTTCCCATTATTTTGACGGCTATTTCTTTGCTTTTTGCCGCTTTGTCAATCGTAAATGTGGAAAGCAAAGATTTAATGTAGGGGGCGGGGTTATGAATATGAAAAGAATACTGTTAGCGGGGATTTTAGTGATAGCTTTTGGCATATGCGGATGCGGGAATAAAGAAAAAATAGATTCTAACGAGGAATTTTCGGCGGAAGGTATTTCAGAAATTGTATTGGATATTTCCTCTTGGAATTTAAAAGTGATGGCTTCCAGCGATGACAAAGTACACATAGCCTGCGAGGGAAAAGTCGAAGATGACCGTGATATGCAGGTTGTGCAGAAAGATGGAAAACTAATGGTACAGCAGGATGATGATACGGACAAAAATCTGGCGGAGCAATTCTCATTTGGCGAAGCAGGGAAGATAATATTGTATATTCCTAAAGATAATGCTTTTTCCTTAGCCATTAACAATGGTTCGGGAGAGATGGAGTTGGAAGCGGTCAGCATTTCCACTTTGTCCTTGAACAACCAGTCTGGCTATATAACGATGTCTGATTTCATAGCTGAAAGCGCAAAAATAAAATCTCTTTCAGGCGATATTAAAATAACAGACGCTTCATTCACGGATTCTAATATCAATACAGAATCCGCATATGTTACCATGAAAAATACAGTTATTGGAAAGACCGCTGTTTCGACAGATTCTGGCGAAGTGAATATAAGCAACATAAACGGCTATGATTCCCTGTCTGTAGAAACAGGTTCGGGAGATATATCATTGACCCATGGAGCGATGCCGGATAATTTATCCTGCCATATATCCAGTGGCCCGGACGATGTAACCGTACAGCTTAAAAATGCGGAATTCAGTACCGATACGGACGGATGCAGGGATGGGAGCATCGGAAAGGGAGAAAACAGTTTATCTATCATGAGCAACAGCGGAACAGTAATTGTAAAATAGTTTTGGAGTGTAGAAAGATATGGAACGGTATCATTGGATATTTTGCCCTATATGCGAAAATAAGACACGCATGAAAATAAGGGAAGATACAGATAAGGTCATGGAGCGTATCACCGAGCGAAATTTTGAGATGATGTCGGGGAAATACCAGAAAGAACAGCTTGAAATCGAAGCACGGTTGAGGGAAGTAACGGAAACGCTCAACGAAAGCTACGAGAAATCGCAGGGAATCCGTGACTTCCTCTCCCTTATCCGCAACTATCAAGGTTTAAAGGAACTGGACGCAACGGTTGTAAATGCACTGATAGACAAGATACTTGTTTCGGAGCGTGAGAAGTCAGCAGACGGAACAGTAAAGCAGGAAATCAAGATTTACTATAAATTCATCGGCTTTGTCGGTGAATTACATATCACACCCACAAAGCGGTGGACAGCGTTACCCGCTAAACACTGTACGGTGTGCGGCGTTGAATATGTCCCCGGCTCTGGAGTATCGAAGTTTTGTCCAAAGTGCAGGGAAAAAGTAAGAAAGGCTCAAGGAATAGAGACAAAACGCAGGAGCAGGGAGAGAAAAAGGCAGTTATATTAATTGTTGGTAAAAATGCATATTCCGGCAACTTATGAATGGCATGGCTGAAATGATACTATCTATTATAAAAAATTATTTTTACTAATTGACAAGCGCCGGAAAATATTGTAAGATAATTTCAGAAAACGTTTTCCGAGTAAATTAAGAATATTTTTTCGCAGGTCGTACAAGAAGGAGATAATTGAATGGTATCAATCAAAGATGTTGCAAAACATGCAGGCGTAGCAATATCGACGGTATCAAAGGTGCTGAATCATTATCCGAACATCAGTGAAGAAACGAAAAAGAAAGTAAACGCGGCAATCGAGGAACTCAATTTTGTTCCCAATTCCATTGCGGCGGCGCTCTCCTCCAAACAGTCCGGCAGGGTAGCATTGCTGATCAATATGATCACGCAGACACAGGCAATCGACGAGATCGATATGCAATATCTTTCCGGGGCGATCGAACAGGCGATGGAAATGCACATTGATGTGATCACGCTTTTCTTTTCCATGCTGGAGGATAAAAATGTGGAGGAGGTCATACGTTACTTTCAGTCACAGAATATCGAGGGTATTGTGATCTTCGGTATGTCCAAGGAAGATACGGTATTACATGAGCTGATTGAGGCTAAAATATTTAAGATCGTATTAGTCGACGCACCGTTAGTAAATGAAAATACTTCCTGCGTATGGATCGATCAAAAGAAAGCGCAGATCGATGTGGCGAAAAAGACAATTGAAGAGAACAATTGCAAGCGTATCCTTTATATTGCCGGAAAGAAAAACGGGTATGTGACAGAAAAGCGTCTGGAGGGCATCAGACAGCTCGCGGAGGAAGAAAAACTGCAGCTTCTGATCAGGAACGGCGAATTTTCGGAGCTTATGGCAAGAAACATTACGTTCCGGTATGCCAAGAATAAAGACGTGGTCATCTGTGCGTCGGATCTGATGGCGATCGGCGCAATGAAGGCGCTGACGGAGATGGATATTTTCCGTCCGGTTTGCGGATTTGACGGCATTACACTGATGGGATATGTAGGAAAGCAGATGAACACCATCAGACAGAATTTCGGAAGTATCGCTTCGGAGGCGGTAAAAGAAGTATATCGTCTGATGAACGGTTCGGACGGGCAGGAAATCGTTTTACCTTACAGTATAGAACGGCTGCAGTATTTAGACATTATATGTTGACAAAACAGGAGTGAAAATAAGATCAAAAATTTCGGCAGATTGAAGTCTGCCGTCAATAGGGGCATAAGGGTCATAGGGCATAATGATCAGTAAGTCATAGTGACCATGAGACATAAGAAAATTATTTTTTTGGAATAGTAAACGATATCATGGACATGCGGACAGAGCCGCAGGCGGATAAAGCCATGGCAGACTGAACCGCGGATGGGAAAACCCGCAGGCGGAGTATTGATTACCCGCAGAAATGGAGGAAAAAATGAACTTAGAACAGCAGTTACAGGCAATCACACAGAAAAACTACGGTAAAGACGTAAAGGGATGCGACGACAAAGAATTATATTACAGCATTCTTAACTTATCCAAGGAACTGATCGGACAGAAACCCGTTATCAGCGGCGACAAGAAAGTTTATTATATTTCCGCAGAGTTTTTGATCGGGAAGCTGTTATCCAATAATCTGATCAATTTAGGGGTATATGACGAATTGGATGAGCTTTTGAAAGCAAACGGCAAATCCTTAAGCAGGATCGAGGAGATCGAGCCCGAACCGTCTTTAGGAAACGGCGGTCTTGGAAGGCTTGCAGCATGTTTTCTGGATTCTATCGCAACCCTTGGACTTCCGGGCGACGGTATCGGCTTGAATTATCATTTCGGCCTGTTCAAACAGGTATTTGAAGATAAATTGCAGTGTGCGGAAAAGAACGACTGGATCGAGGCCCAGTCATGGTTAAATAAGACGGACGTTTCCTTTAAAGTAAAATTTGGCGACAGGACCGTTACATCCAGACTGTTTGACATCGATGTGATCGGCTATGAGCAGGGTGTGAACAAACTGCATTTGTTCGATATCGAAACGATCGACGAGAGCCTTGTAAAGAAGGGGATCGATTTTGATAAAGAGGAAATTGAAAAGAACCTTACGCTGTTCTTATATCCGGATGATTCCGACGAAGCGGGAAATCTCCTTCGTATTTATCAGCAGTATTTTATGGTTTCCAACGGCGCGCAGCTTATTTTGCAGGAAATGAAAGCAAACGGACATGATCTGCATAAATTATATGATCATGCGGCGATCCAGATCAACGACACCCATCCGACCATGGTCATTCCCGAGTTGATCCGTATTTTAACGGAAGAAGAAGGATTTTCTATGGACGAAGCGATCGACGTGGTAAGCCGTACCTGCGCTTATACCAACCACACGATCCTTGCAGAAGCATTGGAAAAATGGCCTCTTAAGTATTTGGAAAAGGTTGTGCCTGCATTAGTGCCGATCATCAAAGAATTGGATAAGAGGGTGGCAAAGAAATATAAAGATAAGACCGTGCAGATCATCGACGAGGACGACAGAGTGCATATGGCGCATATCGACATCCACTACGGTTATTCCGTAAACGGCGTTGCGGCGATCCACACGGAGATTTTAAAGGATTCCGAGTTAAATAATTTCTACAAGATCTATCCTGAGAAATTCAACAACAAAACAAACGGAATCACTTTCAGAAGATGGCTGCTTTCCTGTAACAGAGAGCTTGCGGCTTTCCTTTCCAAGACGATTGGCGACGGATTTAAGAAAGATGCTGCCCAGCTTGAGAAGTTATTAGAGCATAAAGACGATCAGGCAGTATTGGACGCTATTGCCGCAATCAAGAAAAATAAGAAACAAGAGCTGGTAGATTATGTAAAAGAAGCGGAAGGCGTGGAATTAAATCCGGATTCCATCTTTGACATTCAGGTGAAGAGGCTTCACGAGTACAAACGTCAGCAGATGAACGCGCTTTACATTATCCACAAATATTTGGAGATCAAGGCAGGCAAGAAACCGACCACACCGCTTACTTTCATCTTCGGTGCAAAGGCGGCGCCGGCATATGTGATTGCGCAGGATATTATCCATTTACTGCTTGTGATGCAGGAGATCATCAACAAAGATCCTGAGGTAAGCCCTTATATGCATCTTTTGATGGTAGAAAACTACAATGTAAGCTATGCGGAAAAACTGATTCCGGCATGTGATATTTCCGAGCAGATCTCTTTGGCATCCAAAGAAGCTTCCGGAACGGGTAACATGAAATTCATGTTAAACGGCGCGGTGACCCTTGGTACTTCCGACGGCGCAAACGTGGAGATCCATGAGCTTGTAGGCGACGACAATATTTATATCTTCGGTGAGAAATCCGAGCAGATCATTGAGCATTATGAAAAAGCGGATTATGTTTCCAAAGATTACTACAAGAAGAGCAAAGTAATCAAAGAGGCGGTGGACTTCATCGTAAGCAAAGAAGCGCTGAAAGTCGGACATAAGGAGAACTTGGAAAGACTGTATAACGAACTTCTGAACAAAGACTGGTTCATGACGCTGCTTGACTTAGAAGATTATATCGCTACGAAGGATAAGATGTTCAAGGATTATGAAGACGCGCAGAAGTGGAAGAAGATGATGCTTGTGAACATTGCAAAGGCAGGTTTCTTCTCATCAGACAGGACGATTGAAGAGTATAATAGGGATATTTGGAAACTGAAATAAGGAACCGGGTCGTGGGAAGTGACGGAATATTTTAGTAATAGTTCGATAAAATGCTAGTTTAGAGGCATAATAAGAAAACAGGAAAAGGGTTGAACGGGATGTTGAGGTTCAGCCCTTTTTCTATTTTTGGCTGAGTCCGCTATATTTCACCATAGCTTAGATGGCCAGAGCTGTGTTTGGATTTCTGCCATGAAACCTGAAATGTATTTTTTGGGGGACATTGAGATTAAGCGATTGCCATATATACAACATCAAATCTTTATAGTATAGTAATCATAAGAATTTTATTTTGAATCTATTTTATGATACAAGGGAGAACACCGCCCATGCCGCGCACAGAAAACGTAGAACTGGCAGTACTATGCTTAGTACACGATAAAGACTCTTACCTGCTTCAGGATCGGGTCAAAGAAGACAGGAAAGGCTTATATCCGCCGGGAGGTCATGTAGAGCCGGGAGAATCCATCGTGGACGCCGTGATCCGCGAAATGAAAGAGGAAACAGGTCTGACGGTCATAAATCCCAAACTTTGCGGGATAAAGCAGTTTCCAATAGAGAACGGGCGGTATCTTGTATTTCTATTTCAGACGGACCAGTTTGAGGACGGGATCGTTTCGTCAGAAGAAGGGCAGATGCGCTGGATAAAGAAAAAGGATCTGTCCGGCTTCATTTCTTTTAAAAAGCCTAAACAGTTTTGCTTGCTCCTTGATGTTGAAATACCGATCAGACATCCACATTTTTTACATTGGGATAAAATCTCCAAAGTATATTCAGATAAAGTTTTATCATTTTTCCCTTGTCCTGTATAGTCGTTGCCTATATGCTATAACAGAAGCCTTCCGCTTCCGCCTCCTGAAAGCAAGATTGCAGAAAGGCCTGAATTTTTCAAACATACTTTGTCAGGTGAGTATTTAGATAACATGATCCCGCGGAAAATATTTTAGAAAAACATAGAATATTTTACGAAAATATATAAAATAAAGGATGGACTTTTGCGGTTTTTATGGTACAATAGAGACATCAAAGGAAACAAAAAATTATATTAAATTGGAGGGTTATCATGAAATTTTTTATCGACACAGCTAATGTAGATGATATCAGAAAAGCAAATGACATGGGGGTTATTTGTGGCGTTACTACGAATCCGTCCCTGATTGCAAAAGAAGGAAGGGATTTTAACGAGGTTATCAAAGAGATTACATCTATCGTAGACGGACCGGTCAGCGGAGAAGTAAAAGCGACGACGGTAGATGCGGAAGGAATGATCAAAGAAGGGCGTGAGATCGCTAAGATCCATCCGAATATGGTAGTAAAGATCCCGATGACGGTAGAAGGATTAAAAGCGGTCAAGGTGTTATCCGCAGAAGGAATCAAGACAAATGTGACGCTTATCTTTACGGCAAATCAGGCGCTTTTGGCGGCAAGGGCAGGCGCGACTTATGTTTCTCCGTTCCTTGGACGTCTGGACGATATTTCACAGACGGGTGTGGATCTGATCCGTACCATTTCCGAGATCTTTGCAATTTATGATTTGGATACCGAGATCATTGCTGCCAGCGTGAGAAATCCGATCCATGTAACGGACTGTGCATTGGCGGGTGCGGATATTGCGACAGTACCTTACGGAGTAATTGCTCAGATGACGAAGCATCCCCTTACCGATGCAGGAATTGAGAAGTTCCAAGCGGACTATAAGGCAGTATTCGGAAAATAAAAGTTTACATAAAATATCTTGATTGACCGATGCCGGAATCCTTTGGAACCGGTCCGGATCAATGAAATATAAAATAAAAGAAACGGTTGTGGAGTAGGAAAGTTCTGCAGCCGTTTTTTGCGGTGTATTTTATTGGTATAGTTATAATATTTTATCATTTGGAAGTATTTGTCATACGGCGGTAAACGGTTTATAATGATGGGAGAAAGGAGATCTTTATTATGGAAACGATAGAAGATAAAATAATGGAAGATAAAACAATAGAAAATGGAACAACAGAAAATAAAACAATAAAAAATAAAACAACAGAAAACATGGTAATAGAGAACAAAACGTTTGATACGGAACGGGCGCTGTACGGAAGTAAAGGAGTCGTGCTGAAAAACTGTAACTTTGACGGGCCGGCGGACGGGGAAAGCGCACTGAAGGAAAGCCGGGACATTTCAGCCTTTCATTGTTTTTTTAATCTGCGGTATCCGTTTTGGCACGATAGGGGGCTGTCGATCGCCGATTCGGAAATGACGGATCTATGCCGGGCGGCGCTTTGGTATTCGGAGAAAATAGAAATTGTAAATACAAAGCTTCATGGGATCAAGGCTCTTCGGGAGTGCAGTCAGGTAAATCTGCAGGGATGCGATATTATATCGCCGGAATTTGGCTGGTCCGTACAAGATATGAAGATGACGGATTCCAAAGCGGAGAGCGAATACTTCATGATGCGTTCCCGCAAGCTGCACTTTGATCATGTGCAGTTAAAAGGGAAATACTCTTTTCAGTATATTGAAGATTCCGTGTTTGAAAATTGTGTTTTTGATACGAAAGACGCTTTTTGGCATGCAAAAAATGTGACTGTGAAAAACAGTGTGGTGAAAGGCGAGTATCTTGCCTGGTATTGTGAAAACGTTACTTTCGAAAACTGCAAGATCATCGGAACGCAGCCGCTTTGTTATTGCAAGGGTTTAAAACTGATAAACTGTGAAATGGAAGGGACGGATCTTTGTTTTGAGCGGTCAGAGGTAGAAGCAACGTTAACTACACCGGTCATTAGCATTAAAAATCCTGCGTCAGGCCATATTTATGTACCCGGGGTAGAGGAGATCATTCAGGACGAGGAAGAGGCGCGTGGGAAAGTCATCGTGCAAAAAACCTGTCATTGTGCTTAGTGAAAAGGAAATGAGAGGAAAACGAGAAGGAGGAAAAGGATATGACCTTTCCAATATGGATAAAGTGGAAACGATCTTTGAGAAACAGCTTGAAAAATGCCGGGTCGATTATTTTGATTTTTACTTGTTCCACAATGTCTGCGAGATGAATATCGACGCTTATTTGGATGAAAAATACGGTATTTTTAGCTATCTGATGAAGCAAAAAGAAAAAGGGCGCATCAAACATCTCGGATTTTCGGCGCACGGCGGTTATGAGACCGTGAAACGTTTCTTAGAGGCTTATGGAGAACATATGGAGTTTGGCCGGCTTCAGATCAATTGGCTGGACTGGTCGTTTCAGGATGCGGAGAAAAAGGCAGAGTTGTTAAAGGAGTACCGGATCCCGATATGGGTAATGGAGCCTCTCAGGGGCGGAAGACTGGCAAAACTGTCCGGAGAGGAAGAGAAAACGTTAAAAGCGCTCCGGCCGGAAGAAAGTGTTCCGGCGTGGGCATTCCGCTTTTTGCAGACGGTTCCGGAGGTTACGGTGACGCTTTCCGGTATGTCGGATATGGAGCAGCTAAGTGAAAATATTGCAACTTTTGAAACGGAAAAACCGTTGTCGGAGGAGGAATGGGAGGCGCTGGAAAAGATGGCGGAGGATAAAAAGCCGGGAGCCTGCGTCGGATGCAGAAGTTGTGAAGCCGTCTGCCCGCAGCAGATCAAGATATCCGAAGCGATGGCTGATTTCTATAAAAAGTTGAACGGGTAAAGATTTTTAATTGCAGGATTTATGCCTGTGCGCCGCAAAGCGATAAACGGTTGGCAGCAAACTAGTGGTCCATTTATGGATTTGCGCAGAAAAACAGCGCGGAAATGGAGTAAAAGATGCAAAAAGATTTTCCGTTTTTATATGAAACACATATGCATACAAGCGAAGCAAGCGCCTGTTCCATAGCGGGCGGAAAGGAAATGGCGAGAGCTTATAAAGAAGCCGGATACGCCGGGATCATCATTACGGATCATAATTGGGGCGGGAACACAAGGGTAGACAGGAAACTTTCGTGGAGAGAATGGGTGAAAGAGTTCTTTAAAGGTTACGAGGCCGCAAAAGAAGAGGGAGATAAAATAGGTCTGGACGTCTTTTTCGGTTATGAGGCAGGATATAACGGGACAGAATTTCTCATTTACGGGCCGGATCAGGCATGGATGCTGGCCCATCCTGAAATCCGGGACGCGTCGGTTGAGGAACAGTACTGTTTGATCCAAGAAGACGGCGGCATGGTCATTCATGCCCATCCTTATAGGGAAGAGTGGTATATTCCTGAAATTTTACTTTATCCTGAGTATATAGACGGCGTGGAAGGGATCAACGCCGCCCATTCCAATTCTAAGAGCGCTTTCCATAACGATCCGGAATTTAATCGAAAGGCCGTTGCTTATGCGGGGAAATATCGAAAACCCGTTACCGCAGGCTCCGATATGCATTCTACCGAGCTGTTGGGAGGGGGAGTGGCATTTAAGACCCGTTTGGAAAGTATAGCGGATTACATAAAAAGAATTCGTTCCGGACAAGGTTATGCGCTGACGGACGGAGAAAAATGGTATGACTGTACCGGTCAACCGATGGACTGATCCATCATACAAAAATATGTCCTATTGACGATAGATCCCCTGTCCATTAAAATGGACAGGGGATCTATCGTCAATAGGGAGCAGGCAAGACAGGTATATGGCAAATAACATGGCGGTAAATATGAAAGGATGGTATGGGTATGGCAGAGTTTGACGTAATCATTATCGGCGCAGGGCCGGGAGGGATTTTCTGTGCGTATGAGCTGATGAATAAAAACAAAGATTTGAAGGTATTATTGGTAGAAAAAGGGCGTTCGATTGAAGAAAGGAATTGCCCGAAACGGGTGACAAAACAGTGCGTGGGATGCAATCCTTGTTCCATTACTACGGGATTTGCGGGGGCAGGCGCATTTTCAGACGGAAAACTGTCGCTGTCGCCGGACGTAGGCGGTAACCTGCCCGCTATTTTAGGATATGAAAAGACGATGGAGCTGATCAAAGAATCAGACGATATTTATTTAAAATTCGGTGCCGATAAGAAAATATACGGGATCGATAAGGAAGAGGAGATCCGCGAGATCCGCAAAAAGGCGATCAATGCCAATTTAAAACTGGTAGAATGCCCGATCCGTCATTTGGGAACGGAAGAAGGTTATAAAATCTATCATAAGCTTCAAAAACATTTGGAGAGCGAAGGCGTTACCCTTTTGTTCCATACGATGGTGGAGCGGATCCTGATAGAAAACGACAGAGCTGTCGGCATTGAAACGGAAAAGGGCGACACCTTTTTCGCCAAAGAGATCGTATGCGCCGTAGGAAGGGAAGGGGCTGACTGGTTCAGTCAAAAATGCGGCGAGATTGGGATCGAGACAACGCCGGGAACGGTGGACGTAGGAGTGAGAGTAGAAGTACGGGATGAGGTCATGCAGTTTTTGAACGACAATCTTTACGAAGCAAAACTGATCTATCATACGCCGACCTTTGACGATAAAGTACGGACGTTTTGCACCAATCCTTCGGGGGAAGTGGCGACGGAATATTATGAAGGGGGGCTTGCCGTTGTAAACGGCCATGCTTATAAATCCCAAGAATATAAAACGAGCAATACAAACTTTGCGATTCTGGTATCTAAAAATTTTACAAAACCTTTCAAAACCCCGATCGAGTACGGAAAACAGATCGCCCAGCTTTCGAATATGCTCTGCGGCGGAAAGATTTTAGTGCAGACTTTCGGCGATTTTAAAAGAGGCAGGAGGACGACGGAGGAACGGCTTTGCAGGAATAACCTGATGCCTACGCTGAAAGACGCCGTACCGGGAGATCTTTCTCTGGTATTTCCCCACAGGATCATGGTGGATATTGAAGAGATGATCATGGCGCTGGATAAGGTGACGCCGGGGATCGCGGCGGAGGAAACCCTGCTGTACGGAGTAGAAGTAAAATTTTATTCCAACCGGGTGGTGGTAAACAGTGATTTTGAAACAAGCATAAAAGGTCTGCGCGCCATCGGCGACGGCGCCGGAGTTACCCGGGGGCTCCAGCAGGCGTCCGCCAACGGAATCAGCGTGGCAAGAAGTATTTTAGGTGCAATGAAATCTTAAGTCCGGCGTGAAATCAGAAAGTCCATGGTACTGATTGGCTTTAGCCTTAAGCCTTACACCGGGAAGTATCCGAAAACACGCGCTAAAGCGGGCAGATGGGAGTCGGTATGTTAAAAGAAAGAAAATTTTATATAAAAAAAGCGGCGGTAGCGGTCGGTCTGGCGGCCGGTATGCTTTTGACCGCCTGCGGCTCGAAAGGGGATGCGGATACCAAGGTGGTTTTAACTACCGGATTCGGAAAAGACGAGATCTTCCGGATAGAAGGCATTTCCTGTACCCTGCCTGAGATCATGGTCTATCTGACCACGACCCAGAACCAGTATGAAAGCGTCTACGGGCCTAAGATATGGGAGGCGGACCTAAACGGGATCACGTTGGAAGAGAACGTGAAGGAGACGGTGCTTGCCAAAATGGCGCAGGTAAAGACGATGAATCTTTTGGCAAAACAGCATGAAGTAACGCTGGATGAAAAAGAAGAGGAAAAAGTAAAGGAGGCGGCCCACGCATATTACGCCGGCCTGAACGAAACCGAGATCAGGAAAATGGATATTTCGGAAGAGACTATTGAAAAACTGTATGCCGAGTACGCGCTTGCGGATAAGGTCTATGAATATATCATCAAAGATATCAATCCGGAGATCAGCGACGACGAAGCGAGGACGATCACGGTAGAGCATATTCTGATCAAGACATATACGCTGGACGGAGCCGGGAAAAAAGTTCCTTATACGGATCAGGCAAAGGCGGCAGCATATGAAAAAGCGAAAGAAGTTTTGGCGTTGGTACAGGCGGGAGAAGAAGACTTTGAGGCGCTGCTCAAAAAATACAGTGAAGATCAGACCGCCACTTATTCCTTCGGTAAGGGGGCGATGGAACCTGCTTTTGAAGACGCTGCGTTTAATCTTGGTAAGGGAGAGATCAGCGGCATAGTGGAGACGGAGTTCGGTTATCACATCATTAAATGTATCAGTACTTTTAACAGAGAAGAGACGGACGCCAATAAAGTGAAGATCGTGGAAAAGAGAAGGGAAGAAGTATTCGGGGAAGAATATGACAAGTTTGTCAGTTCTTTGACACGAAAGTTGAACGAATCGCTTTGGGAAGAAGTCAGCTTCATAAACGACACGAATGTCAGTACTGAAAATTTCTTCGATGTGTATGACGAATATTTTAATTAGTGTATGAAAACGGTAATTTACAAAAATTTTATAATTCGGAAAGTCCCGAGAAATCGGGACTTTTTTGCGATTATTAGCACTCTTGCGAAATGAGTGCTAAAATTCTATTGACTTAATTTCTATTACGCACTACAATAGCAATAGTAAAAAAAGTAACGGTTCGCTTCGCTCTATCGTCATATCGGAAAATGGTTTTGTTTCGGCAGTTTTGGCGGTAGCAGGCAATCGTTAAAGGCAAGTGAAGAAAAAAGAAAAGGAAGTGTGTAGAAATGGCGGCAAAACGCGGCAGTTTATCAATTAACAGCGACAATATTTTCCCGATCATCAAAAAGTGGCTGTATTCCGACCACGATATTTTTTACAGGGAACTGATCTCTAACGGGTGCGATGCGATCACAAAATTAAAGAAACTGGATATGATGGGAGAGTATGCTCTTCCGGACGGTTATAAGGCGAAGATCCAGGTCATTGTAAATCCGGAAGAAAAGACTTTGAAATTCATCGACAACGGTCTGGGCATGACGGAAGAGGAAGTGGAAGAATATATCAATCAGATCGCTTTTTCCGGCGCTACGGATTTTATCGAGAAATATAAGGACAAGACCAATGAAGACCAGATTATCGGTCATTTCGGACTTGGTTTTTATTCCGCTTTTATGGTGGCGGACGAAGTACACATCGATACGCTTTCTTATAAAGAAGGGGCAAAACCGGTTCATTGGGAATGCGACGGCGGTACGGAATACGACATGGAGGAAGGTTCCAAGAACGAGGTGGGAACGGAGATCACCTTGTTTTTAAACGAGGACTGTCTGAAGTTCTGTAACGAATATGAAGCGCGGAGCGTGATCAAAAAATACTGTTCGTTCATGCCTACGGAGATTTATCTATCCAAAGCGAACGATACCGCGACGGAAACGATCAAGCCGGAAGAAAAGCTAGATACCGATACGGTGATCGAAACGATCAAACCGGAAAAAGAGGACGAAGAAGAAAAATTAAAGATCAAAAGGCGTCCCGAGCTTTTGAACGAAACGACGCCTCTTTGGGCGAAACATCCCAACGAGTGTACCAAAGAGGAATATCTGGAATTTTACCGCAAAGTATTTAACGATTATAAGGAACCCTTATTCTGGATTCATTTAAATATGGACTATCCTTTTAACCTGAAAGGAATTTTATATTTCCCGAAGATCAACATGGAGTACGAATCTATCGAGGGAACGATCAAGCTGTATAACAATCAGGTATTTATTGCGGATAACATCAAAGAAGTCATTCCCGAATATCTGCTGTTGTTAAAGGGCGTGATCGATTGTCCGGACCTGCCGCTCAACGTATCGAGGAGCGCATTGCAGAACGACGGATTTGTAAAGAAGATTTCCGAATATATCTCCAAGAAAGTGGCGGATAAGCTTTCCGGTATGTGCAAGACGGAAAAAGAAGAGTATGAAAAGTATTGGGATGACATCAGCCCGTTTATTAAATTCGGCTGCTTAAAGGATGATAAATTCTGCGAGAAGATGACGGATTACATTTTATTCAAGAATCTGGACGGCCAGTATATGACTCTGCCCGAATGCCTTGAGGTGAATAAGACCGATCCCGATGAAGCGGACGGGAATGGAGAAGGGAACGAAGCTTCTGCAGTAGATGAAAACGGAAATAAAGTCGAAGCGGAGACGGTAGACGAAAACGGGAATAAGGTCCAGACGGAAAGCACAGACGAAAACGCGGACAAGGCAGAAGAAAGCGGGACGGCGGTAGACGAGGACGGTAATCAGGTCGAAGCGGAAGTAGTGGACGAAAACGACGGCGATGCGGCAGACAGCGGGGACGAAGATGCCGACGGCGAAGAAGATAAAAAGGAAAAGACCGTATATTATGTTACGGATGAAGTGCAGCAGAGCCAGTATATCAATATGTTCAAGGCAGCCAAAATGGATGCGGTAGTGCTGACGCATAATATCGACCAGCCCTTTATTTCCCAGTTGGAGGCAAAGAACGAAGGCATTAAGTTCAAACGTATCGACGCGGACTTAGAAGATACGTTAAAAGCGAAAACCTCCAAGAAAGCGGAAAAAGAAATGGAAGAACAGGCGGAAGAGATCGCAAAGATCATGAAAAAGGCTTTGAAAAAAGATCATCTTACCGTGAAGGTAGAGAAACTGAAAAATAAGAAGATTTCTTCCATGATCACCTTATCCGAGGAAAGCAGGCGGATGCAGGATATGATGAAAATGTATTCCATGGGCGGCGCGGGAATGTTCGGCGCGGAAGGAGAAGGCGAGACGCTTGTCTTAAACGCGAACCATCCTCTCGTACAGTATGTGGTGGAACATAAAGACGGGGACAATACGAAACTGATCGCGGAACAGCTTTACGACCTTGCCAAGATCCAGCATGCGCCGTTAGAGCCGGAGGCAATGAGTAAATTCGTAGCGAGAAGCAACGACATTATGATGCTGCTTGCAAAATAAATGAGACAGACAGGGAGGGTATCCGGGGGTCCGGATATCCTCTTCTTTGGGTTTACGGTAGGATAGCAGCCTGTCAGGGAAGGAGAGTACAGATGAAAGCAGTAAATTTATATATTCTGACCAGAAATACGAATCCTCAATTATACGGGGAATATGAAAATATATTGGCGGGCCGTGCAGAATGCCAGAAGGTAAGGCAGGAGGAGTTTCAGTGCCTGAATGCGCTAGTGGGTGAATTGATGGAAAACGGTTTATCCGTCAGAAATTTGGATGGTTTTTATTATTCCTTTACGATAGAACAAATCGGAAAAGAATTTGACCTGTTAAAGATAGCGCATCATGAGACGGTATTGAATCTGGAACTGAAGAGCCGTCTGATTCCGGAAAAGGACATCGAAAAGCAATTAGTAAAAAACAAGCATTATCTGAACTATCTGGCTCCTGAAGTCAGGCTGTTTACTTATATTCAGGAAACCAATGCCTTTTATAAATTAGAAGCCGGAAGACTGCGAAAAAGTACCGTAAAAGAAGTGATCCATGAAATAAAAAAGATGAAGAGCTTTGAAGAGAGAGATATCAGCCGGCTGTTCAGGGTAAGGGATTTTTTGATTTCGCCGTTGAACACGCCGGATAAATTTTTAAACGGCCAGTACTTTTTGACGCAGCAGCAGGAAGAAATCAAAAAAGAGATAATAAAAGATATAGAAAAAAACGGGACGTTCAGACTGTGGGGAATCACAGGTTCGGCGGGAACAGGGAAAACGCTCTTATTATATGATCTGGCAAAAGCCCTCCGGCAATATGGGAAATGCTGCATCGTACATAGCGGGATGCTGTGCGATGGTCATAGATATTTAAATGATGAGTTCGGCCATGTCGATGTCTATGAACCGAAATCGGCCGTCTATAATTTGCTGATTCGGTATGATTTTATTTTCGTGGATGAGGCGCAGCGCATCTACAATAAAAATTTAAATATAATTTTGGAGGCGGCGAAAGACAAAGGTATGCCCTGCGTCTTTTCCTACGATTATTTTCAAGTGCTGTCCCATAAGGAACAAAGGAGAAACATACCGGAAAAGTTAAGGAGCGTACCGGGGTTTCAGGAAAGAAAACTGACTGACAAGATCCGGTCAAATAAAGAGATCGCTTCTTTTATCAGGAATCTGATCGATCTAAACGATAAATCACGAATCCCGTACAAATACGAGGATATTGAGGTAGTATATGCGAATAACGAAGAAGAGGCGGACGACATTATAACCTATTATTCTAAAGAAAGAAACTATAAGTTTATCGGATATACACAGTCCAGATATTATAAAAATTCCATCGATCATTTTCCGGGAGAAATAAATACGCATGAAGCGGTCGGTCAGGAATTTGATAATGTTATGATTATGATGGACGGGAATTTCAGATACCATGATAACGGAAGGTTACAAGGGAAAAAGCATCCCAATCCGGACTATATTTTTTATAAATTGTTATATCAGGGAGTGTCAAGGCCAAGAGAAAAGCTGTGCATTTTAGTGATCGGCAATATGCCGTTGTTTGAAAAGATATTGTCGATCAAGAGCGGATGCGGCCGTTTTTCAGGAGAGAACCGGAGTGAGTAACTGCATAAGAAAATTGGAAGGAATGGAGGATTTACCGCCATTTTACGCCGATGCAACCTGTAGTTAACATGAAAAAACTAAAAAGCAACACAAAATGGATAGAGTTTACATCCTGTATTTTCTATCATGGTTCTATCATTTATAATAAATGTAAGAGGCATCCGCGCGGACCAGCCGGACAGAAAAACGAATGTGCCGGTACATAATCTTTGCCATACCGTTATAAATGAAATAAAACCGAAAGGAAATACTTTACTATGAGTTTAGGAGAAAACTTACAATTTTTAAGGAAGAAAGAAAACATTACGCAGGAACAACTGGCGGAGAAGCTGGAGGTGTCCAGACAATCCGTATCGAAATGGGAATCGGACACTACCTATCCGGAAATGGATAAACTGTTGCAGATCTGCGAGATCTTCCGCTGCAGTATGGACGATCTTGTAAGAAAAGACATTAGTGTCATTTATGTGGAGGACAAAGCGCAATATGACGCCCATATGAACCGGTTCAGTAAAAGGATCGCACTCGGGGTAGGACTGATCCTGTTTGGAATCTGTGTTTCCCAATTTTTACAAATAGGGATGCCGCCGGAAGGGAAACTTATGACCGCGGTGTTTCTTATCTTTTTGATCATAGCGGTAGCGATCTTTATTGTTGCGGGGATGCAGCACAGCGAGTTTGAACGGAAAAATCCGTATATAGAAGAGTTTTACACGGAAGAAGAAATAGACCGTTTCAACCGTAAATTCCCCGTCATGGTCGTAACGGGCGTAGTGTTGATTTTGGTGGGCATGATCGTCAGTTCGTTAGGTGAAGGCGGCCTGCAGGCAGAAAAAGAATTTGCCGATTCGCTCTTTTTTCTGTTTATATCCGTGGCGGTTCCTATTTTGGTGTATGCGGGGATACAAAAAGGAAAGTTCGATATTAAAGAATACAATGCGATACACAATAAAGAAACGGAAGAATATAAAAGAAACCGGCTGCTGGGAGCGGCCTGCGGCTGTATTATGATGGCCGCATTCATCCTTTATCTGATTTGCGCATTAGCCTTCCATCAATGGGGAATGCCTACCGTGATCATTTTTCCGGTATTCGGGATCCTCTGCGGGATTGTGAGCGTGGTACTGAATATGAAAAAATAGAGGGCGGCCGGAGGATTGTAATAAGATTCTGTCAGACTGTTACGGAGTATCGGCCCCGCCCTGTATATGCAGTGCGATCCCTTCATTCCCGTATCCCGGGCCGGCCACAAACTGTACGACGGAGTCCGTCAGCATGGCTTCATCCGGAAAATGCACATGGCCGGCAAGGACGCATACGACAGGGGAATCTTCGCCTAATATCTTATCCTGAAAGGCTATTGTATTGGCGTCGGGAAAGATGCCGCCCCGGTCCGCCATGCCGACGGAAACGGGACTGCTCCATACCGTAGAGGCCTGTTCAAGCAGCGTTTCCGTGGAAAAGGGCACATGCAGCAGGACGATAACGGGTTTTCCCATGGCAAGCGCTTCTTCCATAACGGGAAGCGCCTCCGCTTCTACCTGATTGGAACTGTTATCTACGCAAAGGATGACCAGTTCTTCGTATTCCGTAATGGAAGCAGCGGGATTTTCTTTCATAAAAGGAGCGAACAGAGGGCGGTATTGCTGTCTGCCCGTTTCCGTCATATATTCCCAAGGATAAGTCCAGTCGTGATTTCCTAAAGTATAACAGTAAGGTATCTTTAAGGCGTCCAGATTTTGCGCTAAAAAGTTTAAATTTGCTTCGGAAGGAAAATCAATGATATCGCCGCCTAAAAGCAGCATATCTGTTTCCGTCTCATTGGCATATTCCATCCATTTCGGAAAATTTTCATAAGAGTCTTTGCCGTCGGCGTCTTTAAAAAGTCCGGTACGCGGCAGGGCGTTCTCCGTTACCTGCGTATCTTCCGTGCCGTCTAAAACGATCATATGGGTATCGGAAAGAAATAATAGATCGTAGTTTTTTTCGATCCCCGGAATGACAAGCGTCTTTTGGGCGATATGCAGACCGGAATATTTGTTCTTATCTATGGCAGGCGTATTTACGCTTTCCGATTCCTGCACGGAGGCGGCAGGCGGATTATCGGGAAGGGATGGAGCGCTTGGACTGCCGGCCCCGCAGCCATATAATAAGAAAGCGGACAATATGCAGAAAAAAAGAGTTCCTGTTTTTTTAGTTATCATAGCATTCTCCATTTCCGCCGTCCGGCTATTCGGCACTCTCCACGATTTTGGTATCGGAGCTGCCGGCAATGGCCTGCCCGATTACTGCCGCCGTGAGGCGCTTAAAATTGCTTCCGGAAGAAGTTGCGCCCGTTAAGGCGTCCAGATCGGAGGCATTTTGCCTCTCAAGCAGTTCGGCGGCGTAATAGCGGGTATATTCGTTGGGATAGGTACCGGTAACAGACTCCATATTTTGCATATAGGCATTGTCCCACGCCTTGATATAGCCGCCCGGGTCTTTGGCGTTAAATTCCGTGTAAACGATCTTATTGTTTTTTACCATAATACAGATATATTCCTTCCAGCCGTGGGAATAATCGGACATTTCGGCGCTGTAAAAGCCGTCCTGCATCTTTGGGGCGGACCCGCAGCCGGACAAGCCAAAAGTCAATATCAATAATCCTAATAACAGTTTTTTCTTCATCATGAACCTCCAATCGTCTAATGAACTTCCGTCTGCTTATTCCCTGATCTTAACCTGTGAGACGTAATTTTTTAAATCTTCGGCCTGCGCTAAGGACTGTGCCGCCATTTCGTCATTTCTGTCGGCGATGTTGCGAAGGGCGAGAAGACTGCCGCCGGCGTTGTTGACCGCGTCAGTCTGTTCTTTCACTGTGTCGGCAAGGCGGCAGGAAATATCCCGGTACTGGCCGGTAAGATCGGAAATCTCCTGAAAGGTTCTGGCCGTCTGATTTGCCGTATCGAGGCCGGCCTGAATGGTTTCTGCGGATCTTTCGATCAGACTGCTTGTTTCCTTCAGCGCCTGGGCGGTCTGGGTGGAAAGTTCCCGGATCTCTTCCGCCACGACGGAAAAGCCTTTTCCGGCTTCTCCCGCTCTTGCGGCTTCTACGGAAGCGTTCAGGGACAGGAGGTTGGTCTGACGGGAGATATTATCGATCATCAGGCTGACCTTCGATATTTCGTTTACGGACTCATGGATCTGGGACATAGAATCCAGCATATCCTGCATATAGTCCCGTCCCAGATTTGTTTTCTCGGTTGCCATTTCCGCACATTGTTCAATCATAAGGACGTTATCCCTGTTTTTATCGATGGAAGAACTGATTGCAGCCATATTGCGTTCCATGTCGCTTAAAACGTCGGTCTGTTCTTTGGAACCGCTCAGAAGCTGCCTGGCGTTGTCGGCTACTTCCAGCGAGGAGCGGTTCATTTTTACCATCGTCTGGTTGAGGGCGTCCGTGATGTTGCAGAGTGAATCCCGTATGGAAGAAAAATCGCCCTTAAAATCGTCGGGAATATCGTTCGCATAATTGCCCTCGGCAAGCGTGCTCAAAGACACCTGAATATTCTGTATGTAGCGTCTTAAGCTGGAGACGGTGCTGGAAAGCGCTTCCGTCAGGATACTTGTCTCGTCATTGGTGTGGGACAATATGACTTCGTCGGAAAGATTGCCTGCCGATAGCGCCTCCAGCCTTGAGGTCGCAGAGGACAGCGGGCCGGAGATGCGCTGGGAAACAGGCACCATAACGACGGCGGCAGCAAGTAAAAGGAGGAAGGCGAGCAACAGGGAGATCCCCGCGGACATATAGGTGGTCTTCATAAACTCGATCCTTGGCGCATATAAAAATAAAGCCCAGTTTGTTCCCGCGATCGGCGAATATCCCGTATAAAATATCTGATAACCGATCCGGTTTCCCAGTTCCATTTTTTGGGAGCCGGTTTGGAAAGCAGTGATCTTATGGAATTGATCCACATTGCCGGCGGAAGGATATAATTCGTAAACATTGAGCCCGTCGATGATATTTTGCACGTTCCTGTCGCCAATGATATCTCCGTTTTCATTGATGATGCAGGCGCTGCCGGTGTCGCCCAATACAAGCGGGTTTAAAACGTCGCTTAACAGATCGTATTTATAACTGCCGATCAGATATCCTGTGACTTGATCTTCCAGTTTTAAGGGCGCTCCTACGCAGAGCTGGAGAGTGCCCTCGTCATAATAGGGTTCGCCGATGGTGATATTGCCGGTCCGGGTCATCATGGAATAGTATTTCGTTTCGGCAATAGAATCCGGCGCCATAGCGTCTCCGTAAAGTTTCTTTCCTGCGGTATCATAGGATGCCAGCCAGACAAATTCTATCTGCAGTTTGATCGTATCCAAACGCGCCTGTTTTTCTTCAGGGGAAATGTTTTCGTGGAGAAAAACTTCTTCCGTCGAAAAGTTGAACATCCGTTCCGTGAGAAGATGCAGATTGGAACTGACGTTTTGCGCGGCGATCCGGGCCGCGATCTGCATACTGTCCAACTGCATGGCGTCGGTAGAGCGGACGCTGCCTTTGAACATGATTGTGGTGATCAGCGCCGTAGTCAGTATAGCTGCGGACATTACATAAAAGATAATTTTGTGTTTTAAATCATGGTAATTCTTCATGGTAAGACTCCTTTACTGCGTGTACCTCATTCTCTATCACATTGATTTTTATGTTATCACAAATAGGAAAAATTGCCTAGTGGCATTTTCCATAATTCTGACCTGTGTCCGCAACGAAACATTTTTCAGGATCGTATCTTAAATTCTAAAATAAATTAAGCTTATAAAAAATAAAAATCATTGTAAAATATAAAAATCATTGTAAAATATGCACAAATTTCGAAAGTATTCTTTTCGTATAAGTTACAAAGTTATAAAAACAGACTTGTCAAACGGGTTCGATAATGGTATTATGAAACCGTTATCGGAAACGTTACCGATAACGGTTTCATTCATTTCCTAATACAGGAAATAAAAAGAAAAGGAGAGGTATATTTTATGAAAAAGAAACTTTTAAGCGCACTTTTGAGCGTATCCATGATCGCTGCTATGCTTGTGGGCTGCGGCGGCGAAGGAAATGCCGACAGTAAGACACCGGAAACAAAGGCACCGGCAGAAAACGATGCAGAAGCGCCGGCGGAAAATGATGCGGAAGCACCGGCAGACAATGACGCACAGGCAAATGCAGGCGGCGGCAGCGTATATTATCTGAACTTCAAACCGGAAGTAGACGAGGTCTGGCAGGAGATCGCAGCGGCTTATACGGCAGAGACCGGTGTGGAAGTTAAAGTAGTTACGGCGGCAAGCGGTACTTACGAAGAAGTATTAAAATCCGAGATCGCAGGCAGCAATGCGCCTACTTTATTCCAGATCAACGGACCGGTAGGATATGCAAACTGGAAAGATTACTGCATGGATCTGACAGATACGGATCTGTATGCGTCCCTTTCCGACCAGAGTCTTGCGGTGACGGGAGACGACGGTAAAGCATACGGCATTCCTTATACGGTAGAAGCATACGGAATTATTTACAACGACGCTATCATGCAGAAGTATTTTGCAATGGACGGCGCGGTTGTAACAAGCGTAGACGAGATCAATAATTTCGATACTTTAAAATCAGTAGTAGAGGATATGCAGGCTAAAGCGGCAGACTTAGGGATCGACGGCGTATTCGCATCTACCTCTTTGATGCCCGGCGAGGACTGGAGATGGCAGACACATACGGCAAACCTTCCGATTTATTATGAATTTGAAGAAAAAGGCGTCAGCGATGCGGATGAGATCACTTTCTCATACGGAGAGAATTTCAAAAACATCTTTGACCTGTACATTAACAATTCAACCTGCGCACCGGGATTACTCGGCAGCAAAGACGTAGCTTCTTCCATGGCGGAATTTGCCTTAGGAAAATGTGCGATGGTACAGAACGGTAACTGGGCATGGAGCCAGATCGCAGAAGTAGACGGCAACGTAGTAGTGGAAGGAGACGTACATTTCTTACCGATCTACACGGGCGTGAGCGGAGAAGAAAATCAGGGCTTATGCATCGGTACGGAAAACTACTGGTGTATCAACAGTCAGGTTCCGGCAGAAGACCAGCAGGCAACTTTAGAGTTTGTAAAATGGATGATCAATTCTGACGCAGGAAAAGATTACATGGTTAACAGATTAGGAAACGCAGCGCCCTTTACCACATTCGGCGACAGCGAAAAACCTTCCGATCCTTTGGCAAAATCCATGTTAGCTTCTATGGAAAGCGGAAAGACGGCAGTGCCGTGGGCATTTACCGTATTCCCGAGCCAGGATTTCAAAGATGATTTCGGCGCGGCATTGTTAGAGTACTGCAACGGAAACATGACATGGGAAGACGTTACGGCTCTTGTAGTATCCAGATGGGCAGAAGAAAAGGCGGCAGTTGCACAGTAAAAGCCTTGAGGGAAAACAGAATAGAGTTGTCATAAAAGAAAGTGGGGCACTTCGCAGCTTAGCCTGCGAAGCGCCTTTTTAAATCTTTGAAGCGAAGTAAAAAGAAACGCCGCAGGATGCTGCCGTACTGCTTCGTTGATATCCGTCAGAGGTACGTTTCTTTTCCGGCTGCGTACCCCAATGGCAGACGGAACGGAGGGACATCCGGCGGATATCAACAGAGGCAGTGCATCAGGAGACGGCGGCGGATTTAATGCTGCGCCAGAGGCGCAGATTGAAGTAGGAGGGAAAACCATCATGGAAAAAACATTAAAAAAATATTTTCTTGTTTTTACATTACCGACTCTGGTAGCGTTCGCATTTGCATTCATCATACCGTTTGCACAGGGAATTTATTTATCTTTTTGTAATTTTACAACGGTATCCAATGCAAAATGGGTAGGTTTGGAAAACTATAAAAAGGCGTTTGGCAGCAGTCAGGGCTTTATGAATGCCTTTGGATTTACGGCGGGATTTACGGTGATCAGCATCATAACGATCAATGTGATCGCATTTTCGCTTGCGCTGCTTTTAACAAGAAAGATAAAGGGGACAAATCTTTTCAGAACCGTATTTTTTATGCCGAACCTGATCGGCGGTATCGTACTTGGTTATACATGGCAGCAGATGATCAACGCCATTCTTTATTCTTATGGCAAGACGATCGTATCGGACGCTAAATTCGGTTTTATCGGTTTAGTGCTTTTGATGAACTGGCAGATGGTCGGATATATGATGATCATTTATATTGCAGGATTACAGAACGTACCGACGGATCTTTTAGAGGCGGCGCACATTGACGGAGCGACGAGCTGGCAGACGTTGATCAAGGTCAAACTGCCGATGGTTATGTCTTCCATCACGATCTGCGTATTCCTGACTTTGTCCAACAGTTTTAAACTTTTCGATCAGAACAAGGCGCTCACCAACGGCGCGCCGATGAATAAAACCCAGATGCTGGCGTTGAACATTTACGAGACTTTTTACGGAAAAACAGGCTTTGAAGGAGTCGGTCAGGCCAAGGCGGTCATGTTCTTTATCGCCGTTGCGGTCATTGCATTACTCCAGTTATCATTTACGAGAAGTAGGGAGGTAGAACAATAATGACAAGTAGAAAGAAAAAAACGGCGGACGCCATTATATTTGTATGTTTGATCGTCTTCGCACTGGTCGTATTATATCCGTTGTTCTTTATTTTAAATAACTCCTTTAAAGGAAAATTTTTTATCAGCTCCGATCCTTTTTCTTTCCCCAGCGCGGAAACTTTTTCAGGATTGAAAAACTATGTGAACGGGCTTACGAAAACGGGACTTTTGAGCGCCGCGGGCTGGTCTTTCTTTATTACGATCATTTCCGTTGCGCTGATCATCCTGTTTACGTCCATGACGGCGTACTATATAACAAGGGTAAAATCAAAGGTCACCTCCATGTTATATTACATGTTTGTTTTTTCAATGATCGTGCCTTTTCAGATGGTAATGTTCACAATGTCTTCACTTGCTGATAAATTTCAATTGAAAAATCCGCTCGGTATGTGTATTCTATACTTAGGGTTTGGTGCAGGACTGTCGGTATTTATGTTTTCGGGTTTTGTGAAGTCTATTCCGCTTGAGATCGAAGAAGCGGCTATGATCGACGGATGTAATCCGCTGCAGACATATTTCGGCGTGGTGTTTCCCATTTTAAAGCCGACGGCGATCACCGTTGCCATTTTAAATGCAATGTGGATATGGAATGACTTCCTGCTCCCTTATCTTGTGATCGGCGTCAGTACGAAGTATAAGACGATACCGGTAGTCATACAGATGTTAGTAGGATCTAACGGTAACAAGGATATGGGCGCACTTATGGCGATGCTTGTATTATCCATAGTCCCGATTATTATTTTTTATCTGACATGTCAGAAATATATTATTGAAGGTGTTGTTGCAGGTGCAGTAAAAGGTTAAATATCTCCGCTGCCCCGGACAACGGAAATGGAGGAGAAAATATGAGAAAAAGCGGTATTCTTTTACCAATATCCAGCATTCCGTCAAAATATGGGATCGGAACTTTTTCGAAACAGGCTTATGCATTTGTGGATTTTTTAGAGAGGGCAGGGCAGACGTTGTGGCAGATACTGCCGCTTGGACCTACGGGGTATGGGGACTCCCCCTATCAGTCGTTTTCTACTTTTGCGGGGAATCCGTATTATATCGATCTGGAAACGCTGATAGAAGAGGGGCTTTTAAAAAGGTCGGACTGCAGCAAATATGATTTTGGGGACAATGCAAACTATGTGGATTATGAGAAGATCTACAATTCCCGCTTTAAAGTGCTGAGAAAAGCATATGAGAACAGCGAGATCGAAAAAGACGGGAAGTTTAAAAAATTTGCGGAGAAGAACGCATACTGGTTAGAAGATTACGCGCTTTTCATGGCGTTAAAAAATTCTTATGACGGGAAAAGTTTTTTGGAGTGGGATGAGGACATAAAACGCAGGAAACCGGAAGCAATGGAAGAGGCGAAGAAGCAGTATGCAGACGAGATCCTCTTTTTCAAATTCCAACAGTATGAATTTGCGAAACAATGGGAAGGGCTTAAGAAGTACGCTAATGAAAAAGGGATCGAGATCATCGGCGATATCCCGATCTATGTTGCGCTTGACAGCGCCGACACATGGGCGAATCCTGAACTTTTCCAGTTTGATAAGGACGGAATGCCGATCGGAGTCGCGGGATGCCCGCCGGATTCCTTTTCGGCAACGGGGCAGCTTTGGGGGAATCCGCTCTATAAATGGACTTATCATAAGAAAACAAATTACGAATGGTGGATGAAGCGGATCGCATACTGCTACGAGCTGTATGATATCGTGCGTATCGATCATTTCCGTGGATTTGACGAATACTATTTTATACCCTACGGAGACGATACGGCGGAGTTCGGGCATTGGGAAAAGGGTCCGGGATATAGCATCTTTGAAGCGATGAAAAAAGAACTGGGTGAAAAGAAGGTGATCGCCGAAGATCTGGGATTTTTGACTGATACGGTCATTGAACTGGTGGAAAAGTGCGGATATCCGGGCATGAAGATTCTGCAGTTCGCTTTTGATTCCAGAGAAGAGAGCGATTATCTTCCCCATAATTACAAGCGTAATTGCGTCGTATATACGGGAACCCATGATAACGATACGACGCTTGGCTGGTATAAGTCCTTTAATAAAGAGGATAAAGCGTTTGCCAAAAAGTATTTACATATCACATCCGAGGAAGAGATAGAATGGGAATTTATCCGTGCGGCGCTCGCGAGCGTGGCGGATACGGCCATTATACCGATGCAGGATTATTTAGGGCTTGGCACCGAGGCGAGGATCAACATTCCTTCTACTCTTGGGATCAACTGGAAGTGGCGTATGGGTGCGAAAGACTGTACAAAGAAACTTGCGGACAGGATTTATAAGATCTGTAAATTATATGGAAGGGTCATCGAAAAGACGGAGCCGGATACGGATCCGGAATGATATCTGCAGGCAGCGGGCTAAGACCGGGCAGATCCGGTTTTGGCTGCTGCAAAGGTTAGGATCCCCCCACAGCCGCCTGCTGCGGGGGATTTGATTTATCTTATAGGAAAGTCCGTCGCAGGACGGATCTGGAATCAGAAAGCGACGGAGTCACTTTTTTACCATCTACGGCTTTGCGCCTTCCTGCTCCTTGCTTGTGCCATCTATGGCGCCGACGACGCCGGCGGCACGACGGGAAACATGCGGGGCCGAATTTTAGAGAAAGGTAAGGTTCTTTATGGCGGAAATTACAATAAAAGATGTTGCCAGAAGATGCGGTGTGGGTGTGAGCACCGTATCGCGGGCGATCAATAATCATCCGGACATCAATCCCGAAACGAAAAAGATGATCATGGATGTGATACAGGAGAGCGGTTACATTCCCAATAACAGCGCAAGAAATCTGAAACGCGCCGACGCTAAGAGCATTGCGGTGCTGATCAAGGGTATCACGAATCCGTTTTTTGCAGGCATGATCAAGATCATTGAAGAAGAGACGCAGAAAAAAGGTTATTCCATGGAACTTAGGCATGTGGAATCTTATGAAGACGAGGTAGACGTAGCGTTAGAGCTTGTAAAAGAAAAGAGACTGCGGGGCATTATCTTTTTGGGAGGTTATTTTTCCCATTCAGAGGAAAAGCTGGGAATGCTGAAAGTTCCGTTTGTTTTCGGTACGGTGGGCGCTACGCCGGAGAATATCAATAAAGCGTTATATTCCAATGTGGCGGTGGACGATTTTAAGGAAAGCAAAAAAATGACGGAATATCTGATAGAGATCGGACATAGGGACATTGCGATCCTGACGGCGGAGCCGGGGGATATCAGTATCGGTAAACTGCGTCTGGAGGGGTACAAAGCGGCGCTAAAAGAACACGGGCTGCCGGTAAACGAGAACCTGATCCGTAAAATGGAAGAAGGGACGGAATCGTATTCGATGGAAAACGGCTATCGGAAAACGAAGGAACTGATCGAGAGCGGAGAACGTTTCAGCGCCATTTACGGAACGGCGGACAGCCTTGCCATCGGAGCAATGCGGGCGTTATTGGATGCAGGCATAAAGATTCCGGAGGAAGTATCGGTTGCGGGATACGACGGCATCGAGCTTGGGGATTATTATGCGCCGAGGCTGACTACGATCAGGCAGCCGGTAGAAGAGATGGCAAGGGAGACGATCAAGCTGCTTTTTCATATTATTGCAGGGAAAGAAGAACATAAACATCTTGTATTTCCGGGAGAACTGCTGGCGAGGGAGTCTACGGCTAAGCCAAAGCGGAAAACCTGACCTCCCCGTCAGGCAGAACCCTTTAAAGAGGGGCATGAAATCTGCTGATTTCCTAGGATTTCTTACTTAAGTTAGAATTATGGTAGCGGGGATCAAAAGTCACGTCTTCGGAAAAGATTTCCGGAGGGACAAAAGTTTCCGCCGCTTCTTTTGACGGAAATTCAATTTCGGCTATAATGAGAGGCGCAAGTTCTCCTTCAAAAATGTCCAGTTCCACGGAAAGCCCCTCCTGGTCATTTGGACGGAACCGTTTTAATGGAATCACATATCGTTTTTTGGTAATGATACGCCCGTCCGCCTTATCTAAAAGGTGGCGATAGGCATCCTGATTCAGGGGAAGGTTGTATTCTTCCCTTGCCAGCATTCCGCTGCCTTTATAGGTCAGATAATAAATGTCGTCTTCCTTTCTGACACGGATGACCGGATCGGTATTCAGATATGCCTGCTCAATCAGATGGCAGGGATAGGAATCCAGATCGTCAGGCAGTTCTCTTATCGTGAATTTTCTTTCAATTTCCATAGCCGTTCTCCTTTTATTATATTTTTAACATGCTTAATTCTGAAAGAAGTGCAAGTTATTTTTTGATAAATATATTATACATGGGCAGGGGGAGAATGTCCATAAAAAGGGGAAGAGGAAACATTGCCCAAAATATGTGCCGTAAGATTTGACACGGATGTATTTTTGATGCTATGCTTGAGAAAGAGGATAGTTATGGATCGTTATTTAAAAAGGAGAGAAAGGAACGGGACAGATATGAGCAGAGTCAGAAAGAAATGGATCTGTATGGGGCTGGCATCCGCACTGTGCCTGCAGCTCGCCGCCTGCGGCAACGCTGCGCCGGAGGCGTCTAAGACGGGCGGACAAGTTCAGACAGAGGAAGAAAGCGGGAAGGCAGGACAAGAAACAGAGACGGCAGGCGCGGAAACGGGAGAGCCGGAGGGTGCGGAGGCGGAGAAAACCGATTATGAATTTGTACCCGGCGAGTCCGCCTTGATTCCTTTGGATCACGATGTGGCGCAGGCTGCAAACCGCAAAGAGGACGGCAGTAAAAAATATGTGACAAGCGACATAGCGGCAACCATCTGCTATGATAATCTGGCATTGGGATACTTGACGGAAGACGCGGCAAAATACACTTTGGAGCTTACGGAAGACAGCGGGATAGACAACGTTACTTTATCGGCAGTGGACGAGGGTTATATTTCCATACCGCCGGAAGAATTGGCAGAATGGAACAGTGAAAGTTTTACCCTTACGGCAAATTCCCAGGCAGGCAGAAACGGGATTGTGTTTCTGGATCTGAAAAAGGGAGACGAAGTCGTATATACGGTAAGCGTCAGGGTAGCGGCGGCATATCCGGAGAATCCCAACTATGATATCAACAGAGAGTCCGTTGAAAACGGGGAATTTGAATTTCTTTGGGGCAGTAATACGGACGGGGAGAGCGACGAGAACTGTAATGTACATGATCCGTCGTTGACCGAAGTAGTCATTGAAGGGGTAAGATATTTCTACATGGTACAGACAGGCTGGGAAGGCGGCAATATCCTGAGGAGATCTAAGGATCTGATCCGCTGGGAGTATCTGGGAAAGGCGACTCCGGTAGCGGAGGAGATGGAAAAATACGGATGGACGCAGGTCGACGACTGGATGTTAAAAGACGCCGCCGCCTGCCAGTACTGGGCTGCGGATATCGTACCGGCTTCTTACGGCGGATATTGGCTCTATACCTGTCTGGTCAATGCGGGATATGACGAAGAAAAGCATGACCGGGTCTGTATCGTGATGGCATGGTCCCCCGATCTGGAGGCGCATTCTTTTCAATATGCAGGCTGTATCCTGCAGTCGATCAGCGATTATGCGCAGGACGCGCTGTATTATAATGTAGTCGCCCTTGACCCGCAGGTAGTCTATGACGCGGAAGGGAATATGTACTTAACATACGGTTCTTTCGGTGCAGGAACTTATATGATCGAGCTGGACAGTGAAACAGGGTTACGAAAAGACGGACAGACCGGATGGCTGGATGAAGACACCATCAATACCTATATGGAAGAGGCCAGAAAAACAGCGATAGGGGAAAGTCAGCCGTATTACGGCAGGCATATGACTTACTGCGCGGAAGGCAGCGTCATTACCCATCAGTATGATGTGGATCTGGTATCGGAAGAGGGGGAAGTGACGCAGACTTACGGGGATTATTATTATCTGATGACCTGTCTGGGCGTGTTGTCCAGAAATTATGTGCTTTTTACGGCAAAGAGCGAAGACATTACTTCTTTTACCAATTTAAGCAAAGATCCCATGGCTTCGGGATGGATCGGCAAAGAACTGGTGACGGGGCTGTTCCCGCCGCTTTCCGGTTACCGGAGCGATCTGGACAGGGAAAGCTATATCACTACGGCGGACCGGATTGAAGGCAGTACGGAGTACATAGCCATGTCTTCCTTTAAATGGGCGGACTACGATTTCGATATCCATGCGCCGGGACACGGGGATCTGTATACTACAAGCGACGGCGTCAATATCGCCATGCTCATGGTAAGAACGCTCGCCCTGCAGGGAGATAAGACGGCGGAGTGTGATAACGGCCATCCTCTTGCGGCTTCCAGTACGAAATATATGATGCAGGCGCATCAGTATTATATCAATTCGGCAGGGGATATTGTGATCAATGCCAACCGTTATGCCAAAGAAGCCGACCGGGCGGTCACAAAAGAAGAATTTTTATCCTTTGCCGAGGAAAACAAGTTCCAGCTTGTTTTGGCAGGAGATCCTTACGTTACCACAGAAGCGGTGTATGTGACTTTGGGAGAGGACGGTACGATAAGCGGAGATGCGTCGGGAACTTGGTCTATGTACGGGGAACGCTATATCAAGTTGGAAATCGAAGGATATGATACCTATTACGGCGTTGCGGCGGTATGCTGGTTGGATAATAAAAACTGTGTGGGAACGACGGTAACGGCTATGGGACAGACTACCGGATGCCCGCTTTACATGAACAGCGAGACGACGGCGCCTTAGAAGTGCGCATACCGGTGCGGTTTGGCCGGAAGAGTGGTATCAGTCCCAGCCGGTTCATCGTGTGAGAAGAACTTCTGACCGTCTGCGGCAGTTTTCGTTTGCAGCGGAAGCTGTTTCCCAAAGGCAGCATAGCTGCCTTTGAAGTTTTTGCCTTTGAAGTTCTAAGTTTGCGGACTTTTATCCCACGTTTTCTATAATGACCCCATGTGCGATACCGGGAACGGTCTGCCCTTCGTTAAAGCTAGTCTTGCTGAGCAGCGCTCCGGTGGGGACGAAAAGTACCCGTTTCCAGATTCCTTCTTCAATCTGTTTCAGTATAAAGGCGGACAAGACCGTTGCCGCGCATCCGCATCCGCTGCCGCCCGCGTGGGTATCCTGCTTTTCGGCGTCAAAAATTTCAATTCCGCAGTCCATGTGTTGTGCGGATATATCAAAGCCCTTATCCCGGAGAAGATCCAACAGGGCAGTCTGTCCTATAGAACCTAAGTCTCCGGTAATGATCCTGTCGTAATCTTCGGGCATTCTTCCGAAATCCATGAAATTCTGATAGATCACGTTACAGGCGGCGGGAGCCATGCAGGCGCCCATATTCATGGAATCTTTTAACCCATAGTCCTGTATGACGCCTGTGGTGATCCCGGTAATGCGCGCCCGGACTTTTTCATTTTCGGCGCGTTTTCCAGTTAAAACGAAAGCGCCGCTGCCCGTTACGGTCCAGCTTGCGGAGAGAGGCCGCTGGTTACCGTATTCCAAGGGAAAACGAAATTCTTTTTCCGCACTGGCAAAATGGCTGGAAGTCACGCAGATGACTTTATCCGCAAAGCCGCCGCAGACCGCCATAGAACCCAGACTTAAAGATTCCCCGCAGGTAGAGCAGGCGCCGTAAAGCCCAAAGAAAGGGATTTCATAATTTAAGATGCCGTAAGAGGTGGCAATGGATTGACCGAGTAAGTCACCGGCAAAAATATAGCGCATTTCAGAGGGCTTTAGCTTTGCTTTGCCAAGGGCCATGTAAACGGCGTCTTTTTGCAGGGAGCTTTCCGCCTCTTCCCAAGTCTGACAGCCGAACATATCGTCGTTTCCAATCATATCAAACAGACTTCCCAAAGGTCCCTGCCCTTCCTTGGAGCCTACGATCGAAGCGCTGTCTTTTATAAAAACGTTTCTTTCAAATTCAAGACTCTGCGCTCCTTTTTGTAGAGCGCAGGGTTTACTGTTTTGTCTGTGACACATAAAATTACCCTCCTATCTTGTTACTATTAAATTTTCCGTTTCTTCCGGTTTTTATGCAAAATTTACAATGTTCGGCAGAACCGTCCAAAAAGATTTCCTGAAAGCGAAGAGCCGGGGAAAAACCGATAGCGTCCGTAAAATATCTATGACAATGAAGCCGGAGGAAGAAGACCACAAAGCGTAAAAAACCGATAGCGTCCGTAAAATATCCATGACGGCGAAACCGGAGGAAGAAGATCACAAAACGCAAAAAACTGATAACGTCCATGAAATTATAGAAGGGAGACAAAAAGAGTGATATAATAAATAAAAGAGTGATATAATAAATAAAATTTTGACGTTTGGGAATCCATATGAAAACGGATCCATTATTGCAAGGAGGAACATAATGAAAAACAATCGTTTCAGGATAGTATCCTTATTGTTAGCAGTGGGAATCGCCGCAGGACTTTTTGGATGTGGGAATCAAGGAAAGGAATCTGGTCATAAAGCAGCAGAAGAGAAAGACGCTGTACTGAGCGGGCAAAAGGACGGTTCGGAAGACAGCAAAGGCAGCGGGCAGCAAGGGATGCAAGGGGAAATGTCGGGGAACTATTATTCCGGAGAATATGATACCCTGCTGGAGACGGCGTCTGTCGACAAGGCAGCGGCAGGGGAAAAGGCGGTTTACTATTATAAATGGTATGCGGAAGGCGGAAAACTTTTCAAATATGATCTGGAGACAAAAAAGACGGAACAGTTACCTTTTTATCTGGGGGAAAGAGAAGGAATAGAGGATTTTGACATTAACGAAGAAGGCGGTCTGACCGTTGTGAAATACGTTGTCGACGAAGCGGACGAATCCTTATTTCATTATTATATTATCACTTTGGACAAAGAGGGCGGTCTGCTTATGGAACAGGATATTACCGATTTCGTGCAGGAGGAGCGGGATCTAACCTCGAATCCTTATGTCTATCTTTACGGAGCCGCTCCCGGGAAAGACGGACGGGTCTGCGTCCATTCCCTGTTTCGTGTCTGGGTGTTCGATCGGGAAGGAAATTTTGAATTTTCCGTAGACACACCGGAGAATTACATCTGTAATATGGGGACTCTGCCGGATGGGGAAGTTGCGGTTTCGGTGCATGATTTATTGGGGAATAAAGTGCAGATGCTGGATTTTGAAAAGCAGGATTGGGGAGAGAGCTATAGCGACAGTCATTTTGACGATTCTCTTGCCGTTGCCAAAAGCGAGGACGGCATTTATTTTTATACGGAAAAAGAGCTGTTTTCTTTCGACCCGAAAAGCCAGACGGCGGCCGTTATGGCGGATTGGATTGAAAATGACGTCCTTGGGGACGACCTCTGCCATGTGTCCGTGTTTCCGGACGGAAACCTGCGTATCGTCACAAGTGACGCTGCAAGAAGCGGCGGAGGAACGGAAACGGCATTTTTAAAGCTGACGGATGCCGGACTGCGGGAGCAGAGAGAGATCATAACGATGGGGACGATAGAACTGACGGGAGGAATGCGCAGCGCCGTAACTGCTTTTAATAAGAAGAGCGACAAATACCGTGTGGAAGTCATAGAGTATGCTCAGGGGAAAAGTTATCAGGAAGGAACGGAGCTGTTTCATGCGGAGGCCGTAGCCGGGAATATGCCGGATGTGATGAACATTACGGACGGTACGGAGGAGTTTTATGCGTCAAAAGGGATATTTGAGGATCTGAAACCTTATCTGGACGGCGAAACGGGAATCCGGCGAAGTGAATATTTCGACAATATCCTGACAGCAATGGAAACGAACGGTAAGCTGTATGCCCTGTCGCCGGATTTTACGGTCAAAACTCTGGTGGGAAAGAAAAGCGATGTAGGAGAAGGTTATAGTTGGACGTTAGAGGACGTTGCGGCGCTTAAAAAAGCCCGGGGCGGGGACGTGGAAATGCTGGATCATGAATACGGAAGAAAGGTATTTTATTTATTTTTGTACTATAATATGGCGCAGTTTTTTGACCTGAATGCAGGCGTCTGCGATTTTGACAATGAGAACTTCAGAGGGATATTGGAATTTGCAGGGCAGTTTCCCGAAAGCAATCCTTATCGTGACGAGGATCACGGAGAGTTGAAAAAAGCAGGTGAAGGCGAGCTTTTATTGATGGAAGGCGAATGGAGTATGATCAGGAACTATTCCGTGTACCGGCGCATTTTTAATGCAGATATTTCCTGCGTGGGCTATCCCGGAAATTTTCCCTGCGGTTCTTTGGCAAAAGGCGGCGACGTAACTCTTGTTATGAGCGAAAAAAGCGCTCAAAAAGAAGGCGCGTGGGAGTTTATCCGTTTCTTTTTGGAGGAGGAATACCAAAACAGATATACGACGGGTTTTCCCGTGCTCTTGTCTGCTTTTGACAGAAAAGCGGCGGGGGAAATGTGGATCGACTATGAGACGGGCGAAAAGCAAAAATCCGGCAGTGTAATATCCAATGCGGATAAGGAAATCCAGATCGTGGTAGAGGATGCCACACAGGAAGAAACAGCGGCGGTAAAAGAGCTGATCGGGCATATTGGCCGGATGGAGCGGATCGATATACAGATCATCAACATTGCTTTCGAAGAAGCGGATGCTTATTTTGCAGGGCAGAAAAGCGTGGACGAAGTGATTGACGTGATCCAAAGCAGGGCAAAGATTTATATGAATGAAAACAGATAAAAATCAAATTAAAAAAATCTTTAAAAATTACCAAACTATTTGTTAAGAAAACCTCGCTAGACTGGAAAAGGTAGGAAAGGCAGAAATTTAGGAGGTAAGACGGATGGTAAGACAGAAAGATAACAAAAAACGCGGAGCGGTCCTGCTTTTGGCGTTGGGAATGGCGATTTCATTGGCAGGATGCGGCAAAGGAGAAAAGCCTGCACAGTCGGGAGAAACCGGCAGCGCGGATTCGAAACAACAAGCGCAGCAGGTACAGGTGGAAGGAAAGTTTTATCAGGGAGAATATGAAAAGCTGCCGGAGGATTCTTCCATAGGGGATGTAGTGGCGACGGAGCAGGCAGTCTACTATGTAAAATGGGCAGAGGAAGAAAATTACGCAGTAAAGCTTATGAAATATGACACGGAGAGCAAACAGGTGACAGAACTGTCAGTTAATCTGCCGGAAAATTATGAGATCGATATGCTCCAAGGAACCAGCGACGGAAATCTGGCAGTGGTCGGCGTAAATTGGGAGGCGGAAGGAAACGGGGGAAATCCGGGTTATTGGTTAACGGTCTTTAAAGATGACGGTAGTGTCATAATGGAAAAAGAACTTACCGAGATGGTAGCGGAAGAAGAGCAGGCACCGTATCTGTATCATTTTGCGGCGGGAGAAGACGGACGCCTTTATATAGGAAGCGGACAAAGGATCTGGGCATTGGATCGGGAAGGAAATATAGAGTTCTCCGTATCTGCGGACAGTTGGATGAGCCAGATTGGTATTCTGCCCGGAGGAAAATTAGCGGTGGCGTTGACCGAAGGAGACAAGATGGTTATCAAAGTGTTTGACGAGGAAAAGAAAGCATGGGGAGAAACCTATAAAAACGACCGTTTCGGTTATGATCTTAATTTTACGACGGCCAGCGGAGAAGGGATTTATTTTTATGACGCCAATGTTCTTTACTCTTTCAATCCGGAAAGCGGCGAGACGGAAGTCTTGGCAAACTGGCTCAATTGCGATATTTTAGCGGAGTATATCACCTATGTCTCCGTACTGGAAGACGGCAGTATCCGCCTGATCACCAGCAATTACAATGCAAAGACGGGCGGAAATGAAATCGCTCTTTTAAAAGAGGCGGATGCGAAAGCGGCAGGGGAAAAACAGATTCTAACATTGGGAACCGTAGAAGTAACGACAGGAATAAGAAGCAGCGTGATCAATTTTAATAAGAAAAGCGATAAATACCGTCTGCAGATCATAGATTATGCAAGCGGTACCACAAGAGAAGAGGGAGTGGCGCGTTTTAAAAATGAAATCACGGCGGGAAATATGCCGGATCTGATCAACATTACGGACGGAACCGAGGATTTTTATGCCGCGAAAGGGCTTTTGGAAGACTTAAAACCTTATTTTGACGGAGAACAGGGCGTAAACCGTGCCGATTATTTTGAGAATATTTTATCCGCAATGGAAACGGACGGTAAAATGTATGTTCTGGCTCCTGATTTTTATATCGATACGATACTCGGAAAGACAAAAAATGTAGGCGAAGGCTATAGCTGGTCAATGGACGATATGAAAAAGCTGGAGGAATCAAGGGAAGACGGCGTAGAAATGTTTGACCATGAAACGAAAGCCGGAGTACTGGACGTTTATCTGCGTTACAACATGGCACAATTTTTTGATATGGGCACAGGATTTTGTGACTTCAACACTCCGGAATTTAAGGAAATTTTGGAGTTTGCAAACAGATTCCCGAAAGAGAACGAATATCAGGAAACGGATGCCAGCGAGTGGAGGAAGGCCAGTGAAGGCGCGCTTCTGCTGATGAGGGAGCGGATCATGATGATACAGGATTATCAGATGTGTCACAATATTTTCGGCGAAGACATTTCTTTCGTAGGATATCCCAGCAAGTTTGCATGCGGTTCCGTGGCAGGCGGCGGCGACCTGACGATGGCTATCAGCGCCAAGAGTGAAAATAAAGAAGCGGCGTGGGTATTTATCCGTTCTCTTTTAGAAGAAGATTATCAAAATAATTATACGTCTTATCTGCCGTTGCTGCGTTCCGCCTTTGACAAAAAGGCAGAGGCAGCGTCAAAAGCATTTTATGCCGAAGATGAGAACGGCAATCAGGTAGAGCAGGCTACAATGTCGATAGGAACTAACGACTTCGTGCTGGAGGTATATGCGGCAAAGGAGGAAGAAATAGCGAAGATCAAAGAACTGATCGGAAAGATAGACCGTATGGAACGGGTGGACGATCAAGTGCTTTCCATTGTTTCCGAAGAAGCGGGCGCTTATTTTGACGGACAGAAAACGTTGGAAGACGTTGTTTCCGTCATTCAGAGCAGGGCAAATATTTATATGAATGAAAATAAATAAGAATCGTGAAGGAAGAGGGGAAGGCATTTGCGCACTGCTTGTCATAAACCCGCGCGGTGTGCGGAAATAAAAATAATGTGAAATTAAAAATTTCCCGATCCTGATTTGCATGCCTGCTGAAGCAGGCAGATGGGAGTTAATGTGAAATTAAAAATTTCCCGATCCTGATTTGAATGCCCGCTGAAGCGGGCAGATAGGAGTTAGGGTAAAAAACATAATATGCGGCATAGAAAGCAGGAAAATATTGCTTTCTATGCCGTATTATTTTTAGTGTGAAAAGGAAAGAGTTGACAGATATTTTAGCGAAAATGTACAGGAAATCGGGGAAAATTCGATGGCGGCCGGGAAATTATTTTATTTTGGGTATCGCCTTATCGGATAAAGGTGTTTAGACTTATCGTTAAGATTGTTTTTTTGGCTCTGTTTATGGAAAAGAGAGCAGGACATAAAAAAAGTGAAAATATGACGGAAGACGGTTGCATAAAGAAAGGGCATCGCTGCAGAGAGCAGGGAGGCTTGGAGAAAGCAGTAATAACGGCGCATAGGATTAGGAGGAGAATAGGATGCATGAGAAAAAGGGGAAAGAAAAAATAATGGAATTCCCGGCGACTGAACGGATGTCAGGCGCCGGGATTTTTTATGTGGAAATTTTCAAATTGACTTCAAGATAATCCAAATTTATAATGAAAACAATCGGGCATATAACGTGAAATTAAAAATTTCCCGATCCTGATTTGTATGCCTGCTAAAGCAGGCAGATGGGAGTTAAAGTTAAAGTTCAAGGCGGATATTTTAATGAATGAAAACAGGAGATACGGTAAAGATTATGATTAAATAAGTGACGGAATTTGCGGGAACAGGAGTCGGTATGATCGGAACAAGTAAAGAGGTAAAAAATGTAAGTAATAAAAATGGAAGTCCCAAAAGCGGGGAAGAAAAAAGGACGGCAGAAAGAAATATTGAAAAAATAGTCCGTTATTTTCAAAGCGGGGAGAAATGCGGCGGCTGCATGAAAGCGGGTGTGGAAATTGAGCATTTTGTTCTTGACGGCGACGGAAATTCCATCCATTATGAAGAATTGGTGCATATGATGGAAAAAATGAGGACGAAAGAAGATACGCCTTACTATGAGGAGGGGCATTTGCTCGGGTTTTATAACGACGATTTTTCCGTTACATTAGAACCGGCCGCTCAGCTTGAAATCAGTATAGCGCCCAAACTTGCCATTGAAGAGATCGAGACGGTTTATAAGTCCTTCCGGGCAAAGGCGGAGGCCTTTCTGCAAGACAGGGGATTTCATCTGGTAAATCAGGGATATCATCCTTTTCAAAAGGCGGAAAATTTGAAGTTGATCCCTAAAAAAAGATATGAGTATATGGACCGCTACTTTGAAAGAACGGGAACAATGGGAAAAAACATGATGCGGGCTACGGCGTCGGTGCAGGTATCCATTGACTATACGGACGAGGCGGATTTTGTGGAAAAATATAGGCTGGCCTGCGTCCTGTCGCCGGTTTTTGCGCTGATCACGGATAACAGTCCGGTATTTGAGGGAAAAAAAGCAAGGAAGGGAATGGTGAGGACCGTTGTCTGGCAGAATACGGATCCTGTACGGTGCGGGGTATTTCCGAAAACTTTTTCGGGGGATTTCGGGTATCGGGCTTATGCGGAATATTTGTATGAGAACCCGCCGATCCTTGTAATAAACGGCGAGGGCGGTGCAGTATATACGAGAGATAAAAAAGCTGCGGAGATCTATCGCAGCCGGGAAATGACACAGCAGGAAGTGGAGCATTTAATTTCCATGTATTTTCCCGACGTAAGGCTGAAAAATTATATCGAGCTGCGGGCAGGCGACAGCATGGAGCTTTCCTGTGCGCTTTCCTATGCCGTGCTGGTAAAAACTCTTTTTTATACGGAGAAGATACGGAAAGAATTGTGCCGTTTCTTTGGTAAAGTGACCTGTGAAGATATCGAAGCCGCTAAGCGTTCACTTGTTGACTATGGGAGTCAAGGAATGGCTTACGGAAGGACCGTGGAACAGATCATGGAAAAATTAGTTTCGGAAATCAAAAAGTATCCTACGCCGGAAGTAGAACGGTACTGCACATGTCTGTTGGAAAAGATGGAAGGATATACAAAACGGCAGAATGAGACGAAAGGGCAAGAAGGACGGGAGAAAGAAGATATGCAGACGGAGTTTACCAAAAACGGAAAAGGGCTGGAAGAAATAAACAGAGAATATATGGCGTGTTTAGCGCAGGACCGGAGTGCGGATTTTGCATCTGCAAAGAATGCGCTTTCTTATATACAAAATTCTACCGCCCAATATCATGGGAGATGCGTGAGGACTTTGTATATTCCTAAGATTTTTACGGATCGTGATATCCGGTTATTTGAAAGCGCGGTCACAAGGCTTTACGGGATTTTCGACAAAGTGATACAACACTATTGCGAAGACGGGGAATATCGGAGATTATTCGGTTTTGAAAAGAAATTGGAAGAGCTGATCCTTCGGGAGAAAAAATATAAAAGCAATATTCCAATCGCGAGAATTGATATTTTCTATAATGAAGCTACGGGCGGATTTCAATTTTGCGAGTTCAATACGGACGGAACCAGCGCTATGAATGAAGACAGGGAGTTGAATAAGGCGGTCAGGCTGACAAAGGCATACGGGATCTTTGCCCAAAAATATGAGATTTCTACCTTTGAACTGTTCGATACATGGGTAGAAGAATTTCTTGAAATTTATAAGGAGTTTGCCGGAAATACGGGAAAGAATCCGGTTCCCAAAGTAGCTATCGTGGATTTTATGGAAAACGCTACGGAACAGGAATTTCAGATCTTTAAAGAACGGTTTGAAGCGAGGGGAGTTTCGGCGCATATTTGTGAGATCAGAGAATTAACTTATCGGGACAATACACTCTATGATAAAGAAGGTATGGAAATAGACGCCATTTACCGCCGGGCCGTGACCAGCGATATTATGAAGCATTATGATGAAGTAGCGGACTTTTTACAGGCGGTAAAAGAAGAAGCCGTCTGTCTGGTGGGAGAATTTAGAACGCAGATCGTCCATAATAAGATCCTGTTTAAAATTTTGCATGATGAAATGACGCAGACATTTTTAACGGAAGAAGAGAAAGAATATGTAAGGGAACATGTGCCTTTTACGGGAAATCTGGAGCGGGGGAAATTTAATTATCAGGAAGTGCTGGAGAATAAAGACAGATGGATCATCAAACCGGAAGACTCTTACGGTTCCAAAGGAGTGTATGCCGGAGTGGAATACGGGCCGGAGGAATGGAAAGGGAAAGTGGACGGCGCTGTCGGGAATCACTATCTGCTGCAGGAATTTTGCCGTCCTTTTGAGACGCCTAATATCGACCTGATGCAGAGCGAAGATGCTAAAGTCGCATATTACAGTAACCTGACGGGAATGTTCGTGTACAACGGAAAATTTAAGGGGATCTATTCCAGAATATCCCAAAGCGAGATCATTTCTACCCAGTATAGCGAAATGGCGCTGCCGACTATTGTGGTCAATGTGAAAGAGTAAGGGGCAGCAGCCTGCGAGTTTTCGCATTTTTCTATTTATTTACAGATAGTTCATGCATTTGCGCCGAAAGGGTGGTATACTAAATAGGGATTGCCATGCCAGCGGGCAAGAAAATAAGTATAGTAACTGATTTCAGGAAAGGAATGAAATGATATGAGCGAGGTATGTATGTTTTTCGGCACAGGTTATGAAGAGGTAGAAGCGCTTGCGGTAATAGACATCCTGCGCCGGGGAGGTGTAGACGTCGATATGGTGTCCGTTACGGGGGAAAAAGGGGTGACAAGCTCTCATAAGGTTACGATAGAGACGGATTGTTTATTGGAAGAAGTGGATTTTGACCGGACGCAAATGATATTGCTGCCGGGGGGAATGCCGGGTACGACAAATTTAGAAAATTGTGAACTGCTGATGGAACAGCTTGACAGATTTTACGAGCAGAAAAAAGCGATTGGCGCGATCTGCGCCGCACCCAGCATTTTAGGGCACAGAGGAATGCTGAAAGGAAGAAATGCCTGTTGTTATCCGACTTTTGAAAGCCATCTGGAGGGCGCATTGGTGAGTAAAAATCCTTGCGAAGTTTCAGATTTTATTATTACGTCGAGAGGAATGGGATGCGCCGTTGATTTTGGACTTGCAGTACTTTCTTATCTGCGGGGGCAGGAAGCGGCAGATAAGATAGCCGAGGCGATCGTATATAACAGATAAAGAAATGCGCCTGCTAAAGCAGGCATACGGGAGTTAACGTGAAATATAAAAATTTCACGATCCTGATATAAATGCCCACTAAAGCGGGCAGATAGGAGTTTCAGGAGAAAGGTTCGGGTTTTATGAATATATTGTTTTTTTTAACGCCGAAAAGTACAGTCGCTTACCTATATGACAGCGATACGGTAAGACAGGCTCTTGAAAAAATGGAGAATCACCGCTACAGTGCGGTTCCGCTCATTTCAAGGAAAACCGGCGAATACATAGGAACGGTAACGGAAGGGGATCTGCTTTGGGAGATCAAGAGCAGATATGATCTGAATCTAAAGGAGGCAGAGGAGATTCCCATAGGAGAAGTCCGGCGTAACAGGGATAATTTGCCAGTAAGTGCAGAAGCTAATATGGAAGACTTACTGAGTAAGGTCATGAATCAGAATTTTGTTCCCGTAACGGACGGTATGAACCGGTTCATAGGAATCATCACCAGACGGGAGGTCATCTCTTATCTGTTAAGTAAAAAGCTGTAAACCGCCAAACAATCTGTCATTGCAGTATCATAAGCGCAGCGTTCTTCACTGATTGTTTGTGCCATTTATGGCACTGACGCCGTAAGCGGTATGGCGGGAAGTGTAAAAAAGAACGGGAAAATACAGCGGCAGAAAGCGGGCATGGGATCTTGTCATGCCGATGAAAAAAATACAACAGGCTTTTTTGAAGAGATCATTGATTTTTATGAAAAGCTCATTGCAGAAAAATCATTTTGAAACGGAGAACGGGAAGAATGGATATATTCAATATATTGACGATGGTAGGCGGTCTGGCGCTGTTCTTATACGGAATGCACGTTATGGGCGAAGGATTATCGAAAGCGTCGGGAGGGCGGCTGGAGCGCATCTTGGAAAATCTTACCTCCAACCCTGTCAAAGCGGTGCTGCTGGGAGCCGGAGTGACGGCGGTGATCCAGTCATCATCGGCAACGACCGTAATGGTGGTCGGTTTTGTCAACTCGGGGATTATGAAATTATCACAGGCAATCGGCATCATCATGGGAGCCAATGTGGGTACGACGGTTACTTCATGGATACTTAGCCTTGCAGGACTGGAAGGCAACAGTATTTTTATAAAACTTTTAAAACCGATGTCTTTTACCCCGATTTTGGCAATCATAGGCGTGAGTTTTATTATGTTCTCGAAAAGCGAGAGGAAAAAAGATATTGGTACGATTCTGATCGGATTTGCCGTGCTGATGTTCGGTATGGACACGATGAGCAACGCCGTAAAGCCGCTTGCGGACGTGCCGGAATTCACAAAGATCCTTACGATGTTTTCCAATCCGATACTGGGAATGATCGCAGGGGCGATCCTGACGGCCGTTATTCAAAGTTCTTCGGCATCCGTAGGTATTTTACAGGCATTGTGCGTGACCGGATCAATTACCTTTTCTTCCGCCCTTCCTATTATAATGGGGCAGAATATCGGAACCTGTATTACGGCGCTGCTCTCTTCCGTAGGGGCAAACAAAAATGCAAAGCGGGCGGCAGTCGTACATTTGTATTTTAACTTGATCGGGACGATCGTATTTATGTGCGTTGTTTATCTGCTGAACGGGATCCTGGACTTTACGTTTTGGACGCGCGCCACCAATCCGGCGGACATTGCCGTTATCCATAGTATTTTTAATATCACCGCTACATTATTGCTTCTGCCCTTTTCATCAGTTTTGGAAAAACTGGCGTATATTACCATTCCGGAAGTACGCCGTGCGGAGGAGGAGCAGGAAATACAAGGTACGGCGGTGCATAAGCTGGATGTCCGTTTTCTTGATATGCCCGGACTGGCGACAAGCCAGTGCCGCGATGTGACCAATCAGATGGCGTACGCGGCAAGGGACGCGCTTTTTCTGGCGCTGGACCTGATTGATAAATTTGACGAAGAAAAAGCGGAGATGGTACAAAAATTGGAAAACGACGTGGACGACTATGAAGACGAGTTAGGCACTTATATGGTCAGACTGAGCAGCAGGCATCTTTCGGAAAAGGACAGTCAGACGTTATCGCTGCTGCTCCATAATATAGGAGATTTTGAACGGATATCCGACCATGCCTTGAATATTATGCAGGCATGTCAGGAAATGAATAAGAAAGAACTGAAATTTTCTTCTAAGGCAACGGAAGAGCTGGCCGTGTTCATACAGGCAGTCAGGGATATCGTAAACGCTTCGATCAAAGTCTTCGAGGAAGTGGATTGCGAACTGGCAACGCACGTTGAGCCGTTGGAAGAAGTGATCGATCATTTGAATGCGGAAGTGAAAAAGCGTCATATCAAAAGACTCAGGAAAGGAAAATGTACGATCGAAATGGGATTTATCCTTTCGGATATCACTACAAGCTTTGAACGTATCTCCGACCACTGCTCCAACATTGCAGTCAGCGTAATGCAGATCAGGGAGGACAATTTCGAGACCCACGAATACCTCAATTCGTTAAAAGATAAAGATAACGAGGCTTTCACGATGGAATACGAGCATATAAAGAAACGCTATGAACTTCCGTAAAAAAGAAAAACTTACCATTATAATTCTTTTCATTTGGCTAATAATAAAAACAAGATAAGCGAGAACAAAACACTTAAATCGGAAGCATTCTTCTTAAGGGCTTAGGTAATAAAACCAACCGGGATAAGTGGACGTTCGACACTTATCTTGGAAATAGATGAAAAGCCAGAACAAAATTTTTATGGAGGTGAATTAGAAATGGCAAGTGGAAGCAGAGCAAATAGAGTAGAAGTGCCTGAAGCAAAAGCAGCTATGGATCGTTTTAAGACTGAGGTAGCGTCTGAATTAGGCGTAAACTTAAAAGAAGGTTACAACGGCGACTTAACGTCCAAAGAGGCTGGTTCTATCGGCGGCGAGATGGTTCGTAGAATGATCAAAAAGCAGGAAGAACAGATGAAAGGCTCTAACTAATAAAAGGATAGAGTAAGCGAAAGAGAACCGCAGGTTTGCGGTTCTCTTTTTTTGAGTCCGTTTTTTTGGACAGATAAAATGCTACCTTTAAATTATTCAAGGAAATCATTCAAAATAAATTCCATGAATGATACCGATTGCTGTATCGGTAACGGATAAAGAGGAAAGGAAGTATGATAAATTATGACGTGTATGGAGAAAAAATTTTGGGCGGCCGTATGTTTACTCATATGTGTGACTGGACTATTTACGGGAAAAACGCTGGTGAGCGAAGCCGGATCCGGACAAAGGACGGAAAGGGAGCTTTACCGCCAAATGGAAAAGGATTATCTGAGAGAGACGGGATTCGTCTTGGAAGAAGCGGGATTTGCCAATAGCGGCATGAACCTGACGAAGATCGTCGACGGAGAGGGAAAACGTACTTATTTTATGAAGATACATAACGGCAGGATCAATGCCCTGAGCGGGGAGGAAAAGGAAAAACTGATGATCAGACTCAAAAGCGTAAGTTTTGCAGACGGACAGTGCGAATTTTATCATGAATTTATTTCAACAGACAGCGCATCCGCTGAAAATTGATACGGAAAACCGGATAAGCGGATGAAGGATCGGATGGGGCATGGAAGAAGAAAGGGAAAAAGAATGGCAGACGGACTAAAAATGGAAAAGTAAGTAAAGAATGACAAGAAATTGGTTTTGGATTATAATGGGAAGGAAATAATATTGTTAAAAAGTGGAGGAGAAGCAATGAGGGACGATCCAAGACCACAGGAGATATACAGGCATTTTAAAGGCGGCTTATATCAGATCATGACGCTGGCAGAACACGCGCAGACAGGGAAAGTTTTAGTGATTTATCAGGCATTATATGGAGAATATGCCGTGTATGCCAGAGAATTATCCGAGTTTTTAAGTAAAACAGACCGTCAGAAGTATCCGGCAGCGGCGCAGGAATACCGTTTTGAAAAAATCCTCGTCAAAGAGAAAGCGGATGCCATGCAGAAACCTGAGACGGAATCTGCCGACATCCGGATCGAACGAAGAGAGGAACCCAAAGAGCAGGAAAGCGGAAAACAGGCGGAAGAAATCATAAATATAGATCCGTTAGTAATGGAATTTTTAGATGCGGACAGCTATGAGGAGAGGCTGAATATTTTGGCCGCCTTGCACTGCCGTATTACGGATGAAATGATTAATACCATGTCGGTTGCGATAGACGTGGAGATCAACGGGGGCGATATCGAGGAACGGTATGAAGCGCTGAAAACTTGCCTTGTCACCTTGGAAAAATACGAGTGCAACCGGCTTAGGTGACTTTATCTTCCCAATGCCATTACTGGAGCGTGTCTGATATGCGGATATATAGGTATGAGGTCATTCATATAATCTATGAAAGTGGGGAAAGTATATGGTATATGGATTGGAAGATAAACTTGTGGTAGGGATTTCTTCAAGGGCATTGTTTGATCTGACGATGGAAAATGCATTATTTGAAGAAGAAGGCGTGGAAAGCTACCGGAATTATCAGATCGCGCACGAGAATGAAATTTTAAGACCGGGGCCGGGATTTGCGCTTGTAAAGGCGTTGCTTGATTTGAATAAGCTTCCGGGAGGAAGGGACAGGGTGGAAGTCATTGTCATGTCGAGGAACAGTCCCGATACCTCCCTCAGGGTGTTTAATGCGATACGGTTTTATGACCTTGCCATTACAAGGGCGGTTTTAGTCAGCGGCGCTTCACTGGCGCCTTACTTAGAGGCATTCAAAACGGATCTGTTTTTATCCGCCCATGAAGAAGACGTGCAGGCGGCCGTGGATTCGGGGATCGCAGCGGGAATCATATGTGAAAATCCTGTTCATGAGTACAAAGAAGCGGCTGGAAACAGTCCGATCAAAATCGCTTTTGATGCGGACGCGGTTCTTTTTTCAGACGAATCGGAATGCATTTATAAGAAGAAGGGGCTTGCGGCATTTGAAGAAAACGAAAGGAAAAATGCGAAACTGCCGTTAATGGAAGGCCCGTTCGCTAATTTTCTTAAGATCATTGCCGGCCTGCAGAAAGAGTTTCAGCCGGAAAACGTACCGATACGGACAGCCCTCGTCACTTCCAGATGCGCTCCGGCGCATGAAAGGGTCATCCGCACCTTAAGGGAGTGGGACGTGCGGATCGACGAAGCGTTTTTTCTCGGAGGGATTGAGAAGAAAGAAGTTTTGAGGGCGTTTGGGGCGCATATTTTTTTCGACGATCAAAGCACGCATACGATTCCGGCGTCCGAGGTTGTATTTTCGGCAAGGGTGCCGACTCCGGTCAAGGAGCTTCGCGGGAAAGAAGAAAAGGAGCGGTACGGGGACAAACAGCAGTTTAGCGGAATGTATGCTAAAGAACGAAAGGATAAAAGAGAAGCGGTATAATGAAGTATGACAACATAAAGAAAGGACGCTTTTTAGAGCGCCCGAACCGTTTCATCGCCTATGCGGAGATTGACGGAAGAATAGAAAAGGTGCATGTTAAAAATACAGGGCGCTGTAAAGAACTTTTGGTTTCCGACGCGGAGATCTACTTGGAGAAAAGCAAAAATACGGGCAGGAGTACGGCGTATGATCTGGTCGCGGTCAAAAAAGGCGGCAGACTGATCAATATGGATTCCAGTGCGCCTAACAAGGCGGTGGAAGAATGGCTGGGTAACGATAAACTGTTTCAGAACGTGAGCCGCCTGCGGCCCGAGACGGTCTATCAAAATTCCCGTTTTGATTTTTATGCGGAATATGAAAAAGACGGCGGAATCCGGAAGGCTTTTATAGAGGTAAAAGGCGTGACGCTTGAGGAGGAAGGAGCAGCCCGCTTTCCTGATGCGCCGTCGGAACGTGCCGTTAAGCATGTTGAAGAACTGATAAAAGCAAAGAAGGAGGGATATGAGGCATATATTATCTTTGTTATACAAATGCAAGGCGTATCCTGCTTTGAACCTAACGACAGGGCGCAGCCGGAATTTGGACAGGCGCTCCGCAGAGCATGGAAAGAAGGCGTATCCATAAAGGCGTATGACTGTATGGTAACGGAAGAAGGAATGGAGATACGCGAAGAAGTTCCCATAGCGCTTTCCGTATTTGACAGGATAGGCAGGCCGCTGCTTTCTTGGTATGACGGAGGACACCGGTCATTACCTTGGAGGGAGGATGCGACGGGATACCATGTCTGGCTGTCGGAGATCATGCTGCAACAGACGAGGGTAGAAGCGGTAAAGCCATATTATGAAAGATTTCTTAAGATTTTACCGGATATCCCTTCTTTGGCTGGCGTAAATGAAGACGTTCTGTTAAAATTATGGGAAGGACTCGGATACTATAACAGAGTAAAGAATATGCAGAAAGCGGCAAAGCTTGTTATGGAAGAATATGACGGCAGACTGCCGGAGGAATATGAAGAGCTGTGCAAGCTGCCCGGTATCGGAAGTTATACGGCCGGAGCGGTCTCGTCCATTGCATATGGAAAGCCTGTACCCGCAGTGGACGGAAACGTCCTGCGGGTTGTTTCCAGACTTTGCATGTTGGAGGCGGACATTTTAAGTACGCAGACTAAAAAAGAAGTAGAGCAGGAGCTGCGTAATATCATACCCAAAGACAGGCCGGGGGATTTTAATCAGGCAATGATGGAGCTTGGAGCTTTAGTGTGTATACCGAACGGTATGGCAAAATGTCAGGAATGTCCTCTTGCTTTTGCCTGTAAAGCCTGTCAGGAAGGCAGAGTACAGGACTTTCCCGTCAAAAGGCAGAAAAAACCCCGTAAGATCGAAAAGAAGACAGTATTGATCCTTCGGGACGAGGAGCGCGTGGCGATCCGTAAAAGAGAAAACAAAGGTCTTTTGGCCGGATTGTATGAATTTCCGATGTTAGAGGGACATAGGACGCCGGAACAAGTGGTTTCTTATTTAAGGGAGATCGGTCTTCATTCGGTTTTTATTAAGTCATTGGAGGATTCACGGCATATCTTTACGCATAAAGAATGGCATATGGTCGGTTATGTAGTCAGAGTGGACGAGCTGATGCCGGTAGAGGGAAAAGAACAGGGATTCTTATTTGTAGAACCTAAAGAGACGGAAAAGACTTTTCCGATCCCGTCTGCATTTGCGGCATATACAAAATATTTGAATATTAAGTTGGGGAATGACAGATTTTATTCCGATGCCAGAAAGGAAACTTGAAAGGAAACAAATCATGAAACTATTAACGATTACCGTTCCGTGCTATAACTCGGAATCCTATATGAAAAACTGTGTGGAATCTTTGCTAAAGGGAGGGGAGGACGTCGAGATCATCATTGTCAATGACGGATCAAAGGATTCTACGGCACAGATTGCCGACGAATTTGTAAAGCAGTATCCTACCATCGTCAAAGCCGTTCATAAAGAAAACGGCGGACACGGTTCGGCAGTCAATGCAGGGCTGGATCATGCCACGGGGCTTTTCTTTAAAGTTGTGGACAGCGACGACTGGGTGAAGGAATCCGCTTATAAAGAGATATTAGAAACACTGAGGGAACTGGCAGGCGGCGAGAAGAGTCTTGATATGCTCATCAGTAATTTTGTATATGAAAAAGAGGGGGTAAAGCGCAAAAAGGTAATGCGCTATCATCGTACTCTGCCGGAGAAGGAAATTTTTACATGGAGCGATGTAAAGCATTTTAAAAAGGGACAGTATATTCTGATGCATTCCGTTATTTTCAGGACAAAGCTGCTGAAAGAATGTAATTTGAGACTGCCGGAGAATACCTTTTATGTAGACAATATTTTTGTGTTTGAACCTTTGCCTTATGTAAGGAATATGTATTATCTGGATGTAAACTTTTATCGTTATTATATCGGACGGGAAGATCAGTCAGTCAACGAAAATGTGATGATTTCAAGGATCGATCAACAGATTTTGGTAAATAAACTTATGATTGATTTTTATGTGGCTCACAGACAGATTCTGGCGGGAAATCATAAGATGGGGAAATATATGTTTAACTATCTAGAGATCATTACTACAGTTTCCTCCGTACTTTTGATCCGCTCCGGAACAGAAGAAAATTTAGAAAAGAAAAAAGAGCTTTGGAGATATATCAAAAGCAGTGATAAATTACTTTATTTCAGGCTGCGCCACGGTATTATGGGAAACGCCATGAACTTGCATGGAAAAGTCGGGAGGGACATTTCCGTAGCGAGCTACAAGATCTGCCAGAAATTTTTTAACTTTAATTAGTTTTAGACAGTTCAGGAAAGGCAGTCGGAATATTAGAAAATGAGAAGCAAAAAGACAGATACGGGATTCTGCTATTTATAGAAATCCCGTATCTGTCTTTATTTCTATTTGTTTTCCGATATTATCCGATCTGCGGCTTAGAACTGTTTTCGGATTTGCGCCTGCGCATTGCAAAGAGTACGTCTACATGGTAGACAAGCAGGTACATAACGAGCGCCAGTATGATGCCGGTGATCACGTCGAAGACGGAATGCTGCTTGATGAACATGGTGGATAGGATAATGGAAATGCATAGGACAAGAGATCCGATGCGGATTCCTTTTTTGTTTTCAAACTGTGCGCTTTTGGCAATGGCAAAATGAGCCCCAAGGGAATTATATACATGGATGCTGGGCCAAAGATTAGTCGGCGTATCCGTGTTCCACAAGGCTGTCACCATATGGGTAAAAACGTTATCTCTCGGCATATTGGAAAGCCTCAGATCGTGACCGTTCGGGAACAGGGTGGAAATAACGAGAAATATCGTCATTCCCGTAAATAAAAATGCGCATATCCTGTAATAATCCTGTTTATCTTTAAAAAAGAAGAAAAGCACTGTCACCGCCACATAAGCGAACCAAAGAAAATACGGTACTACGAATACTTCGCAGAATGGGATATAGTCGTCTATAAAAGTATGGATGACCTGAAAATCTTTTGTTACGGTTCTTTCTAAGTGGGTAAACCAAGCCAGATAAATGACGCCGTAAATAATAAGCGGAATGGCATGCTTATATTTTTGATAAAATTCCTTCATAATAAAAACCCTTTCCCCTCTGTCTCAGCGATAGAGACGCTCATAAATGAAATGTTATGTTAAAAAATTATTTTACATTTAGAATCTATGCGCTATTTTAGCAGTCTTTATTTTTATAGTCAATGTGGAAAACGGCGAAAAGAGGCAAATTAAGAAAAAAGTAAGAAAGTCTTTAGAAAAAGCAAAGCTGTGGTTAAACATAAACAAATACTTTGCTTTTCTACTGCGCTATGCTATAATCAGCACATAGTTTATGCAATAAAATGCCGCAGGATACGTTACAGTAGTTACAGTATATGTATATGGCAGAATGGAGGAAAGATGTATTCATTAGACGAAGTAAAAAAGGTAGATCCTGAAGTCTCGGAAGCAATTGAGAAAGAGCAGGAAAGGCAGAACAGCCATATTGAACTGATCGCATCCGAAAACTGGGTGAGCAAGGCGGTTATGGCTGCGATGGGAAGTCCGCTTACGAATAAATATGCAGAAGGGTATCCGGGCAAAAGATATTACGGCGGCTGCGACTGTGTAGATGTTGTTGAAAATCTTGCCATCGAAAGAGCAAAAGAGCTGTTCGGCTGCGATTATGCCAACGTACAGCCGCATTCGGGCGCGCAGGCCAATTTTGCCGTTCAATTTGCGATCTGCCAGCCGGGAGATACGGTCATGGGCATGAATCTGGATCATGGCGGGCATCTGACACACGGCAGTCCGGTCAATGTTTCGGGAAAATACTTTAAAATTGTTCCTTACGGGGTAAACGACGAAGGATTTATCGACTATGACGAATTAAGAAAGACCGCGCTGGAAACAAAACCGAAAATGATCATTGCAGGTGCTTCCGCTTATGCAAGGACGATCGATTTTAAGAAATTCAGAGAAATCGCCGACGAGGCGGGTGCGGTACTTATGGTAGATATGGCTCATATTGCCGGCCTTGTAGCGGCAGGGCTTCATCCAAGCCCGATCCCTTATGCGGATGTAGTGACTACGACTACCCATAAAACCCTTCGCGGACCGAGAGGCGGCCTGATCCTTGCCAATAAAGAGGCGGCGGAAAAGTATAACTTTAATAAAGCGGTATTTCCGGGAATTCAGGGAGGACCGCTTATGCATGTGATCGCTGCGAAAGCAGTATGTTTTAAAGAAGCGTTAAGCGATGAATTTAAGACATATCAGAAAGGAATCGTAGACAACGCACAGGCGCTCTGCAAAGCCCTGCAGGCAAGAGATATCAAAATCGTATCCGGCGGAACGGACAACCATCTGATGCTTGTGGATCTGACGCCGTACAGTCAGACGGGAAAAGCAGTGGAGAAGCTTTTGGATGCCGCGCATCTTACCTGTAATAAGAATACGATCCCTAACGATCCCCAGTCGCCTTTCGTAACAAGCGGTATCAGACTTGGTACGCCGGCAGTAACAAGCCGCGGAATGAATACCGAAGATATGGAGCAGATCGCAGAGGCGATTGCCATGGTCATCAAAGGCGGGGAAGAAAATGTTCCTAAGGCTCGTGAGATCGTACAGCGTTTAACGGATAAATATCCGCTTGTTTAATGGACGCTGCCCCGTTTTTCAGCAATGAGCCGACAGGATACAAAAAATCATGGATCATAAAATACGGAGCTTTCCGGAAGGCCGATGCCTTGGAAAGCTCCGTATTTTTAGCTATAAACTGCAGAGAGCCGTTTAAAAAGCGACGGCCCGGCGCAAGGGGGGCTGGCTGGGAAACCTGATTTTATGTTTGCCTTACAGTGCTTTAATATATTCTTCGACCGCATCATGCCAGTCTGCAAAAGTAAAGTCAGTGGTCAGCCGGAACATATAATTGTCAAGTACGGAATAAGCGGGACGCGGCGCGGGCGCAGCAAATTCCGCCGTTGTGATTTTTTCCACTTTCGTGTTTTTGCCTGCAAGGCGGAAGATCTCTTCTGCAAATTCCGCCCAATTACAGTCTCCTTCGCAGGTTGCATGAAAAATACCGTAGTTTTCCGTAGGAAGGAGATAACAGATCGCCTTTGCCAGTTCGTCCGCGCTGGTCGGCGTGCCAAACTGGTCGCTTACGACGCGGACCGTATCGTTTGTTTCGGAAAGCCGTAACATTGTTTTAACAAAATTTTTCCCTTCTCCATACAGCCATGCGGTGCGGAGAATAAAGTAATCCTTGGCGAAATCTTTTACAAAATTTTCGCCCGCAAGTTTAGTCATACCGTACATTCCCTGTGGATTTGTCCGGTCAAATTCCATGAGCGGCCTGTCCCCAAATCCGTCGAACACATAATCCGTTGAGATATGGATCATTTTCGCGCCTGTCTGTGAAGCGGCGATACTTAAATTCCTCGGCCCGATGGCATTGATACGGTAAGCGTTGTCCCGGTCCGTTTCACAGGCGTCTACGCCCGTATGGGCTGCACAGTTGATGATAGCGTATGGTTTTATTTTGCGGGCAAGTTCCAGACAATTGTCTATATTGGTGATATCAAGTTCTCCGACGTCCGTATTGACAGTTTCATAATCCGGTAGAGAAGCGAATTGCTTATTGAGTGCGCGTCCTAACTGCCCGTTGCAGCCGGTTATTATAATTGATTTCATTGAAATACCTCCGGTTTTAAATTTGCGTAATATTTTAAGCGAAACTTAGTCACTCTTTTTATCATACAACCTTATCGGAATTATTGCAAACATTTCGGCTGATTGCGGACGCTCCGATCGGGTTCAAAAGAAAAATATTGCGAAAAAACTACAAAAATGTTGCAGGAAAATTGCAATCGAATTGCAAAAAAATTACAAATAATTAATGACTTGTTCGGTCGGCTATGATATAATGAGCGTTAGCGGGCAGGGTATGTCCATATATTTATGATATAATATATAAATTATTGTAGGTATTATGCACAAAATATATCTGAAATAAAAAATATGTAGTATTCGGAGTATACTAATGTACGGTATAGCTATCCGGATGGGTAACGAATGTATATTAGGTAATGCGTATCAGACAATATCAGGATTTCAAAGATATACGCTATAGATACTTGTGAAAGTGAGGATTTTTTTATGAAGAGATGGAAGGCGCTTATCCTCGTATCGATATCCGTACTGGCTTTGTCCGGCTGCGGAAAAAAAGAGGGGACGGATAAAAAGACGCCTGAGACGGCAGGGATACCGCCCATCGAGCAGGCCGCAGAACCAAATGACGTTACAGATGCGGAGGGTGAAAAACCGCCGGTGGAAGGGATGGTACACAGCAGGCTGACAAATGAATGGATAGACGGTGAATTGGCAGAAAAAAGACCGATTGCGGTCATGATCCCGAACGAGATCAGCGCGGTACCGCACTATGGGATCAGTTATGCGGATATTTTGTACGAATGTAATGTAGAGGGCGAAATGACGCGCCTTATGGGAATTTTCGGCGATTGGGAGAATCTTGAAAAGATCGGTAACGTCCGCAGCGCAAGGGATTATTATATATACTGGTCTTTTGAATGGGATTCCATTTTGTGTCACTACGGCGGGCCGTTTTATATTGACGAGGTGATCAGCCGATCCACTACGGATAATATTAACGGTACGGTTGCGGCAGAGGGAATCTATTTCAGGTCGACGGACAGGAACGCCCCGCATAACGCCTATATTTCTGCGGACGGTATCAAACAGGCGGTGCGCCAATACGATTATTCCACAGAATACAGAGATATGGCGGATGATAATCATTTTCAGTTTGCAAGCAAAGAGGAACCCAATACGCTGACGCAGTACGAGGGTTCGGTAAGCGGGACTCTGATCGATCTGTCGGAATGCTATCCGAAGACAAAGTCTTATTTTAAGTATGATGAGTCAGACGGTCTGTATTACCGGTATCAGCATCTTGCGGGAGGTTCGGACGGGCCGCATGTAGACGCATTAAATGACGAACAGCTTAAATTTAAGAACGTGATCGTGCAGTATACCTATTATGAGACAAGAGACGCGCAGGGATATCTGGCATATAAATGTATTGATAATACAAGAGGCGGCTGGTTCTTTACCGAAGGCAGGGGGATCCACATCAACTGGATCAAGGAAAGCGACTACGGCGCCACAAGATACTATGACGATTTTGGAAATGAGATCACATTGAATACGGGAAAGACAATGATCCTGATCGTGGAGGACGGCGACGGATTCCATTTTGAATAAGAAATAAAATGCGGAAATGCAGCAAAGATTTGCGGTGTTTCCGTATTTTCATCTTTTCCGTTTTTATATTTTAGCTAAAACCGGTTGCCTTTCCGTGTCTGCTGTGTTACAATATCTTTCGGTGAAAAACAAGTGTCCGCATATAGAGAACATGAAAAAACGAGTGTCTTTCGCACGGATACATATGGTTTAAATGCCGGAAAGGATATGGCGGTATATGGGAGAAACGGCAGGGTATTTTGTTGTCAGGCAGAAAGCAGTACCGGAGGTCTTGCTAAAAGTTGTGGAGGCGAAGCGGCTTTTGGAATCGGAAAAAGTCATGACGATACAGGAGGCGGTTGACAGGGTCGGTATCAGCAGGAGTTCGTTTTATAAATATAAAGACGATATTTTCCAGTTTCACGACAGTTCTCAGGGAACGACGCTCACACTTACTTTTCAGATGGATGATGAGCCGGGACTTTTATCGGACGTATTGAAGATCATTGCGGATTTCGGCGCCAATATTTTAACGATCCATCAGAGCATTCCGATCGGCGGGATCGCCTCTTTGAGTTTAAGCGTTCAGGTTTTGCCGACGACAGGGGATATTTCCAAAATGCTGGATGCGATGGAAAAGCAAAAAGGCGTGCATTATGTGAAGATCATTGCAAAAGAATAAACAGAAAATAGAAGAGGAGTAATTATTATGATTCAGGTAGCGGTATTTGGTTATGGAACGGTGGGAAGCGGCGTCGTAGAGGTCATTGAGAAAAATAAAGATATGATCAATAAAAAGGCCGGAGACGGATTGAACATCAAATATGTTCTTGACTTAAGGGATTTTCCCGGAGATCCCGTTCAGGAAAAGCTGGTAAAGGACGTTACTATTATTTTAGACGATCCCGAAGTGGATATTATCTGCGAAACAATGGGCGGCATCAATCCGGCGTATGACTTTACGAAACGCGCGTTGCTGAAGGGAAAAAGCGTGTGTACTTCCAATAAGGAGCTGGTTGCAAGCCATGGGCCGGAACTTTTGCGCCTTGCAAGGGAAAATAAATGTAATTATCTTTTTGAAGCGAGCGTGGGCGGCGGCATTCCGATCATCCGCCCTCTGAATTATTCTTTGACGGCGGAAAAGATCGACGGTATTACCGGCATTTTGAACGGAACTACGAATTATATACTGACAAAGATGGACAGGGAAGGCGCGGATTTTGACGATGTATTGAAGGAGGCGCAGGAAAAGGGCTATGCGGAAAAGAATCCCGAAGCGGATGTGGAAGGATACGACGCCTGCCGTAAGATTGCGATCCTTTCTTCCCTTATGTGTTTAAAAAACGTGAAGTATGAAGACATCTATACGGAAGGGATCACAAAGATCACGGCGGCGGATTTTCTTTATGCAAAAGAAATGGATATGACGGTTAAGCTGCTTGCCATGAGTAAAAACGTGGGGAACGAATATTTTGCAATGGTGGCGCCGTTCCTGATTTCCAAAGAGCACCCGCTCTACAGCGTCAACGATGTATTCAATGCCGTTTTCGTACACGGGAATATGCTGGGGGATTCTATGTATTACGGGCGCGGCGCAGGAAAACTGCCCACAGCCAGCGCAGTAGTCTCCGATGTGATCGACTGTGCAAGACATATTGGCAAGACGGTTATGTGCCTGTGGGAAGACGAGGATGTAAAGCTGGCGGATATCGGTCAGGTAAGCCGCAGATTTTTCGTGCGCGTGGATCAAAGTAAAGCGGATGAAGAAAAAGCAAAAGAGATCTTCGGTCAGGCGGTGATCGTAAGAATAGACGCCCTTTCGGGCGAATTTGGTCTGATCACGGAACCAATGACGGAAAAAGCATTCGGAGAAAAAGCGGAACAATTGGGCGCGGTGATCGGTAGGATACGTATTGAAGATTAATAAATCTATTTAAGGCATTGGCTCTTTTGAAAATATGCCATAGTGTGGAGGACTGTATGAAATATGTAGTTGTGTTAGGCGACGGGATGGCAGACGAACCGATCGGGGAGCTGTCAGGGAAAACGCCGTTGGAATATGCGGAAACAGAAGCGATGGACGCTCTCAGTAAGAAAGCGGAGATCGGAATGGTGCATACCATACCGGAGGGGATGAAGCCGGGATCCGATACGGCAAATCTTTCCGTATTGGGATATGATCCGAAAAAATATTATTCGGGGAGATCTCCTTTAGAAGCGCTCAGTATCGGCGTACCGATGAAAGATACGGATATTGCGCTCAGATGCAATATCGTTACGCTTTCGGAAGAAGACGTGCCTTTTGAGGAGAGAACGATCATCGATCATAGCTCGGACGAGATCAGTACGGAAGACTGTGCAGTATTGTTAGAAGCGGTAAGGAAGGAACTGGAGACGGACAGGTACCGTTTTTATCTTGGCACCAGTTACCGGCACTGCCTTATCTGGGATAGAGGGGGAGTAGTCGAACTTGTCCAGCCCCATGACGTGCTGGGTCAGGTCATCGGGCAATATTTGCCGAACGATCAGGCCTTATATGAGATGATGAAAAAAAGTTATGATATCTTGTCCTGCCATCCCTTAAATATAGAGCGTAAAAAACAGGGGCTGAATCCCGCAAACTGCTGCTGGTTCTGGGGAGCGGGAACAAAACCGATGCTTTCTTCTTTTGAAGAAAAGACCGGAAAGAAAGGAATGATGATCTCCGCAGTAGATCTGTTAAAAGGGATCGCCGTAGGGGCCGGAATGGGCGTGGCAAAGGTGGAAGGCGCCAACGGCGGGCTTCATACCAATTACGAAGGAAAAACGGCGGCGGCAGTAAAGGCGCTTACCGAGGACGGTTATGACTTTGCTTATATCCATGTCGAAGCGCCGGACGAAATGGGGCATCAGGGAAGCGTGGAGAAAAAGGTAAAGGCGATAGAGTATTTAGACAGCAGAGTAATTGGTCCGTTAGTCGAGAGCCTAAAAGAAAAAAAGACGGACTTCCGGCTTTTGGTATTGCCGGATCATCCAACCCCGATCCGCGTTAGGACGCATACGGCGGACAGCGTTCCTTATATGCTTTATGACAGCACAAGGGAAGAAGAGCATAAGTGGAATTATAATGAAAAAGAAGCGGAAGAAAGCGGCAACCGTATTGACAGAGGTCATGAGATCATAGACTATCTGTTTTCAGGATCGGGAGCTGGCCGGCTGCATGACGATAATATTTGAAATATGTGATTATGAGGAGAAGCAGGATGAGAAAAGTTGTAAAATTTGGCGGAAGTTCTTTGGCGAGCGCAGAGCAGTTTAAAAAAGCAAAAGAAATTATATGTGCCGACAGCGAAAGGAAGTTTGTAGTTCCGTCGGCGCCGGGAAAGAGGAATGCAAAGGACACCAAAGTTACGGATATGCTGTATGCATGTTACGAAACGGCAGAGAAGGGAGAAGATTTTAAGCCCCAGCTAAAAGCGATCAAGGCGCGTTACGAGGAGATCATAAGCGGCCTTTCCCTGACATTATCGTTAGACAGTGAATTCAAAACGATAGAAGGCAATTTTAAGAAAAAAGCCGGAAGGGATTATGCGGCCTCCAGAGGCGAGTACTTAAACGGTATCATTATGGCGCATTATCTGAAATATACATTTGTAGATCCGGCAGAGGTTATTTTCTTTGACGAAGACGGGGAATTTGATGCGGATAAAACAAACGCCGTCTTGTCCGAAAGACTGGAAAAAACAGAACGTGCGGTGATCCCGGGATTTTACGGATCTCTTCCGGACGGCACGGTACATACTTTTTCAAGAGGCGGTTCGGATGTTACGGGGTCTATCGTGGCCAAAGCGGTCAAAGCGGACGTATACGAGAACTGGACCGATGTGTCGGGATTCTTGATTGCGGATCCGAGGATCATAGAAAATCCCGAGGGAATCGAAACCATTACCTATCGCGAACTGCGGGAGCTTTCCTATATGGGGGCGGGCGTATTTCATGAAGATGCGATCTTTCCGGTCCGGAAAGAAGGAATTCCGATCAATATCCGTAATACCAACGCGCCGGAGGACAACGGAACATGGATCGTGGGCAGCACTTGTCAGAAGTCCAAATATGTTATTACCGGTATTGCCGGAAAGAAAGGCTTCTGCGCAATCAATATTGAAAAAGATATGATGAATGCGGAGATTGGTTTTGGCAGAAAAGTATTACAGGCGTTTGAAGACAACGGCATATCTTTTGAGCATGTGCCGTCGGGTATCGACACAATGACGATATTTGTCCATCAGGATGAGTTTATCCATAAGGAACAGAAAGTGGTGGGAAGCCTTCACCGGCTTGCCAATCCGGATTCTATTGATATCGAATCCGACCTTGCCCTGATTGCAGTCGTAGGGCGCGGGATGCGTGCGACAAGGGGAACGGCGGGCAGGATCTTCTCCGCGCTGGCGCACGTTAACGTCAATGTCAAGATGATCGATCAGGGTTCCAGCGAGCTGAACATCATCATTGGGGTTGCAAATAATGATTTTGAGACGGCGATCAAGGCGATCTATGATATTTTTGTAGTATCGCAGCTTTGACGGTCCGTATGGAAATATCGAATCATCAGAAAAATAAAAACGAACGGCGGTTCAGCATCTATCCGGCTGAACCGCCGTTCGTTTTACATTCCGTTATCTGTCTATATTTGGTTTTTATCAATCCGGTTTATACAGAACATTTTTGGATTTTGTGCTATCTTGTCATCTTATAAACGGCTTTTATCGTTTATTGATCCCAACGGCATTCCCATGTTAATGATGCCTGCCGTGATGGCGGCCATGATGCCCTCCGTTGGATGTTCCGGTATTATTGCTGTTTACGGAATTATTAGGGCAGCTCCATGTATCATGATTTGTACTGTAGGGGCAGTGCTCTCCGGCAGCATGGTTGTCGCAGATGCCGTCTCCGTTATTATCCACATATCCGGTGCAGGAAGTATTGGCGCCGGCATGGTGGTTGTTGCAGTTGTCACAGATGCCGTCGTTGTTAGTATCCGCAAATCCTGTACAGGAAGTATTGGCGCCGGTATGAGCCAGTCTGCAGTTATCACAGAATCCGTTCCCGTCCGCATCAATGTAGCGGCAGGCGGGAGTATCGTAACGGACAGCCTGACTGCCGGCCGTTTGGGAAAAACCGGTTTTCACTTCATTGGTATAAGCACCGGTAAATCCTGATGCAGCGCCCATGCTCAGAGTCAAAGCAATAGTTACAATACCTGTCAATACTTTTTCCATGTGATCCTCTCCTTTTGATAAAATACAATGAATAGTTTACAATTAGTTCCATTGGTCATTACTGACATTGTATCCCATATATCTATATATGTAAATACGGATAAATTATTATTTTAACTTATTCCCGGCATGTATAATTTAGCTGGAGCAGTTTTTAAACATCTCGGGAAGAAATAAACGGAAAGGATGTGATATGTTGTGAACTGTAGATGTAACATTTCCGGAAAATGCAGTATTTTAGCGGCAATGGGCATATGCTAAAATACAACATATGCGGATGGATCATTTGTGGTGAATGGAAATTTGCATACCATCGGGAAAGCGATTGCCTGATTCCTAATCTCAAACTTTCGGATACAACGGAGTATCAGATCGGGAAGTATGGACAGTTTCCTTTAGTGTTGTTTTTGTTTTAAGTTTTGTATCAGGATGTATCTTACAAGCGTATTTTCCTCATAGACCGGAAGGGAGGAGAGGGAGTGAAGGTTTATATGAGGATTCTGTCAAACGGATCAAAAAAATACCTGTCTTGATTTTCGGAGATAAAATGCTTATACTTGGTTTTATAAGATATACAGAGGCGGTAAAAGTAATCATATTCATTGGGTTTGCGCTGCAGAGCGGCATGACGGGAAGGCTGGAAGGAAAGGTACTTTCCTTCTCCCTGATCTGGGCATCTGCCGGAGCGGACAGATGGGAGCAAAAATGAAAAAGATCGTTGCGGTAGTAATCGTTTTATTCAGCGTAGTTTTGTGGGGATGCGGAAACGGATCGTCCAAAGAAGAAACCGGCAGCCGGAGTGAGTCTGTATCCGGACGGGAAAAAACGGATTTACAGAACGGGTCAGGATCGGAACCGGAGACAGAAGCATCCGGCCATACAGACGATGGCAGAGCAGAAGAGGAGACGGCTGCCATACAAAACGAAAGCAGTTTTGAAGAGGAGAGTCATGCAGATCCGGATCATGTGCCTGAAAAAGCAGTTCAGGGAGGCGCGTGCGGTGAAATCTCCGTGCTGCTGCCTGACGGGTGGATCTATGAAAAGTGTCCGGCAGACAGCGGTCAACTGATCGCCGGAACGTACGGAATCCATTTCTACCCCGAAGAGGCGCAGGAGGGATATATTGAGCTTGCTTACGAGGATTTTTTCGGTGTCTGCGGAACCGGATTAAAGACGGAAGAGACGACGATAGCGGGTAATACGGCCAAAATCGGGACGTATGACGATCACGAATATTGGAATTTCATTATTTTTGAAGGAGAAAAGGAAGGGATCATCGCAGTTACATATTTGCCAGAAAGCTGGTGGGAAGAGTACGGCGATCAGGCTTTGGAGATTCTGGATACGGTATCTTTCGATCAAAGTGCGAAAGAGTGAAGACATTGTGATCCGGATGCGGAATCCTGCGGTTATTCCCGCAAGATTCCTTTTGACCAGCCTATTTTCTTTCCTTCAAGCAGATAGCGTTTCATACTTGCCTGTAAGCTTGTATTTTCGGGCAGGTTTTCCGAAATATCATGAAAACCCGGAAATACCCAATCCAGTACGGCCGTACTTCCATAATCGGTTTCGGTTATGTCAAATAATTTTTGAAATGCCAAAATATTGGATCCGTCAGGTAATATATTTTTTAGGGCCGGAGATAACAGCCATGATTCGCACCGCATTTCCAGATTTTCCCATAGCGGATAATATTGCCGGCAAAAATCTTGAAACAGAGAAAGGGAACTTTGGACGGACTGCGGCGAAAGATCCGCGTCGGACGGTATATGGATCTGAATGCATTCTTCCTTTTCGTATTCATATTCTAAAGCGCCGATCCGGTATTCCCGCAGCGATAACTGCCGGGGAAACCACCAGCCCCATGGAAATCGGTAACAGCCATAAGTTTTGTGGTGTTCCGATAAAAACCGGGTACAGAATTTCATTGTATCCGTAAAAATGGATACGGGAATCCCCTTTTTTTGATATTCCCCGAAAGATAGTATTGCAATATTTAAGTCTTCCCATAATGTTTTGATACCGTCAGGATCTTCACCTACATGATCCGAAATCATTTTATCTAATTTTTCCACGATTTCTTTGTCGTTTATCAGATCCTCCCGGCTGATGCGGAACGTATCCTTTTTGGTCCCGGCATAGGCGTTTAATTCCTGTATTACCTCGTCAGGCAGTTCCAAAAGTTCGTATAATCTGCTGTGTTCCATGTTCCCTCCTGTAAGCTCCGGAGCGGAAAAGCGATCTTTGATTTTGACCGGACGGTTTTCTGAAATACCGGAACTTGTTTTTTCATTTATAAGTATATTACCATAAGCCGGCCGCATTGTCATTCGCTGTCAAACGGAAAACCATAAGTGTGAATAAGCAGAGTCGTTCTTTGGGTCTGCGCCATATATGAAAATAGGGAGAAGGCTGCCGGGCGTCCTGCAAGCGACAGAAGATAACAGAAAAATACGACAAATATCGACAAAATGCTGAAAAAACCATGGAAGAAATTGTAAAATAAAAAAATAAAAATATTTTTCAAAAAATGTATTGACAAATATCGACATGATAGCTATAATTAAACCATAAACAACAGACAAATACATAGATTAAATCTAAAATAATTAAATTTACATAGATTAATCTATAGATAAGGAGGTACGGTCCACCGAAAACTTAATCCAATTTTAAAGTACAAAAGAATAAGGAACTAAAGAAAAAGATTATTATCACGATCGTAATCAGAACCAAAAGAAAAAGTAACGAAGTACATAGGAATTAAAATTTATAAAAACCTTGTCCGTTACAGTACAGGTAGTACAAAAGAAAAAGGGAAAGAATACGAGAGATGAAAAATTGGAGGTAAAGTCCATTGGATAGCGAAGTTTAGAAGCGGGTGTTGATGAGAAAAGAATCAATGCCCGCTTCTGCGTAGATCTTCTTTGTAAAGTATCTTTCTAGGCAAATTGCAAAATCTGCAGCTATTTACGGGTTCTGTACACGGTAATTTGTATCAGCTTTGCAGATATTCAATCAGCTTATTTGCATATTCATCGCTATGTTCATGTAAATACTGTCCATGCCCCATATGCTCCATCTCTATTACAGAGGGCAGATATTTTTTTAACAAAGCAACGCTCTTCCTTGGATACCGCTCATTCGAGCCTCACCAAAAGAGAATAGTCCCCGTGTAGTTTCTTATATTTTCAGGAATATGATACCTATACACAAATTCACACGCATTTTTTATAGGGTTTGAGGTAATGCCCATATAAAGCATTTCAATAATACTGTTGTTATCTTTTCCAATAACGGCATCCATCATAAATCCAGAGATTGCTTTTCCGTTTTGAATCCGCTTTATCGCTTTGCAGAACAGATATTCATACGGCTTTGTCAGCAGGCCCATCTTGATCAGAAACGCCGCATCCAAATGTGTTTTAACAATATTAACATTGCCTCTTCCAATAATCTCAACAGCCATTGTTGCGCCCATAGAGAATCCCGATAGACAGTATAAATTACCAGACAGATTATTTATGATGTCATTTTCTATTTCATCACAGTTATTCTCAAGACTGATAAGCTCATCTGTTCTTCCGCCGTGACCATCCACTTCCGCCAATATCACATAATAATCTGACAGATGTTTTAAAATTGGTTCATAGCAAAGCATTGCAGTGAAGCCATTCCGTGTATGAAAGCAAATCTTTCGCAAATTGCGGCACATCTGGCAGAAAGCGTTTTCAAGGTACGTCTCGGAGCGCGTATTGGCTGTATAACATTCTATTCTTAAGAAATTATATATTCGTTCATTTCCTGTGGAAAAATGTAAAAATATAATGTATTATGTTAAAGTAGCGTGTAATGTAAAGAAAGCTATGACCCAAATAGGAGATTTCATGTCTTAATGTCTTGAAAAGAAGCGGTTTAGATAGAAATGTCAAATAGGCGTCTTTTGAAAGGAGTACTTTTTATGGCTGAAAACAGAGATACAGAACGCAGAATATATCGTCATAAGCGTCGGGTGCGCAACCAGATCATTGCGTATACTTCGCTGGCCGTTATGATTGCGGCAATAGTGGCAGGAGGTATTTTTGCGGCGAAATATATTACAAAATGGATGAAGGACAGAAAGCCGGAGGAAATGGCTGAAGCGCCTTCCACCGAAGCTTCACAGCCGGAAGAACCGGTAACGATCTCGGAACCGGAGCCGTCTACGGAGCAGGAAGAGGTGAACTGGCTGGATGAAATGGTAGACGCATGTATAGCGGAAATGCCCCTGCCGGATAAGGTAGCCGGTTTATTTGTGATCACACCCGAGGAGCTGACGGGCGTGGGAACGGCAATTAAGGCGGGAGACGGTACGAAGGATGCGCTGGGGACGCATGCGGTCGGCGGGCTGATATATTTTTCGAAAAATATCCAGTCGGAGGCTCAACTGACGGAAATGCTTGCAAATACGGTTTTGTTCAGTAAGTACCCGCTGTTTCTGGCAGTAGACGAAGAGGGCGGAAAGGTAAGCCGCGTTGCTGACAGCGGCATCGAAGTGGAAAAGGTCGGCACCATGGCCGAAATAGGGGCAACGGGAGATCCGCAGAACGCTTATCATGCGGGGACGACGATTGGCGCATATTTAAAAAGGCTTGGTTTTAATCTTGACTTTGCACCGGTAGCGGATGTATTGACCAATGGGGACAATCAGACGATCGGGGACCGGGCTTTTGGAACGGATGGAGCGGTCGTTGCGCAAATGGCATCTTCTTTTGTGACAGGACTGGAGGAAGGAGGAGTCAGTTCCTGTCTGAAGCATTTTCCGGGACTGGGAGATACTACGGAGGATACGCATGACGGCATGGTCGTTACGGAACGTACAAAGGAGGAATTTCAGGCAGTGGAATTTCCGGTCTTTCAGGCGGGAATCGATGCGGGCGCGGATTTTGTGATGGTAAGCCATGTGTCAGTACCGGGTCTGACAGGGGACAATACGCCGGCCTCCCTTTCGCCGGCCGTGATCGGTATTTTGAGAAACGATTTGGGATTTGACGGCATTATTATTACGGATGCGTTGAATATGACGGCAATCACTGATTATTACACCGCAGATGAGGCGGCTGTCAAAGCGATACAGTCGGGTGCGGATATGCTGCTTATGCCGGAAAGCTTTGAAACCGCGTATAACGGACTCTTACAGGCAGTAGAAAACGGAACGATCTCAGAGGAACGGATCAACGAATCGCTGCGCAGGATCTATAGGGTGAAGTATGCGGACAGGATGGAATAAAACGCCCAAACTGCTTATTGGCGGCAGGATCACAGGCAAAGTCTGGGATATGCAAGGTTAAGAATGAAATTGCCGATATACATGGTACAATGCAGGGAGGCGGAGATGGAGAAGATAAGATGCGTATATGAGCATAATGGGGAGGATACGATCCTTTATGCGGAGAATGTTATCGGAGCATATACAAGAGGGGCTTCTTTAGATGAGGCATTAGAAAAAATGTGAATGCGTATTATTTTGGCGAGATCGGGGTAAATGCGGATAATGCGGGAACGATTTTGGAATGCCGCCAAAAAGGATTTTCCTTATTGGAACAAACGCCGGATTACTTAATGAATAAAGTGTATAAGGGAAGTTACGGCGAGTTGTGGTCATTGAAGAAGGTGCTGAGAAGATTTATATGGCATGACCGGATACATGCTAAGGTTATGTATAGGATGGCAGTCAGAACGTTTGGGGAAGGATGCGTTTGGAACAGATTTGGGTTTTAAGGCTGTAAACTGTATCAATAGATTATAAAAATATGAAATAAAGAAATAAAAAAAGCGCGAGACGGGGATCGAACCCGCGACCCCCTCCTTGGCAAGGAGGTGCTCCACCGCTGAGCCACTCGCGCATATCATTTTCATGACAAATAATACTATACTATATACTTTTTTATTTGTCAACCGAAATTTTCTAAAATCTTTGAAAGTATCTGGCGGAAAGCATTTGAAAGATAAATTTTTGAAAGTATCTGGCGGAAAGTATTCGAAGGATAAATTTTCGAAAATAGTTAAGGGATCAGTATTTAAAGGAGAGAACAAACGATGGATCTGTTTGAATATATGCGGAATACGAATATGGAAAAGGAATCTCCCCTTGCGGCGAGAATGAGGCCGACGTCTTTGGACGAGATCGTCGGGCAGCAGCATATTGTGGGAAAGGATAAGCTGCTGTATCGGGCGATCAAAGCGGATAAGCTGAGTTCCATTATTTTTTACGGCCCTCCGGGCACGGGGAAGACAACATTGGCCAAAGTGATAGCCAATACCACCAAAGCCGAGTTTACGCAGATCAACGCTACGATAGCGGGCAAGAAAGATATGGAGGAAGTCGTTAAAAAGGCAAAGGATACGCAAGGAATGTACGGAAAAAGAACGATCCTTTTTATTGATGAGATCCATCGGTTTAATAAAGGGCAGCAGGACTATCTTCTTCCTTTTGTAGAGGACGGCACAGTTATTCTGATCGGCGCTACAACGGAAAATCCTTATTTTGAAGTGAACGGCGCATTGATCTCCCGTTCCGTTATCTTTGAACTGAAACCTCTTTTAAAAGAGGATATAAAAGAATTGATCAAACGTGCAGTATATGACTCCGATAAAGGTATGGGAGCTTATGAAGCCGTCATAGAGGAAGACGCGTTGGAATTTTTGGCGGAACTTTCCGGCGGAGATGCCAGACATGCGTTGAATGCGGTCGAACTTGGGATTATGACAACAGAGCGGAGCGAAGACGGCAAGATCCATATGACTCTTGCGGTGGCAGAGGAGTGTATCCAAAAGCGTGTGATCCGGTATGACAAATCAGGTGATAACCATTATGATACGGTATCGGCGTTTATTAAGAGCATGAGAGGATCCGACCCTGATGCGGCGGTATATTATCTTGCCAGAATGCTTTATGCGGGAGAAAGCGTGACATTTATCGCAAGAAGAATGATGATCTGTGCATCGGAGGATGTGGGAAATGCGGATCCGCATGCGTTGACTGTTGCAGTCAGTGCGGCGCAGGCGGTTGAGCGGGTAGGAATGCCCGAGGCACAAATCATTTTATCTCAGGCAGTTACTTATATCGCGGCTGCGCCGAAAAGTAACGCCGGCATGAAAGCGGTAATGGAGGCCATGAAAATAGTGGAACAGACAGGAAATCTTCCGATTCCGGCTCATTTACAGGATGCGCACTATAAGGGGGCCGCTAAACTGGGACATGGAACCGGATATAAATATGCCCATGATTATCCTAATGATTATGTGGAACAGCAGTATCTTCCCTATGAACTGACAGGGAAAGAATTTTATAAACCGTCGGGAAACGGTTATGAGGTCAAGATCAAAGAACACATGGCAAGGATCAAAAAAGAGGCGGGCCAGTGGAAAGAAGAAGGACCGCTTTAAAAAAGTTCCTGTATCAGATATTGATAGATTTCCTGATTTTTTTTCTGCCAGTTATCGCAGATCGCCGCGGCGGCTTCTTCAACGGGAACGGATAGGGTGATTTCCACAAGATTGATATTTCGGTCTTTGGCAATCAGGTGCGCTTCAAATTCACCGGTTGTAGATTTGTAATAATCGGCAAGGACGGATACCTCATTGCGCAGTTCCAGTTCGTTTTCTTTGAAAAAAGTATTGATATCCGCTTTAATGGCATCGTTTATGCGGTTTTCAAAAAAACTGAGCGTTTCCTGACCTTCTTTTGTAATAGAGAGGTGGGTGCGGTTTCGAATGGAGTCGGCCAAGATCAGGTCGGCTTCGATCAATTCGGAAATGACCTGCTGTAAAGTTAAAAAATTGGTATATTCCTTCTCCAAAATGAAATCGCCCACCTGCGTTTTTGTCAATGGAAAATTTACGCGGTCGAGCATATAAAGGATGATCAATTTATATAGAGTTAACGGATCCTGCATGTATTTTCCCTCCAAATTCCCTGATGTATCTTTCTTAATTTCATTTCATGATGAAGCGTATTTAATACGGCCCGCTTATTTTTACTCCAATCCGGAGCGGCAAGAACTCTTTTGTCGCCGTCGCCTGTCAGTCTGTGGATCACGATATCCGGACGCAGATGACCGATACAGTCGATCAACAGATCCGTATATTCGCTTTGGGAAAGCGCCTGAAACTTCCCTGCCTGAAAATCCTGATACAGGTCTGTCCCCTCCAGCACATGTAAAAGCTGCAGCTTGATACCGAAAACGGATCTTTCGTTTAAATATAAAATTGCATTCTGGCAGTCTTGCTTTGTTTCTCCCGGCAGGCCTAAGATTATGTGCGCAATGACCGGCAGGCCTATTTGGCTTAATTCGGACACGGCCTGATCAAAAACGGAGAGCGCATATCCGCGCCGGATGTAAGCTGCCGTTTGCTCGTTGACGGTCTGGAGTCCCAGTTCGATCCAGATAAATTTTGCATTTCTGCCGTTCCGGGGAGCGGAGTATTCGGTTTGCAGACGGTTTAAAAGCGCCAACACTTCTTTTGGCAGACAATCCGGTCTGGTAGCAATGGAAATACCTGCCGTCTTTGGATGCTCAAGGGCGGCTCTGTAAAGAAACTCCAGTTTTTCCACAGGCGCATAAGTATTTGTGTACGCCTGAAAATAGGCGATGACTTTATCGGTCCTTTTCTGCAGGGCGGTTATCGTGAGCGCCTCGTCGATGCGGGCCTTTAGGGAAAAAGAAGGGGACAGGGAGGCGGCGAATTCGCCGCTGCCGCCTGTGCTGCAGAAAATGCAGCCTCTTGTATCTAAAGTACCGTCTCTGTTGGGACATGTAAAACCTGCGTCGAGAGCCGATTTATATAATTTTTGCCCGAACGTGTTTTTACAATAGGCGTCCAAAGAATAATAGGGCTTTCCGTGCCAAAGAGGATTGCTACTCATGGATGTGGGACCTGACCGCTTCGGCTACGACTTCCGCTACCTTAGGGTTGAACGCTTCCGGCATGATGTTGTCTTCATTTAATTCTTCGTCCGGTACAAGACCTGCAATGGCGAGTGCGGCGGCAAGCTTCATTTCTTCCGTGATCTGGGAAGCGCGTCCTTCCAAAGCGCCTTTAAAGATACCGGGAAAAGCGACCACATTGTTGACCTGATTCGGAAAATCCGAGCGTCCCGTCCCGACGACTTTGGCGCCCGCCTGCTTGGCAGCATCCGGCATGATCTCGGGAACCGGATTTGCCATGGCGAATAATATGGAATCCTTGTTCATGGAAGAGACCATTTCGGGAGAAACGATATTCGGTGCGGAAACGCCTACGAAGATGTCGGCGCCTTTCAGGGCGTCCGCAAGAGAACCGCTTTCGTTATCCGGATTGGTGATTTCCGTCATTTTCTGCTGCATCCAGTTAAGACCTTCGGTATCTTTGGAGACAATGCCGACTTTGTCGCACATGATCACGTTCGGGAAACCGTAAGTCAGCAAAAGTTTTGTAATGGCGACTCCGGCGCTGCCGGCGCCGTTTACGACCACTTTACAGTCTTCCTTTTTTTTGCCTACGACCTTCAGCGCGTTTATGATGCCGGCAAGTACCACAATGGCGGTCCCGTGCTGGTCGTCATGGAATACCGGAATATCCAGAGAGGCTTTCAGCCTTTCTTCGATTTCGAAGCAGCGCGGGGCGCTGATGTCTTCCAAATTAATGCCGCCGAAGCCGGGGGCAAGGTAGGTGACCGCTTTAATGATCTCTTCGGTATCCTGTGTGTCCAGACAGATCGGGACGGCATTGACGCCGCCGAATTCTTTGAAAAGAACCGCTTTTCCTTCCATAACGGGCATTGCGGCGTAAGGCCCGATATTGCCAAGCCCTAAAACGGCGCTGCCGTCGGAAACGACTGCGACGGTATTGGATTTCCATGTATAAGTATATGCGGCGTCTTTATTTTCTGCGATCACTTTGCAGGGCTCCGCAACTCCCGGGGTATAGGCAAGGGATAAGTCTTCCCGGGACTTTACCGGCGTCTTGGATGTTGTTTCCAGTTTCCCTTTCCATTGTTGGTGAAGTGTAAGCGCTTTTTCTCCTGTAGTCATTAGAAACCTCCGTTTATTTTTTGTTAGTTTATGCATTGTTTTGCAGGAAACAGTCCGGTTTTGCACCTGCCTGCCCATTCTTTTTTATTTTTGGCGGACAGGGATTGAACTGTTGTGAATCAAGTGGTATTGTAAAATATCATATAATATTTATTTTAAGGAATCAAGTCTGCATTGCAACGATTTTGGGCTTGGCGGACCGCCTCAGTGCGCGCGGAAGCGTATTGGCGGGAGCAGGCTTGGAACGGATGGATTTTCAGCTTTTAATATAAGTGTCTGTTCGGGCAGACAGATAGGAGAGGATATGGAAAATAAAATTGGGAAACGTAGAGTAAAACGGATACTGAAGATCTTAGGAGGCGCGGCAGGTATCCTTATTTTGACCGTGGCGGTCTATTTGGCCTATATTATCATAGACTATCGCAGGATAGAAGACCGGGTGGCATTGGAAATCAAAGAACCGGCGGAAGAAAACAAGGAAACTGCGGCAAAGACCGGGACGGAATATACGATACTTACCTATAATATCGGTTTTGGGGCGTATACGCCTGATTTTAGCTTTTTTATGGACGGCGGGACGGAGTCTGTGGCGAAGAGCGAAGAAAGCGTTCTTGCGACGGTTTCGGGGGCGGCGGATCTGGCCAAAAAGGAAGACGCGCAGTTTTATCTGTTTCAGGAGGTGGATATGGATTCCACAAGGAGTTATCATGTGGATCAGTATGCGCTCCTGTCAACTTTTTTTCCGGAATATTATTCCGACCTTGCCGTAAATTATGATTCTTCGTTTTTGTTTTATCCTATTTTACAGCCTCACGGAAAGAGTTATGCGGGAATAGCGCTGTATTCAAAATTCCCAATCACGGAAGCGGTAAGGCGCAGTTTCCCGATTTCGGAAAGTTTTAGCAAATATCTGGATCTGGACAGGTGCTATTCCGTGAACCGGATCCCGGTAGAAAACGGAAAAGAACTGTGTATCTATCAGCTTCATATGTCGGCCTACGGTAACGACGACCAGATCAGGGCCGGGCAGGTATCCATGATCTGCGACGATATGGCGGCGGAATATGCAGCGGGGAATTATATCATCTGCGGAGGAGATTTTAATCATGATCTGAAAAGGATGCAGGATACGGAAGGGGAATTTGCGTCTTGGGCCTATCCGTTTCCGAGGCAGAGCGTCCCGGAAGGGCTTCGGTTCGTATTGGACTCTTTTTCGGAAGAAGAGAGGGAGACAATGCATAACAGCGCAAGAAATGCGGATATGGCCTATGAAGAAGGCGTGACTTATACGGTTACGCTGGACGGATTCATCATCTCGGATAACGTAACATGTATTTCTTATGAAAACATGGACACGGGGTATGCTTATTCCGATCACGATCCGGTAAAAATGGTTTTTCGGCTGGACGAGTAGAAGCAGCGGACATCTGTCTGCAGCAGCCCGGCTTTCGGAATGCTTTGATTTGAGGAAAATATAAGAGGATATAGGAATAAGAGAATAAAGAACGGAAAAGTCTTTTCATTCGGGAAAAAGTAGTGTATAATAGCGAGAGTAGTCAAGACGAATTGAGGATTAGATCTTTTAGTACATATCTTGAATAAATCCCAAACAGCATTTAAAAAAGGTTATTTTATAAATAGGATGAAATAAGAATGGAGATCAATATGCGGGAAAAGTATGAATCACTTGCACTGGCGAATTTAAAAGAACTCGCAAAAGCAAGAGGGATCAAAGGAACATCTGGAATGAAAAAAGCGCAGGTGGTAGAAGCGATGCTTTTACAGGACGAAAAGGACAAAGCCGCTGGCGGCGGGACGGATCATGTGCAGACGGAGGCAGCTCCGGCAAGACAGGCGGCGGATGTGAAAGAGGCGGCGCGCTTTAAGGAAACGGAATCCTCCAAAGAAGAGGCACATACCAAAGAACCGGCGCATTTTAAGGAAACGGCTCATCCCAGAGAAGCGGCTCCTTCCAAAGAAACGGCGCCCAGAGAGGAGGTCCGCCGGACAGAGGAAAGAAGCGAAGCGCCTAACAGCGACAAATTTCCGGCGGAGCTTGACAGCGGTATCACGGCAAACGGTATTTTGGAAGTGATGCCGGACGGATACGGATTTATCCGCTGTGAAAATTATCTTCCGGGGGAAAACGACGTTTATGTGGCTCCCAGCCAGATCAGGCGGTTTAATTTAAAGACCGGAGACATTATTGAGGGAAACACAAGGATCAAAACCCAGAGCGAAAAATTCAGCGCGCTTCTTTATCTAAAAAAGATAAATGGCTATACGCCCGAGATGGCGGCGAGAAGATGTAATTTCGAAGATATGACTCCGATTTTCCCCGACGAGAGGCTGCATTTGGAAAGACAGGGTTCTTCCGTTGCCATGCGTATCATGGACCTGATCAGCCCGGTAGGAAAGGGACAGAGGGGGATGATCGTGTCCCCGCCTAAAGCGGGAAAGACGACCCTGTTGAAAGAAGTGGCTAAATCCATTAAAAACATACCGAATATGCATCTGATCATTTTGCTGATCGACGAACGGCCGGAGGAAGTGACCGATATTAAAGAGGCCATTGAAGGGCCGAATGTGGAAGTGATCTATTCTACGTTTGACGAACTTCCCGAGCATCATAAAAGGGTGTCGGAGATGGTGATCGAACGGGCAAAACGTCTGGTGGAGCATAAACGGGACGTGACGATATTACTGGATAGTATTACAAGGCTTACAAGGGCGTATAATCTTACGGTTCCGCCAAGCGGCAGGACGTTATCGGGCGGACTTGACCCGGCGGCGCTCCATATGCCGAAGCGTTTCTTCGGCGCCGCAAGAAATATGCGCGGCGGCGGCAGCCTTACGATACTGGCGACGGCGCTTGTGGAAACGGGAAGTAAAATGGATGATGTGGTCTATGAGGAGTTTAAAGGAACCGGCAATATGGAGATGGTCTTAGACCGTAAACTTTCGGAAAAAAGAGTGTTTCCGGCGATCGATATTCCTAAGTCCAGTACCAGACGGGAAGACCTGCTGCTCACAAGAGAGGAAATGGAGGCAATTAACATCATCAGAAAGGCGTTAAACGGACTAAAACCCGAAGAAGCGGTGGACAAGGTTCTGGATATGTTTACAAGAACGAAAAATAATAACGAATTTGTCCAGATGGTGAAAAAAATGCGTTTTATTTAGAAAAATGCTTGCACAGAATCAGAAGCTATGCTATACTAACTAAGCTGTCCGTGATAACGATTGGACAGGGGCTTTTAAGCCGGCGGATGAGAACATAAGTGATATCAATATAGAGAGGTGAAAGTCGATGAGAGAAGGAATCCATCCTGAGTATTATCAGGCAACTGTAACTTGCAACTGCGGAAATACCTTTGTAACAGGTTCTACGAAGAAAGAGATCCATGTAGAGGTTTGTTCTAAATGTCATTCATTCTACACAGGTCAGCAGAAGAGTGCAAGAGCTGACGGACGTATTGACAAGTTCAACAAAAAATACGGTGTGGCAGGCAAATAAGATTTTGGAAAAGGTTGAGGTGTTGCATCTCAACCTTCTTTTACTTTATGAACCAAATATGCTGTAAAGTAAACGATTTGGAGGTCACGATGAGGAGAAAAAGATTCGGCTCTTATTCGGGAATCGGCGGTCAGGCGGTATTGGAAGGCATTATGATGAAGAACAAAGACCAATACGCCGTGGCGGTCCGTAAACCGAACGGGGAGATTGAAGTCGAGGTCGACGTATATCATGGAGTGATGCATGGAAGTAAGATCAAAAACATTCCGTTTCTTCGTGGTATTTTTAATTTTTTGGATTCCCTGATACTGGGAACAAGGACATTGAATTTTTCCGCTTCTTTTTATGAAGAAGAGGAGGATACAAAAAAGAAAGATACGTTTTTTGATAAGATGCTCAAAGGAAACGCAGAGAGGATCCTGATGGGAATGACTACGGTATTTGCTGTTGTACTTGCTATCGCGGTTTTTATCGTCCTGCCTTACTTTTTGGCGGATTGTCTGCGGGACTATATCAGAAACGATTCGCTGATGGCCATTATAGAAGGGGCGATCCGTATTCTCATTTTTTTGTTATATGTGATCAGTATATCCGCCATGAAAGACATCAAAAGGGTATATCAGTACCACGGTGCGGAGCACAAGTGTATCAATTGTATCGAAAAGGGCCGTCCGCTTACGGTCAGAAACGTGATGCGCAGCTCGAGGCTCCATAAAAGGTGCGGCACCAGTTTCCTGTTTTTTGTTATGTTCGTGAGTATCATTTTATTCTTTTTTATCCGGGTGGACAATCCGGTGCAGAGGGTGGCGGTCCGTATTTTGCTGATTCCGGTGGTTGCGGGTATTTCCTATGAGATCATCCGGCTGGCGGGGAGAAGCAATCATATTTTAGTCGGTATCTTATCGGCTCCCGGGATGTGGCTCCAGCGCCTGACGACGAAAGAGCCGGATGAAAGTATGGCGGAAGTGGCGATGAAAGCGGTAGAAGCGGTATTCGACTGGAAAGAATACCTTTATGATACGTTCGGATATGTGGTAGACGATTCGTGGCTTGTGGACGAAGAGCCGGCGGAAGAAAAAGCGGACGAGTAAGAAATCATGAAGAGAGGACATCGGCGGAAAGACCGTGAAAATCGGATATGGAATATAAAGAATTGTATGAAACGGGAAAAGACCGGCTGGAAAAGGCGGGAGTAGAAGAAGCTCCGCTGGACGCGAGACTGCTTTTGGAATATGTATGCGGCACGGACAGAAACACACTTTTGGCTCATGGCGACAGAGAAATTTCCGAAGAGGAATGCAGGAAGTATGAAGAATGCATTGCGAGGCGGGAAAAAAGAGTTCCGCTCCAGCATATTACGGGAGAACAGGAATTTATGGGGATTACTTTTCTGGTCAATGAAAATGTGCTGATCCCCAGACAGGATACGGAGATTCTGGTGGAGGAAGTACTGAAGGAGCTGCACGACGGGATGTCCATATTGGATATGTGTACCGGTTCGGGATGTATTTTATTGAGCCTTTTGCAATATTCCAACGATTGTGAGGGTACGGGAACGGATCTTTCAGCCAAAGCCCTTGAGATCGCAAAAGAAAATGGAAGAAGGCTTGGAAAAACGCCGGTATTTTTAGAGAGCGATCTGTTTGAAAAGGTGGAAGGACGCTACGACGTGATCGTTTCCAATCCGCCTTATATACCGACAGAGGTGATCCCTACGCTGATGCCTGAAGTAAGGGAGTATGAGCCCGAGGGGGCGCTTGACGGAAAAGAGGACGGACTTTACTTTTACAGGGAGATCGTCAGACAGGCGGGAGAGTATCTGAACCGCGGCGGCAGGCTCTTTTTTGAGATCGGATGCGGGCAGGCGGCGCAGGTATCGGCGCTTCTGGAAGAAGCAGGTTATAAGGAGATCGAAGTTGTAAAAGATTTTGCAGGACTGGACAGAGTCGTATCCGGCATTTACCTGCCATGTTTTTAGATTAGCAGAAAGAAGAGAGGAAAGAAATGTTTGACAGGTTAGAAGATTTATTGATTCGTTTTGAAGAGATCATGGGTGAACTGAATGAACCGACGGTGGCGAATAATCAGGAACGTTTTCGTATGCTCATGAAGGAACAGAGCGATCTTACCCCTATTGTAGAAGCGTATAAAGAATATAAAAAATGTAAGCAGGATGTGGACGACAGCATTGTCATGCTGGAAGAAGAAACCGATTCCGATATGAAAGAGATGCTGAAGGAAGAACTGGCAGGGGCCAAGAAGAGGATCGAGGAGTTGGAGCAGGAATTGAAGATCCTGCTGCTGCCCAAAGATCCTAACGACGATAAGAATGTAATCGTGGAGATCCGTGCCGGCGCAGGCGGAGACGAGGCAGCGCTTTTTGCAGCGGAGATCTACCGTATGTATGTGCATTATGCGGAAAGCCACCGTTGGAAGATCGAAACTATGAATGTGGATGAAATCGGCATCGGGGGCATGAAGGAAGTGAATTTCATGATCACCGGACAGGGCGCTTATTCCAAATTAAAATACGAGAGCGGGGTTCATCGCGTGCAGCGTGTGCCGGAAACCGAATCGGGCGGGCGTATCCATACGTCTACGATCACGGTGGCGGTCATGCCGGAAGTGGAGGAAGTGGATGTTGTGATCGATGAAAAAGACATCCGCATCGATGTGATGCGCGCGTCGGGTAACGGCGGGCAATGTGTCAACACGACGGATTCTGCCGTGAGGCTGACCCATTATCCCACCGGTATCGTGGTCTACAGCCAGACCGAGAAATCCCAGCTTCAAAACAAAGCGAAGGCATTTGCGCTGCTCCGTGCAAAGTTATATGATATCGAGCAGCAAAAAGCCCATGACGCAGAGGCGGAGCTTCGCAGAAGCCAGATCGGTACGGGAGACCGTTCCGAAAAGATCAGAACGTATAATTTCCCGCAGGGGCGCGTAACGGACCATAGGATCAACCTTACCCTTTATAAGCTGGATAAGATCATGGACGGCGACATTCAGGAGATCATCGACGCCTGCATCGCGGCGGATCAGGCGGCGAAACTTGCAAAAATGAATGAAAATTAGTTTGAAAGAATTTTTTGGCCGGAGCCTTACAAATATGTGACCTGCCTGTCGGCGTCATAAGTGTGAGGCTCTTTTTCTACCGCTTTATGGCCGAAAGCGATGGCGATCTCATATTCGTAATTTGCCGGAAACTTCAGGGCGTCGGAAAAATAGGATTTCTTTTCGCCCCGCATTGCGTCGTAAATGCAGCCGATGATTAGATTTCCAAGGCCCAGAGCTTCGGCTGCGAGAGCCATATTTTCCACCGCGATCCCGGCGTCCAGCGCGCTCCACCTATAGTCGCTGTCTGCGCTCAGTACGATCACGGCGGGGGCTTCATAATAAAAATTATGGGGCGGATCCGAAAGGCCGCGGAGACGGTTTTTTTCGTTTTCCAGCTCTGTCAGGATCGGATCGCCGCCTTTTAGTACGGTAAAATGGATTTCCTGCTTATTGGCTGCGGTGGGCGCCTGCAGTCCTGCGTGGATCAGGATGTCCAGCTCTTCGTTTGTCAGCGGCTCGTTTGTGTAACCTCTTGTGGAACTTCGTTTTTGAATCGTTTCGATTACCTTATTCATGATCGGTTTCCCTCCCTAAGTACAAAGATTTTTTTATGGTTTGATATGGAATGGCTGTATCTTAAATTATACGCTTGAAAGTATGCAAAAACAAGATGAACAATTTGATAGGGAGGGGCGTAAGCCTGCCCGTAATTGATTTGATAAATATCAAAATAGATATTGACCGGCTCTGTTTTTCGTGATATAGTAACGGTATCTAATTAGATAAATATCAAATTAATTATGGCGGCCTGATAATGACAAATATCACGGGAGCGGGATACGTTTGCCGGAGTGGCTTTTTAAATAGTGTACTGACCGGATGTAAAGAAAAGCCTTTGGCAAACGTTCCGTAAAACAGACCGTGGGAAAGAGAGGGAATATGGAACTATTTACCGCATATATCGATCAGTCGGTAAACGACTTAGCGCAGGAAGAAAAGAGTCTGGCGGATTCCGACAGAAAGGACGAATCCAATCTGGTGAAGATCAGGATCAATGTGTACGGCATTTGCAAGACCATTTACAAGGCTTTTGTAAAACAGGACGGACAGACGGAAAGTAACGGCCCGTACCTCCGGAAACTGGACGAACTGGCCCAAAACTGGAAACTTTCTTATGAAAAAGCAAAAGAACATGACGATGTGAAAAAGGCTGTGATAGAAGAAATAAAAATACAGACGTTAGAAGAGATCAGAAATAAATTTATGGCGACGGAGGAAAACTGACATGGTAGAAACAGATGCAATCAGGCTTTTTAAGTGTCTGGCGGATAAATCCAGATTACAGATCTTAAAATCCCTGATACAGGAAGATATGTATGTGGAGCGCCTTGCCAGCAGGCTGGGGCTTACGCCTGCCACCATATCTTTCCATTTAAAAAAACTGGAAGAGGCGGGTACGGTGACTTCCTATAAAGAACAGTATTATACGATGTATTCTATCCGGAAGGAAGTATTTATGGCCAATATCATCGATATTATCAAGGAAGAATCCGACGAGGCGGAGGAGCAGAAACGAAGGGAAGAGGAATATAGGAAAAAGGTGATAGCTGCATTTTTTGAATACGGAAAATTGAAGTCGATCCCTTCCCAGCGGAAAAAGGAACGGATCTGCTTAGAGGAGATCGCAAAAGTTTTTGAAGAAGATAAGATCTATGATGAAAAAGAGGTAAACGGTATGATCAAAGAATTTTACGAGGATTATTGTACGATACGGCGGGATATGATCTCGGAGGGCATCATGGCAAGGAAAGGGACGGAATATCGGAAAGTACTTGCCAAACGGAAAGAATCATACTAGAATAAAAAAGTAACTTGGCGTATTAGAGCGCGTTTGAAAATTCATTCCCACAAACTGTGACGCACATTTCGGGGAAAGCAATTTTCAAACACACTCTGGCTATTGGACGGAATAACGCAACAGGGGCGGGGCTTTATGAAAGAAAACGCAAAATATAAGAAAGAAATGCATAACGGATCGACGCTGCTGCCCCGGAGACAGCTTATCTAAGCTGATATGTTACAGTTTGATTACAGTATGATTTTGCCGTGGTAAATTGCCACGGCTTTTTTTGTAAGAATGGAGGAGTTTCATGAGATACCAGATCAGGCACGCTGTTGTGCAGTATGCGGCTGACGTGATATTAGAGGATGTGAATTTTGAGATCAGGGATACGGAAAAGATCGCGGTGATCGGCAGGAACGGCTGCGGGAAAACGACGCTTTTAAAACTGATCGCGGGAGATATCCAAATGAGTAATCCCGACAGCGACGAAGAGTGCGGCATTACGATGGCAGGCGACCAAAAAATAGGGTATCTCCGCCAGATCAGTTTTGAAGACGGAAACATCAGTGTGGAAGAGGAAATATTGAAAGTGTTCGAGCCTATTTTCGCCTGTGAGAAAAGAATGAAGCAATTGCAGGAAGAGATGCAGTTAAAAGGAGAAAAAGCCCTTTTACAGAAATATGCATCCCTTCAGGCACAAATGGAGGCGCTTGGCGGATATACTTACCGTAAAGAGATGGAAACGATGTTTCAGAAGTTCGGGTTTGCTTTAGAGGATCTGAAACGTCCCATAGGCAGCTTTTCCGGCGGACAGCAGACGAAAGTCGCTTTTGTGAAGCTGCTTTTGAGCAGGCCGGATATTATGCTTCTGGACGAGCCGACCAACCATTTGGATATGCCGACGATCGAATGGCTGGAAGGTTATCTGAAAAATTATAATAAGGCGGTAGTCATTGTTTCCCATGACCGTATGTTTTTGGATCATGTCATTGATGTGACATATGAAATAGAATATCATAGGATAAAGCGTTATCCCGGTAATTATACTTCTTTTATCAGGCAAAAGGAGGAGGCTGCGCTAAAGCAGGAAAAGGATTACGAGGCGCAGCAAAAAGAAATCAGGAGGCTGACGGAATGGATCGAAAAGTGGAAAAATACGCCGACGAAAGTAACCACGGCAAGATCCAAGCAGAAAATGATCGAGCATATGGTTCTTGTGGAGAAGCCGAGACGCTTTGATACGAAGGCGTTTAAAGTACAGTTTCGTCCGCGGATAGAGAGCTATACGGATGTGCTTGCGGCGAAGAAACTGGAGATCGGGTACGATTCTTTGCTCAGTCAGGTCACTTTTACGCTGAAGAAGAAGGAAAGGATTGCGGTTATCGGGGAAAACGGAAAGGGAAAATCTACGCTGTTAAAGACGGTGGTAGGAAAGATCGATCCCCTTGGAGGCGAATATCAGTTCGGCGGTAATGTGGAATGGGGATATTTTGACCAGCAGGCGGCAGTAGAGGAGGGGGCGGACCCGGAGCTTACTGTGATAGATGATTTTTGGAACGTTTATCCCCGGTTAAAAGAAGTGGAAGTAAGAAACGCGCTGGGATGTTTCCTGTTTTCGGGAGACGACGTATTTAAAAAATTAGGGCTTCTTTCAGGGGGAGAAAAGGTGCGCCTCGCACTTTGCAAAATGTTTATGACACGCCCGAACCTGCTGATTCTGGACGAGCCGACGAACCATATGGATCTGGTCGGAAAAGAAGCTTTGGAAACGATGCTGAAAGCCTTCGAAGGCACGGTGCTTTTTGTTTCCCATGACCGTTATTTTATAAAAGAAATTGCGACCGGGATTCTGGATTTCGCAGATGCGGGCGTGGACTTTTACGACTGCGGTTACGAGGAATATCTGGAGCGGAAAGAAAAGATCAGGAAAGGGGAGATCGGCCAGCTTGGGAAGAACACGGCGAATGCAGAGAAGAACAAAAAGGCAGCCGGGCCGACGCTGTCCGATGTATTTGATAAAAAGACATATTATAATCCGGGACGGATGGAGAGCCGGTTAAAAGGCCAGATCAAAAAATATGAGGAGCAGTTGTCGGAGAGCGAGACCCGTTTGGCGGAATTACAGTTAAAGCAGCTTGCCCCCGAACTTTCGGCGGATTATGAAAAACTGATGGAGATCACGAACCGGATCGAAGAGGAGGAGCGGACGCAGGAGAGTCTTTTGGAAAGGATTCTGGAGACGGAGACGGAACTGCAGGAACTATTGGAAGAAAACAGCGGGAACTGATTGCTGCGTGTACGGCGAAGCGCAAGGTTAGGAGAGGGCATGGAGCGGTTTTATAAAAGAAGTATTTTTTTATTGTTTGTATTTTGTGCGGCGGTATTTACCGGATGCGGAAGTAAGAAAGCGGAACAAGAAACGGAAAAAAGACTCAGCATAGCGGAAACCTTGGAAGGGATGCAGCAGCAGGAAACATCCGGCAGGGAAAAGGACGGACAGCGGGCAGAAAGCGGCAAAGAGATGCAGGCAGAGGCCGGCATACCGCGGGAAACACAGGGCCAAAGAGAAAAAACGGGAACAGCAGAGGATTCCACAAAGGAAAATCATGCAGCCGGAACAACGGAACAACAGGGCGGGCAGGAAAAAGAAGAAGGCCGGACGCCGCAGGAAACGGAAGGCGCAGGGAAAGGTTCCGGACAGCAGGAAAACCGACGGCCGGAAGAGGACGGGACGGAAGGCGGACGGACAGAGAAGGAGTCCTCTGAAAGCGGTAAAGCGGAAACGGATCCGTCAGCGCAGGGAAGGCTGGTCGTTATCGATGCGGGGCATCAGCAAAAAGGAAACAGTGAAAAAGAACCGATAGGCCCGGGAGCCGAACAGACAAAGGCGAAAGTAGCCGGAGGGACGAGCGGATGCGTCAGCGGTCTTGCGGAATATGAACTGACGTTAGCAGTGGCGCTTAAGCTGCAGGAGGAACTGGAGAACCGGGGATATACCGTGCAGCAGATCAGGACGTCCCATGACGTGGACATGAGTAATGCGGAGAGGGCGCAGGCCGCCAATGACGCAGGGGCCGGCGCTTTTATACGCATTCATGCCAATGGTTCCGAAGATTCTTCCGTCAACGGGGCGATGACGATCTGCCAGACGCCGGATAATCCTTATAACGGGGCGTTTTATGAAAAGAGCAGAAAGCTGTCGGATTGTGTGCTGGAAGGTTTGACGGCCCAGACCGGATGTAAGAAACAGTATGTATGGGAGACGGACAGCATGAGCGGGATCAATTGGTGTCAGGTTCCGGTGACGATCGTGGAAATGGGATATATGACGAACCCTGACGAGGACGCGCTGATGGCTTCGGAAGAATATCAGCGGAAGATCGCCGCGGGCATTGCAGACGGAATAGACCGGTTTTGGGAATGAGCGGAGAAAAGGGCAAAAAAAAGAACCTTGTCTTGAAGAACAGGTTCTTTTTTGCTATAATGGTTAAGATTGTATACAAAAGAGAAGATATTTATAGTAAATTTAAGAGCAGATTGGAAAGAAACGAATGGAAAAGATCACGGCCCGAATAGGAAAAATCATGGATTGGTTTATTACGAATAGAAATAAACTGTTTTTGGCAGTGTGCTTAGTAATACATGTTATTTACATGTGCCTGTTTTTTAAACTGAATATACTGGTATTGGCATATCTTAATTTTTTCAGCAGCGCATTTTATTTCTATTTTTTATTTGTAAAAAAAGACACTTCGGAAAAGAGTATGGTATCCACTTACTATGAGATCATTCTGTTTTCTGCACTGAGTGAACTGGCGCTTGGGCAGGATTACGGATTTTTTCTTTATATGGTGGGAATGTCCGCAACGGTGTTTTATCTGGTTCCTTCCTATGGTAACAAGAGATTTGTATACCAGATCGTTGGAATTGCCTCCGCGCTTATAATGAGGCCGCTGAAAAAGTAGATACCACCGCCTATATTTGGTATAATGTAATTATCA